>WNGA01013735.1_pt1 | contig 17792 bp, 16 predicted proteins | sample 5400061 | NCBI WGS metagenome assembly WNGA01 (sample SAMN13153366, study PRJNA577476) | soil metagenome | isolation source: 100 cm soil or saprolite under grassland replicate 2 | place: USA:California | collected 2016-06-15 | reverse complement strand
GATCAGCTTCCGCAGCCTTGCGACTTCATTTTTTCCGATCAAACCCAGGCGCATCGAGAGCTCGGCCCCCATGACCATGCCCGCCGCGACCGCCTCGCCGTGCAGCCAGGTGCCGTAGCCGGTGCCGACTTCGATCGCATGGCCGAAGGTGTGGCCGAAATTGAGCAACGCGCGCTCGCCCGCTTCGCGCTCGTCGGCGGCGACGACGCGGGCTTTCAGCTCGCAGCAGCGGCGCACCGCGTGGATCACGCTCGCGCGCTCGCGCGCGAGCAGCTTTTCGATGTTGCGTTCCAGCCACTGCGTGAACTCGGCGTCCAAGGCGACGCCGTGCTTGATCACCTCCGCGAGCCCTGCGCGCAGCTCGCGCTCGGGCAGCGTGTCGAGCGTGGCCACGTCCGAGATCACCGCGCGCGGCTGGTGGAAGGCGCCGATCATGTTCTTGCCGCGCGCATGGTTGATGGCGGTCTTGCCGCCGACCGAGGAATCGACCTGGGCGAGCAGCGTGGTGGGTACTTGCAGCACGGCCACGCCGCGCTGATACACAGCGGCGGCGAATCCGGCGAGATCGCCCACCACTCCGCCGCCGAGCGCGACAATCAGCGTATCGCGACCGCAATGCGCCGCGAGCAGCTGGTCGAATACGCGCTCGAGGGTCTGCCAGCGTTTCGCCTGCTCGCCGTCCTCGACCACGATCTCGGTCACCCGCGCGCCCGCTGCTGCAAGCGTTTTTGAGATTCTCTTGAGGTACAGCGGAGCGACGACCTCATTGGTGATCAGCGCCGCGCTGCCGCCTGCCAGGTGCGGGCGATACAGCTCGGAAAGATCCAGCAATCCCGCCCCGACGTGGATCGGATAGGAGCGCTCGCCGAGCGTTACGCTGAGGCTTTCCATCGCTCCTCGAGCTTCTCCAGCAGATCGCGCGCCAGCGCCTGCACGCCTTGCCTGCCGGTGTCGACCACCAGATCGGCGAGCGCACGGTAGAGCGGATCGCGCTCGGCATAGAGCTCGCGCAGGCGCGCGAGCGGGTCGGGTGTCGCGAGCAGCGGCCGGTTGCGATCGTGGCGCACGCGCTCGTAGAGATCCTCCGGCCGCGCGCACAGGTACACCACGGTGCCGCTTGCCGCCAGCAGCCGACGATTCTCGCTCGAAATAACCACGCCCCCGCCGGTCGCGAGCACGATGCCCTCGAGTGCGGTGAGCTCGGCGATCGCCTGCGACTCGCGGCTGCGAAAGCCGGCCTCGCCTTCGATCTCGAAAATCACCGGCACCTTCACCCCGCAGCGCTGCTCGATCTCGTGGTCGGAGTCCAGGAAGCGCAACTTCAGGCGCCGCGCGAGCAGGCGCCCGACGGTCGTCTTGCCGGCGCCCATCAGGCCGACCAAGAACACGTTCCGGCCGCATCGCATGCGCCTATTGTACGGACGCCGCAAACAAAGACAGCCGGGAGAAAGCCCGGTCCACAGGGTCCGGGTGCCCGCCCATGGCCACCGCGCTGACGCTTACTTCTTCCTACGAATCCAGGCAGCCTTCGCCGCAAATCGGCGAAGAACCTTTTTTCTGGGAACCCTCCTCTGCAACCGCTAGAACACGACCACCCGCAACCTATGCGTTGCCGTGATCTTCATCTTCGATATTGAAGACGAGGCCGGGATTTCGTTCAAGGTATTGCGCGGGTCCGACCCGGTGGCCCCGGTTTCGGTCTCCCACCAGAGCCGCAGTATTTGAGCTTTCGGTCGCGCCGTCAGCATCCACTTCTTGTCGTCGTCGAGTGAGTTCTGTCGGTTATGAGGAAAAATTGGCTCGATTTTGTGTAGCATATCTCCGCGCCTGTGATCCCGTCGTAATCGCGAACTGCCAATATGGAATAAGGTGAAAAGATCTCGTAGGTGAAGGCACTCGCGATCCGGTCGTGGATGACCTGGATCCAGTAGGGGTTATTGAGCACGACGACGATGTCGGCACCCGCGATTCCGTCGGTGTCCTGCACCGTGTTGATCGCGAAGCTCGATCCTATCGGCATGTCGTACAAATGCTGAGACCCCTGGCTGTCGTGGATGACTTGGACGCCGTCGGGGCCGTTGCCGTTAGCGAGGAGCACGACGACAATCTCGGCGCCCGCGTTTCCGTCGGTGTCCTGCACCGTGTTGATCGCGAAGCTCGATCCTATCGGCATGCCGTACAAATGCTGAGACCCCTGGCGGTCGTGGATAACTTGGACGCCGTCGGGGCCGTTGCCGTTGGCGAGGACCACGACGACGACTTCAACACCCGGTTGCCCATCGGTATCCGTAAGGGTGTTTATTGCGAACGAGGATCCCGTAGGCTGCGTGTAGTATGTCGTGGTCCCACTGCCGCCATGAGTTATCTCAATTCTCGTAGCACTCGGATTTTCGCAAACCGTGTCTGCGATTCCGTCACCGTTCGTGTCCCCTTGAAAACATGCAGCGAATAGTGTGAGAGGCACCACAAGTAGAGCGAACGCGCACATGAAACATATGGACAAGTGTTTGTTCATCGATTGATCCTCTCCCTACGGGAGTCAGCCTTGCACATCTACAACATTTGCTTGGGTCGGATCAATAGTCTATTCGGGCTGCAGCTCTAGCCCGACACTTCCCGGTTAGAGGACTCTCACCTCCAAATGGAGGCACCCTGCCGGGCGCACAAACAAAAACGGCCGGGAGGACCCGGCCGTCGTACCGTCCAGAACAGCAACGGCAGGAGACGCGGCGATCAGCGAATAGTCAGCCGCTCATTGACGATGCGCGGCGTAATGAATACCAGCAGCTCGGTTTTATTGGACGAGGTGATGGTGGCGCGGAACAGGACGCCGAGGAACGGCAGGTCGCCGAAAAACGGGATCTTGGTAATGTCGGTGCGGTCCTGCTGCTCGTAGATGCCGCCGATCACCACCGTGCCGCCGTTCTCGACCAGCACCTCGGTCTTGACGTGCTTGGTATTGATCTGCAGGCCTGCCGCCGTGGCGGCGCCAGGCTGATCCTTGTTCACGTCGAGCGTCATGATGATGCTGCCGTCGGGGGTGATCTGCGGCTTCACCTTGAGCGAGAGATTGGCCTTGCGGAAGGAGACCGCGGTCGCACCCGACGAGGTGGCCTGCTGGTAGGGGATCTCCGTTCCCTGCTCGATCAGCGCTTCGACCTGGTCCGCCGTGAGCACCCGCGGACTGGCGATGATCTTGCCCTTGCCGTCTGCTTCCATCGCCGAAACCTCGAGGCTCAGCACCCGCGACAGGGCCTCGTTGAAGAGCACGAACGAGAACTGGCCGGCAGTGAACCCATTGAGGCCAGACGCCGGCAGGTTCGACTGCAGGCCGGCGCCGGTAAGCACGGGCGTCCCGGACACGAGGCCGGACGCTATCTGGGTATTGCCGAGCTCAGCGCCGAAATTGGCGCGCGCGCCTTGCGGCATCCGGGCGCCGCCGAGATTCGCAACTCCGAACCTCACGCCGAGATTCCTGCTGAACGAGTCGTCGGCCTCGACGATGCGCGCTTCGATCATCACCTGCCGCACGGCGATGTCGATCTTGGCGAGGAGCTTGCGCACCTCCTCGAGACGCGCCGGCGTGTCCTGCACGAACAGCGTGTTGGTGCGCGCGTCCACCACCGCGCTGCCGCGCTTGGAGAGAATCCTCTGATTCGCATCCGACAGCAGCTTCTGCACGTCGGCCGCCTTCTGGTAGTTCATCTGGAACGACTCGGTGCGCGTCTGCTCCAGGTCGTTGATCTGCTGCGCGGATTCGAGCGCCAGCTTCTCCCGTGTGGCGAGCTCGTCGCGCGGCGCGATCCAGATGACGTTGCCGCTGCGGCGGCTGTCGAGGCCGCGGGTCTGCAGGATGATCTCCATCGCCTGGTCCCACGGCACGTCCCTCAGCCGCAGGGTGATGTTTCCGGACACGGTGTCGCTGGTGATGATATTCAGGTCGGTGAAGTCGGCGATCACGTTGAGCACCGCCCGGACTTCGACGTTCTGGAAGTTGAGCGAGAGCTTCTCGCCCGTATAGCGGCCGCGCTGCGCCGCGCGCGAAGGGTCGGCCAACAGCGGCTTCACCTCGATCACGAACTGGGTGTCCGACTGGTAGGCGTTGTGCTCCCACTGCCCCTTCGGCTCGATCACCATGCGCACGTTTTCGCCCTGCTGGAAGGCACTCACCGTGTTGACCGGCGTGCCGAAGTCGATCACGTCCAGGCGGCGGCGCAGGTTTTCGGGCAGGGTGGTCTTGATGAAATCGACCACGATGTTCTGTCCCTGCTGGCGGATGTCGATGCCGGTGCTGGTATCCGACAGATCGATCACCACGCGGCCTTCGCCGGCGCGGCCGCGCCGGAAGTCGACGTCGCGGATGGCATGCTGGGCGTCGGCCCTGCCTTCGGCGAAATGCGCGACCTGGCCGCCGGGCGTGGGCTGCACGGCCGCGGGCTCGGACAGCGTGACCACCAGCGTGTTGCCATCGACGGCGGCCTCGTGCGCGACCAGCCGGCGCAGGTTCAGCACCAGGCGCGTGCGCTCGGCTCCCTGCACCACGTTCATGCTGCGCAGCTCGCCCTGGCCGATGTCCTGGGTCGCGCGCCCGAGGGAGTTCACGGTGTCCGGGAAATCGAATGCGATGCGCGCCGGACTGGCGACGGCGAAGTTGGGCGGCACGCTGCGCAGCGGCTCCTTGGTAGTGATGCGCACCACTACCTTGCCTCCCTGCTGCGAGACATCGAAGGCTTCGATGCTGTTGGTCTGGGCGAGCGCCATGCCTGCCGCGGCAAGCCATAGCGCGAACCCGTAGAGTGCCGTCATCGTTTTCATCTTTTTGCCTCCACCAATTGGAGCGCGCTCGAGCGCTCCACCCACTCCCCCCCGCTGTCCTGCACCAGCTCCTTGATGCTGATCTGGCTTTCGTCGATCGCCGTGATCACGCCGAAGTTCTGTCCCAGGTAATTGCCTTTTCTCACCCGGTACAGGTTCGGGCCCGCCTTGACGAGGGCAAAGGTTTCCTTGTCCTGAGTAATCGTGCCGAGCATCTGGATCGACTCAAGCGGAAACGCCTCGAGCGGCTCCTTCAGCCGCTTCTCGTGCTCGGCGATCTTGCTCGCCGCGTTCGAGCTGCGGCTCGCCTGCGCGACTTCGATGCGCTCAGGGCGGAACGGATCGATCTGCCCCTCGGCGGTGTAGGGCACGGGCTCGTAAGGCCGTACCTGCGGCAGCGGCGGAACCTGTCCGCGGTAGTCCTTGGTCAGCTCGGCGAGCTCCTGCCTGAGCTCGCGATGCTCGTCGCCGCCGCACGCGGCGAGCAGCGTTGCCGCCACCAGCGCCGCCGTGCGGAAAGAAGGCGCTCTCATTTCTTCGCCGGCGCGCCAGCCGGTTTTTTCGCCGCGGCCTTGCGCTGCGCGGCAGTTTCGTCGTCGTTGAGATAGCGGAAAGTCCGCGCCGTGGCGTCCATGGTCAGGTTGCCATCCTTGCCGGCGACCAGCGAGACGTCATTGAGCGTGACGATGCGCGAAAGCTGGCCGACGTCGCTAGCGAACGCGCCCATGTCGTGGTAGGTGCCGATCACCTTCACCTGGATCGGCAGCTCGGCATAGAACTCGCGCACGGTATCGGATGGCGCGGGCTTGAAGAGCTCGAACTGCAGCCCGCGTCCCAGCCCGGCCTGGTTGATGTCCACGAGCAGCGCATCCATCTGCGACTTGTCGGGCAGCTGGCGCAGCAGGGCGCCGAACTGGGTGTCGATCTCGCGCAGCTGCTGGCGGTGCAGGTCGAGGTTGACCGCCTGCTTCTTCTTCGCGAGGTACTGCTCCTTGAGCTTCACCTCCTCGGCCTGGCCCAGATCGAGCTCCTCGATCTGGTTGCTGGTGTGCGCGAAATACCCGGCGACCGGTATCGCCACCAGGATCGCCAACAGAACCAGCGATTTCGGCGCCGCGTGCCAGGTGCCGGGGTCCCGCCAGTTGGTGCGCTTGATTTCGTCGAGCAGCGCGTTGAAATTGACCGCCATGGCTAGCCTTTCTTCGCCGCGTCTTTCGCCGGCGCCGGCGCCGGGGCGGGCTTCACCTCGACGACGCGCTTCAGCGACAGGTACATGTTGAATTCGGACACGCGGCGCTTGTCGACGGTGGCGGCATTCACCTGGACCAGCTCGGGCCTTTCCAGCCACGTCGATCCCTCGATGTTGCGCATCAGGCTGGAGACGCGCGCGTTCGACTGCGCGTAGCCGAAGATGTTGACCCGCAGGCCCTTCTGCGAGATCGACTTGAGATAGACGCCCTCTGGCATCTGCCGCACCAGCTCGTCGAGCAGATGCACGGTCTGCGCCCGGTCGCTCTGCAGGGTCTCGATGACCTGCTTGCGCGCGAGCAGCTGCTGGATGCGGCTTTTCAGTTCCTCGATTTCGGCGATCTCCTTGTCGAGCTTCGTCATCTCGCTCTTCAGGAAAGCGTTGCGCTCAGCCTGCGCGTCGATCTTATTGGCGTAGAACACGTGCACTGCGAACACGATCACCACTCCGACCATCGCCGTGCCGCCGCCGAGGACATAAAAGTGCTTGCGCGCGCGCGTTCGCCGCTCCTCGCGATGCGGCAGCAGGTTGATGCGAGCGCTCATGCGGGGTCGAATGTCCTCATGGCAAGGCCGCAGGCGACGATCAGCGACGGCGCGTCGATCATCAGGCGCTTGAGCTGCACGCGCGGCGACGTCTGCATCTGGGCGAACGGGTTGGCGATGCTGGCAGGCACCTGCGCCTGCGCGTTGACGACTTCATCGAGGCCCGGGATCACGGCCGAGCCGCCGGCGAGCAGGATGTGGTCGACGCTGTGGAACTGCGTCGACGTAAAGAAGAACTGCAGGGCGCGCTGCACTTCGGTCGACAGGTTCTGCATGAACGGGCGCAGTACCTCGGCCTCGAAATCGTCCGGCAACCCGCCCGAACGCTTGGCGTTCTCCGCCTCTTCCGGGCTCATGCCGTAGCGGGTGACGATCTCCTGCGTGAGCTGGTTGCCGCCGAACGCTTGCTCGCGCGTGTAGACCGACTGGTCGTTGCGCAGCACCGTCACGTTCATCACGTTGGCACCAACGTCGACCACGGCGATATTCTGGTCCTTGCCGCCGCCCGGAAGGGCCTGCACCACCAGGGAAAGCGCGCTCTGCTGGGCGAACGACTCCACATCCATCACCAGCGGCTTGAGGCCAGCCGATTCGGCCACGGCGACGCGGTCCTCGACTTTTTCCTTGCGCGTCGCCGCGATCAGCACTTCCTGCTCGTCGGGGCTGGTCGGCGACGGCCCAAGGATCTGGAAGTCGAGGTTCACTTCCTCGAGCGCGAAGGGGATGTACTGGTTCGCCTCGGCCTCGACTTGGATTTCGAGCTCAGACTCGCCCAATGCTCCGTTGACGATGATTTTCTTCGTGATCACCGCGCCGGTGGGCACCGCCATGGCAACGAACTTGGTACGCGTGCCGAGGCGCTTGTGTCCCCGCTTCACGGCGTCGATCAGCGCCTCGAGGTTGTTGATGTTGCCGTCGACCACGGCGTCGCGGGCGAGCGGCTCGATCGCGTAGCGCTCGACGCGATATCCGCCTTTGCCGGCGTCGACTATCTCGACCATCTTCACCGAAGACGAGCTGATGTCCAGCCCGAACAACGGCGGCGCCTTTGGCGTGAAGAGATCCAAGGCCATGAGTTATTTTCCTTTATGTATCGGCTCTTAGGCGCGATACGTAGAATTCGCGTTAAATGCTAGCAACAACCCCTCCCGCTGTCTAGTTAATTCTCCACGAAGGGGAAAGGGTATGATGCTACGTTCGGCTGGGTCCCTGCAATAACGCCCCGTAACGGTCCAAGTCCCCTGATGTGGTTGCGCTTTCTCGGCTTTCCGCTGGCGTTGCTGGCCGGTCTGGTCGCGGTAGGAATCCTGGTTGCTGCCTTGGTGGTGGCGCTTGCCTTCCGGAATCTCCCCTCCCTTGGCGCGCTGACCGAATATCAGCCCAAGATCCCGCTGCGGATCTATACCGCCGATGGCGTGCTGATCGGCGAGTTCGGCGAGGAACGCAGGGCCGTGGTGGCGATCGCCGAGGTCCCGGCCGAGCTCAAGAACGCGATCATCGCTGCGGAAGATGAGCGCTTCTATCAGCACCCGGGGATCGACTACGTCGGCGTGCTGCGGGCCGCGTGGGCCAATCTGGTGGCGGGCGGACGCCGCCAAGGCGCGAGCACCATCACCATGCAGGTGGCGCGCAATTTCTTCCTCTCCTCGGAGAAAACGCTGACGCGCAAGCTGTACGAGGCGCTGCTCGCCTTCAAGATCGAGCACAGCCTGACGAAGGAGCAAATCCTCGAGCTCTACGTCAATCAGATTTATCTCGGCCAACGCGCCTACGGCTTCGGCGCGGCGTCACAGATTTATTTCGGCAAAGCGCTCAATCAGCTGAGCCTCGCCGAGGCGGCAATGCTTGCGGGGCTGCCCAAGGCGCCCTCGCTCTACAACCCGATCGCGAACCCCCAGCGCGCGAAGCAGCGCCAGCAGTATGTGCTGCGTCGCATGACCGAGCTGGGGTACGTTACTGCAGCGCAATATGAAGCGGCAGTCAAAGCGCTAGTGCGGCCAAGACGCGAAGTGAACGAATACTCCATTCACGCCGAGTACGCCGCCGAGATGGTCCGCCAGGCACTCGCCGAGCAATACCCTGAAGAGGTCTATACCCGCGGGTTTCGCGTCTATACGACGCTTCGCAAGCTCGACCAGGAAGCCGCTTACATCGCTGTGCGCAGGGGAGTGCTCGAGTATGACCGGCAGCACGGCTACCGCGCCCCGGAGGGCTACGTCGAGCTGCCGGGTACGGTCGCGGACGACGACTACGACGACTTGCTCGCCGATCATCCGGACAGCGACAACTTGCTTGCCGCAGTGGTGCTCGCCGCGGACCCGAGGCACGTCCAGGTCGCGCTGCGCGGCGGCGAGAAAATCGACCTCTCCGGCGAAGGGCTGCGCTTCGCGGCGCGCGGCCTCGAGCCGAAAACCGCGCCGCAGCGGCGCATCCGCCGCGGCGCCATCATCCGCGTGCAGCGCGAAGGCAAGCTCTGGCAGATCGTGCAGTTGCCCGAGGTCGAGTCGGCTTTGATCGCGCTCGATCCGCAGGACGGCGCGGTGCGCGCGCTGATCGGCGGATTCGACTTCGGCCGCAACAAGTTCAATCACGCCACGCAGGCATGGCGGCAGCCGGGCTCATCGTTCAAGCCGTTCATCTATTCCGCCTCGCTGGAGAAGGGCTTCACCGCCGCCACCGTGATCCCCGACGAGCCGGTGGTGCTCGAGGCCGAGGAAACGGGCAGCCAGCGCTGGGAGCCGAAAAACTACGACGGCAAGTTCGAAGGACCGATGCGCCTGCGCACCGCGCTCGCCAAGTCGAAGAACATGGTTTCCATCCGCCTTCTCGAGGCGATCGGCCCGAAGTACGCACAGGACTACATCACGCGCTTCGGCTTCGACGCCGAGCGGCATCCGCCCTACCTCACGATGGCGCTCGGCGCGGGCTCGGTGACGGCCTGGCAGATGGCGCGCGCCTATTCAGTATTCGCCAACGGCGGCTACCTGGTGCAGCCGTATTTCATCCAGAAGATCGTCGACGATCGCGGCAATGCGCTGGCGCTCGCGCAGCCGCGGCGCGCCGGCGACGAGACGCTGCGCGTGATCGCTGCGCGCAATGCGTTCATCTTGGACAACATGATGCAGGACGTGACGCGCTATGGAACCGGGGCACGCGCGGCGCGCCTCGGGCGCAGCGACCTCGCAGGAAAGACCGGTACCACCAACGAATTCGTCGACGCATGGTTCGCCGGCTATCAGCCTTCGCTGGTGGCGATCGCCTGGGTAGGTTTCGACCAGCCCAAGACGCTGGGCAAGAACCAGACCGGGGGCGTGGTGGCGCTGCCGATCTGGGTCGGCTACATGGAAAAGATCCTGCGGGAGATTCCGGAAATGTCGCGCACGATGCCCGAAGGCATCGTGGTGGTGCCGACCGGGCCCTATCCGGCGCTGCCCGGCGAATCGAAGCTGGTGCCTGAATTCTTCTACCGCGAGGCGGTTCCGCCGCCCGAGGTGCTGCAGCCACCGCGGCAGGGACCGCCGCAGCCGCTGTTCGAGCAGCCGCCGACCCCGCCCAACTAGCAAAGGAGCGCTAGGAGCGCAGCAGCACCGGCTGGCCGCTTTGCGCCGATACGAGCTTCGAGAGCGCAGCGAACAGTTCAGAGCCCTCGCGTGTGTCGCGCCAGACCGCGCCGTCCCAAGATCTCGCGCGCCGTCGCATGGCGGTTGACCACGATTTTCGAGCCGTCCGCAAACTCGATTTCGAGCACGCCGCCTTCCTTGAGCTCGACATCGGTATCGAGGCCGCTTTCCTCCACCGCGGCTTCGACTCTGGCGAGCGCTTTGGCGGCGAGCGATTCGAACTCGGTGTCGTTCATCATGGGTTAACATGCGGATTTTATGCGTTTCCTCCTCGGTCCGATGCGATTTCTGCTGTGCATCGCCGCGCTTGCGCTGCTTGCCGCCGCGTGCGGCCAGAAGGGCCCGCTTTACCTGCGCGACAAGCCGCCGCCAGGGGTGAAGCCGGAGAAAACTGAGTCCTACAAGCCGGTGCCTTACCCTGCCGACGAGCAAAGCGGCGAGAAATAGGCGCGGCGTGGGCTTCGCGTACCGCAATGGCACGCTGCATGCCGAGGACGTGCCGCTGGATGAAATTGCGCGGCGCTTTGGCACACCCTGCTACGTCTACTCGCGCGCGGCGATCGCTGCGGCCTACGCCGAATTCGAGGGCGCGCTGCGCGGCCGCGATGCCCTGGTGTGCTATTCCGTCAAGGCCAATTCGAATCTTGCTGTGCTGGCGCTGCTTGCGCGCCTCGGCGCCGGGTTCGACATCGTTTCCGGGGGCGAGCTCGCGCGCGTCATCGCCGCAGGCGGCGACGCGCGCAAGACACTGTTTTCAGGCGTCGGAAAAAGCGAGGCGGAAATCGAATTCGCTCTGCGCAACAGTATTTCTTGCATCAATCTTGAGTCCGAGTCGGAATTAAAACGGGCCGACGCGATCGCGCGGCGGCTCGGGAGGCGCGCGCCCGTCGCCTTCCGCGTCAATCCGGACATTGACGCTAAAACCCATCCCTACATCTCGACCGGTTTGCGTGAGACGAAGTTCGGGGTAGAGCACGCCGATGCGGAGCGTTTGTACGCGCACGCCGCCGCGATGGCGAACATTGAAATCGTCGGCATCGGCTGCCACATCGGCTCGCTGCTCACCGAAGCCGCGCCTTTTGCCGCAGCGGCCGGGCGGCTCGTTGCGCTCCTCGATCGCCTTGAGGCCGCCGGCATCAGGCTGAAGCATGTCGACGTCGGGGGCGGCATCGGCATCCGCTACAAAGACGAGGCTCAGCAGCCGGTCGCGGCGTTCGTCGCCGGCGCGCTTGCTGCGTTAGGTACCCGCCAGCAGACCGTGGTATTCGATCCGGGGCGCTCGATCGTCGGCAACGCCGGTGTGCTGCTCACTCGCGTCGAGTATGTCAAGCCAGGGACGGCGCGCAGCTTCCTGGTGGTCGATGCCGCGATGAATGACCTCATTAGACCCCCCCTCTATGGCGCCTGGCATGAGGTGCGCACGGTGCGCGAGCCGCAATCGAAGGCGGCGCAGGGTGTTTATGACATCGTCGGCCCGGTGTGCGAGAGCGGCGACTTCCTTGCCAAAGATCGCAGGATTGCTGCCGGCGAGGGTGATTTCCTCTGCATCATGTCCGCCGGTGCTTATGGGATGGTTATGAGCTCCAACTACAACTCGCGCCCGCGGGCCGCCGAGGTGCTGGTCGCAGGCTCCCAGGCCCAACTTGTGCGTCGCCGCGAGTCCGCCGAAGAGCTGTTTGCCCTGGAAAGCATTCCGGGCTGACAATCTTCGCCGCGTACATAACGACGATGACCCAAGCGAGCCGCCGTCTATTCGCCGCTGGAACCGTCCTGATCGCAATCGCAGCGGTGGGGCTGGGCGTCTATTTCATCGCCGACGGCGGGGCGAAAGAGGGCCGCAAGGCGCCGAAGGGACCGCCCGCGGTTCCGGTCAGCGTCGCCCCGGTGCAGCAGGAGACGGTTCCCATCCGGCTGCAAGCGATCGGCAATGTCGAGGCCTTCCAGACGGTCTCGGTCAAAGCGCGCGTCGACGGCCAGATCGTCACGGTGAATTTCCGCGAAGGCGATCCCGTGAAGAAAGGCGAAGTGCTGTTCCGCATCGACCCGCGGCCTTACGAAGCGGCGCTGCGCCAAGCCGAGGCTAATGCGCTGCGCGACGTGGCGGCGCGAAACCAGGCGCGCTCGCAAAACCGGCGCTACCAGGAGTTGCTGGAGAAGAATTTCGTTTCCAAAGAGGCCTACGCACAGATTCGCACCAACAGCGAGACGGCGGAAGCGACCGCCAAGGCAAGCCAGGCTGCGCTCGAAAACGCGCGCCTCAACCTCGAGTACTGCACGATCACGTCACCCCTCGATGGCTACGTCGGCAAGGTTTTGCTCCAGGCAGGCAACATGCTGCGGGCGAACGACGCTAATCCTCTGGTGGTGATCAACCAGGTGCGGCCGATCTACGTCAATTTCGCGGTACCCGAGCAGAGTCTTCCCGAAGTGCGCAAGTACCGCGCCGCCGGTCCCCTGACGGTCGAGACCCTGCCCGATCCGGGCGCGCCTCCGGTCCAGGGCCAGCTGATCTTCGTCGACAACGCCGTCGACCCTAGCACCGGCACGATCCGGCTGCGCGCCCAGTTCGACAACGCCGACGCCGCGCTGTGGCCCGGGCAGTTCGTGAATGTGAGCTTAAGGCTCACCGAGCAGGTCGACGCGATCGTGATTCCTTCGCCTGCGGTGCAAAACGGGCCCCAGGGCCAGTACGTCTACGTGGTGGGGGCTGATTCCGTTGCGGACGTACGCAAGATCACGGTGCTGCGCACGGACGGCGAGCGCACCATCGTCGCGACCGGCCTGCAGAAGGGCGAGCGCGTCGTCACCCGCGGCCAGTTGCGCCTCGGCTCGAAGACGCGCGTTCAGGTCGGCAAGCCCGCGGCAGAACCCTCGTGAATTTCTGCGAGCTGTTTGTCCGCCGGCCGGTCATGACGGTGCTCGTTATGGCGGGCATCCTGATCTTCGGGCTTGCCGCCTACCGCCTGCTACCGGTATCGACGCTGCCGAACGTCGATTTCCCGACGATCCAGGTCACTGCCGAACTCCCCGGCGCCAGCCCCGAGACCATGGCCTCGGCGGTGGCCACGGTGCTCGAAAAGCAGTTCTCGACGATTGCCGGCATCGACGAGATGAGCTCGGTGAGCGGACAGGGGGTGACGCGCATCACCATCGTGTTTGCGCTCGATCGCGACATCGATGCCGCGGCGCAGGACGTGAACTCCGCGATCGCATCTGCAGCGCGCCAGCTGCCGGCGACCATGCCCGCGCCGCCATCGTTCCGCAAGGTCAATCCGGCCGACTTTCCGGTCTACTACCTCGCCCTGACCTCGTCGCAACTGCCGCTTTCCACGGTAAACGAATACGCCGAGACCTACCTTGCGCAGCGCATCTCCACGATCAACGGCGTGGCGCAAGTGCTGGTGTTTGGACAGCAGAAGTACGCGGTGCGCGTCCAGCTCGATCCGAACGCGATGGCGGCGCGCGGAGTAGGCATCAATGAGATCGAGTCAGCGATCTCAAACGCTAACGTGAACCTGCCGACCGGAACGCTGTACGGCAAGGACCGCATGTTCGCGGTGCAGGCGACTGGCCAGCTCAACGACGCCAAGGCGTTCCGCCCGGTGATCGTCACCTACCGCAACGGCTCGCCGATCCGCCTGCAGGAGCTGGGACGCGTCGTCGACGATGTGCAGAACGACAAGGTGGCGGCCTGGTTCAAGGGCAAGCGCGGCATCGTGCTCGCCATCCAGCGCCAGCCGGGCACCAACACCATCGACGTGGTCGACTCGATCAAGAATTTGCTGCCGACTTTCCGGGCGGAAGTACCGCCGGCAATCGATATCGAGACGCTCTACGACCGCTCGCTCACCATCCGCGCCTCGGTGCAGGAGGTGCAGTTCACGCTCTACCTTGCGCTGATGCTGGTGGTGCTGGTGATCTTCATTTTCCTGCGCAACGTCGCCGCCACCCTCATCCCGGCGATCGCGCTGCCGATGTCGATCATCGGCACCTTCGCGGTGATGTATCTGTTCGGATACAGCCTGGACAACATTTCTCTCATGGCGCTCACGCTGTGCGTGGGCTTCGTGGTCGACGACGCCATCGTGATGCTGGAGAACATCACGCGCCATATCGAGCAGGGCAAAAGCGTGATGCAGGCGACCCTCGAGGGCTCGAAGGAGATCGTCTTCACCATCATCTCGATGACTATCTCGCTCGCCGCGGTGTTCATCCCGGTGTTGTTCATGGGCGGAATCCTGGGACGCCTGCTGCACGAGTTCGCGGTCACCATCATGGCGGCGGTGCTGATCTCGGGCTTCGTGTCGCTCACGCTGACGCCGATGATGTGCAGCCGCATCCTCAAGCCGCACCGGGCGGACGAGCGCCACGGTCGCCTCTACATGGCCTTCGAGCGCGCCTTCGACGCCTGGAAGAACGCGTACGACACGACGCTGCGCTGGACGCTGCGCCATCAGCGCGTCGTCATGATCGCCTTCCTCGCGATCTGCGTGGCGACCGGCATCCTGTTCGTGCGTGCGCCGAAAGGCTTCCTGCCGAGCGAGGATTCGGGACAGCTGTTCTGCTTCGTGGAGGGGCCGCAGGACGCCTCCTTCGATGCCATGAACCGGCTGCAGCAGCAGGTGGCCGAGATCATCAGCAACGATCCGAACGTCGACGCCGCGATGTCGTTCGTCGGCGCGAGCGGGCAGTCGCCGTCGCTCAACCGCGGCCGCATCACCATCACGCTCAAGCCTTTCAAGGAAAGAAAGCCCGCCGACCAGGTGGTGCGCGAACTGCGCCCCAAGCTTGCCAACGTCATGGGCGCCAAGGTGTTCCTGCAAAACGTCCCCGCGATCCGCATCGGCGGCCAGCTCACGCAGAGCCCCTACCAGTATGTGGTGCGCAGCGCGAATATCGAAGAGCTGTATCAATGGGCGCCGGTGATCGAGCAGAAGCTGAAAACGCTCCCCGGGCTGGTCGACATCTCGAGCGACCTGCAGATCACGCGGCCGGAGGTCACGGTCGAGATCGAGCGCGAGAAGGCCTCCGCCCTCGGCGTCTCGGCGCAGACGATCGAGATGGCGCTCAACAACGCCTACGGCGCGCGCCAGGTATCGACCATTTACACCGCCACCAACCAGTTCTGGGTGATCCTCGAGCTCGCGCCGCGCTACCAGATCGATCCTTCGGTTCTGCCGCTGCTGTACGTGCGCTCCTCGACCGGCGCGCTGGTGCCGCTCAATGCCGTGGCAAAGCTTTCCCATGGCGTCGGCCCCCTCCAGGTCGCGCATCTGGGACAACTCACTTCGGTGACCTTCTCCTTCGATCTGCGTCCCGGGGTCGCGCTGTCGCAGGCGATCGGCGAGGTGGAGGTCGCGATGCGCGAGCTGCAGGTGCCGGCGACGCTCACCGGCACGTTCTCGGGCACCGCGCAGGCCTACCAGAGCTCGCTGCAGGGCATGGGCATTCTGCTGCTGCTCTCGATCGTGGTGATCTACCTCGTGCTCGGCATTCTCTACGAGAGCTTCATCCATCCGCTCACGATCCTCTCGGGCCTGCCGACCGCCGGCCTTGGCGCGCTCATCACCCTTTGGGCCTTCCGCGAAATGGGCTTCAACGTCGAGCTCAACATGTACGCCTTCGTCGGCATCATCATGCTGGTCGGCATCGTGAAGAAAAACGCCATCATGATGATCGACTTCGCGATCGAGGCGCAGCGCAAGGACGGCCTGCCGCCGGAAGAGGCGATCCACCAGGCGGGCCTGGTGCGCTTCCGGCCGATCATGATGACCACGTGCGCCGCGCTGATGGGCAGCCTGCCGATCGCGATCGGCTTCGGCGCCGGCGGCGGCGCGCGTCAGCCGCTCGGCCTCGCGGTGGTCGGCGGGCTGCTGTTGTCGCAGGTCCTCACGCTTTACATCACGCCCGTGATCTACCTCTACTTCGAGCGGCTGCAGAGCTGGCTGAACAGAGGCAAACAACCCGAGGTTGCGCCGGATGCCGCTCACCCCCGAAGCGCGTAGCCTCGCGGTGTTCTGCGACTTCGAGAACGTCGCGCTCGGCGTGCGCGAGGCGAAGTATGCACAGTTCGACATGGAGAAAGTGCTCGAGCGCCTGCTCGCCAAGGGTTCGATCGTGGTGAAGAAGGCCTATTGCGACTGGGACCGCTACAAGGAATTCAAGGCCACGATGCACGCCGCGGCGTTCGAGCTGATCGAGATCCCGCACCTGCGCCAGTCGGGCAAGAACTCGGCCGACATCCGCATGGTGGTCGACGCGCTCGACCTGTGCTACACCAAGGAGCACGTCGACACTTTCGTCATCGTGAGCGGCGACTCGGACTTCTCGCCGCTGGTGTCGAAGCTGCGCGAGAACGCGAAGACCGTGATCGGGGTCGGGGTCAAGAACTCGAGCTCGGATTTGCTGATCAACAACTGCGACGAGTTCATCTACTACGACGACCTGGTTCGCGCAGACGAGCAGAAGCGCCGCGCGGCCAAGAAGCGGAAGGAGGCGGCGCCCGCCGGCCAGGACAAGAAGCAGGAGGCGTTCGACCTGCTGCTCGGCACGCTCGAAGCACTGGTCGCCGAGCGCGGCGCCGACGAGCGCGTCTGGGGCTCGATGGTGAAGCAGGCGCTCAAGCGCAGGAACCCCGGGTTCAACGAGAACTACTACGGCTTTCGCGCCTTCTCCGATCTGCTCGAGGAAGCCGGCGAGAAGGGCCTGATCAAGCTTGAGCCGGACGAGAAATCGGGCGGATACATCGTCCGGTCGACCTAGCGCAGCCGATCTCGCGGCGGCTGCCGGCAAGGGCATCAAGGACGTAATCGCGCCCGGCCTGCGCGTGTTGTTCGTCGGCATCAATCCAGGGCTGTACTCTGCCGCCACCGGCTACCACTTCGCGCGCCCGGGTAACCGTTTCTGGCCGGCGCTGCATGCGGCCGGTTTTACAGCCAAGACACTCCTGCCGTCGGAGCAACGCGAGTTGCTGCGAAGCGGATACGGCGTCACCAATCTCGTAAATCGCGCTACCGCCACTGCGGATCAACTTGCGCCGGAGGATTTCGTTGCTGGTCGCAAGCGGCTCGCCCTTAAGCTCCGGCGCTATCGCCCGAAAGCCGTGGCCTTCCTGGGTGTTGGCGCCTATCGCCATGCGTTTGGCCGCCCTAAGGCGACGATCGGCCCCCAGCCCGAGAAGTTCGAAGCGGCCGCGGTCTGGGTTCTGCCCAATCCGAGCGGCCTCAACGCGAACTATCAGCTTGCGGAGCTCGTCCAACTATTTCGCCGACTGATATGACCCAGGGTCGGTGAACCTCGTGTCGAAGCTGCATATTCTGGACGAGCGATTCGCCGGATCGCGACCCTCGCCTTCGGGCCGGCACGTCCGGTGGGACGCATTGATCGCCACCGTTTCTCCTCCTGGCAGGCCGTGGTTAGCGGCGACGCCGCGCTCGCGAGCGCTCTCAGCGCTTCGCTTTCCGCCTAATCACGAAAGCGACCAAACAGGCGCCGAGGCCGGCCTCGACGGCAGCGAGCAGCGTATCGGATTCGCAGCACCAGGCGCTGATCAGCCGCGCAATG
>WNGA01006795.1_pt1 | contig 17799 bp, 21 predicted proteins | sample 5400061 | NCBI WGS metagenome assembly WNGA01 (sample SAMN13153366, study PRJNA577476) | soil metagenome | isolation source: 100 cm soil or saprolite under grassland replicate 2 | place: USA:California | collected 2016-06-15 | reverse complement strand
AGCCTGTCGATGATCGTGCCTTCGGGGGAGAGGATTTTGTGGACCACGCTCTCCTCGTCCCGTCCGCAAGAACGATAACGGATGGGCGCACGGAGCTCGGTCGGACGGCGACGGATTTCGCTACTTTCGCTCCTGCCGACGCTCTACGGTGCGGGACAGGGCGGAACGGTCAGGGACGCGGCGTGATAGCCGGGGCTGATAGCAGGGCCGTTCGTGCTGGTCACGGCCGATAGTCGGGGCCGGCTGAGGATGCGAGGTGACCCAAGGGCGATCACCTGCCTTTGTTCGCTCAGGCGCGCCCTGCGTTCATGCTGCAGTCATTGACGTTGGCGGGGGGTTTCGCGCCTCCGCCAAGCGGCGGTGTACGGGGGACGCTGGACCGTCGGTCAACGGGGGTAGACGAATCGGCTGGGTCAATGTAGGTTGACCGCATGGGTGAGACGGTCTCGGATGAGGTGAGGGCGGTGGCGGCGGCGACCGGCAGCCAGGACCCCGAGGTGGGGCTGGCGGCGGTGGCCGCCCTGCGCGGCCTGGTGGAGGTGCTTGAGGCCTTGCAGGTCGAACGCGCGCGCGCCATGGGCTGGTCGTGGCCGCGGATCGCCGCAAGGCTTGGGGTCAGCAAGCAGGCCGTGCACAAAAAGTACGCCGGCCGGCGCTTCCGGTTGGGGAGGTAGGCGGGTGGTCGCTGCGAGCCCCTTCATACGCCGGGTGCTGGAGTTGGCGGCGCAGGAGGCGGCGCGCTTCGGGCACCGCTACGTCGGCCCCGAGCATCTGCTACTGGGGATGCTGGGGGCTGCCGGCAGCCCGGCCGCGAGGATCCTCCAACGCCAGGGTGTGGACCTGGAGGCGGCCCGCGCCGCCTTTCACCGGCTGGCCGAGCAGGGTGTGGTGCCCGGCCCCAGGCCGAGCGACGCCGAGCTGCTCGGCAGCCTGGGGATCGACCTGGAGGCGTTGCGCCGCAGCACTGAGCGGGCCTTTGGCGTGGTGGCCCTGCGGCGGGCGGTGCGGGAGGCGACCCGCGCCAGGCGGTGGGGGGTCGGCCGGGTGGCGCGGACGCCGCTGGAGGAGCCGCCGGTGCTGGCGACCCAGGCGCTGTGGCTGGCCCACCAGCGGGCCCGCGAGCTCGGGCGTGGCGAGGTCGGTCCGGAGTTGTTGCTGCTTGGGGTTCTGGACGACATCACCACGCCGCGGCCCAGGTGCTACAACAACCGCTGGGTGCGCCAGTTGCACCTTTCGGTTGGCCTGCCGGCGGGGTATCGGGGCGCGGCCGGTGCGCTGCTGGCGGCGCTGGGTGCCGACCATGATCGGCTGCGTGACGGGGTCCTCGCAGCACTGGGCGGCGACCTCCAGCAGGGACCGCGAGGGAGGTAGCCGGGGTGTTCGAGCGGTTCACCGAGCAGGCCCACCGGGTCGTGGATCTGGCCAGGGAGGAGGCCGAGGGGCTGGGCCACCGCTATCTGGGTCCTGAGCACGTGCTGCTGGGGATCCTGCGCGAGGGCGCCAGTGGGGCGGCCCAGCTCCTGCGAGCCCGTGGGGTCGGCCTGGAGGCCGCACGCGCCGAGCTGGGTGCCCTGGCACGCCAGGGGGTGGTGCCCACGCCCCGGCCAACCGACGCCGAGCTGCTGGGCATGCTGGGGATCGACCTGGACGCGGTGCGGCGCCGCACCGAGCAGGCCTTCGGCAGCCGGGCGCTGGCCGCGGCGACCTGGCGGGTGACCCGCCGGCGCTCCTGGCGGGGCGGCAGGGTGGTGTGGACGCCGCTGTGCGGCCCGCCGTTTGTGGCCAAGCGCGCCCTGCACCTGGCCAGCCAGCAGGCCAGCAGTCTCGGTCAGGTGGTCGGCCCCGAGCATGTGCTGCTGGGGGTGCTCCAGGATGCGCGTGCGCCCGGGGGCAGGGTGCGGGTGTCACGGCGGAACCGGCGCATCACTGCGCACGTGGGGCTGCCCGACGGCTACCGGGGCGCCGCGGGGCTGCTGCTTGGGGCGCTGGGGGTGGACCCGGAAGCGTTACGTCGCGCGGTCATGGCCGAGGTCGGCGAGGTCGGACCGTGAGCCGGCGGGGCCGGATCTGGTTCCTGGCCGCCAGTCTGGCGGTGTTCGGGCTGCTGGCCGCGTTCACCATGTGGGCGGCGCCTGACAATGGGATCCATGGCCTGGGTTCCTCCTTGAGTCAGGCGGCGCAGCAGGAGAGCCTGGTGATGTCGCGAGTGAAGGCCTGGGCGGCGAGCCTGAGGCCCTCGCCCATGGTCAGGTATGGCGCCCAGGTGTCGGCCAGCTCGCCCACGGTCATGCCGAGCTTGACCGCGTACACCGCGGCCTGGATCGTGTCGCCGGCGCCGCCGGCGACCATGGTGACCCCAAGCACCCGGCCGCTGGCCCGTTCGGCCACGATCTTGACCAGCCCGCGGGTGTCGCGGTCCACCAGCGCGCGGGGCACCCGCTCCAGCGGCAGGACGCGGCACGCGCAAGCGATGCCCTGCCCGGCGGCCTGGGCGTCGGTCAGGCCGACGGCGGCGAGCTGGGGGCTGGTGAAGATGACCCGGGGCAGGTGGCGGTAGTCCAGCGTGCGGCCGGCCTGGTCGAGGGCGTTGTCGGCGACCAGCGCGCCGTGCGCGGCGGCGACGTAGACGTACTGCGGTCCTCCGGTGACGTCCCCGGCGGCCCAGATTCTGGGGTTGTGGGTGCGGAGCTGCTCGTCGACCACCACCTGACCGTGCTCGCCGACCTTGACGCCGACCGCCTGCAGATCGAGGTTGTCGGTGATGGGACGGCGGCCGGTGGCGACCAGGAGCCGCTGGGCCCGCAGCTGCTGGGTGTGGCCGTCGGGGCGGCGCACGGTCGCCACCACACCGCCCTGGTCGTCGCGCGCGACGCCGGTGAGCTGGGTGCCGGTGTGGACGCTGATGCCTTCGTCGGCGAGCACGCCGGCGATGGCGGCGCTTGCCTCGGGCTCTTCCAGTGGTGCCAGCCGGTCGAGCAGTTCCACGACGGTAACCCTGGTGCCGAGGCGGGCGAACAGTTGGGCCAGCTCCAGCCCGACGGCGTTGCCGCCGACGACCAGCAGCGACCCCGGCAGTTCGATCAGCTCCATCGCGGTGGCCGAGGTGAGGTAGCCGACCACGTCCAGCCCCCGGATCGGCGGCGCCCACGGCGCTGAGCCGGTGGCCACCAGATAGTGGGCCGAGCGGATCCGTCGGGTCCTGCCACCGGCCAGGCCGACCCGCAGGACTGGACCACCGCCGTCGGCGGGATCGGCGACGAAGCGGGCCTGACCATGGACGATCTCCCAGCCGTAGGCGGCGGCCAGGTCGACATACTTGCCGGCCCGCAACTGCTCGACCAGGCCCTGCTTGCCGGCCAGCAGCGCCACCGGGTCCAGCGGGCCAGCGGTGCTGGTGATGCCGGGGAAGCGCTGGCTGGCCTGGGCAGCGACGTGGCGGGCGCCTGCGGCGGCCAGCAGCGCCTTGGACGGCACGCAGCCGGTGTTGACGCAGGTCCCACCGATCCTGTCGCGCTCCACCATGACCACTCGACGGTCCTTGCGGCGGGCGGCGATCGCGGCGGCGAACGCCGCCCCGCCCGAGCCGATGATCGCCAGGTCGTAGGGATCCTCGCTGCTGGCCGGCGCCATCGCAGCCTCCTCGTCTGGTCCAGGCGTCGGGGCAGGTCGCGCTGGGTTGGCGCCCAGCCACGCCGATCCGCCTTCGATCCGCCTTGCCGAATGCGTTCGGTCCGCATAGTATTCGCCTAACCAGATACGTGACAAGGGAGCCGCATCATGACCCAGCCGCTGGCGGCACCACTCCCCGTTGCGGCACCGGCGCTGCTGCCCGCCGAGGCGACGATGGTGGACACCGTCGCCAAGTTCTTCCGCGCGCTGGGCGACCCGACCCGGCTGCGGCTACTGGAGTTCCTGCTCCACGACGAGCACACCGTCAGCGAGTGCGTCGCCCAGGTGGGCCTGTCGCAGGGTCGGGTGTCGGTGCATCTTGCCTGCCTTGCCGACTGCGGCTACGTGGCCTGCCGCCGTGCCGGCCGCAACGCCTTCTACCGGGTCGCCGACCCCCGGGTGGCGGACCTGGTCGTGCTCGCCCACGCTCTGGCTGCCGACCACGCCTGCGCCCTGGCAGAGTGCCAGCGCATCGCACCGGCCAGCGGCGACTGACCCGACCCGCTTCGCGACCGCTTGCCCACCCCCGCCGACTCCGCGGCCAGCGACCTACCGCGCCCGACAGCCAGTCGGTTCAGCGCAGACAGAACCAACAGCAAAGGGAGTGACCCGTGACCAGCCAGCCCGATCTTCCGGACCTGGGTGCCGGCCCTGCGTTCGAGCGCGCCATCCTTGCCAGAGCGTTCCACCTGCTGCTCGACGACGGCCGACCTGTCAGCGCGGCTCGCCTGGCGGAGGCGGTCGTAGGTGACCTCGACCGGGTTGAGGGCAACCTGGCGCTGCTGGACCGGCAGGGCCGCATCCGGCGGGATCAGACCGGGGCGGTGACCGGCAGCCACGGCCTGTCGCTGACACCCACCTCGCATGAGCTGATCCTCGAACGCCGGAGCGGGCAAGCGCGGCGGTACTGGACGTGGTGTGCCTGGGACACGGTCGGCATCCTGGCCGCCCTGGACGCCAGCGGGCGGATCCGCTCTACCAGCCCCTCCTCCGGTGCGCCGATCCAGCTCGACTTCTCCCACGGCCAGCCCCGCGACCCCGACCCGGAGCTGGTGGTGTTCTTTGCCGACACCGACTGCTGCGCCCCGGCCAGCGGCGCCGACGACGGTTCGGACCACTGCGGCTCGGGGTCGGTGATCGACCAGTGGTGCCCGCTGGTCAACTTCTTCGAGCACGCCAGCGCCGCCCAGGTCTGGGCCGCCGAGCACGGCGTGCGTGGCACCGCGGTCCCGCTTGCCGAGGCGACCAGCCAAGGCAGGGCCGCGTGGCGTCGGTGGATCGCTGGCGGTGACCAGCCGATCGGGCCGGCCGACCAGGCTGGGAGCCGACCGTGACGGCAACCATTGCCAGCAACGCCGCCACGATGACCATCGGGCAGCTGTCCCGCAGGACTGGGCTGTCGGTCAAGACGCTGCGCCGGTTGGAGGGCATGGGGCTCATCTACACCGCCGGTCGCAGCCCGGCCGGCTACCGGCTGTTCGACCAGGACGCCCTGTGGTGTGTGCTGGTGCTCGGCACCCTGCGCGGCCTTGGTCTGACCCTGGCAGAGATCCGCGAGCTGGACGCTGTCTACCTCGCGCAGCCAGACCGGCCGCTCGGCCGCACCTGGCCGAGCGGCTGCGCGCGGTGCGGGCCCGCCTGGACGAGCGCATCGGCGAGCTGCAGGCGCTGCGCCGCCGCATCGACGACTTCGATGCGACCCACCAGGCCCAGCTGGGCGGCCAGGGCCGCGGCTGCGACGAGTTGTTCGCCGACGACCCCAGGCACGGGTGCCACGCCGCCGGCGCTTGACCCTGCCACCGGGGGCAGGCCCTAGCCTCGGGCCGAAGGGCGAACCCGGACAGGAAGGAGCTTGGCGATGACGGGTTCGCCAACCTGGGGTCCGGCCGGCGGCGCGGCAGCCACCGGCACCGTCAACCTCAACGGGCTGGAGCCCGACCGGCTCACCGAGTATCTGGCCGGCTGGTTCGAGCAGATGGCCACCCAGGAGCAGCGGCGTCTGCTCGGGCACGTGCTGCGGGAGCTGGCCGGCGGCCAGCCGGTGGAGCCCGCGCGGGCTGGCCGCGCTCGCCGGGTTGCCGGTCGACCGGGTGGAGGGGTAGCTGCGGCAGATGTCCAGCGAGTGGGATCCCAGCGGCCAGCGCCTGGTCGGCTTGGGGCTGACCATGGTGCCGACCCAGCGCCGCTTCCGGGTGGGCGGCCACGACCTGTGGGCCTGGTGCGCGGGCGGCACCTTGGTGGTCCCGGTGTGGATCGGCGTGCCCGCGCAGGTCGAGTCGCCGTGCGCCGCCAACTGGGGAGCTGGTTCGGGTCGAGGTGACCCCACGGGGGTGCGGCAGGTCGAGCCGGCGGGCGCGGTCGCGTCGTTTGTCACCCCGCCCACCGACATCTCGCAGGTGCGGGAGGCGGTCTGCTTCAACTCGCACTACTTCCGCTCGGCCGAGGCCGCCGCGTCCTGGCAGGCCCAGCATCCCGACGGGCTGGTCCTACCGGTCGCCGAGGCGTTCGAGGTGCTCCGCCTTGCGTGGGGAGACCTCCTGCCCAGTGCTGGCTGAGCAGGCCCAGACGACGACGGTCGCTGGTGGATGCTCAGCCTGGCAGGCGGATGATGCCGCGCTCCAGCGCGACGGTGACCGCGGCGGTGCGGTCGTCGACGCCGAGCTTGGCGTAGATGCGCTGCAGGTGGGTTTTGACGGTGGCCTCGCTGACGTACAGCCGGCGGCCGATCTCCTTATTGCTCAAGCCGCGGGCTACCGCTCCGAGGATCTCCAGTTCGCGGGGGCTGAGCGCCTCCTCGGCGGGGGCGCGCATGCGGCCGAGCACCCGGGTGGCGACCGATGGTGACAGCACCGACTCGCCCCTGGCGGCTGCGCGGATGGCGGTGAACAGCTGCTCTCTGGGTGCGTCCTTGAGCAGGTAGCCGGTGGCGCCGGCGTCGATGGCGCGGGTGATGTCGGCGTCGGTGCCGAAGGTGGTCAGCACCAGCACACGGACGGCCGGTTCGGTGTCGCGCAGGGTGGCGATGGCCGTGGGCCCGTCCAGCTCGGGCATCTGCAGGTCCATCAGCACCACGTCGGGCCGCAGCGCGCGGGCGCGCTCGACCGCCTGGGTGCCGGTGGCGGCCTCGCCGATCACCTCGAGGTCGGGCTGGGTGGCCAGCATCGCCCGCAGCCCGTCGCGTACCACGGGGTGGTCGTCGGCGATCAGGACCTTGATCACTGGGGCACCCCCCGGGGGGTCCCCGGACCCCTCCGGCGGATCGGGTCGCTCACCGCGGCTCCCTTCCAGTGCCGGTGGGCAGCTCAGCGGCGATGGTGGTGCCCTCGCCGGGCGCGCTCTCGATGCTCAGGTGTCCGCCGAGCTGGGTGACCCGCTCGCGCATCGCCCGCAGGCCCAGTCCGATGGCGGCCGCCTCGGTGGCGGCCGGGTCGAAGCCGACCCCGTCGTCGGCCACGTCCAGCACCACCACATCGTCCAGGTAGGAAAGGGTGAGGGTGACCTGGGAGGCGGCGGCATGCTTGCGGACGTTGGCCAGCGCCTCCTGCGCGATGCGCAGCAGCGCAGCTTCGGCCTCGGTGTCCAGCGAGCGCTCGGGGCCGGTGACCGGGGTCAGGGCGTGCAGGCCGGTCTCCTCAGCCAGCCGACCAGTCAGTTCCTCCAGTGCCTGGGGTAGCGACCGCTCGGCCAGTGGACGCGGGCGCAGCGCCCACACCACTCGCCGGGACTCGGCCAGGTTGTCGCGGGCCGACCGCAGCGCCTGCGCGATGTGGTGATCAACCGGGCGGCCGGTGGCCAGGGATTCCTCGGCGGCCTCCAGCAACAGCACCACGCTGGCAAAGCCCTGGCTGAGGGTGTCGTGGATGTCGCGGGCCAGCCGCTGGCGCTCCTCCAGCATGCCGGAGTGGCGCTCCGCGGCGGCCAGCTCCGCGCGGGTCGCCTGCAGCTGCTCCAGCAGCCGCTGGCGCTCCCTGCTCTGCCGCACGATCGCCCCGACGTAGGCGACCGACAGCACCGTCCCGGCGGCGAACACCGAGATCGCCACGACCGCCGGCCACGCAACGCCACCCTGCTGGTGGGAGAGCTGCCACAGCAACCCCGCCGCCACGACCAGCACCACCGCCGCCCCGTGCCGCAGGTCATGCAGGCACAACGGCGCCAGCACTCCCAGGCCCAGCCACAGGAACGCCGGGTGCAGCGCGATCAGCGGCGCCCACAGCACCACCGCTCCCCCCAGGTAGACAAGGTCGCGGCGGGGCGCGTGGGGCCGGGCGATCAGCCACCAGGCGTACCAACCGCCCAGCGCGCCAGCCAGCGCCAGCCGGGCCACGATGCCCGCGGCGGACGGCGACTCGTCGGAGATGGCGGTGGCGGTGCTGTAGGCCAACAGCAGGTAGAAGAACACGTGCCAGGCCAACCGCCATCGCCCCCAGACGGCTTCCTCGCTCATGCCCGGATCGGCCCGGGCTCGCCGGCCGGCACGTATCCAATCCGTTGCTCGTCGCCCCCTCGCCCTGGTCAGCAGCCTCGCCATCGCGTCGATCCCAGCCTAGAACAGGGTCTTGCAGGCGGGTATCCACCGCTCGGTCAGCGCAGTGTCCACCACCCGGTGCTCCAGATCCCTCCTGCCGGCCGATCCCAACTTGGCCCGAGCCGAACACCCTCGTGGGAGAGGTCAACACCTGACCATGAGGAGGAGGCACGTGACGCAACCCCGCGGGTCGATCGTCACCTTCGACGAGGTAACCCTCCGCTACGGGACGCTCACCGCCCTCGACAGGCTGCGGCTGGAGATCGAGCCGGGCGAGACCGTGGCACTGCTTGGCCCCAACGGCGCTGGCAAGACCACCACGGTCGAGCTGCTCCTCGGCCTTGGCACCCCCGATCAGGGCGTGGTCCGCCTGTTCGGCGGCCCACCGGGTGACGCCATCGCGGCGGGCCGGGTCGGCGCCATGCTGCAGGACGCCGGCCTGCCGCAGGGCTTGCGGGTGGCCGAGCTCATCAACCTCGTCCGCGGGCTCTACCCGGATCCGCTCTCGCTGGCCGACGCGCTGGCCCTGTGCGACCTGGAGCAGGTCGCCAGCCGGCGGGTGGAGCGGCTGTCGGGTGGGCAGCGCCAACGCGTGCGGCTGGCGCTGGCCGTGGCGGGCAACCCCGAGCTGCTGGTCCTGGACGAGCCGACCGCCGCGCTGGACGTGCAGGCCCGCCGCGCGTTCTGGCGGCGCCTGCGCGCCGGGGTGGTCGCGGGCCGCACGGTGCTGTTCGCCACCCACCGCCTGGAGGAGGCCGACGCCGTGGCCGACCGCGTCGTCGTCCTGACCCGCGGGCGGCTGCTCGCCGACGGCCCACCCGACCAGGTCAGCGCCCTGGCCGCCGGCCCTGGCGCGGCGAGCCTGGAGGAGGCCTTCCTGCAACTCACCAGCCAAGGAGACCCATCATGAACGGCTACCTCGCCTATCTGTGGCTGGAGGCCAAGCGCCAATGGCGCGACCGGCAGGCGCTGCTGTTCCGGCTCGGGCTGCCCACCGGCGTGTACCTGATCCTGATCGCGGTGCAGGACCGGCCCGACCGGCCCAGCGGGAGCCCGCCCTGGGAGACGGGCCGAATGGTGGCCCTGGCCGCCCTCGGCGCGGTCATCTCCGGGCTGGCGGCCGGCCCCTCGCTCGGCGAGGAGCGGACCAGCGGCTGGCTGCGCCAGCTCCGCGTCACCCCGCTGCGTCCAAGCGTCGCGGTCGCCGCCAAGATCGCCGTGGCGATGAGCTTCGCGCTGCCGGCGATCGCGCTGGTCGCCGCCGCCGGCGGCCTCACCGACCACGTCACCCTCCACTGGGGCCGTTGGATCTCGCTGGTCGCGCTGATGTGGCTGGCCACCGCCCCGATCACCACGCTGGGCGCCCTGCTCGGCCTGACCTTCGCCGCCCAGGCCGCCCAAGGCGCCACCAACCTGGCCTTCCTGGTGCTGTGGCTGCTGGGCGGGATCTTCACCTCGCCCGACAGCCTCCCTGACACGCTGGCCGCCGTGTCCAGGAGCCTGCCCTCCTACGGGGCCATTCAGGTCGGCCAGGCCGCCGCCGGCGGGAGCCTGATCCCCGCCTCGGCCGTGGCGGTGCTGGCCGCCTGGACAGCGGGCGCCGGCGCACTCGGCGCACTCGCCTGGCGCCGCGTGGTTGTCCGATGAGCGAGGAGATTCGCGCCTCGGACGGCGAGCGGGACCGGGTCGTCGAGGTCCTCAAGGAGCACACCGTGCAGGGACGCCTCAGCCTGCAGGAGCTCGAGGAGCGCACCGGCGCCACCTATGCAGCCAGGACCCGCCTCCAACTCCAGCAGCTCACCCAGGACCTGCCCGCAGCGGCCGACTTCGGGCCCGATCAGCAGGAACCGATCGCGGGAGCGCAGCACGTCACCGCCCGCACGCCCCGCTTGCTCACCGTGCTTGCCTGCTGCTGCGGACGGCCGCGCCAATCGCGATCCTGATCCACATGGCGTTGCGGTGGCGCGAGCGGCTCCGCCACCCTGCTGGAGGGCACGACGCCCTGCGCCGCCGAGCGGCGGCGAGGTTCGAGGGGCTGTGGTCAGGTCGTGCCCGTGGAGGCGGCGGGGAGCGCGCCGACGCTATTCCTGGCGGACCGCTGGGGGCCGCTGATCGCGGTAGGCTCTGCGTAGGCGTGAGAGGGCGCCTCCGGGTCCGCGGGCAGGACTGAGTCCACCTCCCAGTTGCGGGTTTGGACGTGGCGTTCTCCTCGAAGGCCTGCCAAGCGGACCACGGGCCGGTCAGGAGACGTCATGCCGATTCTCCCGGCGTATCCCAACCTCGAGCAGCTCCGCCATCGGGCGAAGGATCTCCTGCACGCTGCCAGGCGCGGCGACCGCGACGCGATCGGCAGGATCGAAGCCGTCTCGGCGGGGATGACCCTCGCGGCGGCGCAGCTGGCCGTCGCGCGCGAGTACGGCTTCGCGAGTTGGACGAAGCTCAAGGACGAGGTCGACGTGCGCACCCTCGACCTCGCGCAGAAGGCTGACGCGTTCTGCGTGGCAAGCGTGAGCCACCGACCGGCTCGTGCCGCGCGCATGCTTGCTGAGACACCGCAGATCGCCAGCTACAACTTCGCCACCGCCGTGCTCCTCGGCGACGCCGACCGGGTGGGCGCCGAGCTGCGGCGCGACCCGAGCCTTGCGACCCGCCGCGATCCCCGCACCGGCTGGACCGCCTTGCATGCCGCCTGCATGTCGCGGTGGCATCAAGTCGAGCACGTCCGCGCTGCGGGACTCGCCGCTGTCGTGCGCAGGCTGCTCGATGCGGGAGCCGATCCCATCGAGGCGACACGCGCGCCTTCTGGCGGGTCGGCCGGCTGGACGCCGCTTCGCTGCGCGATCGCGGCCGCGAACAGCGGCCCCAGCAACCGGCCGATCATTGAACTGCTCTTCGCCAAGGGCGCACATGCTGATGACCACGACCTCTACCTCGCCGGCTTCGCACACGATCGCGACGAGCTCTTGCGCCTCCTGCTCGGCCACGCCCCGGATTCCTCGGAGCTTCGGCAAGCGCTCGCCGCCCCGATCAGCAGCAACGACACCGAAGCCGCACGGCTTCTCCTCCACGCCGGAGCCGACCCACGCCGATACCTCGACGACGACAGGAACCCGGTACCGGCCATCTGGGCCGCGGCCAAAGCCGGCTGCAGCAGCGAACTCGTCGAGCTGCTCCTCGACCACGGCGCGGACCCCGACCTCGCCGGCCCCGACGGGAGGACTGCCTATCGCCTTGCCATCGCCGCCGGTCGGACCGACCTGATCGAACAGCTCCGCCGCCACGGCGCGACCGAAGACGCAACCGACACCGAGCTGTTCGTCGCAGCCTGCACGCGTGGCGACCACGCCGACGTGCAGCGCCAGATCCACGACGACCCAACGCTGCTCGATCGCCTCAACACCGACGAACGGGCAGCACTCGTCCGTGTCGCAGAGATCGGCAACACCGCAGCCGTCACGCTGATGCTCGACCTCGGCTTCCCCTTCGAGACCCGCGGTGACCACGGCGCGACCGCGCTCCACGCCGCCGCGCACTCCGGCAGCGCCGACACCGTCCAACTTCTGCTCGACCGCGGCGCCGACCTCGAAGCACGCGACACCACCTGGAACAGCACTCCGCTGGTCTGGGCCGCGATCGGAAGCGGTGAACGACCCCCCAGCGCGGCACGAGCGAACTGGCCCGAAACGGTACGCATCCTGCTCGAGAACGGCGCGTCGACCGCCGAAGTCGAACTCTCAGAGGACGACCCGAAGCCACCCAGCCCAGACGTCGCCGAGCTGCTGCGTTCACGCCTCCAGCGATGACGCCGCTGACTGTGGCACAGGGGCCACACTGGCCCGTGTCCGCGTCCCCGGGCCGAGGTCCGTCGGCTGCTACCGGCGCTTCTGCTGCCGGTGGGATACTCCCTTCCCCGCGGACTGGGCCTGGACGAAGGTCCAGACGGCCAGCGGATCCGCGGCGGGTTGACGGTGCCAGGATCAAAGCGCCGGGGTCAGCGGGCCGCCGCCGTGTCGTCCTGCAAGGTGGCCAGGTAGGCGTCAAGGCCGCGGATCATCAGGTCGACGCCGATGCGGAACTGGGCGGTCATGTCGCAGTCGCCGCAGACCAGCAGCGCGGTGCGCACCAGGTCGTCGGAGGCCTCCGGGGACAGCATGCCGGAAACCTGGCGGATGAGCGCGATCTCGTTGTCGGGGCCGGGCGGGGGTGGCGGGGGCAGCGACAGCTCGGCGAGGGCGTAGCCGATCCCGTAGGGGAAGACGGTGCGCAGCAGGGCGACCGCGCAGTGCTCGGGCACGCCGCCGTTGCGCATCAGGCGCAGGACGCCGTGCGCGATGCGCAGCGGGCGCTCCTGGAGCTCTTGCCGGCTGTACAGCAGCGGGGCGGCATGCGGGTGCCGGTGGACCAGGTCGCGCAGGGCCGCGGCGAGCTGGCGGATCGCCTCCCGCCAGTCGCCGGCGGGCGGTTCGGCGGGGATCTCGTCCCACAGCAGTTCCACGATGCCGTCGAGGATGTCGTCCTTGTCGGCCACGTGCTTGTACAGCGACATGGCCTTGACCCCGAGCTTGGCGCCCAGCTTGTGCATGCTCAGCGCGTCCAGCCCGTGCTGGTCGACGTAGTCCAGGGCGGCTCGCAGCACCTGCCGCCGTGACAGCGGCGTCCGGGCCGGCCTCTGGCTCTGCGCGGTCGTCGTCATGGCTGACAGCATACCACTTGACACGAGTGGCTATAAGCCTAGTATGGCTTACGACATAAGCCCAGTGACAAGACCCTCGGGCTGGCACCCGGGTGCGCAGTCGCGCATGACGCAGCGACCGATCGCATGTCCCCGAGCGAAGGAGCGTGGTATGGCAATGCAGGACCATGCGGCCATCGAGCTGAGCGGCCTGACCAAGCGGTACCGGCGCGGCAACGGCCTGCTCACGGCCGTCAGGGACGTCACGCTGAGCGTGCCGGCCGGGGAGGTGATCGGCCTGCTCGGCCCGAACGGCGCCGGCAAGACGACCACGATCAAGATGCTCTGCGGGCTGATCCTGCCCTCGGCCGGGACCATCGGGCTGAATGGCTACGACGTGGGACGGCAGCGGGCGGCCGCGGTCCGGCAGATCGGCGCGGTGCTGGAGGGCTCCCGCAATGTGTACTGGCCGCTGAGTGCCTGGCAGAACCTGCTGTACTTTGGCCGCCTCAAGGGCCTGCGCGGCACCCAGATCAGGCCCCGCGCGCAGCGGCTGCTCATCGAGCTGGGCCTGTGGGAGCGCCGCCACGAGACCGTGGGCTCCTACTCCCGCGGCATGCAGCAGAAGGTCGCGGTCGCCGCCGCGCTGATCACCGACCCGCCGATCCTGCTGCTGGACGAGCCGACCATCGGGCTGGACGTGGAGGCCGCCCGCACGGTCAAGGACCGGATCACCGATCTAGCCCGCGACCAGGGCAAGACGATCCTGCTGACCACACACCAGCTCCCCATCGCCCAAGAGCTGGCCGGCCGGATCGCGGTGATCCGCGACGGCCAGATCATCGCCGACCTGCCCACGCCAGAGCTGCTGGCCCGCTACGCCGAAGACCGGTTCGAGGTGCGGACCGCCAGGATGCAGAACGAACTTTCGGGCGTGCTCCCACCGGGAATGCGGATCGAGCCGGGGCAGGACGCCACCCGGATCCTGCTCCCGGACACCGACCAGGCCGTGCTGCACAAGGTCCTGGACGGGTTGCGGGCCGCGAATGTCCCGCTGCTGTCGGTCAGCCAGGCCCAGCCCGGCCTTGAGGAGGTCTTCCTGCGGCTGATCCGCACCGGCGACAGCGACGGCCGCGCGGCAGCCGCGGCAGCCGACGGAAGCCGCGGGGAGCGTGTGGCATGACCGCGATCACCGTCCCACGGGCCGCGGCGCCCGGGTTGGGGCTGCGGGCCTTCGCCAACGAGGCCGGCAAGGGGCTGGCACTGATGTGGCGGCGGCGCGCGATCACGATCACCGCCATCGTGCTGCAGGGGTTCATGTATCTCATGATCCAGTTCTTCATCGGCGGCGGGCATCTCGTCCTGCCGGTGCTGGCACTGACGCTGCCGGGGCTGTTCGCCTACGCCGTGGCCGGGGCGGCGGCGCTGCAGGGCAGCGGCGGGATCGCCGAGGAGGTCAACGGGGCCACGCTGGAACAGGTGCACCTGTCCCCAGCCCGGCCGTCCCTGCTGGTGGGTGGCCGGCTCGCCGCCCTGGCGGTGGAGGGGCTGATCCCCGCGGTCGTGCTCGTGCTGGCCTTCGGAGTGGGGTACGGGCCCCACTGGCAGGTCCGGCCGGAGGTGCTGGTGCCGCTGGTGCTGACCATCGCGGACGCGCTCGGCTACGGGCTGCTGATGACCGCCCTGACGCTGCGGCTGGCCAGCATCGGCGCGGTCGTGCACGTGTTCAACATGTCGGTCATGTTCTTCGGCGGCATGTTCATCCCGATCACGCTGTTCCCGCACGGCGTTGAGATCTTCGCCAGGTTGGTGCCCACGGCCCTTGGCGTGCAGGTGCTGAACACCACGCTGGCGGGCCGCGGGCTGAGCGCCGCCTGGGCCGACGCCACCCTGCCCTGGCTGCTGGCGCACACGGTGGCGCTGATCGGCCTGGGCTGGATCACCTACCTGCACACGTTGCGCCGCGCCCGGCGTGAAGGGGGGCTGTCCCCACGATGACGAGATTCCTCACCGCCCTGGGCAACGAGATCCGCAAGGGGTTGTGGTTCGCTTGGTCCGAGCGGCTGCAGATCGCCATGGAACTGCCGTTCTTCACCGTCTTCATCCTGCTGCTCGGCCCGATGCTCGGCGCCGGCCACCAGATCGCCGCCGGGCACCTGAGCTGGACGCTGGACAGCCGGCGCATCTCGCTGCTGCTGGTGGGGTTCCTGCCGGCCATGTTCTTCTACTTCCAGGCGGTCAAGCTGTTCTGGCGGCTGCTCGGCGAGATCCAGGCCGGCACCATCGAGCAGGTCTACCTGTCCCCGCTGCCGTCCTGGCTGGTCGCCGCCGCCGGGCGCCTGACTGCCGCGATCCTGGAGACCCTCGTCCTGATCGGCGTCACCTACGGCCTGGTCAGCGCGTTCGTCACCCCGCACCTCCACTGGACCGCCGCCGCGCTGGTACCGATGGCGTTCCTGGTGCTCACCGGCGTCGGCTACTCGCTGATCATCGCCGGGATGACCCTGCTGTGGAAGCGGATCCAGCTGCTGCAGGAGACCTTCCTGCTGCTGGTCCAGATCTTCGCCATCTCCGCGCTGCCGCTGCTCAGCGTCCCCGGCTGGTTCGCCGGGATCGGCCGCCTCTTCCCAGTCACCAGCGCGGTGGCCAGCCTGTACGGCGTGATGCTCGGCCATCGTGGGGTCACCGAGCTGTGGGGGACCGGCGGCCTGGTCTGGGTCATCGTCACCGCGATCGCCTACCTGACGGCCGGGATCGGCGTGTTCCGCGTGCTGGAACGCATCACCAAGACCCGCGGCACGCTCGGCGCCTACTGACCACCGCCTATCGGAGGTCCGCAGCACGACAGCGCGCACGCTCTTGCGGTCACTGATCGCGTTCGGCGGTGGGATCAGCTCGGGGGTTTGGTGCACGAGTACTACGACGCTGCGGCATGACGTTCGGGTTTCTGAACCTACCAGGCCGGGACGGTCATCGACACCGCGCAGGTCACAAGCCAGCAGCCCGACCCCCGACCTGGGCGACAACACCGACACGGAGACCGCCACCGTCCTCCAGCGATAGGCCCAGGCGGCCCGCCGACCGCACGAACCGGAGCCAATGAGGGTGTCCGCGATGCTTCATGCGCCGGACATGTGTTCGGCACCAGCCGGCACGCCCCACAGAACGCGATCTGACATGCTGAAGCGATGCGAACCAGAGCACGAATCGCCGGATGGCTTACGCTGGCCCTCGCGCTCCTGAGCATCGGTGTCGGGGTGGGCGTGTACTACGCAACCTACCTCCGGGATACGATCCAGCCAGTGCGAGTTCGCCAGTACGACGGCGTCGCGTTGGGCATGAACGACAAGGGCGAGTTCTGCATCAACAACAGCACTACCGGGCAGCGGTGCGGGATACCCCGGCTGGCTGCAGGCGCCAAGCCTCCCCCCAACGGTACGCCGGTGGTCGGTGGCTTCGCACGAATCCCGAGCGACAGCAGCGATCTCCCCGCCCCATCGTGGCTGTGGCTCACCGAGCTGGCGTGTGGCTGGGAGGGTACCGAAGGCGCGACGCGCTGCCCGTGAGGAGCGCGATGGCAACGCCAACCAGCGCGCTTGCGGCGAGACCGAGTCTGCTCTCAACTGCCGAAACTGCACGTGTACCGATGCTCAAACCGAGCGTGTGCCCTGTGTGGACGGCAGGTGAAAGATGCTTAGCCTGATCACTGCGCCGCTGGCGAGGCCTGCTTTATCGGGTTCGGGATGTCTACCAGGCCGCTGCCGCGCTCATCTGCCTGGGCTGGTGCTCCATTGGGCACCCCACGTTGAAAAGCATCGCGGACACTCTCAATGGCAGGGACGTGATGTCCTGCCAGGCAGGCGCCGTCCCTCCCAGCCAGACGCCAATACGGCTCCGCACACGCCCACCGGTGGCGTTCGTGGCCATCTGGCCGCTCAGACGGAAAACGTCTTGATTACCGCGTCGGCGATCTGGTCGGGAGCGTCCTCCTGGATGTAGTGGTTGGCGTCGGCCAGCACGACCACCTCCGCGGCGGGGAAGGACCGTTGCCAGCGCTCGGGGCGCCTGGTCGGCCAGGCGCTCCAGCCACGCACCCGAGGCCAGGCTCTGGCGGGGGAACTCCGCCACCCCCAGCGCGCCTGGGCCGTGGGCTGGGCGCGGCGGTAGTGCTCCAGCACCTCCGCCTCCAGCGGGTGGCTCACCGAGCCGGGCATGAGCCGCTCGACGAAGAGGTTGCGCTCCAGGATTCGCCGCTGCAGCGGCCGGCTGGACATCACCCGGCTGAACAGTTGCATGGCCAGCCGGTCGGTCCGCCAGAACCAGGTGTTCATGAACACCAGGCCAGCCACACGCTCGGCCCGCTGGCTGGCGACCGACATGCCGATCGGGCCGCCCCAGTCCTGACCCATGACAATGAAGCCGTCGAGCCCGAGTTGGTCGACGAGGCGGCCGACGATGGCCGCGTGCTCAGCTGGGGTGTAGCCGTAGCCCTCGGGACGATCCGACAGCCCGAATCCCGGATAGTCCACCGCCACGCAGCGGGACTGTCCCTGGAGGCGCCCGATGAGCTTGCGGTACAGGAAGCTCCAGGTCGGGTTGCCGTGGCACATCAGGATCGGCCGGCCCGCCCCCTCGTCCACGTAGTGCACGCGGATGCCGTCGATCTCCAACCAGCGTGACTGGAACGGGAACAGTGCCGGTGAGGGCGTGAACTCGACCCGCATCTTGCCATCTCCCGCCGTCGGATCTGGCCCGGTCGTTGTTGCTGCGTTGGTGATGGCGCGGCCAGCCTACGCCCTCGCCGGGTCAGATCGCGGATCCTTCGCGCTGGCTCATCGGCCGGTTGACCATGCGCCCGGCGTGTCGCCGCTGGTGCCGCGCGCTGCCTGGATGGCCAGGATCGGCTCGCCGCGGCGGGCGCCCGAGCCGA
>WNGA01005908.1_pt1 | contig 17808 bp, 19 predicted proteins | sample 5400061 | NCBI WGS metagenome assembly WNGA01 (sample SAMN13153366, study PRJNA577476) | soil metagenome | isolation source: 100 cm soil or saprolite under grassland replicate 2 | place: USA:California | collected 2016-06-15 | reverse complement strand
GCAGTCCACCTCCGCCACCGCCCGAGCCGCGACCTCGACTTCTTCTACCACACGACCGCGGTCGACCTCGACCGGCTGGCCGAGCGGCTCGCCGCGCACGGCACGTTCGCGATCACGCAGCGCGCCCCTGGCACGCTCAACGGTCTCTACGGCGACACCCGGCTGCGGTTCCTGCAAGCCGGCCTCGACCGGCCCGAACACCGACTCGAACCGACGACGCCCCTCGGCGGCCTCCAAGTCGCCGGGCTCGGCGACCTGCTCGCGATGAAACTCAACGCGATCGCCGGCCGAGCGCAACTACGCGACTACTTCGACCTGATGACGATCGAGCAACGCGGACACCGCACAATCGAGGAAGGACTCGGCCTCTTCCTCGCCCGCTACCAACCCGAGCACGAAGACAGCGCGCTGACGCCCATCGTCCTCGCGCTCGGCCACCTCGACGACGTCGGCGACGACCCCTTCCTCCCGATCGCGCGCGACGCGATCGTCCACTACTGGCAACAACGCCAACCCGAACTCCTGCTCGCGATCGAGCGCTACGGCATCACCCGACCCGCGCCCCTCGAGCCCCCCGAACACAACCACGAGCCGCCCGGCCTCGAACTCGAGCGGTAGCCACTCGACTCGAACTGTCACGCCGTCAGCATGAGCTCGTCCGGCGCGTGAGGTTCAGCGGTGGACGAGCTGCCTTGACTCACCGGGGACGCCGTCGACCGACGCGTCCCGCTGTCGCCGGCGCCCGCCCAAGCTGAGCGACTCGACTCGCCCGGTCCCCTACCACCGCGTTGTCTGCCATGGCGAGATTCCGTGCACGCACCGGTGCACGCACGCGACGCGCATCTCCGGCGTGCCTGACCCGAGTGACCCGCGTGGTTGAGCGAAGTCGGCTACGCGGTGCGAGCCCTTATGCCCCCGGCCGGAATCGAACCAGCGCACGAGGTTTAGGAAGGCGCTGGTGCCACGCACGCAATGGGCATGGTTGAGCCAGATTCGGCCGCTCACGTGATTGTTGTGACACTTCTTGCGACAGTCTCGGATGACGCCGCCGTCTTCTCCGCTGGCAACCGCTCCGGTACGTTGACATCCGCTCTGGACAGCTGTGCCGAGCGCGTTACTCTCGGCCGCGATGGCGGCGCGTGAGGATCGCGGTTCGAAGGCGCGACGCCGTGTCGCCCGGACGCTCGTCGCGACCTATCCCGAGGCCGAGCTCGGGGGTCTCGTCGAGCACGTCGCGGAGGCGATCGAGCGCTACCGAGCCGGCGAGCTCGACGTCCACGACGTGGACGAGGTCATCCATCGCTATCACAAGGCGACGCAGGAGTTGTGGAAGTTCTGCTTCCGCGGGGGCTCGGGCGCGTACGCCGAGACAGTTGCTGCGACACTCGAGCACCTAACCGCGAAAGACGAGCGGCCGGACTGGTGGGCGGCGTCGGAGCGTCGGCGGCGTGGCTAGGGAGCGCTGGCTGTCGATCAAGGTCGAGCTCCTTTCCGGTCGCGACCTCGTGCTCGAACATCCGCCGGGGCGGGTGATGATCGTCTCTCCCGCGCACACGCTCGCCGAACTCGCTGAAGCCATCGATGTTGCCTTCGCGCGCTGGGAGCGCTCGCACCTCCACGAGTTCCGGATCGGTGATGACAAGCGGTACATGCTCGGCGGCAGCGATTTCGAGCCGGAGGTGATCGACAGCACCGGCGTCACGCTTGCCTCGCTGCACCTCGACGTCGGGATGTCGTTCGAGTACGTCTTCGACCTCGGTGACGACTGGCGGCATCGCTGCGAGGTGCAGTCGGTCGATGCCGATCCCGAAGACGAATACGGCACTTCTCCCGACACGCACGTGCCGGTCTGGGGCTGGGGCTGGATTCCGGATCAGTACGGCCGCGTCCGCGAGGACGAGTAATTCCTCAGCCTCAGTCGCGATCGCTGTAGAGCGGCCAGGGACATCGCGTCTCCACGCGGCACGGATCTCGCCTCCAGAGCACGTGGCTCTCGCTGATCGCGACGATGAATCCCTGCCAGTCCAGGTTCGCAGGCGACCTGCCAGGGATTCCGCTTAGTTACTGACCTGGGTGGGGGAGGCTGACCTGGCGGATACGACGGCGCGGCGTTCATCGCCGATGACGAGCCTCGAACGCCCCCGCGAGCGCGCCGGGTCGCGGCTTTCGAGCATCGGAACACGGATGAGCCGTGGCTGGTTGGGTGAAGCATCCCTGAGGTGCATCCCGGGATTGACCTCGGTTCCCTTTTTTGGCTCGGCGCTGCGGGCCGCGCCGCGTCCACAGCGGCGAGATCGGATTCGAGTTGAACAATCAGTGCCGGTACCGCTTCTTGCGATCGAGCCTCTGCATGAGGCTGTTATGAGTTTTTGGAGAGTCGAGCCGCGCCGGGACGGGACAGCCCCGCTGCCCCTCGACACTGTGAGGGAGGGAGATGCCGCGAGCGCTCATTCCAGCGTTCATTGACTCCGGAGCTACGGCGTACAAGACTTTCGGCACGAACGCAAGCGGGGAGTAGCCGAGGCTGCGGCGAGCGTGGCCCGCGATTCCCGGAAGCGCTCGGTCATGCGGCGAACCATCAGTCGCAGAAGGAGGTGGGGAGAGATACGACGGTTGATGATGCCCGTCATGGCGCGGCGGCGTTGGCCTTGCCGGTCGCGGCGGGTGGCTCATCTGGCGGGCTCAGCCCGAAGCAACTCGGTGACGCTGGCTGGACGTGCTTCAACGTTCCGGGCTTGGGCGTCCACTGCGCACCGCCGGGCCAGGCCTGGCCTCCGACGGAGCCCGTGGTGCAGCTTCTGTACTTCTTCAATACGACCGACCCGTCGTCGTCCGTACCTGACTTCACTGGGACGGAGACACTCATTCGGGCCGACATCTTCAACGGGCAGCCGTGCCCGACCCAGCCGGGCGAGAGCTACACAGATCTCAGTTCCCTCGGACTGAACTATTGGGGCTGCCACCACCGCTAGGGGTGAAGTTGGGCGAGGCCACGCAGGTGGCGCCCTCCGCCCACCGATTTCACACCTCAGGCTCCAGGCAGCGCCATCAAGAAGGGAGGAGCGATGAAACTCAACCGCACGCGCGCCGTGGTCATCTCGATCGCGGTCGCGGCCTCTGCCGGAGCGGCCACAGCAATCGCGCTCGCAAGTACTGGTTCCGGCACCAGTGCGGAAATCATTGCCCACCGCGCGACGCTCTCCGACAGCGTCCAGGTGAACGATGATCGAATCAAGTTCCAGACCAAGGATCCGACCGACTTCGTGGTGCAGCGGGTCACCTTCCTGCCGCACGCCTCCTCGGGCTGGCATCACCACCCCGGCGTCGCGATGGTGGTCGTCGAGTCGGGCCACGTCACCACGCACGACGAGAACTGCCAGACGAGGACGTACGGCCCGCACGAGGTGTTCGTCGTGAGCGGGTCTGCGCCCTCCGAGGTCACCAACGACAGCGACACGGAAACCGCGGTCCAAGTCGCAACACAGGTGGCTCCGGCTGGAAGTCCGTTCCGGGTCGAGGACGATCCGCCGCCCTGCGCGTCGTAGCCAACGGACGTGCGGAGACCGATCTAGTGGAGGAGCCGGGATTTACCCGGCTCCTCGACTAGTGATCGCGTGCAAGCGAAGCCGTCGCGTCGCGTGTCGGGGATCGGCTGACCCTTCCCGTAGATCGATTTGGTCGGACTGCACTTGGTAGAAGCCGGCGGTCTAATCGACGCGGGTGGCACCGTCGCCTGCGAGTTGCTCGCGCAACTCGGAGGCAACCTGATCGCCATGTTTGCATTCTCGTGCATCTCGGTGCGACCTCGTTTCGCTTACAGATTCTGACGACAGTCCAGCCAGGAGTCGGACCCTTCCCCGCACAGCGACCCTTCCCTCTTCGCAAGGAGGTCATGTGGCCCTCACCACGCGGGCTGGCCACCCTTCTTTGAAGCGACGGCTGTCGCCGTCGCCTCATCAACTCGAGGAGCGTGCGCGGTGTCTGTACGCACGGGGGCATGGAGTCGATCCGTGATTCAGACGCCGGGACCGTGAAGCGGGTGGCACTCGGTCAGCGTTAGCTCGGCAGGCCAGGCCGAAGTTGAAGCGCACGTCTGCAGGTTCGGAGCGCGCGGTGACTTACGGGCGGGGCGATCGTTCTCGCCCCCGTCGTCCGTCGTGATCGGCGTCTGTGGAGCGAAGGGGTAAGGCTCAGGCTGCTCGGTCGCCGAACTCGGCGGAAGGGAGCGGGCTTGAGCGGATGAGGACGGAGCGCACCGTCGACGGCCACCATTGTCGAGCGCCGTGAGCTGTTGGGACCCGGTCCGCGTTGAGGTGACGAGCGATGTCGGCGAGCCCATGCCCGCGGGCGTACTCGAGGCGGATTCGCTCGACGATGCGCCCGGTCAGCGATGGCGGGCGTCCTGGCGTCCCTCGCTCATTGGGTTCGCGCGGGGGTTCGAGGTGTTCACGGAGGAAGCGCTCGAGCTCGGCGACCGGGATCAGCCGCTGACCCCAGGGCGTCTTGACCGTGTGCACGGAGGGAACGAGGCGGCGGTCGATCGTCGAGATGCTGACGCCGAGCGCCTCGGCTGCCTGCTTGCGGCTGTAGGCGAGCCGCTCGGCCTCGATGACCTCTTGCAGCTCGCCGGGCGGCGCCCAGATGAGCTTCGGCTCGGCACGGTGGTGGCGCAGTCCCTTTCGCTCTCGCCGCTTCTTCCGCTTGGCGGACACGGGCGCCTTACAGTAATGCCTGCGTCGGATAGCACCTGTGGTGCATCTGTGTCAGGCCTTCCAGGGGTGGTCCTATTCGTGCACGCAGGAAGGCTGCAAGGCGGCTGGTTTGGCGGCGTCCTACTCGGCTGAGACTGCCGGCTTGTAGTTCCGGCAGAGCTCGGCGGCGCGCTCGAGATCGCGGAGGAGATTGTCGAGGGCGGCGATGCGCTCCCTGGCGCTTTGGGCGTGGAGGGCGCGGCGGAAGTCGAGACCGCTTTGCTGCAGAGCCGTGAGCAGCAGCGCCGACGCGTCGTCGACGACCCAGCCGTCCAGCTCGGTGAACCAGTCGCTGACCTCGCGGGACCGCTGGAACGCCCGCAGGAGCGCATCGTCGGCGTCGCGCGCCGCGATCGCTGCTTCTCGGCGGTTGCGGCGGCGCTCGGCCTCGAGCCGGCTGGCCTCGGCTGCTGCACGGGCGTCCTCGAGTTCCGAGATCAGCTTCTCCAAGAGCGGCGGGAGGGCCTCTGCGACGCGACCCTGCACGGCCTCGAGCGAAAGGAGCCAGCGGAAGCCGCCTGGCACCCGCTCCCGCATCGCATCTGGGATCGCTCCCGCCTCGAGCCGGCGCTGCAGCGTGCGTGCAGTCCGCCCGGTCAGCCGCGCGATGTCGTCGACCGTGTACAGGCCGTGCCCGCAGCTCGGGCAGCGCAGCGTCGGCTCCTTCCCCCCGTTGCTCACGCCGTAACGATACGACATGTCGCATGGTACGCCAGCGGCACGCGCGCTGAGAGGCCCTGAGAGGCTCGGGAACGCGCCGCGGAAAACGACTCCGAATCGGCCAAGAGTGTCTGACGAGCCGGTTCCGGCGCGATTCGGGCGCCGCGGCGGGAATCGAGGCGTTGAGAGGCGTTCTGCGGGCCTCTTGCGGATCGACGCAACGGATTGGTCGCCGGGGCGAGGCGCTCTGGAGCCAAGTCCGCGAGCTCAGGGGGAGGTCCGCGGGCAGTGATTGGGGACCTCCCTCCGGCACCCTCTGGAAATGGCGAGGCGCGCGAAGCACGCGGTGCGAGACGTCGGCGTCACTCCGCAGCTCGGCCTGTTTGAAGTCATCGAGGCCGAGCCGCCGGACCCGAGCGACGCCATTCGGGAGAACGCCCTGCGCGACATCGAGAGTGACCCGCATTCGCCCTCGGCGAAAATCCGCTCCCTCCGCCGGGTGCGGGATGGTCGCGGCACGCTCCCCCGTCTCTGCGTGAAGCCCGACGAGGCGGCCCAGATGCTCAGCGTCAGTCGCGACTACTTCGACGAGCACGTCAAGCCCGAGCTCCGCATCGTCCACCGTGGCTCTCGGACGGTCCTCGTTCCCGTCGCCGAGCTCGTGCGCTGGGTCGAGAGGAACGCCGGTCGCTGGACTTGATTCGCTTGCGCTTCAGGGTTGGGTCACGCGTCGTTCGTATTCGTCGAGCTGCTCGCGCAGGACCGCCAACTCGCTCTCGAGAGCTTCGATCTGGGCTTCGTGGACGCGAGGGTCGACTCCGGGGCTCGGCGGCCTGCTTCGGGCGGCGGCGATTGCCTGCGCGAACTTCCCCGCTTCGGCTTTCGTGTGCCGGTACTGGTCCTCGCTGTGGATCGTCATCGGGCGTTCCGTAATCACCGGGACTCGGAGCGCGCGAGCGCGGCGGCCAGCTCGGCCACGTCTCGCTGGAGGCGCTCTACCACCGCACGCGCGTCGTCGCCTTCAATCTGGTCGACGTCGGCGAGACCTTGCTGGCGAACCGCACGCTCGACGGCGCGCCTGATCCAGGCGCTAACGGTCATCCCGTCGGCGTCGGCGAGTCTCTTCACCTGCTCGATCGTCTCGGCCGGGAACCGCACCGGCACGTGCTGCGTCAGAGGCCGCTCGGGCCGCCGGCGAGGCGGGCCCGGTGCCGGCTCGCGCTTCGCCGGATCCTCGTAGTACTCGAACGCCTCCGCGTCGCTCATCCTCGAGCGTCCTCCTCGTAGCGTTCCGCGAGCGCGCGGCTTGGCTTGTAGATTCCAATTGGGCGGCACTTCCTCGGATCGCCGCTTCGCGGCGGCGCGAGCGGCACGACGACGATCGCTCCCGGGATGCGTGCGACCATCAGCCAGTCCGCTGGTCCGTCCTCGGCAGCTGGGTAGAAGAGCGGCTGGCCGAATGTCCACGCGTCGAGGGCGTCGTCCGCCGTGAACGGCGCGTGCTTGGCGAGGTGCGGGATGTTGCCATCGTCGAGCTCGAATGGGTCGTCCGAGTCGAGCGCCTCGAGGTCGAAGCGCTCTCTCATCGTGTGTTCCAATGTAACACAGAAATCAGCCTTCGAGTTGATCGAGGCGCGATCGGGTGTCGGCGCGAGCGAGGTAGGCGTCGACGAGCGCCGCGGCTTCCGACTCGGAGCCGGGCATGAGCCTGCCGTAGAGGTCGTACGTCGTCTGAATCGACGCGTGGCCCATGTACGTCGTGATCGCCTTCGCGTTCACGCCCGCGGCGATCAGGACGGACGCGAACGTGTGCCGCGCCTCGTGCAAGCCGATCGGCTCGAGGCCAGCTCGTTTCCACGCGCGGTGGGCGCGACGCCAGAGGTTCGAGGGGACGAAAGGCGTCCCGACGTTCGAGCCGAACACAAGCCCGCCCCCGCGACCCTGCCGCGCGTTGCGCTCGACGAGGACGTCGCGGAGCGCACCAACGATCGGGACCGTGCGCCGTCCGGCGCGGCTCTTCGGCTCGATCTCGACCCGGCCCTTGTCGTCGTAGGAGCGCTCGACTCGGATCACGCCCAGAGCGAGGTCGACGTCCTCCCAGCGCAGCGCCATCAGCTCGCCGCGACGCAGGCCGGCGTAGAGCGCGGTCGCCCAGACAGGGCGGTCGCGTTCGGGCAGCGCGGCCAGGAGTCGCTGCGCTTCCTCGGGCGAGGCGATCCGCTCTCGTCGGCCTCTGACCGCCGGCAGTCGCAGGTTCGCGCAGGGGTTGACGGCGACGTCGCCATCCTCGAGCGCGCGGCGGTAGATCACCCGCAACGGCATCAGCGCGTTGCGGATCGTCGATGGGTCGCGGCCCTCGGCGAGCAGGTCGTCGGCAAGGCGTTGGACGTCGCGCCGCTGCACGTCGCCGAGCCGCTTGCCGCCGAGCTCAGGAACGAGCCGGTCGCGGAGCGCCGCCTCGTAGCCGCGAATCGCGCTCGGCTTGTAGAGGTCGCCTGAGCGCGTTCTAACGCGGCCGGAGCGCATGCCCTCGATGAGCGCTTCGCCGGCTTCGCGAACCGTGGTCGCGACGGGAGCGCCAAGGGTTCCGCGACGGACCGCCGTCTGCGCCTCTGCTCGCCACGCCCGCGCGGCCGCGAGCGTCGGGAACGTCTTCTTCAGGCGCTTGCCCTCCCGGGCGCTCCAGACGCTCGCCTGGTAGCCCGGCTTGCAGTTGCACTTGCCGCCGGAGCGTGTGGCGCAGGTCGTCCGATGCCGGACCTGGATGCCCGCCAACTGGGCCATCGCAGCCTCGAGCATACCACCGTTGGGACAGTCTTGGGACAGTCTCCGGCGGTGACTAGCGGATCACAGCGGATGTGAGCGGACACCACGATCGGCGCGCCAAACTACTAACTACCTGCAAATCAACCACATCCGTCGCGTGATCGAGAATGCCCCCGGCCGGAATCGAACCAGCGCACGCGGTTTAGGAAACCGCTGCTCTATCCACTGAGCTACGGGGGCGCCCGCACATTGTGCCCCGAGTTCGTTCCGGTCCCACGCGGCATGAGGAACCACCTCCGGCCCGGAGAATCGCGAGCGCGAAGCGCTTGCGCGCACGGGACGCGAGCCTCCTTCGGTCGATTGCAGACTGGGAACCAACGCCGGCTGAAGCGACCGTGGGAGCGGGCTGTGAAGTTTAAGAGCTGATGCCCCGTGCAACTCGCTCTTCGCACACTGCGAGGAGCGGTGCGGTCAGCGCCCGCCGCTCTTGCAAGGCCGTGCTGAGGTAGACATGGCGGGCAAGCGTCAACGTCGCATACCCGCGTACGGCGGGACGTACCCGCTCGCCCGCGAGCTCGCAGAAGCGCTCCTCGAGTGCATGCTCCACGTGTGCGAGTCGCGCCGGGTCGCCGTGCACACGGAGCGCCTGCTCGGTGACGTGCCCGAGGAAGTTGCCGATGTCGAGCGCCGGATCGCCCATGCAGAACAGGTCGAAGTCGACGACGCAGAGCCGATCGCCGTGCACGATCACCTGCTCGGCGTAGAAGTCGCGATGGACGGGCCGCCGGCGCGCCGTCGGCAGTCGGCCGCCGATTCGTTCGCATTCACGCAAGAGACGCCGTATACGCGCGTCGAGCCGAGGCTGCACCGCTGCGACGTTCCGCAGACACGCCTGAAGGATGCGCAGCTCGTCGCCCGCAGTGTGCTCGCGCCGCGGCGGGACGTCGCACTCGTGAACCTTGTGCGCAGCTTCGGCAATTCGCCGTGCGAGCGCGGCGCCACCCGCGTCCGCCAGCAGATCAGACGCGGGCGTACCGGCAACCTTCCGCTGCAGCCACATGCGGAAGCGTGGAACCGTTGCGATGGGCTCCGGCACCGAGATCCCGTCGGTGCTCGACGTCGAGAACCCGGCACGCCAAAGCTCGTCGGCGAGCTCGTAGTCCTCTTTTCCGTACCTGCCCGCGCGGACCTTGCCCAGCACTCGAACACGCCGCCGTTCGACGCCAGGACGCTCGACGCGCAGGTCGTATTCGACGAGACAGCGGCGGCCGGGTTTGTGCCGGACAATGCGGATGCCTCGAAGGCGGACGATCCCGTCCTCGCCCGCGAGCCGCGGCAGGCGGTGCTTGAACTGATGCTTGACCTCGCCGCGATCGAGCGCAGCGCGCAGCGAGGGGAGCGACGGATCGCAAACGGCTGCGAGGTGCTCGTCGGCCGGCATCACGAGGCGGCGATGCCGGACCAGAGCGAGACCAAGCCGTCCACCTGGCGTGTCAGCGAAAACCGTTGCTCGACGCGACGCCGCGCGGCGGCTCCCAGGCCGGCGGCGAAGCGCGTGTCCTGAAGCAGCCGGTCGAGTCCCGACGCGACCGCGGCGACGTCGCCGGGCGGCACCAGCAGGCCGGTCACGCCGTCCTCGACGACCTCCGGCGTGCCGCCGACCGCGGTCGCCAGCGCGGGAACGCCGCACGCCGCGGCCTCCATGAGGCTGACGGGCAAACCCTCGCTCTCACTCGTGAGAACCGCGGCCGCCGCGCGCCGCCACCACGCGACCACCTCACGCTGCGGCGCCGGTCCCACGAGATCGACGACCCGCTTCAGGTGCAGGCGGTCCCTCAGCGCGACGAGCTCGTCACGCGAGCGGCCGTCGCCGACGATCACGCAGCGGAACTCACGCCGCCGCTCGCGAAGCATCCGGCACGCCTCGAGCAACAGTCGCAGGTTCTTGACGGGCACGAGCCGCGCAACGCAGACGACGTACGGCGGATCCGCACGAGTGCCTCTGGGACGAAAGCGGGCGGTGTCGACGCCGCAGGGAAGCACCGTGATACGCCGCCGATCGATTCCGTACGAGCTCTCCAGGTGCCGCGCGTTCGCGTGCGAGACGGTGACGACGGCGGCGGCCGCGACCGCGCGCGCGGCGAGGTCGCCCGGCGGGCGCCGGTACACGTCGTAGCCATGCGCCGTGAACGTGAAGGGCACGTCGAGCTCGGTCGCGAGCGTCGACGCGACCGCCGTCGGCTCCGTGGCGAAATGCGCGTGCACGAGCTGCGGCCGGAAGGACCGCAGCAGTGAGCTGAACGTGCGGGCGTCGTAGTGCACGCCGTCGGCGGAGAGGAGCCCATGCCGGGGCTCGTCGGCCGGAAGCCGGAGCGACAGCACGTGGACATCGACGTTCCGCCGGCGCAGCTCTGCGACCTCGTTCTCGACGAACGTCTGCGAGAGCTTGGGGAGACAGTTCACGACGTAGGCGATCCGGCGCGGCGTCACGCCACCACCCTCTTTCGGGCGAGCGATGCCGCAAGCGCGGCGACTCGGACGGCGTTGCCGTCCCAGGTGTGCCGCGACGCGACCCGCTCCGCAGCCGCGCGTCCCAGCGTGCGGCGAAGCGTCGGATCGTCCAGCAGCCGCTCGCAGGCAGCGGCAAGCCCAGCAACGTCACCGGGCTCGTAGAGAAGACCCGTGTTCCCGTCGTCGACGATCTCGGCGACCTGCCCGACGCGGGCACCGACGACGGCGACGCCGCAGGCCATGTACTCGAACAGCTTCAGGGGCGAGAAGTAGAACGGGTGCCCGTCCGGCTGCTGGTAGGGAGCGAGCGCCGCGTCGAAGTGCCGGACCAGCGCGGGGACGTCCTCGTGCGGCAGCGAGCCCGCGAACGTGGCGTGTGCCCTGACGCCGCGTGCGCGCAACTCGCGCTCGAGCTCGTTCCGGAGCGGGCCGTCGCCGACGACGACGAGGCGGATGTCCGGGCGGCGGGGGACCAGTCGTTCGAGCAGCTCCGGCAGCGAGCCCACGCCGTGCCAGGGCCGCAGACCGCCGACGAACCCGAGTACGGGACCGCCGTTCAGCCCGAAGCGGGTGCCGACGGCGGCGTCGCGCGGCCCGGGCCGGAACGCACGCGTGTCGACGCCGTTCGGCACGACATGGACGCGGCTCGGATCGGCTCCGCGGCCTACCGCATACTCGGCGAGCGCGGCAGAGACCGCGAGGACCGCGTCTGCGCGGGTGAGCGTCTCACGCTCCGCGGCGGCTGCCAGCTCCACGAGCTGCGACCGCCGGTACTTCGCCTGCTCGACGGTGATCGGCGCATTCAGCTCGACGAGCAGCGGCACCTCGAACGCCGCCGAAAGCTCGGCGCCGACCGTCGAGAAGAGGGCCGCCCGCTCGTAGACGACATCCGGAGGGTCGCGGCCGAACCGTTGCGTGAGCGCCGTAACCAGCGCGTGGTTGGAGAGGATCCGCCGCAGCTCGCCCGCGAGTGGGACCGAGATGCCCAGCGACTGCGTGAACGCCTTCACATCGGCAACGGCAGCGATCTTCCCGCGCCGTGGCTCGACGAGCATGAGTGGCGTCTCGAACGTCGCCGGCGTCTCCCACGGCGACTTCGTCGCCAGCGGCGCCGCGACGACGACCGAATGGCCACAGCGGCCGAGAGCGGTCGCGAGCTGGCGGACGTGAACCGCCGCGCCCTTCCTCCCGAGGACGGGAATGCCGAGGTCGGGGCAGAGGTAGAGGATCCTCACGGCGAGCCCGCCGGCTGGAACTCGTGCAGCATCGCGTAGCGGCCGCCGCTCAGCAACAACTCGTCGTGCGTCCCGCGCTCGACGACTCGCCCGCCCTCGACCACGACGATGAGGTCGGCGCGGCGCGCGACTGCGAGGTCGTGCGCGACGACGATCGCCGTGCGCTCGGCGAGCAGCCGGTCGAGAGCTTCGAGGACGAATGCCTGCGACTCCACGTCGAGCCCCGCCAGCGGCTCGTCGAGGAGCACGATCGGCGCGTCCCTGACGAGCGCGCGCGCGATTGCCAGGCGCTGGCGCTGGCCTCCGGACAGCGTCACCCCGGCCTCCCCGACGAGAGCCTCGTACCCTGCCTCCTGGGCGACGATGAAGTCGTGGATCAACGCGGCCCGGGCCGCCGCTTCGACGTCCGCGGCCGTCGCGTCGGACGATCCGTACGCGATGTTGTCGTAGAAGGTGCCGCCGAAGAGAACGCCGCGCTGCGGGACGACGCTGATGTTCGAGCGGAGCGAGTGCAACGTGAGCTCGCGCACGTCCTCTCCGTCGACGCGCACACATCCGCGCGTCGCGTCGTACAGGCGGGGAACGAGCGAGAGCAGCGTCGACTTGCCGGAGCCCGTCGCGCCGACGATCGCGACCTTCTGCCCAGGCTCGACGTCGAGATCGATCGATCGTAGGACCGGTACTCCGGGCGCGTACTCGAACCAGACGCGGTCGAACGACACGCGTCCCGCGCAGCGCCCCAAGCGGAGCGGCCCGTCGCGGATGTCCGGCTCGCGGTCGAGCAGGTCGGTCACCCGCTCGATGCACGTCGCGGCTTTGGCGGCGCGCTGGGCGACGCGCGAGATCCGGCGCAACGGCTTGTAGAACCCCTGCAGGTAGACGAGGAACACGATCAGCTCGCCCGGCGTCAGCCGTCCCGCGATCACCTGGATCGCGCCGAACCAGAGGACGGCCGCGGTCCCGACCGCGACGGAGAGCTCCACCGACCGGTTCAGCTTCGCCTCGAGCCGCGTCGCCCTGACGCCGCTGCGCAGGCTGCGCTTGTTCAGGCCGCGCAGGCGCTCCTCCTCGACGTCCTCGCGTGTGAAGAGCTGGACGACGTGAATGCCGGTGAGCGCCTCGTGCAGCCCCGCCGCGAGCTCACCCTCGCGCCGTCGCTGCTTCCGTGTCGCCTCTCGGATCCGGCTGGAGTACACCGTCGTGAACACGAAGACGGCCGGAACGACGAGCACCGCGACGAGCGCGACGCGCCACTCGACGACGAACATCATCGCGACGTACCCGACGAGGATCGTCCCTTCGCTCGTGAATGCGAACAGCGTTCCCACGAGGAGGTCGCGGAGCATCGTCACGTCGCCCGAGAGCCGCGTCAGCAGCTCACCTGAGCGCGCATCGGTGTGAAAGCGGAGCGACAGGCGCTGCAAGTGCGCGAATAGGCGCTGCCGCAGATTGAGGACGACGGCCTGTCCGACCTGCGCGGTCAGCGTCCGCTGGTAGTAGTAGAGCACGCCGCGCACGAGCGCCAAGACGACGATCACGATGCTTGCCGCCATCAGGATGCGAATGCGGCTGTCTGCCAGAAGCGCGTCGAGCCACGGGAGCGGTGTGTGGAGCGGCTTCGCAGCGAGAACGTTGTCGAAGACGACCTTGAGCGGCCACGGCTCGGCCATCCGGGCCACGCTGTACGCGAGCGATGCGGACGACGCGAGTACGAGCGACCGCCGATGTCTCGCGAGGTCGTGGCGGAAGAGCCGGATCGTCCGGAGCGACGTCCCCAGGCCGCGGACGTGCGCTTTCAGCGTGCGGAAGCCTGACGCAGTCACGCGGCCGCCTTTCCGTCGAGCAGCGCTTCGATTTCCTGCGAGGCGCGACCGAGGCCGCCGAGCGGCAGGGCCGGCGGGCCCGCCGGCGGCCGGTCGAGGATCCGGTTGACTTCGACCAGCAGCCGCCGCGGAGTGAGGTCCGACGGGTGGATCATCCGACCGACGCCACGGCTGCTGGCGGCGCGCGCCCGCAGCAACTGCTCCTTCCGCGGCCGGACGCGCGGGACGATCACCGCCGGCCGACCGGCCGATGCGATCTCGCAGATCGAGTTGTATCCGGCCATCGACACGACGGCGTCGGAGGCCGCGATGTAGGCGGGCAAATCGGGGTCGAAGTCGACGAGCCGGGCGCGGGCGCCGTTCGCCGCCAGCTCGGCGAGCGCCTCTCGTTCGCGCGGCGGAGCAAACGGGCCGGGAAAGACGACGCAGTCGAAGTCCGCGGCCTCGGGCCAGCGGCGCCTGGCTTCGAGCAGCGTTCTCAGCAGCGCGTAGCCGTCGCCTCCGCCGCCGGCCGTCGCGAGCACGACCGGCCGACCATTCGCGCGCACCTGCGAGCGTACTGCGGCGGCGCGCGCACTGTCCGGCTCCCGTCGCAGGTAGCCGACGTAGCGCGTCTTCGCCGCGGCGCGCTCGGAGAGTCCGTACGCCTCGACGACGTCGCAGACGGCCGGATCGCCGTAGACCAGGATCAGGTCGTAGACTTCGTCGAGCAGCTCGTAGATGCCCTGGCGGCGCCACGTGCTGCGCACGCGGCCCGGGGCGTCGATGATGTCGCGCAGACCGAGGACGAGGCGCGTTCGCGGCGAGACTCGCTTCAGGTGCAGCAGCGCCGGCGTCATCTCGCCGTCGAGCCCGCCGGGAACGTTGTCGACGAGCACCAGGTCGGGGCGGATGTGGTCGGCGGTCGCGAGCAGCAGATCCCGACGCAGGTCGCGCAGCGCCGCGAACGACAGCGAGAGCGCCAAAGGCTCGTAGCGATCGCGGCCGACCTTGACGACCGACGGGAGCTTCTCGTAGTCCGCACTCGGCGGGAGCGCGAATCCGTGCGCAAAGGGCGACCCCGTAACAATCAGCTGGGAGAGCTGCGCGACGCGGGAGTGGAGCGCTTCGGCGAGGAGCAGCGTCCGCCGCAGGTGGCCCAGTCCGTACGTGTCGTGGCAGTACAAGAGGGCGCTCGTCGCGGGCGCCCGCGTCGCGATGGCTTCGTTCTGCCTGCCCCGTCTCATGAGAACTGTGGCGAATCTCCCCTTCCGACGCGAAAGGGATCTAAACCCCTGCTGGCTCTGGTCCGTCTACGGGCGGGCAGCCGCTGCGGTTTTCGTCGCCACACACGCACAAGCTGCCAAGCGGCCGCCGGTGGATTGCGACGTCCGAGCGCCGAATGTGCACCGCATTTCAGCTCTCGCGCACGGTCTGCTGCGACTTCGGGCGCCGCCGCTCCCTATCGTCCCGCCCATCGCCCTCCCCGTCGCTCTCCTGACTCGTGAGTACCCGCCGGAGGTCTACGGCGGCGCCGGCGTGCACGTCGAGTACCTCGCACGCGCGTTGCACGACCTCGTCGACCTGACGGTGCACTGCTTCGGCGCGGAGCGCGACGGGGCGAAGACCTACCGCCCGTGGGACGCGCTCGACGGCAACGCCGCGCTCGAGACGATGTCCGTCGACCTCGCGATGACGGCCGGCGTCGAAGGCGCGCAGGTCGTCCACTCGCACACGTGGTACGCGAATCTCGCCGGCCACCTCGCCAAGCTCAACTACGGCATCCCGCACGTCGCGACGACACACAGCCTCGAGCCGCTGCGGCCGTGGAAGGAGGAACAGCTCGGCGGCGGCTACCACCTTTCCTCGTTCTGCGAGCGCACTGCCCTCGAGGCGGCCGACGCGATCGTCGCCGTCTCCGGCGCGATGCGCGACGACGTGCTCAGCTGTTACCCGGCGATCGACCCGGAGCGCATGCAGGTGATCCACAACGGGATCGACACCGAGGAGTACCAGCCCGACCAAGCCACCGACGTGCTCGAGCGCCACGGCGTCGATCCATCAACGCCTTATGTCATCTTCGTCGGCCGCATCACGCACCAGAAGGGGCTCGAGCACCTGCTCGACGCCTCGCCTTCGATCGACCAGCGGGCGCGACTCGTCCTCTGCGCCGGCGCGCCCGACACGCCCGAGATCGGGGAGCGCGTCCGCGCGCGGATCCCGCAACTCGAGCGCGCGATCTGGATCGAGGAGATGCTGCCGAAGCCCCAGGTGATCCAGCTGCTCACGCACGCGACCGTCTTCGTCTGCCCGTCGATATACGAGCCGATGGGGATCGTCAACCTCGAGGCGATGGCCTGTGAGACGGCGGTCGTCGCGAGTCGCGTCGGCGGAATTCCCGAGGTCGTGGCCGAGGGCGAGACCGGCTTCCTCGTCGAGCCCGGTGACGCCGCGGACCTCGCGGCGCGCGTGAACGAGCTACTCGACGACCCCGAGCTGGCTACGCGCTTCGGCAAGGCGGGCCGCCAGCGCGCCGTCGAGCACTTCTCCTGGCGCGCGATCGCCGAGCGAACCGCCGACCTGTACCGAGGGCTTGTCCGCTAGCTCGACGATCAGGTCGACGAGGTTCACGAACGGGTCGAAGCCGATCACGTTCGGCGCTTCGGCGACGAAGTTCGAGAGCGCGTTCACGTCGTAGAAGTACGGCAGTCCGTCACGCTCGTCGACGACGTACTCGATGCCGCAGACGTCCATGTCCGCCGCCCCGGCGATCCGCTTCGCGTCGGCGACGACGTCCGCCGGCGGATCGAACGCCTCGATCGGCAGGCCGCGGCCGGAGACGCCGTCGGCGACGCCGGGCAGCTCGCAGTAGTCGGCCGGGCAGAGGTTGAAGCTGCCCGGCACGAGCAGGATGCGAATCGCGTAGAGCAGGTCACCGCCGAGGATCTCCACGCGCACGATCGACTCGCCCTTGGCGGGGATCCGCTCCTGCACGAGCGCCGTACCGTCGAGGCCGAAGTCGAGCTCAGCGGCCTCGAGCTCCTCGACGCTGTCGAAGGAGACGATGCCCGCACCGCTCCCGCCGACGTTGGGTTTCACCAGCACCGGGAAGCGGAGTTGCGCGGCTGCCGCCACGGCGGCCACACGATCGTTGACGACGCGTGTGCGCGGGTAGCGGATGCCGAGCCGTGCGAACAGCGCGCACTGTCTCGCCTTCGACAGCTCGTAGCTGTACGGCCCGTACCCGTTGAGCACGTTCGCGCCGATTCCCTCGACGTACGCGAGGTAGTCGAGCGCGTGGAAGATTGCGCCGGCGTGCCCGCGCATCCACGCCGACGGGCTCATCCGGTTGACGACGAGCGAGTACGGGCTCTCACGCTCCGACGGGTCGAACGCGTGGCACTGCGCTTGTAGGCGCTCGTGCGGGATCCCGCGCCGCTCGAGCTCGGCGAAGAGCGGCTCGAACCAGAGCGGATGCTCGTAGAGGATCGCGACCGGACGGTCCACGCCGGTCTACGGTAGCTACGCCCGGCCGACCGGCGTCAGTAGTATCCCGCTGAATGATACGTCCGGCTACGCCTCCATTGGCTCGTCGACGATCTCGGCGTGCCGATCTTCGATGTGGGCCTGCGCCCAGTCCTCGGTGACCTTGACCACCCGCTCGACGTCCGCGTCCTCGGGCAGCTCGATCCGCACCTGGTGCAACGACGTCTCGGACTGGTCGGAAAGCTCGCGCCGGTCCTCCGTGACGATCGTGACATCGCCGAGCTCCGGAAGGAGCGCGTGCGCGAGCGCGTCAATCTCCGCCGCCGTCGCGCTACGGCCCGCGAAGACGCCGAAGTTGACCCGCACCTCGCGCGCTTTGTTCGTATGCCTGACAACGGTCAGCACCTTCTTCTTCTAGCCGCGATCGCTCCGGCCTAACCCTCCGAAGGCTCCCAGCGGAAGCGCCAGAACGCGACGATTGCGCCAATCGCGCCCCACGCGGCAATGACCCCGACATCGCCCCAGCTGTCCCAGAACTGATCACCGTGCAGCAGCACGTCGCGCGTCAGGCGAATGAAGTATGTGAGCGGAAGCACA
>WNGA01006242.1_pt1 | contig 17810 bp, 14 predicted proteins | sample 5400061 | NCBI WGS metagenome assembly WNGA01 (sample SAMN13153366, study PRJNA577476) | soil metagenome | isolation source: 100 cm soil or saprolite under grassland replicate 2 | place: USA:California | collected 2016-06-15 | reverse complement strand
TTCGTCGGCGCTCATCTCGAGCCGCCGGACGCGCTGGCCTTCGCAGACGCGGGGTTTCGGAATCCAACGACCACGGCGCTGGCGATGATTCTCGACTACACCTCCGGCCCCCACTTCGACGGATTCTGGGCAGGAGCCGGTTTCGAAATTTGGTTGCAGAGCATCGAGCACGACAACGTCGCGGGAACCGCGCGCTGGACGAGCGCGGTCTTCACCGTCGGCGGCGGTTACATCTGGCGATTTTCGGGCAACTTCTTCCTCGATCCATGGCTCGCCGTGCACGCGACGCTGAACCCCCAAACCGTCACCCTGGGCACGTTCGAACACAGGCCCTTTCCGATCATCGCCGATGCGTCCCTCAAGGTGGGGTGGTTCTACGATCTGTAACCATCCGACGGACTCCTACGTCTGCGGTACGAGCATGAGCGTGACCAGCTGACCGTCGACGTGGCACTCGTCAGCGGTAACCGTCACCATCGTCGTTGCTGATTGAAACCCAGTTTTCGACGCGGTCACCGTGAATGTACCCGCTCGTTCGTAGGGGCCTGCATACGTGCACTCCGGTCCGCCGAAAGTCATGAGGGTGGTGACGTCGTTTCCATTCTGAGCCACCACGTCGGCATCGCAGATGCGGCCCGATGGCCCGAGCACCGTGACGGTGAGCGACGCCCGCGCTTCGGTCGTGCAGGCGTGCGTTCCAGTGCTGCCGCATCCCACGGCAAGAACGACAAGAGCCGACGTCACTCCGAATCGAGATGATGGGTGCTTCGCACGCGCGGCTGCGCCGCGCATCGCGGCACTAGACTGTTTTTGCTGGGCTTCGCCCAGACCCAAAATTCGCTCCGCGAATTTTCTAGTGCATCGTTTCGATCGAAACGATGCACTAGCTCGGCCCGACCAAACGGGGAGGGGCCCCGAAGGTCCCCTCCCTCGAGTGACGTCTAGTGAAACGTCTTGAAGATGTTGATGTACGTATGGTTCGGGTCGGCGTCCTGCGACCAGTACGCGAGAAGGCTGATGTACGAATTGGCCTGGGCGTAGTTGACGAGCTGCTGCGCATTGCTCGCGCTGAAGACTTCGCAGGTAACGTCGTTGACGCCGATCATGGGGGTGACCCCCACGCGAGCCGAGATGCCGTTGTTGGCGAGCTGGTTGCGCGTGGCGCTCGCTGCATCGATGGCCGCTTGGCCCATGTCCGAATAGCAAGGACCGTAGTCCATCGCCATGATGTTGACGACGTGGACGGTGACGCCATTCGCCTTGGCATTGTTCAATAGATTGATCTGCGCCGAACCTAGACCCCCACGACTGACCGCGAGCGTGTAGGTCACGTGCAAGCCGGGGTTCGCCCCCTGCAGATTGTGGAGCGCCTTGTTGCGGCGATCGACCGATGCGAAGTCGCCCTCGGTTCCGCTCTCGATATCCAGGTCCATCCACTTCAGTTGGAACTGGTTGATGACCTGCTGGTAGGCCGACTGCAGGCTGCTGACCGATCCGCAGGCCAGACCAAGCTCACGGCCACCTGCACCGCCGAACGAGATGATGGCGTCGCCACCATTGTTCCTGAGGCTCGTGATGTAGCTCCCATAGCTGTTGCAGGTGAGACAGGTATCGCCGTTCCACGCCGGCGCGCAGGAACCGTTCGAAAGCATGAAGGCCACGGTCCAGAACTTGTTCCCGGTGCTGCTGGCGAGGTTGGCGAGGTTGGTATTGTTCCAGACCGGAACGTAGGGAGCCGAGAACCGGGACGGGAAGTTACCGACCGTGGTCCCGCCGCCCGTCGTGGTGGTGGTGGTCGTGGTGCTGCTGCCGACGAGCACCGAATTCCACGTCTGCGCCGCGGTTCCGTTGCAGGTCCAGAGCTGGACATTGGTCCCGTTCGCCGTTCCGGCTGCGCTCACGTCGATGCATTTGCCGCTGTTCTGCCCGACAATCCGGTTAAACCCGTTGCTCGATTGGAACGCCCATGCCTGCGCGGAAGTGCCATTGCAGGTCCATAGTTGAATGTTGGTGCCGTCGGCCGTCCCGTTCGCACTCACGTCCACGCACTTGCCGCTGTTCGGATTGACGAGCTTGAAAAAGCCGTTGCCGAGGCTCACGGCCGTGAACTTCTGAGCCCCGCCCCCGTTGCACTGCCACTCCTGGATGTTCGTTCCGTCGGCGGTCCCCGCTCCGTTTACGTCCATACAGCTATTTGTCAGCAGTGGCAGTTTGAAATTGTAGGTCGAACCACTGGTGACCTTCTCGTCGGTGTCTTCCAGGTCCGCTCCTGATTCGTAGAGGCCGCTCCCACAGCCCGCGACAACGAGAACTACCGATACGGTGAGACAGGCATTGTTGATTCTCATTGCGCTCTCCTCCTCCGGGGTGGACACAGCTGCTGGTGATACGTGGCCACGCGACTGACCAGGCACCGTGATTCGTTCGATGGGGCACTCACATTTGTTGACGACTTATTTCGACAAAGACGACGCGTTGTTTGAATAGCGACAATGTATTCTCAACGAACAACGCTCAAGTTCGTCGTCTATGGAGCGAGGACCATGCCGAGACGCGCAGCCGTGCATCGGCGCGATGGGCGATGCAACCCATCGACTGTGATCGATGAGGCGATTGGCGATTAGCCACGATCGATTACGAACAAACTCAGCGAACGCGTCCGCGGCAGCCACGACTGTAATTGTCCGACCAGGGTGCGCGTCTCGGAGAACGAACGCCGAGCCTCGATAAGCTGACTGTCACTCACACGGCTGCTCGAGCACCCAAGCTCGCCACGACGAAAAGCGCTCTCGCACGATGGTTTCGTAGTCGGCGAGATGGTCTGCGCGCGCCTCGTCGAGCTCGCCCACCTCTGCGGGTGATAGCGGCGGGTCTCCGGTGTTCTCACGCTCGAGCAACGAGATCGCGCGCTGATCGGGCACACTCTTGCCGTCGCGCGGGGATCGCATGCTGAGCTGGCCGACGACCTTCTGCCAGAGCATCCCCTCGCTGAAGGACACCGTCAGCACGCCGCGAAACACTCCATCATGACAAGCGGTGCAGCCGAGCGCTCCGCCGAGCGGTGGACCATGATCGGCCGGATCGAGAGTGCCATTCCAATCCGGCACGCCATAGGAGAGCAACCGCTGGTTGAAGCTGAAAAGCCGTCGCAAGCCGTAGTCCGTTGCGACGCTCTCCTGACCATAATCTTCTTCTCCGTTCACGGGAGCGGATTCGGCGATGCTGCCGCGCGTCGGAATGAGTAGCCGGAGTCCGCTCGCGTGACAGGCGTAACACTTGCCGTCCAAGGACTCGGGCAGCTCCAGCTGCCACGAGCTTTCCACCTGTCGAACGACATAGTCGCGAAAGTGTACGCGCACTTTCGACAATTCGCGGCCGTTCCCATCTTTCTTCTGAACGCCGATGAAGGACAAGATTGTGGGACTCGTCACCTCGAGCCCGACCACCATCCACTGCTCGAAGCGATTTTCCGGATCGACAACGGTAATGAACATCCGCACGCCTCCTAGCCCGGAGTCGTGCGTCAGGTAAGGCCATCCATGGATCCGCGCAGCCTCTTCGATCCGCGCCCGATCGGGCAGCGCCGCGAGCAACTCGGATGGGGGATTCATCATGGCGGGAGGTTCGTCGGGTCCGGTTTGGGCGGCTAGATAGGTGGAATTGTCCTGGCGGAACCCATACGAGTCGCTTCCGTGCTGCTGCATCCAAGCGGGAAGGAATCGCCGAAGGTGGCCGGTGCACCGCTCGATGGCCGGATTGGCGGTCAGATCGCTCCCGCAGAGGCCGAGCACGGCGAGCACGTCCGTTCGTACATGGTTGGCGAAGGCGCCCAGCAACTCTTGGCAGTTGTCGAGATCGCTGCAGGTCTTGACCCAGGTATCGTCGTCGACGGTCGTGTCAATAAACCACTGCCAATCGGCTGGGCTCCTGAGGGGACATGAGGCGCTAGCGACGTAGGGTGCAGGTGCGATATCGTGTTCGACGGTGCCTCCGCCGCTGCACGCGGCAACCGCGACGAGGACTGCAAGAGGGAGCGCTCTTCTCATGGCGCCCTCCTCATCAACATCATCGAGTGTTCGCGCGCGGCGAGGAGCTCGAATTGCTCGCGGATCTCCGATGGGAGTGGAACGTGACAACGGGCGTCGAACACGAGGAAGTGCGCGCGCTCGACAGCCTCGCCCACGGATACTGCCGCGATCGGCGGCGTAACGGGACGGCTATCACCCGGCGCGCGCGCCATCGCCTCGAGCGCGTAGAGACCGGGACCGAACAGGGGGTCAGGGTCGCACGGATAATAGGCAACCTCCCGGGGTGGCGTATCGGCCGGCGGAGCATCCGAGAGCGACGCAAGTGCGAACCCGCCATAGGAGCCCAAGCGGTTCGTGTGATGGGTGGCGAACTCGAAAAAAACGAGGCCGCCTGCGACCGTATCGGTGGCATGGTCGAGGTGGTCCGCCCAGACGAGATGAGAGATGCCGTGGGCGCGCAGGCGTTTCCATACGGCGGCCGGCGACGAAGCTCCTGGCTCGCCCCAATACAACGCGCCTTGATCCCCCGAATAGTCCAGCGCCGACGCGGCCGCGAGACCAAGATGGATCTCTTCCTCGTGAACGAGGACTTTGGCACCGCGAGGCAACTCGCGGCCGATCGCCTCCCAGTCCGGATAAGAGATGAGTCGCTCGTCCGACTCCTTCGGGTCGCTCCGTGCGAAGAGATCGATGACGACCTTGTAGATGGACAAGCCCGCGGCGCGGTGCGCGGGGAGGAAGGGGACGGCGCTGCCCCACACGATTTGAAGCGCGATCAACGAACCCGTCGCGACGCGCAATACGCCACCTTCGCGCCATACAAGAACCAATACCACCGCCGTTGCCGCCGCCATCCAAGGCACGAGGACCTGCAGGTAACGATCGAATTGGTGAATCCAAAACCAGGTCGCAATGCCTGCATAGGATCCGGCGACGAGCCAAGACAGCCGGCACCGGCGCCCGAGAAAGACGAGTAGCGGCGTACAAAGGGTGAAGAGGGATCCAAAGACGGGCAAGTCGCCGTGGTACTGAGGGAAATCGTGCGGCACGAACGAAAATAGCGCGAGCGTCCTCGCCATCTCGAGCACACTGGAAGGGGACAGCGGTGGCCGACGTAGCGTGTACCATGCCACGTACGGCGCTTCCGCCGCCGGCGACCACGGATGCGAAGGGAGCCAGCGCCGCAACATGGGAAACAGCGGGTCGCCATAGAAGACCGCATTCTTCAACCAGTGGGGCGAGGTCAGCACCACAATCGAACCGATGGCCAGCGCGCCGGAGCCCCAAGCCGATGACCGGGGCGAACCTAGATCACGGCGCGCTGCGCAGGCGATCAAGACCGCAAGCGGCAGGGGAAGGAGGATCGCCGCGGTGTACTTGGTATCGAGCGCACCAGCGACGACTGCACCGAGCAGCAGCGCGTAACACTTCGTGGGACGTTCCCAATAGCGCAGGCACAAAAGAAAAATCGGCGGTGCCCAGAGCGCCGCCACGTGGTCCGCCCCCAAAACGAGACCCGAGTCGTAGCAGAAGATCCCTGGGAACAAGAAGAGCGCTACCCATGACAGAGGAGCTCTCTCGCGAAGGATTCGTCGGACGATGGCGGCAACACCCAAGAGCGTCATGAGGAAAATGGTAAACTCGATGTGAGCCGCCGCTTCGACGCGATCGAAGAGACGCCCTGGCACGGAGAAGGCCCACGCGTAGATCAGACTCGCGAGCTGCGGCAGGGCCCCCGGGATCCACCCTTCTCGAAACGCGGTGATGCCACGTTGCGCGACGTAGTGCTCGGCAATCGGAAGGTGATACCAGCGGGCATCGTACGAAGCATTGCGAGGCGATAGGATCGTGAACCAAAGGAGAAGAACGCCGACGCAGCCGTACGCGAGAATCGCGCCGCGCAGTGGTCCCAACGACCAACGCAGGTCGAGGCGAACGGCGTGACGCCGCAGGCGTGCCGCAGTGCGAATGAAATCGCGGGCGCCGAGTGCGATCAGCGTGCAGGGCCCCAGGACGAAAAACGGCAAACCGTAAAGCTTCAGCAGACCAAAGACGACGCTGGCGAAGAAGAAAACGAGCACATCCAGCGCAAAGGCAATCGTGACGTGTTCGTCGAGCGGCAAGACGCGACGGAGCGTTCGAACGAGGACTGCATGCCCAGCGACCAAGCATGCGACGGAAAACAAACCGGCGAGCGCCGCTGCGCGCAGGTAGCGAAAGAAGAGCCAATCCTCGATCGGCTGATGGTGATGCGCCGTCAAGGCAAACGCCAACGCTCCCGCGGCAACGAGAACCGCAAGCCCCCAGCGTCGTCCGTTGCGCAGCGTCACCCGAAATCTAGGGCGCCGACTCTGGAGCTCCGAACGCGGGCTCGTTGCAGGCAATAGAATAACAACAACTCCGTGCTGCGGTGCCCGCGAAGGGCCCGCCGCTGATGTGCGGCTCGCATCCGGTCGGCAGGCCGCCGAGCCACGACAGAACCGAGTCTTCCGCAGGCAGACACGGGTCCGCCTCGTAACCTGACAGCGTGTAGCAGGCCTGTGTGCCGATCACCTCCGCGGCCATCGTTTTCTGAGATGGTTCCGCACGCGCATGGGCATCGACCGCCGCGTCGGCTGCGTCGCCGCCCGCGTCGAAGCACGGCGGGCATGCGCCTCCACATTGGCCGATACATCCCGACGTATGACCCCCGAAACCGAACCCGCCTCCGCCGGGCGAACCGTCGGTACCAGCGGAACCGTCAGCAGAACCCCCGAAACCAGATGATCCGCCGCAGGGCTGGCCATAGCAGCATTGCCAATTCCCCGAGAGGCACCCAGCGGTGTGGCCTCCGTAGCCTCCGAACCCTGCGGTCGAGCTCGTAGTGCCGCTGCCTCCGTCCCGACCTGCCGTTCCCCCGGTAGCGCCTCCTTCTTCTTTGCCTCCGCAGAACGTCAAGAGCTCGACGCTGAGCAGCGCGCACGCGAGTAGCGCCGCGCTCGGCAGCGCCGCACGGCGCGAGATCTTTCCAGAGGGATTGCGCATCGTCATCTCCTCGACCTGTTCTCCGAATCGACGCCCGCCCTAAGCAAGACCTACGCCACCGTATCTGCGCGGAATCGCCGCGTCGAGAGCTCTTATGCCATTGTGCCAGTTGTGCCACCGCCCCGAGGATCGGCAATTTCGGACCGGCGCAGAGTGGCAGACAAGTTGCTGACGCGTTCGGGAGGTGCTTTCTCGCGCCTCTGTGGGGTAAGCATACTTACCTCGGTGGTCGCTCCAGAAGAACACATAGGCCATGTCAACCGATCGGTTGACAATGGAGTCGTGGCCCATCTATATCAACCATATGGTTGACAATCGCGCTGCCCGTTCGCTCGACCGCGTCTTCCGGGCACTCGCGAGCGAGCCGCGGCGCGACATGTTACGCCTCGTCGCGCGCGAACAGCGCGCGGTGGGCGAGCTCGCACGCCACTTCGACATGTCGCTCGCAGCCGTCTCCAAGCACATCCGCGTACTCGAGGACGCCGAGCTGATCTCGCATACGAACGAGGGGCGGCTTCACCTGTGCCGGCTCAACCCTCGCGCCCTCGAGCCGGCCCGCGCATCGATCGAAGAGCTTCGAGGTTTCTGGAGTCGACAGTTCGACGGGCTCGAAGCGTTTCTGGCGGGAGAACCACGAAATCGAAGAGCGCCGAAACACGGGCGGTCCGGGCGACGATGAAGACCACCTCGCTCACCCTCAAACGCGTTCTGCCCGCCGACGTGGCTCGGGTGTTTCAGGCCTGGAGCAGCGCGGAAGCGATGTCGCGGTGGTTCGTCGTCGACCCCCAATGGACCGCGAAAGCGACCAATGATTTTCGGGTTGGCGGCCGATACCGCGTGGAAATGCGACGGCAGGATGGAACGATCTTCGTGGCGTTCGGGGAGTACCTCGAGATCGTCCCGCCGGAGCGGATGGTTTTCACCTGGAGCTCGGCTGTGCCCGCCGTGCAACGGAGCGTCGTCACCCTCGAGCTACGAGCGGTGGGTCACCACACGGAACTGACGCTCACCCACCGGCTGCTTCCCGACACCGACGAGGGTCGTGCCCACACGATCGGATGGGAGGGGTCGCTGTCGAATCTCGCAGGGTATCTGACTGCCACGGAGCAACCGTCCTAAGAGCAAAAAAAAGGAGCCCAAGTGACCATCCTCCGACATGACGTGAAAATCGACGCGCCCATCGAGAGCGTGTGGAACGCGGTCGCCGACCTCGTTGCGGTGCAGCACTACAATCCGATGGTTGCTTCGGCGCGATGCGTCTCGCCACAGCCCGAGGGGGTTGGCGCGACACGGCGGCGCGCGCTTCGCGCTGTGCTCCTTCACGGGATCAAATCTGTCGCACCAAGGGCGGCGAGCTGGAGTGCCTGGACTCGAGCGAGCTCTGAAGCTTTTCGCCGAGCCATTGAGCGCCCGCGCTCGTATCGACGCCGAAGCGCTCGAGGCCCGGGAAGACGATCTCGCGCATCGTACCGGTGAACAGCGTCCTTCGATCCATTCTGCAGAGAGCGCCGAGGCCGGCGAGCGTCTCGTCGTCTTCGTCATCGCGAAAGAGCTCGTCGTCGACGGTCCCCTCGAGCATCGCTGGAAGGTAGTCACCGAGAAATCGACCGTAGCCCCGCGCGAATTCCAGGGACAGATGCGCCCAGCCGAGACGACCGTGATCGATTTCGTCGCGAAGAATGCGGTGCACCGTCGCCTTGACCCAAACGTCCTCGGCCTTGTCGACCATCGCACCGAGGAGCGCCGCGCTGAGCGTCTCGGTGACGCAGGAGAGCGCGACGACTTCGTAGAGCACCCTCTCCCTCACGGCGAGACCACTCGGCGCGACCTCGGGAGGCGCACGAACGGAATCGGTCTTCGGTTCTGCCCCGAAATGGCGCACCAGATCGACGCACAACTCTCGATGGCGCTCCTCGTCCGACGCGGCTCGGCGAGCCATGCCAATTACGGCTTTATCGGCTCCGACTTCCGACAGCCGCGTGGAAAGACGTGCGAACCGCGCCGCCGCCTGGTGCTCGGCCCGTGCCCGGAATGCCCAGATCTCGGCCGCTTTCGATTGCATGCGCCTCCTATCAAGGCGTGCACAGCGACTTGAAAGCTTTGCAGCAGGCATCGGTGTTGATGCAGTTGGCGACCCAGCAACAAGGACACCCGCACGGATCGCTCGGGTTCGGCGTCGGCGAACAGGCGAGACCGCTCTCCGCGCTGCGGCCGTCATCTTTCGCACCGGCATCGATTGGAGTTTCACCGCCTGCCCCGGCAGCGCCGCCCTGGACACCGGCTTCGAATGGACCGGTGCCGCCACCCGCCCCGGTCGTGCTCGAAGAGGACGATGTTCCAGCCCCGCCGTTGCCGGCGGTTCCTCCTTGCGCCGCGTTGCTAGCGACGTCGTCCTCGTCACTGCAGGCGCTTACCAGTGCTGCACCACCGAGAACCACGACATTGAAAAGCTTGTCGAGCTTCATGACCCACCTCCCAGTCCACGAACTGCGTGTCCAAAGTACGATTCATTGTCGGCCGGAGCGCCCTCCCAACGCAATCATTATTATCTATATACTATTGTGTTATGTATCGATACAATAGCCGGCGCCCTCGCGTACGTGCGCAAAATCGACTAACACCTACCGGCGTGGCTGAGCAGGACACCCCAGAGAAACTCGACCCACGACGCGCGACGGCCAAGCCAGAAAAAGCACCTGCCGCGCACGGCATCGCCAAGGGCGAGCAGGTCGGCGCCTATACGTTGCTCGATCTGATCGGTGCCGGCGGCATGGGCGAAGTATGGCTCGCGCGCCACGAGCTTCTCGGCCGACTTGCAGCCGTGAAGCTGATTCGTCCCGAAGTTTCGCTCGGCGCGTCCGGCGCAGAAGAAGCACGCAAGCGTTTCGAGCGTGAAGCGCGCGCGACCAGCGGGCTGCGTTCTCCTCATACGATCGCCATTTACGACTTCGGAATGACCGAGCAGCGGACGTTTTACTACGCGATGGAGCTACTCGAGGGTGTGAGCCTCGATGTATTGGTCGAGCGTTTCGGAGCAGTACCGCCGGAGCGCACCATCCACTTGCTGCGCGGGGCGTGTGAATCGCTCGCGGAAGCCCACGAACGAGGGCTCATCCACCGCGACGTCAAGCCGGGGAACATTTTCACCTGCGCGATGGGGCTCACTCATGACTTCGTGAAAGTCCTCGATTTCGGCCTGGTGAAGCAGGTGGCAGCCGCCACCGCCACGTCACTTACCGCCGAAGGAGCTATTCTTGGCTCGCCCGCTTTTCTGCCTCCGGAAGCCGCCACCGGAAACTTGACCGAGAGAGCCGATGTCTACGCGCTGGGGTGCGTCGCCTACTGGCTGCTGACGGCCAACTACGTTTTCAAGGGCGCCACCGCCCTAGAGATGATGATCGGTCATGTTCACGTACAGCCTGTGCCTCCTTCCGAGCGCACGCACGAGGCGATACCGGACGATCTCGAAAAACTGGTGTTGGATTGTCTCGAGAAGGATGCCTCTCAACGTCCAAGCATGAGAGAGGTAGGCGATCGCCTTGCGTCGTGTGCCGCCCTTCATCCGTGGTCGTCGAGCGACGCCGATGCCTGGTGGAAGGCCCACCGGGAGGAGCTTGCCAAGCTCAACGGCGTGATTGCCGAAGCGCGTCGAGAGAATTGGCGGCTCGGCCAAGCCGGTCTGCCCGTCGGCGGAGCGTGGAGCGACGGCGAACGCGCCGAACAGGTCAAGAAGGGCATCGAACGCTTGCAGGCGCACTTCGAACGAAGCCACTTCGACGTTGCCGAACTCGACCGTCGGATCGAGCGGCTCAAACGTGCCGACAGCGCGGGCGCGCTGCGATCGATCTTGGCCGATCTGCCCGCGCTCGACATCGCTCCGCCGGCGAATCCGGGGACACGCGCTCTCATCAAGGCGCCGAGCGCCGCCATCGTTCCGGGCGATCAGCCGCTCGTCACCGTCATGAGCAGCCTCACGCGCCGGCTGGACTTGGAACCGGGCACGCTGACCAAGGCCGTCTGCGTCATGGGAACCAGCCTTCTGGATTTTCGCGGGCGCGTCGGAGGGCCAGGCATCGTCGAGGTGCGCTGCATCGCCGTGATGGGCAGCATCGACATCATCGTCCCTCCCGACATTCAGGTCGAAATCGTGAGCGGAGGTTTTCTCGGCGCGTTCGAACACGCGGGGCCCGTCCTACCCGCGAGCCCGGACAAGCCCACGCTGCGGGTCACCGGCGTTGCCGTGATGGGTTCGGTGCTCGTCCGATCGCAGGATTGAGCTATCGAACGGCAACGAATATTTCGCCAAGCTCGTCGGTCACGCCAGGGCACGACCCGCAACGAGAAAGCCGGCTCGTTCGAGAAACCGGTACCACGTGGCGCGTGGGAAGAGCCCGTCGGTGTGGCGATCGTGGACGATCCGCACGTCGGCTCCGTTTTCACGGAGTACGTAGACGAAGTCGACGAGGTACGTCGTGTCGGTCGGATCGGGATCCCAGTCCCACTCGAGATAGCGGAGGGCGCGCCCCTCGCCATCGATGCCCCCGTGCTGGGTGGCCGGCCCGAAAGGTTTCGCGCACGCTGTCGGGAACAAAGAGAGCGACGCCGCCCGGGCGGCAGTGCAGGAATGCGGTCCGTATTGCCTGGCTCAAGTCTTCTTCGGTCGTCATGTAGACGACGGCGTGATGGACGAAGTTTATTGTTTCGCATCCAATTGCCAAGGAGATCGGGTAGCCTCGGCAGTGTCGTGACCCGAGAACCAGTCCCAGCCGAACACAGCGTCCTCGACGACTTGCCTTTCGCGATTTGGATCGCGAGCGCTCCGACCGGGAATGTGGTCTATGCGAACCCGGGCTTCCGGACGTTGGTCGGAGCAGAAGACGGCGAGCTCGACCCCGTCGTTTTCTACGATCGTGAAGGAAAGGTGTACGCGGCGGACGGCCTCCCCTTCAATCGCGCAATCGCCTGCGGAAGGCCGGTCGTCATCGACGATCTGGTGATCCATCATCGGGACGGCAGCCGGGCGTGGCTCCGCGCGTTCGCCAATCCCGTGCGTGACGGACAGGGCGAGGTGAGCCAGGTCGTCGTCGCCTTCACCGACATCACGGCGGAGGTGCAGGCGGTCGTAGCGCGCGCGCAAGTCGAAAAACATCTGGCCGTTGCCATCCATCACGCTCCGGTCCTGCTGTTCATGGTGGATCGAGACGGCGTCTTGACCGCCGCCGACGGGGAGCTTCTCGAGCGGCTCGAGCGAGGACGCCGGGGCATGGTCGGACAGTCTCTTTTCGAGACCTACAAGAACCATCCTACGGTTCCGAATAACCTCCGACGCGCGCTCGCCGGCGAAACCGTTTCGTACTCGGTCGATGTGCAGAATCTGAGTTTGGACGTGTGGCTCGGTCCAGTGCGCGATGCCGCCGGCGAGCTCGCAGGCGCGATCGGGGTGTGCACCGACGTGACCGAAGCCCGGCGTCTGCAGGCTGGTGTCGTCCAGGACGATCGCATCCGTGCGATGGGCACCGTGGCGGCGAGCGTCGCGCACGAGATCAACAACCCCCTCACGTACGTCACGTGTGGTCTCGAGGCGGTGGGGCTCGAGATCCAACGCCTGGCGGCCGATATCGGCGACCTCCAGTCTGCGAAAACGGACGCCTCCGCGGTGCAAGTCGCGCTCGCCGGAGTCGAACGGCTCCGCGAGGCGCTCGTGCCCGTTCTCATTGGGACCGACCGCATCCGGCAAGTGACCCAGGACTTGAGGACATTCACTCGACGCGACGACGAGTTTCTCACGCCCGTCGACCTCGCCAGCGCGGTGCGCTCGGCGTTGAAGCTGGTGCGAAAGGAGATCGAAGCGCGCGCGCGCCTCGTGCGGGAGATCGGCGCGACGCCGCTCGTGCTGATGAACGAGGCACGATTGTCGCAGATCTTGGTCAACCTGCTCACGAATGCGTGGCAGGCGATCCCGACGCCCGATCCCGCGAAACACGTCATCGGAGTGCGCACTGCCACCGAAGATGGCCGGGCGCTCCTCGAAGTCTGGGACAGCGGACCGGGCGTCCCGCCGGAGCACCGTGAGCAGATCTTCGAGCCCTACGTCACAACCAAAGCCGCCGGCATGGGAACCGGTCTCGGCCTTTTCGTTTGCCGGAAAATCGTTCGTTCCGCACACGGCCAAATTACCGTGCACGACGGACCGTGCGGCGGCGCACTCTTTCGCGTCGTTTTGCCGTCCACCCAACCCGTCGACGCCTGGGGGACCACGACCGAAAAACGACTCGATTCTCAGCCCCGGCGTCCCCGAATCCTCATCATCGACGACGACGCAATGGTCGCCGGCGCGCTCGCTTCGCAGGTCGCCGGCGATCGGTTCGATGTCCGCACCGTGCTCGACGGCCGGCAGGGCCTCGACATTCTCCTCGGCGACGACCGCCTCGCCCTCGCCTACTGCGACGTGATGATGCAAGACTTCACCGGCATCGATCTCTACGAAGCGCTCCAGAAGCAATCGCCCGAGCGCCTATCCAAGGTCGTCTTCATGACAGGCGGCGCCTATACCGGTCGATCACAAGTATTGTTCGAGCAGTGCCCCGACGCCTGCGTACACAAGCCGTTCGACATCCTCGCGGATGCCCGCCGGCGTATCGGCTGATCGTGGGAGCAAGCACAGACGGTTCGATAAAAGAGTGAGCCGCGGGTCACGTTTGCAATCGCAGGATTGATCGACTCGAGCACTGATTCTGCTGACGGATCTCGTGCCGAATCGTTACGGGCTCCGCCTGCTTTGTCGACGCCCCGAACGCGCGGGCGCGCCCCTCGATCGTAGCCCGCGTGGAACTTCACCGGAGGGGGGCTGGGATGTCGGGATAGGTTGACCGCGCTCCCCCGTTGGGATGTCGAGGGACTCGACGTTGTCCGAGTCGCCCGTCTCCTCCACGGATGATTCGTCGACCGGATTGCCCTCGGTATCGATCTCGAGGAACGGTCCGCCGAGCTCCGACGTATCCAGGTCACTTGCGCTTTCGATTTCGCTGATGTCCTCACCGGTGGTCACCGATTGCAAATAGCTGCGCCCGAACTCTTCGGCGAAATCCGCACCTGCGTCGCCTGCGTCCGGGTCCGCTCGAAAGGACACGCTCGCTTCTTCCTGCGGCCCCAAGCGTTGCTCGGTGATCTCGTCGTCGGGCGCGTGAATCACGTCGTGCATATCGCGTCGCGCCGCCCCCTCCGCTCCGCTGATCTCTAGCACGTCGGAGCCCACCCAGGGAAAGCTCGCCGCCGGTGGTTCGTCGGGAACTTTGGCGCGCACCGGACGCGGCGGTTCGCTGGAAGGAAGGATCTCGGTCAGCGCTTTCCCAACGCTCGTCCGGTCGTTGTCTTGGGTACCCGATGCCTTCGAACGATCGCTCGTCGGCACGCGCGAACGGTTGCTGCGTTTTTTGTGTGCCATGCACGTCCGTTCATGGGGTGCCCTCGGCGTTTGCGCTAGTCCCCGCGTGCCCGGTCCTCGGTACCAGAGGTTCGCGTGCCGGCTTTGCCTCTCAACGGGACCGAACGGATGCCTTCTGGGCTTGTCTCTGCGGCGACGCACTTCGACGCTTCTGCCTTCTTTCGAGGTTGCTCTCCGGCTTCATGCGGTTTTCGCCCCTGCGAGTCGACTTGCGAGTCGGACGCCCGGACGAACTCGAATCCTCGAGCGCGAAGCTGGCCTTGCGTGCTGCGTGCGCAGCACGGTTGCGCGCCGCCGTTGAGCTTCCCCCCTTTCGCCGCAGAGTGGCATTGGTTTGGGGCCGCGAGGTTTCGACCACGAGCCCGGGGGCCGGCATATAGCCGGATCGCGTCGGTCGTCTCGGCCGAGTGCGCTGCGCGAGCGCCTTGAACTGGTCACTCCTAGTCGCCATGTGCCCTCGTGTTGGTTCAGCCAATGAGCGATTGCCCGAAATGGAACAGCTTTCCCTCGATCATATGGGTCGAGTGGCCGTCCGCTCGCAAGCCCCCTTTGGGCACCGCACGCGGCGAGAGCGTACCTCTGCCGATCGTCCCTCCGTTGTCGACCGGGCGAGCGCAGTCGACATCATCGATCATCGGACCGATTTTCGCCGGGCCTCAGGCGCACTCATGTGTTCGAGACGACATCCGCCGTTCCACCAAGGCCGGGGAGAGGACATCATGGGCGCCATGCATTCCATCAAGTCGGCGATCGGCAAAGCCTTGCGGCCGGCGCGCAGCAGCGACAGCCACCTGGCCATTCACAAGCTCGGGGCGACGCCTCGTCTGTCTTTTTCGAGCTCCGCCTTCCCGCAAGGAGGTCCGATCCCGCGGCGGTACGCCAAGGACGGCGAGAACTTCTCGCCGCCTCTGTCCTGGGGCGAGCTGCCGGCGGGAACTTTGGCGCTCGCTCTCCTATGCGAAGATCCGGACGCCCCGATGCCGCAACCATTCGTGCACTGGGTGGTTTGCTGCGTTCCGCCGACCACGACTCACGTCTCGGAGGGCGTTTCCGAATTGACGCCTCGCTTCGTGCAGGGAAAGAACTCCTTCGGCAGCCGCCGTTACGACGGACCCGCACCGCCTCCGGGCCACGGCGTTCACCACTATCACTTTCAGCTCTTCGCGCTCGACCGCGAGCTCACTTTGGGCGATACGCCCGATCGCGGTGATCTCGTCGACGCGATGAGGGGACACGTGATCGCAGCCGGCGACGTCGTGGGGACCTACGAACGCTGAGCGTTGCTTCATTCCGTCGAGGGCTCACGAAGCTTCGTCGCCGCAATGAACACCGTCTTCGCGTTGACGAAAGCCCGGATGCCGTGCGCCGCGAGCTCGCGACCGTAGCCGCTGTGTTTGACGCCACCGAACGGGAGCCGCGGATCGGAAGCCACCATCGCGTTCACGAACGTCTGCCCCGCTTCGAGCTCGTCGATGAACCGCCGCTGTTCGCGCTCATCGGCGGTCCACACGCTGCTGCCGAGGCCGAAGCGGCTGCGGTTGGCGAGCGCGATCGCCGCATCGATATCGTCGACTCGAAAGAGGAGCGCCACGGGGCCGAATACCTCTTCGTGAAAGGCCGGCGCGTTTTCGCGAATGCCGCCGAGCACGCCCGGACGAAACCACCAGCCGGGCTGCTCGATTTTGGTGCCTCCGGTCAAACGCCGGGCGCCCGCCGCTACCGAGCGCTCGACTTGCGAAGCGACATCGTCGCGCACCGACCGTAGGGCGAGGGGGCCAATCTCGGTGTCGTCCTCCATCGGATCGCCCACACGAAGCGCTTCGAAGGCCGCGACCATGCGCTCTTCGAACGCGGCGTAAACATCACGATGGATGATGAAGCGCTTGGCATTGATACACGATTGCCCGTTGTTAAGAATGCGCGCGCCGACACCGGTTTTCACGGCGGCGTCGAGATCGGCCGAGGGCATGACGATGAATGGATCGCTGCCCCCGAGCTCGAGAACCGTCGGTTTGATGAGCTTACCGGCCTGCGACGCCACGGCGGCACCGGCCGGCTCGCTTCCCGTCAGCGTCGCGGCAACGACTCGCTCGTCTTCGAGCACCCGGGGCACCGCTTCCGAGCCGATCAAAAGCGTTTGGAACGCTCCTTCGGGAAATCCTCCGCGCTTCAATAGGTCCTCGATGGCCAGCGCGCACTCCGGCACGTTCGAGGCATGCTTCAGGAGCGCGGTATTGCCGGCCATGAGCGCGGGCGCGGCGAATCGAAACACCTGCCAAAAAGGAAAGTTCCAGGGCATGACCGCGAGCACCGGGCCGAGCGGGAGGTAATGCACGTAGCTCGCCGCGGCTTCGGTCTTCACCCGTTCGTCGGCGAGATACGACTCGGCGTGTTCGGCGTAATGACGGCAGGCGAGCGCGCATTTTTCTGCTTCGGCCACGGCCGACCGGAGCGTCTTGCCCATCTCCTGGGTCATGATCCGGCCGAACGCCTGCTTCTCGGCCTCCAAGAGCTCGGCCACGCGGACGAGCGCCGCCGCGCGTTCGGCGAACGTCGTACGCCGCCATTTCGCGAACGCGCGGACCGAAAGATCGAGCTTCCGATCGATCGCCGTTTCATCGAGCGCCGAGAAGGATCGGCGCGCTTCACCGGTGCGAGGATCGATGCTTGCGATACCCATGGGCCTGAAGATACGTCGGCCCGGCGTGGAATGGCACGGCTTTCGATGCTGATCTCGGAGGCTCAGCCTCCGTCCGCGTCGAGGTCCGAAAACCGCGAGCCGCCGAGGTCGGGGAGAGCTAAAGTTCCAGCCATCGAACGTGCTGGATCCCAAGGTTTGCTATAGGGCGCTTCGCACGCGCGACGAGCGCTTCGATGGTCGAATCTTCGTCGGCGTGACGTCGACGGGGATCTATTGCCGGCCGGTGTGCCCGGCGGCCCGGGCGAAATTCGAAAACTGTCGGTTTTTTCCGTCGGCCGCAGCGGCGCAGGAGGCGGGTTTCCGTCCCTGTCTACGGTGCCGGCCCGAAACGGCACCCGACGTCGGTTCGTGGCTCGGCACATCGAACACGGTATTGCGCGGGCTAGCGCTCATCGCCGACGGTGAGCTCGATGGCGACGAGGCCAGCGTCGACGACCTCGGGGAACGGCTTGGAGTGGGCGCGCGGCAGCTTCGCCGGCTTTTCCAACAGCATCTCGGGGCGTCGCCGATCGCCGTTGCCCAGACCCGCCGCGTGCTGTTCGCAAAGCAGCTCATCCACGAAACGCGCTTACCGATGGCCGAGATCGCCATGGCCGCGGGCTTCGGTAGCGTG
>WNGA01006016.1_pt1 | contig 17813 bp, 22 predicted proteins | sample 5400061 | NCBI WGS metagenome assembly WNGA01 (sample SAMN13153366, study PRJNA577476) | soil metagenome | isolation source: 100 cm soil or saprolite under grassland replicate 2 | place: USA:California | collected 2016-06-15 | reverse complement strand
GTCGGTGACATGCTTGATGTGTTCGCTCATGCTTTCCTCTTCAGGCAGGTGGGGAAGCCAGATCAACGGCGCCCGGACACCGGCATCAGGTCTACGTTAGCCGAAAGGCCTAGGTCGCGCAAGCCGCGGCGCGAGCCCGTGGCGAGGGGCCCCACGCGCAGCGTGGGGATCGCGCGTGGCGAGTCGACGCTTGCGGCCGACGCGCAACAGATCATTCGCAACGGACGGTTCGAGGAGGCCGCGGCGCGACCCGCAGCGAGCGGCCTGCACCGCCCATGCTAGGGCGTAGCTTGGGATTGAATTTGATAGAATCAATGCTTGCGCTGGGCCCCGGAGTCGAAGGCTGATGACCTACGTTGTGACCGAAAGCTGCATCCGCTGCAAGTACACCGATTGCGTCGATGCGACTGTTTCCGCGAAGGGCCCAATTTCCTGGTCATCGATCCGGACGAATGCATCGACTGCACGCTGTGCGTCGCCGAGTGTCCGGTCGAGGCGATCTACGCAGAGGACGATGTTCCGTCCGACCAGCAGCAGTTCAAGACCTTGAACGCGGAGCTTTCCAAGCTGTGGAAACCGATCATCGAGCGCAAGCCAGCGCCAGCCGATGCCGATGAATGGAAGACGGTCAAGGCCAAATTGCAGCTGCTCGAACGTTGACCGGCTTTGGCCTGCGCGGAATGCGCGGGCCCGGCGCTCACCATCTCAACAGACGACAGCAAGAACACCGCGTTCATCCACGACCCGCTGTTCCTAGCCGATGACGCTTGTGCCACCCCTTGCCGCCCTCGCGTTCCTCGCGCTGCCCTCGTTCGTCTGGTGCCAGGCCGCGCCATCCGGCGACCCGGTCGCGGGTCAGCGCAAGACGCAGATGTGCGCAGGCTGTCATAGCATTCCAGGCTGGCGCACCGCGTATCCGGAAGTCTACAGCGTGCCCAAAATCGGCGGCCAGCACCCGGCGTACATCGTCAAGGCGCTGCAGGCGTACAAGAGCGGCGAGCGCAACCATCCCTCGATGCGTGCGATCGCCGCTTCGCTCTCGGAGCAGGACATGGCCGATCTGGCCGCATATTACGGCGGCGCCGAGCCCAAGACCGCGCGCAAGTGAGACGACGATGACCGGGCCGCTTCGACACGTGCTCGTCGCCGCGCTCTTCGGCGCCGCCACAGCGGCTGGGGCCGCCGACATGAAGGCGGGAGAGGCCAAGGCCAAGGAGGTCTGCCAGGCATGTCACGGGCTCGATGGCAACAGCCCGACAGCGGACTATCCCAAGCTCGGCGGCCAGCTGCCGGATTATCTCGCCAAGTCACTGCGCGACTATAAGTCGGGTGCGCGCAAGAATGCGATCATGGCGGGCTTTGCCGGGACGCTGTCTTCGCAGGACATCGCCAATCTCGCCGCCTATTACGCGGCGCAACCGCCGGTCCTCGTCGTCAAGCATTGACGAGCGCGTGAACGCCAAGGAGGGCCGCATGCGGGCGCCCTTGTCGTTTGTCCCACTATGGGGATCGCGTCACGCCCGTGTCTTCCTGCGGTATTCGCACAAATCGACGATCACACATTCGGGGCAGCGGGGCTTCTTTGCCTGGCAGACGTAACGGCCGTGCAGGATCAGCCAGTGATGCGCATCATGAACGAATTCCGTGGGCGTGAACTTCACGAGCTTGCGCTCGACCTCCTCGGGCGTCTTTCCCGGTGCGAGTCCGGTGCGGTTGGCGACGCGAAAAATATGCGTGTCGACCGCGATCGTCGGTTGGCCGAACGCCACGTTGAGCACGACGTTGGCCGTCTTGCGTCCGACGCCCGGCAGCTTGACCAGCGCCGCATGATCGGCGGGCACTTCGCCTCCATGCTCGTCGATGAGCTGCCGGCACAGCGACAGGATGTTCTTGGCCTTGGTGCGGAACAAGCCGATCGTCTGGATGTACGGGATCAAGCCGGCTTCACCCAGCTTGAGCATGGCCTGCGGCGTATGGGCGATCGGAAAGAGCTTCGCGGTCGCGAGGTTCACGCTGCGGTCAGTCGCCTGCGCGGAGAGCACGACGGCAATCAGGAGCTCGAACGGCGATCGATACTTTAGCTCGCTGCGCGGATGCGGATTCTGCGCGCGCAGCCGGCGAAAGATCTCGAGCCGCTTGGCCGGGTTCACTCGAGCCCGCCCAACCGGCGCAGGCGCGCGAGCCGTTCCGGCTCATTGGCCCGGAGAGAAGCATCGCCGCCGAGCAGCTCGAACGCGCGCGCGAAGTTCATCTGCGCGGCCGCCCGCTCGCCTTTGGCCAGTAATAGCTCGCCCAGCTCCTCGTAAACGTAGCCGTCGGGCGCGTTCGCCGCTGCGCCCTCGACCGCCAGTTGCCGCTGGATCGCGAGCGCATCGTCGTTGCGGCCGAGCGACCGATACGCGCGCGCGACGGTCCAACGCGCAATGCGCACGCCGCGCGGATCGCCGCGCGCTTCCCACGCGGGCAGGGCCTTCTCGAAGTATGCGAGCGCGCTCGCGTATTCTCCGCGCTCGTGATACGTCCACCCGATGTTGTTGTACAGCGATGCGAGCCAGCGCCGGGCGCGCTCATCGCTCGTCCTTTCGGTCATCGCGACGGCCTCGAGATTCCACTTGAGCCGCGTTTCGGCAGGAGCGGCGATGCCCAGCATGTGCGCGGCATCGATCGCGAGGAAGTGTTCTCCGGCGGCGCGCGCGCGGTCGAGCGCGTCCTGAAACAGCGGGACAGCCTTGTCCGGCTGCCGCGACGAATTGAAAATGCGGCCGCGCTCGAGCAGGTAGCGAACCGCGACGCGCTCCGGCTGGCCGGGGAGCGCTCGCTCGACCGCATCGAGGGTTGCGTGCGCCGCGTCGAACTCGCGCTGCAGTCCTTGCGCCCGCGCAAGCTGCGTCGACGCTTCGAGACTGGCCGCCGATCCTTGCGGCAACGCCGCGAGCTTGGCGCGGAGACGCGCTTCCGACTCGGCGGGCCGATCGAAGTCCCAGGCGCGATCGAGCCATGCGGTGTCGAGCGGAACGTCAGTGGGCGCGGCCATCGCGAGACCGGTCGTCATCGCCAGCAGCGCGGCATGCCTGCGCATCCGAGCGCAACCTAGGAGTGCGGCGCGGCCCTCGCCGCGCGCCGCGCGCGCGCCCGGGCGAGCGCCGCGTCGATCGCCGCGCGCCGCCGCGCAGCAGCCACTTCGTCGCGCGAAGCCGACGCCTGCGCAGGGGCTTCGCTGCGAGTGATCGCCGCTTTGCGCTCGTGCCTCGCGACCTGCGCGGCGAAATGATCGCGTGCGCGGTCGGCGTCGGAGCGCGTCCACCGACGCGCCAGCGGCAGGAGCGCGATGCAGTCGACCGGGCAGGGCGGCACGCAGAGCTCACAGCCCGTACAGCGGTCGGCAAGCACGGTATGCATGAGCTTTGCGGCGCCGACGATCGCGTCGACAGGACACGCGGCGATGCACAAGGTACACCCGATGCACGCGGTCTCGTCGATGCGTGCATTGAGAAGCGGCCCGGATTCGCCATGGCGCGCATCGAGCGGCAGCAGCGGCACACCGAGTAGCTTCGAGAGCGCCGCTACCGTGTCGTCGCCGCCTGGAGGGCATTGGTTGATCCCGGCGCTGCCTTGCGCGATCGCGTGGGCGTAGGGGCGGCAGCCGTCGTAGCCGCAGCGCCGGCATTGCGTTTGTGGCAGCAGCGCATCGATGCGCTCGACAAGCGTGGTCGCGGCATCATTGTCCATACCGCTATTCTACCGAAGCCGCGGCGGCGCCCGCCAAGCGACGATTGCCGGGATGCCTTCTGGATGACTCCGCCTTTTGCGAGCGGGACAATTTGGCGCAGAATTGCGGTTGTTTCATCGCCCCAATCCCAGATGACCGCTCAACACCGGCATTCACGCGCCGGCGCCGCGCCCGAGGCCCGACGCGAACGCGAGGTCGATGTCGTCGCGCACACGCATTCGCATGCGCCCTCGGGGTCGGATGCGTCGGCTCGGCAGGCACTGACCCGCGCGCTGATTCTCACCGGCGCTTTCGCGCTGATCGAGGTCGCGGGCGCCTGGCTGGCCGGTTCATTGGCGCTGCTCTCCGACGCGGGGCACATGTTTACCGATACGGCGGCGCTCGGGCTGGCGCTGCTCGCGCAATGGATCGCGCGCCGTCCGCCGTCGCGCCGGGCCTCCTACGGCTACGCGCGCGCGGAGGTCCTGGCGGCATTCATCAACGCGCTGGCGCTGCTCGCTTTGGTCGTTTTCATCGCGATCGAAGCGGTGCGCCGCCTCCTCGCGCCGCAACCTGTGGCCGGCGGCGCGGTGCTGGCCATCGCCTTCGTCGGTTTGATCGTGAACCTGATATCGGCTTGGATGCTCTCGCGTGCCGGCGCCTCCCTCAATGCGCGGAGCGCCCTCCTGCACGTTCTCTCCGATCTGCTGGGCTCGGTTGCGGCGATCGTCGCCGGCGCGGTAATCGTATTCACCGGATGGATGCCGATCGATCCGATCCTGTCACTTGCGGTGTCGCTCCTGATCCTGCGCTCGACGTGGCGGCTGCTCGCGCAATCGACGGGCGTGCTGATGGAAGGCGTGCCGGCGCATCTGTCGTACGAGGAGATCGGCCGCGCTCTGGCGCGTGTGCCCGGCATCGCTGCGATTCACGATCTGCATGTCTGGCACATGACCAGCGATCGCGCCGCCCTGTCCGCGCATGTGCTGATCCGCGAGCCGTCCGAGTGGCCGCAAACGCTCGCGGCTGCACAGCGCCTGCTCGCGGAGCGCTTCGGCATCGATCATGTCACGCTGCAGCCGGATTGGCGTACCTCTGTGCCCGGCAAGCGGGTAATCCCGGTGACGCCGGTATCGACCGAGGACAAACCGCACCTGCATTAGGTTCTCCAGGGTCCTTAGAGCCAGCGGATCTTCCTGAACCAGACGTAGAGGGCGAGGTCGAGGCCGACCATAGTGGCCATCGCCAGTGGATAGCCCCAAAACCAATCCAGCTCCGGCATGTTCTTGAAGTTCATGCCGTAGATCCCGGCGATCATCGTTGGGACGGCAATAATCGCCGCCCAGCCGGCAAGCTTCTTGGTGACCTCGGTCTCGTTCAGGTTGATCATGCCCAGATTGACCTGGATCGCCGTGGCCTGCATGTCGCGGATGCCCTCGATCGAGGCGTGCAGACGCTGCAGGTGATCGAACACGTCGCGGAAATACTCGCGCATGCCGGCGCAGACCTGCGGCACGCGCCCGCCGTAGAGGTTGCCGACCGCTTCCATCAACGGGTCGACCGCGTGCTTGAGCGTCATCAACTTTTGTTTCAGGCCATAGAGACCCTCGATGTTCGAACGGGCGGCGTTCCTGACGAGAATCTGTTCCTCGATCCGCTCCAACTCGGACTCGAGCGCGTCGAGCACCGGAAAATAACGATCGACGACGGCGTCCATCAGTGCGTAGAGGACGTACCCCGAGCCGTTCTTGAGCAGGTGCGGCTCGCGCTCGCAGCGGGCGCGGACTTCCTGGAATCCTTTCTCGGTGTTCCTGCGAATCGAAAGGATGTAGTTGGGACCGACGAAGATGTCGACCTCGCCGACGTTAAGGTCGTCAGCTTTGAACTCGATCGTCTGCACCACCACGAAGAGCGAATCGCCGTATTCCTCGATCTTCGGCCGCTGGTGGCCATGGCGCGCGTCCTCGACGGCGAGCTCGTGCAATCCGAACTCCGGGCGCATTTCTTCGATCTCCGAAGGCTCCGGATCCTTGAGCCCCACCCACACGAAGCAATTGGGCCGCTTGAGGTACTCGCTGATGTCCTCCTTGGGAATGTCGGCGAGCTTGCGGCCCTCGGTATAGGCGACGCAGTTGACGAGCATGGTGAATCTCCAGACGCTGAGGCGCGATCATAACGGTCGCCGTCTTGCGCTGCCACCGCGAACTGCCGAGAGCGCTGCGCTGCCTATGCTACACTCGTAACTGGCTCGAGGTCAGTTAGTCTCGCCGCCTGCAGCGGCCGCCATTTGCGTTTCCGATGCCTGCGCCGCTTTCGCACTCCGCCCGCGCACCGCACGAGCTATTGCTGCTGCTAACGCTCGCCACCGTGCAGTTCACCCACATCGTCGATTTCATGGTCATCATGCCCCTGGGGCCGCAATTCATGCGGCTATTCGAGGTAGGCCCGCGCGAATTCGGTTTGCTAATCTCATCGTATACGTTCGCCGCAGCAGCCTCCGGCTTCGTCGCCGCATTCTGGATCGATCGCTTCGATCGCAAGCATGCGCTGCTCGCGCTCTACGCCGGTTTCATCGTTGCCACCGCGCTTTGCGGGCTCGCGCCGACGTATGGGTTGCTGGTGGCGACGCGCGTGGGCGCGGGCCTGTTCGGCGGCGTAATGAGCGGGCTCGTATTCACGATCATCGCCGATCTCGTCCCGTACGGGCGGCGAGCGCGGGCGACCGCTCTGGTCGCCACTTCTTTTTCGCTGGCCGCGGTGGCTGGCGTGCCGCTGGCGCTATGGCTTGCCGCGCGCTGGGGCTGGCGTACGCCGTTTCTCATCCTGGCGTGTTTTTCGCTGCTTGTGGCGCTGGGCGCCGCGCGGCTCATGCCGCCGCTCTCGGCGCATCTCGCCGGCGCCCGGCGTCGCGGGCCGCTGGGACAACTCTGGGCCATCTTCGGCGAGCGCAATCACTTGCGCGCCTTCGCGTTCATGATCGCTCTGATGTTCGCCGGCTTTTCGGTCATCCCCTTTATCGCGCCGACGATGGTCGCCAACGTCGGGGTGGCCGAAAACGAGCTACCGTTGCTGTATTTCTGCGGCGGGCTCGCGACGCTAGTTACCGCGCAGGTCATCGGCTTCCTCGCCGATCGTTACGGCAAGCACCGCCTGTTCACTATCGTTGCGCTGGCGTCGGTTGCGCCCATTCTCATCATCACCCATCTGCCGCGCCTGCCGCTCGCCGCAGCGGTGGCGTGGTCGGTGCTGTTCTTCGTGCTCGTGATCGGCCGCTTCGGGCCGGCGATGGCAATCGTCTCGAGCAGCGCCGAGCCGCGCCTGCGCGGCAGCTTCATGAGCTTCAACGCTTCGGTGCAGATGATCGGCTCGGCGCTGGCTTCGCTTTCCGCCGGCCTGATCGTCAGCCGCGGTCCGGATGGCGCGCTGCTCCACTTCGGTGCCGTGGGCTGGCTGGCCGCCGGCAGTACGCTGCTGTGCGTTTTGCTCGCGCGCAGGATTCAGGTCGTCCCCGACGCCTTGCCGCGCGCTCGCGATTAGGTCCCCTAGACGGCTGGCCGCGTGTGGGACCTCTCGCGTAACATGGCAACTCCGACCGATCGCTGGCCCGTGCCGCCTTCCGCATGATCATCGAGTCCCTGCTCGATACCGATCTCTACAAGTTCACCATGATGCAGGTCGTGCTGCATCATTTTCCCGCCGCAGAGGTCGAGTACCGCTTTAAGTGCCGCAACTCCGGCATCGACCTGACGCCATACATCGGCCAGATCGAGCGCGAGATCACTGCGCTGTGCGCGCTGCGGTTCAGTCGGCGAGAGCTGGATTACCTACGCTCATGGCGCTTCCTGAAAAGCGACTTCGTCGATTTGCTCGGACTCTTCAAGCTCGACGAGCGCTTCATCACGGTCAGGCCGTCGCCCGCCGCGCCGGGCGAGATCGACATCTGGATCAAGGGCCCTTGGCTGCACACGATTCTGTTCGAGGTTCCGGTGCTCTCGATCGTCAGCGAGCTCTATTTCCGAAACACGCAGCCATCGCCGGATTTCGACGAGGGTCGCCGGCGGCTCGCCGCCAAGATCGAGCAGATCAACGCCGTGGCGGACCCGGCGTTTCGCATCGCCGATTACGGCACGCGGCGGCGATTTTCGGGTCGGTGGCAGGAGGAGGTGCTGCTCACGCTCAAGGAAGGCATCGGGCCGAAGTTCGTCGGAACCAGCAACGTCTACTTTGCGCTCGAGCACGGGTTGACGCCGCTGGGAACGATGGCGCATGAATACCTGCAGGCGTGCCAGGCGGTCGGCCCGCGCTTGCGCGACTCGCAAGTGTTCGCCTTCAACACCTGGGCGCGCGAGTACCGCGGCGACCTGGGCATCGCGCTCTCCGACGTCTGCGGCATGGACGCGTTCCTGCGCGACTTCGACCTCTTCTTCTGCAAGTTGTTCGACGGCGTGCGCCACGACTCGGGCGACCCGTTCGAGTGGGGCGAGAAGTTGATCGCGCACTATCAGAAGATGCGCATCGATCCGCGCACCAAGGTGATGGTGTTCTCCGATTCCCTCAACGTTCCGCTGGCGATCCGCCTGTTCGACTACTACAAGGGCCGCAGCCAGACCGCGTTCGGGATCGGCACGAACCTCACCAACGATCTCGGCTACGACCCGTTGCAGATTGTCATCAAGATGACGCGCTGCAACGGCCAGCCGGTGGCGAAGATCAGCGACGAGCCATCGAAGTCGATGGACTACGATCCGTCCTACGTCGCGTACCTGCGCGAAGTCTTCCAGGTGCCCCTGCCCGCGCCGCGCGAAACCGAGAGTCTCGACGCGGGTTAAGCGCCGGCGCCGCTGTAGGGCCGAATTCATTCGGCCGCGGCGCAGCGTCCAGCGGCGCGTGCGAATGAATTCGCACCTACGATGTTTCGGCGAGCACGCGCTCGTACGCAGCCAACACGTCGTGCTGCGCGCACGCGAACAGCACCCGATCCAGCGCATCGAGTCGCTCAAAAGCGCGTACCGTGCCGATGGCAATCGGAATCGCCTTTTCCAGGGGATAACCGTAGGCGCCGCAGCTGATCGCGGGAAACGCGATCGACTCGAGGCGATGGGCAAGCGCAAGCTCGAGCGAGCGCCGATAGCAGGAGGCGAGCAATTCGGGTTCCCCGCTGCGGCCGCCGTGCCACACCGGCCCAACGGAGTGGATCACATGCCGCGCGGGCAAACGATACCCGCGCGTGATCTTCGCCTCGCCCGTTGCGCAGCCGCCTAGCGTTCGGCATTCGGCGAGAAGCTCGGGACCTGCGGCGCGATGGATCGCGCCGTCGACGCCGCCGCCGCCGAGCAGCGAGTTGTTCGCCGCGTTGACGATGGCATCGACGTCGAGTTTGGTGATGTCGGCGTGGACAGCGAGAAGCGATGCAGCCATTCGTTCATTGTAGCCCGGGCTGAGCGCAGCGATGCCCGGGGACGCCGTCCCGGGATTCACGTTGTTCATCCCGGGCTACGACGCATCCGGCCGCTGTCGCCACGCGCCGCTTGGGGTTATAGTAGCGCGATGGCCTCGCTCAATCCGATCAACGCTCCGCCGGCGACGCCGGCCGCACCGGCGGACGCCGCCACCACGCGCACCGCACGCACTCAGGACCGTCGCCTCCGACTGGAAGACATCCTGAAGCTGATGGTCGCCGAAGGCCTGGTTACCGCGGCCGATGCCGACCGGCTTGCGCGCTCGCGCACACATCGCTTCGAGCACCCGCTGGAGATGATCGCCGATCAGAAATGGCGGTCGCTGTTGCCGCCGCGCCCGCTGATGACGCTGGAGTGGCTGGTCGAATGGCTGGCCGGCAAGCTCGGGGTTCCCTACCACCATATCGATCCGCTGAAAATAGATCTGGTCGCGGTCACCAGCACGATGTCCAACGCCTATGCCGAGCGCTATCGCATTCTGCCCGTCTCGGTCGGCAACGGCGAGCTGACGGTCGCAACGAGCGAGCCTTTCGTACGCGCCTGGGCGGAAGAGCTCGAGAAGATCCTGCACCTCAAGATCAAGCTCGTCTTTGCCAATCCCCTGGACATCAAGCGCTACCTGGGCGAGTTCTTCACCCTCGCGCGGTCGATCAAGAAGGCGTCGGAGACGACTCGCGGCGAAGTGTCGCTGGTGCGCAACTTCGAGCAATTGGTCGAGCTGGGCCGGCACGGTCTACTCGATGCCAACGATCAGCACGTAGTACACATCGTCGACTGGCTGTGGCAATACGCGTTCGAGCAACGCGCGTCCGACATCCACATCGAGCCGCGTCGCGACGCCGGGATCGTGCGTTTCCGCATCGACGGCGTGCTGCATCAGGTCTACGCGATCCCCAATCCGGTGCTGCTCGCGATGACGAGCCGCATCAAGCTGCTCGCGCGCATGGAAATCGTCGAGAAGCGGCGGCCGCAGGACGGGCGGATCAAGACCGTATCGCCGGAGGGCCAGGAGATCGAGCTGCGCATCTCGACCATGCCGACCGCTTTCGGCGAGAAGATCGTGATGCGGATCTTCACGCCCGAGGTGCTGATTCGCGATTTTCAGGAGCTGGGCTTTACTACCGAAGACTACACGCGTTGGGACAAAATGATCCGCGAGCCCAACGGCATCATCCTCGTCACCGGCCCGACGGGCTCCGGCAAGACGACGACGCTGTACTCGACGATGAAGCAACTCGCAACGCCCGAGGTCAACGTCTGCTCGGTCGAGGATCCGATCGAGATGATCGCACCCGAGTTCAACCAGATGCAGGTGCAGCCGACGCTCAACGTCGACTTCGCCAGCGGCGTGCGCACGCTGCTGCGACAGGACCCCGACATCATCATGGTCGGCGAGATCCGCGATCGCGACACCGCCGACATGGCCGTGCAGGCGGCCCTCACCGGCCACCTCGTATTGTCATCGTTGCACACGAACGATGCGCCGAGCGCCGTCACCCGGCTGCTCGACCTCGGCGTGCCACCGTACTTGATCACCTCGACGCTGCTCGGCGTGATGGCGCAGCGGCTCGTGCGCACGCTCTGCCCGCATTGCAAGAAGCTCGGCGACGCGCCGGACGAGGAGGCCTGGCGCATGCTGACCGCGCCATTCCGCGCCGACCTCCCCGCGCAGGTCCAGATGGCCGTGGGTTGCCTGGAATGCCGGATGACGGGCTATTACGGCCGCATGGGGCTGTACGAAATCATGACGCTGACGCCGACGCTGCGCCGGCTGATCCATGCCGAATCCGAGGACGCGAAGATTCGCGAGCAGGCCTACCGCGAAGGAATGAAACCGCTGCGCGTCTCCGGCGCGAGCAAGATCGCCGCCGGGTTCTCCACGCTCGAAGAGGTGATGAAGGTCGCGCCTCTGGCTTGACGTGCCGGCGCGCCACTTCATGGCGCGGGCGCGTCGGGCTTTCCGGTTTCCACCAGGCGCACGAAGCGCGCGAACTGCTCGCCCAGCACGCGATCAACTGCGGGCGCATCTTTGTCGAGTGCGCTAGCGCTTGCGCCGTTGACGCGATACGCGAGCGTCAGGACGGTGGCCTTGCCGTCGGGGACGAGCTGGAAGCTGAGCACGCCCGTGACCGCCTTGCTCTGCAGCGGTCCTAACGCTGTGTCGATGCGCAGGAGCTGATCGCGCAGCGCCAGGATCACGCGGCCGTGAGCGACGGCGCCATCCTTCCAGCGCTCGCAGAAACATCCTCCCGCTTCCGCGTCGAGCATGAGATTGGCCGCATCGCCCGAATAAGTGTGGCTGCTGCTCCACCAGCGTCCGATCGCAGGCAATAACGCGTAGATCCGCGTCGGACCGGCATCGATGCGCGCGCTGTGCACGATGAAAAAGCCATCGCTCGCGGTGGCCTTGATTTCCGCGCGCGTCACCCACGCGGCCGAGGCTAGGAGCACGCAAAGCAGAGCCCGTGGCAGATAGGCCATCGCACGGGATTTTCGCCGACCTCTGCGTGGGCTGCAATACTCGTGTCCTGCCGGCGTTCATCGCGGGGCCCGGGTCACCCTCGATTGAACCCCTCCCCGGTCAGCGCCGTAATTGCACGAAATCGGTAAGAGTTACGCAGTTCGGCATCACCCCGATCCGCCCTCCACCGCTGCGCGAAGCTGGCACGAGGTATGCAAGCGCTGTAAAGGGCAGCGATGCCTTGCGCTCAAAAAAGGAGAAACGCAATGTCCATTTCGCTCATTCTGCTCATTGTTGTGATCCTGCTGCTGGTCGGCGCTCTACCGTCGTGGCCATACAGCTCGGGGTGGGGATACTGGCCAAGCGGCGGGCTCGGCCTGGTTTTACTGATATTGATCATTCTCTTGCTGATGGGTCGCATCTAAGGCTTATCTCGCTCGCGCGCTGCGCTCAAGCCGGCGATTGTTCTCAGCCGCCGGCATTGCGCAGCGCACGGCGACCTTGCTCGACCGAGACGAACCATCACGCCGACGACCTCATCCGGCGTAACCAGGGCAGGGCGAACCAAAGCGCGGCAAAGAGCAGCGCGACGGTGACAGCAACGCCGGTCGCTGGTCGCGGATCGCCGATCACCGTCAACGCGACCACGTAGATTTCCAGCGCGATACCGAGCATCAACGGCACCATGGCGCTGGTAATTACTCTCGATGCGAGGGTGATAAAGCGGCGCGAGACTCGCTGCTCGCCGACGATGCGGTCGATCCTTGATCGCGGCTCGCGGTCGGTGGACCGCCATGGTCATTGTGGCAGCCTGGCGGTCAGCGGTCGTGGCACACCACACGCGCGCGCCACAACGCGGCCCTGTCGCGCATCCGCCGCGAGGGGTGCTTCGGCCGCGGCTCGGTCGGAACCTCGACCGGATCCGAGCCTGGGTGCGGAGGCCGCGGCTCGACCGGAACTTCAATGGGCGGATCGGTCGGATGCTCGTGCGGATCGGTACCGGGATGCGGGGGGGCAGGAGGTCGCGGCGGCGCGTGCAAGTCGCGCTCGGAATGCGGGTTCATGGCGCGATGGCGCCCTTCACCGCGACGGCCCTTCCGGATCCTCGTCGTCGCCGAAAGACACATCTCCCGTACCCCCGGGCCGCTTCGAAACAGCGCCCGTTTCCTCGTCGATGGTCTCCTCGGAGCGGCCACCGCGTCGTTTTTTGTCTCCGCCCGGCTCAACGACCCCGCTTTCGGGATCGTATTCGCTCGGGGTGCGCCGCGGAGTCGGCTTGTTCGGCGCGGCAGGTGCGCCGCTGAGCCCCTTTTTGCGCGTCGATGTTGTTGTCGCGTCTACGGAGCGTTGCTGTCTGGAACCGTGACCCGTCGCGCCAGCGTTCCTGGTTCGGCGCGCGCGTTTCGACCCGCCGGCGCCGGCGGCGGATGCGCGGGCATGCGCGCGTTTACTTTTCGATTGTGCCATTGAGAACTCCTTGGTTGTGTGGAGTAGAAAAGAGAATGGATTGGGATCGATGCCAGCGTCCATGATGCGGGCAATATCCATGCCGAGCGCACAGGCCTGAATCGTCGGCAATTTGCATTTTTGCCGATCCTCGGCATCGCGGTAGGAATTGCACGGCAGTGCAACTGTTACAGTGCGGCGGCGGCGCCAAGGGTACGCACGCGCGTGATTCGGCGATGAATCCGCCGATGCTGCGCCGTCCTTTTGAGCGGCTGGCTACGGCACGGAAACTGCTTAGTCGCGATTGGATGCAGGCGCGGGCGGCTCGCTTCGGCGCCTGCCGTCAGCAAACGCAAAGCGCAAGTGCAATGCACCCTTCGATGAGTTCGGTAATCCGCGCTTTGCCGCGGGCGATGTTCCCAAAACGGGGCGAATCGGCGCGAGACCGGACCGTCGCGGTGGGGTACGGCAAAGAGCCATGATCCACAGGAACGCCGGACTGGGGACCCCCGAACGCGCGTGGCGCGGCTGGCCGGGAGTGGACAGTTTGCCGGTGATCGCGCCGGAGATTCTGGTTCCGAAAGGTTATCGCGCGGTGGTCGTCGCGCCGCACCCCGACGACGAGAGCGTCGGCCTGAGCGGGTTGATCTCGCGCTTAGCCATGCTCAAGCGGTCGATTCTGATGATCGCCGCGACCGATGGCGCCGCGAGCCGCCCCGGCTACAGCTCTAGGATGCCCCGGCGGCCGGTCGAGGCCCGGAGTCTGGAAGCCTGGCGTGTGGTGCAACGCCAGGGCCCACGGCATACGACGATTCTCCGCACCGGTCTGGACGACGGCGAAGTTGCGCGCGTCGAGCGCGATCTCGAGTGGCGGCTGCGCGGGTTGCTGCTGCCGTCGGACGTGGTCTTCGCCACTTGGCGCCACGATGGACATCCCGATCACGATGCGGTGGGTCGCGTCGCCGCCAACGCCTGTGCGGCGCTGCTCGTGCACTTGGTCGAGGTACCTCTCTGGGCGTGGCAATGGAGCTTTCCCGGCGATCGACGCATTCCGTGGCAGCGGGCGCGGCGCATTTTTCTCGATCCCGCGCTAAGAGCGCGCAATCGACTTTCGCGCTTTGCGCGCCCGTACGAGATCGTCTTCGTATGATGTCGCCGGCAGCCGCCTTCCGTCGTGTTGAGCGAGTCGAGCCGGCACCGATGACCGACTACGGACGCCGTTGCGCGCCATGCGGGTCGTTAATCGCTAATCCGCTTCGATGCGATCCCGATTCGGAGAATTTGTTCTGCGGTAAGGGGCATCGCAATAACGCGCTTCACCGGAGGGGGAGCGCTGTACGGGAAACTGCCGGATCGAAGTCACGGCAGCGACGGCCGACCGATAGCAACTAAAGGAGATGCATCATGGAACCAGGCAAATACGATAACCCGGAACAACCGTTGACGACGACGCTGGGCACGACGCTCGGCGCCGACGCGATACCGATCGAGACCCCCGCGAGCGACGACGCCCGCCGCGCGGTGCGCGAGCCCGTGCCGGGCGAGGAGCATTTTGTCGGTCGCTCGGGACCCGGGCCGAAGATCATGGCCGCCGATACGCTCGAGGGCGATGACATCGTCAACACAGCGGGCGACAAGCTCGGCGAGCTCGAGCACATCATGATCGATGTTCCGTCTGGCAGGGTGGCTTACGCCGTTCTGTCGTTCGGCGGATTCCTCGGCATGGGCGACAAGTTGTTCGCCATCCCGTGGCTCGCGTTGCGCATCGATCCCCCCAACCATCGCTTCATCCTCGACATCGACAAGGAAACCTTGGAGAACGCACCGGGCTTCGACAAGGATCACTGGCCGTCGATGGCCGACGAGCAATGGGCAAAGGAGTTGCACACGTATTACAAGGCTAATCCGTACTGGGATTGACGACACTTCGTGGAGAGGCGGCGCAGCGCCGTTTCTCCCGCGAGATGAGGCGCGGCCGCAGCGGTAAGAACACGACTTACGGCCGCGCCAGCCTTTCCTACAACCGAATCAGCGTTACGCCGATTTCAGCTTCGATGCGAGCCGCCTAGATTTAATCGACGCATCGACTGAGCGACGGATGTTTCAAGCGCCGGCGGCGCAGCGCAAAGACCAATGGAGGTATCGTGACCATCAACCTCGCCATCGGGCCGGTAGTGTCATTGATCGCCGGCGTTCTGATCCTGATCGTCCCTCGTTTGCTGAATTACATCGTGGCCATCTACCTGATCATAATCGGGTTGATCGGCGTTTTCGGCTGGGGCGGAACACATGTTCTTCGCTCGGCGGGCATGGAAGACGGTCGCGAACGCGTCGCAACCATTCTCTACAGCGCCGACGTGCCGTCGCAACCCACGCGTAGCATAAGCATTGGCGGCACTCCGGGTTGAAGAGGAGAAGCACCATGATTCGCAAGCTCAAGAACGGACAGTACCGACTGTATTCGCGCAAGAAAAATCCCGCGACCGGCAAGGCGCGAAACCTTGGAACCTTCGCCACGCGCGAGGCCGCGGAGAAGCATGAACGCGAGGTCCAGTATTTCAAGAAACATTAGCCGATAGGGGAACGAAGCCGCGCGCGGACGCGCGGCAGGAGGGCATGCGAATGCGCGAAGCGGTGCAAGACCGCCGCTTCGCGGCAAGGCAAGGATGCGCCGAATGCAGGCCAACGACACGCTCATCCGAAGGCAAGTCCTGACGCTCGAGTCGCTGCGCGTGCTGGTCAATATCGAGCTCAACGTCCATACCGAATGCCACGGCGTACAGGTCCGCCGCATCATCATTATTGAGCCCGACATATCGGGTTGCAATTGGCAAGCCGAGTGGCCCGCGCTGCGTGCCGCGACGATGGAACCCTGCCGCTCACAACTTCTCGCGGTGATTGCGCAACTGCGTGAGCGCTACAACGTCGAGCATTAGGTTGGCGGCCGGCTTAGTTGCGTCGGCGGCAGTCCTACACGCAAATCGGAGCGGCGCCGATACCGACGCACGCGATCTTGATCGATAGTTGCGTAGTCGTCGACGGCGACGTCGACGGTGTCGAGAAGGGACCGAACGCAATCCTTCCCTGGAGACACATCATGAACAGTTATCCGTATCGAATCCTGATGGGCGCGGGCCTCGCCATGCTCGTCGGCGTCGTCGGTGCTCAGACCTATGGCGACCAACCCTCTGCGGACAAGAACGCGCCGCAGAACATGCAGGCGCAACCGTCGAGCGCGCCCACTCCCGCGAGCGGCGGCGATACGCCGTATTCGACCACTGACAAGAGCGCGCCTCAGGCCACACAAGCACAACCGTCGAGTCCGAACGCCGTGACGAGCGGCGGCGATACGCCGTATTCGACCACCGATAAGAATGCGCCTCAGACCACCGAGCGCGCGTCTAAACCGACCGACAAGATGTCGGGGCAAACGAACGCTCAGCCAAAGGCTTCGGACCAGGAAAGCCGGAAGATGTCGAGCGCGAAGTCGACCAAGCCGACGCACCATGCGGCCAAGCCACACGGCAAGCCTGAGCAGATGGCGATGCAGGGCGAGAAAGCCTATCACGAGGCATTGCGTCAGTGTGCGAAGGAGCAGGATCAAAACGCGCGCGACAGCTGCCTCGACAACGCGATCCAGCAATTCCATCGCAGTACCTGAAGCGTAAGAACCGCACGAGCGCCAAAGGCCCCGCGAAGGCGGGGTCTTTTTTGGCAGTACTTTGGCACATCCCTTGCGAGTAGCTCCCTCAGGAGGCGGTTTACCACCATATGAGTTGCCCCGCTGACGCTGCTCGTCATATAGCGACGGCGGCGCGCGCCGACGTCAATCCTATTAAGAGAGGAACGGCGTGGGATGCATCGAACGTAAACACGGAGTTTTCAAAGGAGACCCACCGTGAAACATCTGATACTCGCATTATTCGCCGCAACATTCTCGCTGTCGGTATCGGCGGCATCCATAAACCTCAACTCGTCGAAGAGCAACGTCACGGAAGAGCAGGCCACGACGACAGTGAAATCGTCAAAAAGCAACTCTTCGGACCGAGAGCAAGCCCTGCAAGGAGTTGACTCCTGCAATTTCACTATCGACGAAGCGGGCGTCAAGCGTCAGGCTACCGAAGCACAGAAGCAGAAATGCGAAAAAGGAGCCGGCGAGGCCAAGTCAACAATCAAGACAACGAAGAGCAACACTTTTAGAGAAACCGACGGGAAGATCAAAGACGCAGTGGTGAAATAAGTCCTTCACCCACTCTGCACGCCGTACGCGCACCCCGATCCGGCGATGTGCCTCTCCACCAAGCCGACGCTTCTGGATTTGGTTCGATGGCGGATGGGGTGACATTCACATTGTGGGGCTACTGGGGCCGTCCGGATCAAATCTACCCCCATAGCTACCCCCAACTGAATGGGCCCCCGCATGCCGGCAGGTCCGTCGGCTTTCCGCGGGCCGACCGCTGCGCTGCTCTACGGCATTGAACCTCTCGTACTGTTTGGCAATGTGAAGTGCGGCGAGCTGCGCCGATGTACTTTCATCGTCGACTCCCAAGTTAGCGCCTTGTCTTGCCTCGCGGCAAGTGAGGCTAAATTGCGACGTCCGGCGGGATCAGCCGCCAGTTGCTACTTGACCGATCGAATGATCGATCGACCGAGTCGTTAGCTTATCAGTTTCGCCGGAGGTATTGATACGGCGTCTCGGGGCTAATCCCGTACGACCAGGCAAGGTCCTCCTTTTGTA
>WNGA01007177.1_pt1 | contig 17815 bp, 12 predicted proteins | sample 5400061 | NCBI WGS metagenome assembly WNGA01 (sample SAMN13153366, study PRJNA577476) | soil metagenome | isolation source: 100 cm soil or saprolite under grassland replicate 2 | place: USA:California | collected 2016-06-15 | reverse complement strand
CCGACGAGCCGGGCCGCGGCGATGCCGTACGGCGGGTCGTCGGCGTAGCCTTCGATGCGCTCGGCGGCGCGCCGCAGCAGCTGTACCGCCCCGACCGCGTTCCCCCGCCGGACATGGGTCAGACCGACGGCGAGCTGCGCCAGACCGCGCCACAGTTCGCGTTCGCCGTCTGGGGCCGCCTTCCAGGTGCCCTCCAGCACCTCGTGCGCGTGGAACGCGCGACCCGCATCGAGCAGCCGCTGCGTTTCGGCGAGGGACTCGTCCGGGGGCAACGCTAGGTCGTCGGGCACCCCCGCGACACCGGTCGCGTCGTGCGCAAGCGGGCGACCGAGCTCGTCGCGCGGGCGGGCGTTGCGCGGGCGTCCCGTGCCGTCCCGGTCCCGCTCACGACTCCCGGGCGCATTCATGTTCAACGTTCCTGCGGCGCGGGATTGGAGGGCACCATGGCCGCCGGGTCGATGTCGAGAGTCCGAAGCAGCGCGGCGTTGCGGTAGGTGTCGACGAGCTCGGGCAGTTCCCGGTCGACCCAGTCGGCCCTGGCGTGTAGCCCTCTGGACCGCAGCGTCGCTACGATCTCGGCCTTGTCGACGTACGTAGGACTCGTCATGTCGTCACCTTCGTCGGGTGGACAAACCGGGAGCGGTCAAAGAACGGGTCGGCGGAACTGTCACGCCACCGGGGGCCCGAGCGACGCATCCCACCCTACGCCCTTCGTACCGGACGCCGACGAGCAAGCCGGGTTGCCGATCTCGCGGCGGAGCGGCCGACCGCCGCCGGGAGTTCGACGCGTGGTGCAAGGCGGTGGACGAGACGCCCTGCCCGGAGTGTCATCGACTTCGGCCGCGTGACGCATCTGTGGGGGCCGGCTGTTCGCGCACTGCGGCTGGTTGTTCGCATTGCAGTGGTCGGGCGCACTGAACCCGTTCTTGTCAGCAGGCTTGGTGCGCCAGCTTGACCTGTCGGCGCGGTTGATCTGGTTGCTGGGGAAGGCTGGCTGGGTCTGCGACGTACGCTGGCCCAAACCGCAACGGTTCGCGGCGCTGCGCCTGCCGCGACCGTCGGCTCACCAGGCGGAGCGCCGGACTTCGCGCGGGAAAGGAACGGCCGTGGCTGACAACATTGAGCTGATCATGCGATTCCACCCGGTGGGCGGCGAGGACGTCTCCCTGTTAAGCGCGGACTTCGGCGGCGAAGCCGAGGCGCTTGAAACGATCGCCCGCGCGCTCGACGAACGGCGCAGCCTGGTTTTGACCCGCGCGCGTTACAACCGCGAGACCGGCGAGAACGGCATGGTCATCAACCTCGCCAACGTGGTGTCCGTGCGGGTGTCGAGGACAGACAGCGACGCATCGGGCCAGTATCTGTAACGGCCGGTTCGATGGGCATCCGAACTGGGCGAAGGGGTGAAGGAGTTGGCCGGGCGGTCGCGGTCGTGCACTGCATGGTCAACCTCGCTGGGGAACGCTCCGCTGTGGGTCGCCCGCCTTGGGACGTCGGGCCCACGAGCGAGGAGAGCACCATGGGTGTTATCGCGTGGACCGTGCCTGGCGCCGTCGCCGTCTCTTTCCCGGACACCACATCGGAACGACCACATGACCGCCGTGAACACGGCCGGACGTAGTGGCGAGGTGGTCGGCGGTCCACACCGCGACCGTCGGGCGGATCCCGGTGGCCGCCCATTCGGCGACCCGCCCGTCGGTCCATACCTGCGGATGCGGCTTGCGGTAGGACGGGATCTCGACGTGGCGGGCCGGGTTGTTGCCGATGACGCCCTCGCGGACGGCGGGTTCAGCGCGGCCCGCAGGGTTGTTCAGGTCGGCGAGCAACGTATCGGCGGAGTGCGGTCGCTGCGCAACGTGTTGCGCGCGGCGTCGACGCCCAACGCGACGCCGGCCGGCGCTGGACCGAGGCCGTCGTGCAGGTCGCGGAGCGGTCGCCGGCGCTCCTCCTCCCGGCCCACCACCAGCCGATCACCAGCCGTACCGGCCGGTCCGGGCCCCAACCGGCCAGCCGGGCGTCGCCGGCCCACCAGGTCTCTGTGCGCCCGTCGCGGAACCGGCGGGTCACCGGCCGCCAGCCACCCGGCCGGCGCCGGGAGCGCCAGCCCAGATCTTCGGCGGCCTCGACCGGGCTGTGCGCCTCCTCGGCCCGTGCCCAGGTCTTCATGTGCGGCTTGAGCGCCAGCACGTACGGCAACCCGGCCCGCTCCAGCGCACCGACCAGGGTGACCGTCTCGCTCGGACCGTAGAAACAGTCGGCCACCACCACGGCAAACCGCACCCCGGCCGCCACCGCCCGCGCCACCAGGTCAACCGCGATCTCCGGCTTGGTCACGAACTCGGGGTCATGGCTGCCGCCGGGCAGCCGACCCGCCGGGGTATACGGGACCACGTGCAGCGGATAGTAGACCCGCTCATCGGCCCACAACGTGGGCACCGCCACGATGCCGTTGTCGGTCTTACCCACCGACCCCAGGTACTGCCGGGCCACATGCGCGGTGGCATGCCCGTCCTTGCGGTCGCCGGAGTCGTCGACCACCAACACCCCACCGGCGTGTGCCGCGGTGGCCGCCTCGGCGGCCAACAGTTCCAGCCGCCGGGCGTTGACCGCCTCGGCGTCCCAGGTCGACTCCGACACAAAGAACTGCAACCGCTGCACCGCTGCACCGCTGACCCCGACCACCGGCTCGGCCCCGGCCAGGGCGGTCAACATCTTGTTGCGCTCCCGGGGGCAGCAGCAGCCCGGTCAGGTACTCCCGAAACCCCCGCCGCTGGGCGAGCGAGGCGAACAAGTCATCAAACCGGGCCGCGTAGCCCTCCAACGGCCCCGCCGCCGGCGGGCAGGCCCGACGCGCAGTCATCACAACCACCCCGAACTGCGCAAACAACACTTAACCGCGGGCACGTACCCAGCCACACGATCAACAAACCACCGTTAGTTGGTGTGCTCAACCGGGTAGGCGCCAGGACTACGGGTCTGATGTCAGATTGGATCTGGCGGCGGCAGGCTTCGGCTGCCAGCGGGTCTGCTGCGCCGGGCGGTACGAGCAGAGGTGGCCAGTGCTGATCGCCTCCGCGAGGGAGATACCGCGGCCTGCCATGGCCGCCGGTGACCAGCGTAGGAGGCCAGCGACGTCCAGGATACTGCGGTAATGAACAACCGCGAGCAACCGCTGGCGGGCGGCCGGATGACCAGCGACATCGTGCGGCGCGGTGACCAGCTCTGCCGCCCGCTCGGCCCGTGGTCTCCCGCGGTGCACGAGTACCTGCGCCACCTGGAGTCGGCCGGATTCACCGGAGCGCCCCGCGTGCTCGGCGTCGAGCCCGGCCGGGAGATCCTTACCTACCTCGACGGGGATGTCGCCGTGGACCCGCAGTGGCAACCCGGCCACGGGCACCGACTACCACCGTATGCCAGGACCGCGCGCGCTGACCGGTGCGGCGCAGTTGCTGCGACGGCTGCACACCGCGGCGGCCGGGTTCGAGCCACCATCACCGACTACCGCTTCCACCCGCATCCACGCCGGGCCGGCCAGATCGTCTCGCACAGCGACCTCGGCCCATGGAACACCGTCTATCGTCAGGGAATCCCGGTAGCGTTCATCGACTGGGACGCCGCCCAGCCGGTCGACCCGATCGATGACCTCGCCGCGGCCGCCTGGACCTTCGTGCCCCTCGTCCCGCCCGATCAGCTTCGGGAACCGGGATTCGATCCCGTGCCCGACCTACCGACCCGGCTACGCCTGTTCGTGGATGCCTACGGGCTCGCCGAATCGGCGGACGATCCTGCCGGCCCTGCAACGCGCCAAGCTCACCGACGTGGAACGCGTCAAGTACTGGCCCATCGGCCCCGCCGACGCGGCCATCTCTCTGGAATACCTCGCCGGGCAACTGCGATGGCTCCAGGACATCTCCGCCGACCTCGCGTCCGGCTTGTAGTACCACTGCGGCCAGCTCGGGGCACCCCCAGCCAACATCCACTCAAGACTGCTGGCATCGCCAGGCCGTCTGCCACCCATTGGCATCGTTGAACGCGTGCCCGCACATGCGCGATGAGCACCGCGATTCGTTCGCTGGGCTGTAGCGTACCGTGATCACCGCTCCGGGTACGGCGCCGTTGGGCGCCTCCTCCGGCGACCAACAGCGCCACCGGCTCTCCCGCACCGGCAACCGGCGCGTCAACCAGGTGCTGCACATCATGGCGGTCGCCACAACCGGCGTGGCCTGTGCCGCTCGTAAAGTCGGTTCGGCTACGCCGCCTGCCGGTATTCGTTGATCAGGCCAGTGAGGATCGGGCGGCGTTGGATTCGGCCGGTGGGCCGGTCAATGGTGGCTTGCGCCGGGTTAGGTGGTCGTTGTGCCAGGGCTTGGTGCGGGCGGTGGTTGTTGTAGTGAGCGGCGTACTTGGTGAGGACGGCGCGTAGGTGGCGTTCGCCGGTGATCAGCATCCGGTCGGTGCACTCGCGGCGGACCGTACCGACCCAGCGTCCAGTTGCAGAGGTGGCACGCGCCCGGCACGCCGACCTCGGTGGTGAGCAGCCGACCGGTGCCGGGCGGTGCGATCTCGCCGGCTCGGCGAGTCCGAACTTGACGAGCGGTACGGGTGCCGGTGGCTACCATCATGGCGATGGATTTCGCCGAGATCACGATAGCGACCGACCGGCTTGTGTTCCCGGCGCTGGCCGCCGGCGACGGGCCGGCCGTCGTCTGCTGGCACGGGTTTCCCGACCATCCGGCCACGTTTGGTCCGCTGGCCGAGCGTTTGGTCGCGGCCGGCCGGCGCGTGGTAGCGCCGTTTCTGCGCGGGCACCACCCGGCGACCGCTGACGCCCTGACCTACGCTGACGGTCTCACGCTGGCTGCCGACGCAGCGGCGGTTGCTGCGGCGCTGTCCGGCGAGGGTGTGGACATGATCGGCCACGACATCGGGGCGGGCATGGTGGGTCGGGTGCTTGCTGCCTGGCCGCAGCTGGTCCGACACGCCGTCACCATCGCGGTGCCGCCGCCGGCGACTCTTGGTGGCATGTTCGGCGATCCGGAGCAGCTGCGGCGGTTCTTTTACGTCTGGCTGTTTCAGGTACCGGACGTGGCGGAGGCCGTGCTGGCTGCCGACCGCAGTCTGGTGGACTACCTGTGGGCCACGTGGTCGCCGGGTCTGACCGACCTTGGTGCGCACCTCGCCCGGGTACACGAGCTGTACGGTGATCCGCGGCTGGCCGGCAACGCGCTGCGGATCTATCGCGCCAACTTCGACCGTAGGTTGCACGACCCGCAGCTGGCCCCGCTGGCGACCACCACTGAAGCACCCGCTGCGCGGCCGATGCTGGTGCTGGCCGGAGCAGACGACGGCTGTATCCCGCCGGCCATGTTCGCCGACGCCCGGCGCGGGCTGGCCGCCGGCTCCCGGGTGGAAGTGGTGCCCGACGCCGGCCATTTCATGCATCTTGAGCAGCCGGATCGGGTGGCGGGACTCGTGCTGGAGTGGTTCCGGGACGGTTCGTAGCCCGACTGCCGGTCGTGCGGCACTCGCTGGCGCCAAAGCGGCATACACCTCGTCACGAGAGGCATCGGCCACGCCCAGGTCGACGGCCAGCGTGATGCCGGTCCACCAACGGCGGTGGCTCCGCGGCGATCATGATGCCTATCTTCCCACCGCACGTTGAAGATGTCGTTGACCATCTTCCGGGCCGAGGTTGGCGAGCTTCGAGCGGATGTCGTCGGCTTGGGGCAGGTTCAGCTCAGTGTATTGGGCGAGAGCCCGCAGCCAGTGTCGGCGGGCCTGGCCACGTCGGCCATCGAGGTGCATCGTAAGAGCAATGCCGTCGTGGGCACGGGCTTGCTCGTACCGATCGCCGATGTCCTCGGCTCGGGTGAGCGCAGACTCGTGATCGGCCTGAGCGCCCCAGTGCTGTCCGGCAGCGTGGGCGGCCCACCCAAGGTCGTTCAGTGCAGCAACTTCGCGACCTCGGTGGCCGATCTGGCATGCGATCGCTAGTGCCTGCCGGTGGTGGTCGAAGGCCTGCTCATAGTCTGCCGTTTGCTCGTGGATCGCGCCCAGGTAGCCCAGCGTGCGCGCCTCGCAGTCACGGTCGCCGATCTCCCGGGCGAGGGCCAGCGCTCGTTGGAGACACTCCAGGGCCTGCCCATGAAGTCGCCGGCGGGTGTACACGACGCCGAGGTTGCCCAGAGCAGTCGCTATGCGGGCGCGGTCGCCGATCTCGACACCGATGTCAAGGGCTCGTTGATGATGAAAGAACGCCCGGTCGTAGTCTCCCTGGCGTTGATAGGTGTCGCCGAGGCTGTCCCAGGTCCAGGCTTCGCCGATGCGATTGCCGGTCCGCCGGGCAATGGCCAGGGCCTGCTCGAAGTGGTCAAAAGCCTCTTCGTACCTGCCCTGCCGCTGAAAGATGCGGCCGAGGTTGTCCAAGGCGCTGGCTTCGAGGGTGTTGTCGCCGATCTCCCGGCTGATAGTGAGCGCCTGCTCAAAGAATCGGACGGCATCTTCGGTCATACCGCGTTGCCAATGGACAAAGCCGATGTTGTGCAGCGCCCTCGCCTCCCCGGCCCGGTTGCTGCCTTTACGGGCGATGGCCAACGCCTGTTGGAACTGGTCGGCCGCCTGCTCATAGCGACCCCACGTCTCGTAGACGCAGCCGAGGTTGGTCAGCGCGGTGACCTCGCTGGCGCGGTCGCCGGCCTGACGCGCTGCTTCGAGGGCGTTGACTTGGACGGTGTGGGCGTCGGCCAGGTAGCCACCGGCGTTGAGGTAGCGCCAAAGGACGGCGGCGAGCTGGGCAGTGTGCCTGGGCCAGCCGCGAAGCGCAGCGATAGCGAGGAGATTTGGCCTTTCGCCGTCCAACCAGGCCTTCGCGCTGATCGGGTCGGTGATGGGGGGAGCCGGGGTGCTCGACGGCGGCGGGTGTGGCGGACGGCGGGCGGTGGGGTAGAGCACTTCGGCGGCGCGTCCGGCTGTGGCCAGGTAGTGGTTCAGGAGGCGGTTGACCGCCGCGTGGCGGTCCAGGTCGCTGTCGTCGCCGACGAGATGTGCGGCGTGGACGCGTGTCAGGTCGTGCATGTTGTACCGTCCGTCGCCGTTGCGCTGGTGGACCAGATGGCCGCTGGCGAGGGTGTCGAGCATCTGCACGGCGTGCTCGAGGGTCGTGCCGGCGAGCGCAGCCACGACGTAGGCGTCGAAGTCTTGGCCGGGGTGCAGCCCGAGCAGTCGGAACGCTCGGGCCGTGTCGGCCGGCAGGTTGCGATAGGACCATGAGAAGACGGCCCGCACTGCGGTGCGCTCATCTCCGTGGGCGTCGAGGACCTCTAGGCGTCGGCGCTCGTCGTTCAGCTCCTCCGTCAACGCTCGGAGGCTGCGCAGCGGCCTGGCCGCGACGAACTCGGCTGCAATGCGCAACGCCAGCGGCAGTCGGGAGCACCGTTCAGCCAGCATCCGTGCCGGAAACGGTTCCGAGTCGACCCGCTCCCCGATCAGCGTGCGCAGCAGCATGACAGCGTCGTCGGTCGGCAGCAGGTCAAGCTCCAGCCGGTATGCCCCGTGCCTCGCCACGAGGCCGGCGAGGCTATCTCGGCTGGTCACCACCACCATGCAGAACGGCGTACCGGGCACCAGCCAGCGGATCTGCTCGACCGACGAGGCGTTGTCGAGGACCACCAGAATGCGCCGTCGAGCCAGCAGGGTCCTGTACTGCGCCGCGCGTTCGTCCAGCTCGCGGGGCATGTCCGACCCGTGAACGCCAAGGGCCCTCAGGGACCCGGCGAGCGCGTCGGCCGGAGGCATAGGCTGGTCGGGGTCGTATCCACGCAGGTCCACATAGAGCTGCCCATCGGGAAACTGATCACGGACCCGGTGGGCCCAGCGGACGGCCAGGGCGGTCTTGCCCACCCCGGCGGTACCCGCGATCGCCGAGATCACCACCGCCCTGGTTCCGTCCTCGGACTCGTCGGGAAGCAGGGCATCCAGCTGGGCCAGTTCGGCGTCGCGCCCGGTGAAGCCGGCCACGTCGCCGGGTAGCTGCCGGGGGACCGGACGTTCGGTTTTGTTGTGGTTCGGCCGCGGCCCGGCCGCCGAGGGCCCGGCGATAACGGCCGGCAGCGATGCGGGTATGAGATTGGGGTCGTCGCGCAGGATGGCCAGGTGCAGCGCATGCAGCTCGGCACCGGGCTCAACGCCAAGGTCTGCCGACAGCCGGCGCCGGTACCGGTCAAAGGCCTGCAGCGCCTCGGCGATCCGGCCGCTGCGGTACAGCGCCAGCAGCAGTTGCGCCTGAAACCGTTCGCGCAGCGGATGCTCCGCCGCCAGGCGCGCCAGCTCATTGACGACCTGATGGTGCTCGCCGAGGATCAGGTCGGCGTCGATGCGCTGCGCCACAGCATCGAGCCGCAGCTCCTCCAGATGCTCGGCCTGAGCCCGCAGCAGGTCCACGTTTCGGAGATCACCGAAGGCCGGGCCTCGCCACATACCCAGCGAGGCGCAGTGTCCGGGCCGCGCCGTGGGCGTCCCCTGCCGCGAGCATGCGGCTTCCCTGCTCCACGCGTTGACTGAAGGTCTCGGAGTCCAGCTCGCCCTCCTTGACCACGAGAGAGTAGCCGCCAGGGTGCCGGACGACACGCTCGGCGCCGAGCCCGCGCCGCAGGTGGTACACGTGAACCCGCAGGTTCTCGGCGGCGGTCCGCGGGGGTCTCGACCACAGGGCATCGATCAGCGCCTCACGGGTGACCTCCCGATTCGCGTGACACAGCAGAACCCCGAGCAGGACCCGCAGCTTGTCAGGTCCGAAGTGGATCGGACGTGGCCCGTCCACGACCTCGACCGCGCCGAGTATCCGAAATTCCACCGCAACCCCGCCGGCTCCGCCATGAGGTCTACTCCTGGCGCAATACGGCGACAATACGCTGGCGCAACGGACCCGGCGCAAGCTCTTTACCAGCTTCGTCACAAGGTCGCCACCGGCCGGTGTGCGGCCGCGTCCGGCTCGCAGCGACGGGACGATCGGCCGACGTCGTGAGGGTTCGCCAGGCCGGCGGCTTGTGGGCCAAGGTGTTGGGGGGACCGCTATGCGCAGCTTTCGCCGTACGAGGACCCGCAGTTGGTGGAGGTATGTCGTCGGGGTGGTGTTGACGCTTGCCGTGACGCTGGCTGACGTTCCTCGATTGGAGCAGCGACGGGCGTCGGCGGCGCAGCCGCGGGAGGTAGATCCGCATCGGGTACCGGTGCTGTCGTCCGGTCGTGCTCCGGATCGGGTGCGTGATCCGGCCCGGCCGCGTGGCGATTTCACGCCGCTGTCCGGTGGGACGATGAGCCACTTCGACCCTGTCCGCTCCAGGCTGGTATCGCGGTCGATGTTCGTGGAGGAGTACGCCAACCCGGACGGGACCCATACCCTACGGCAGTCGACCGTGCCGTTGAACGTCCAGGATGCCACTGGGCAGTGGCATGTGGTGCAGACCGATCTTGAGCCGGACGCCGCGTCGGGCCGCAATCAGGCGAGATGGCATCCATTGAGCCCGTCGCTGGCCGGCCGGGCCGACGATCCGTCGCTGGTCTCGGTGCGGGTCGGGGAGGCGGAGGCGTCGCTCGCGCTGGAGCAGGCCGCGGCGAGCCCGGCGACCACCAGGGGTGCGAGGTCGACGTACGCCGACGCGTTGCCCGACGTGGACCTGGTCTATCAGCTCACGGCGGACTCGGTGAAGGAGACCATTCTGCTTAAGCGCGCACCGGCCGCAGGCCGGGCGGCCTGGCGGTTCCGGCTCAACACGCGCGGGCTCACCCCCGAGGTGACCCGGTCCGGTGTGGTGGAGCTCAGGGATGGGAAGGGTTCGGTCAAGGCGGTCATGCCGCCCGTACAGGTGTGGGACTCGGCACCCGACACCGGGCGCGGGCCGGCGGCGACGGGTGGGCGTTACGAGCTGCAGCGCGTGGGTACGGGCTGGGTATTGACGGTGTCGGTCGGCGAGTCGTGGCTGCGGGACCGGGCCCGGGTGTACCCGGTGCACGTCGATCCAACGTGGACACTCGGGGTGACCGATTCCTACGCGTACAAGTCCGATGGTTACTGGTGCCACTACTGCGGATTGATGATCGGCAACAGCCTGGCGGCCGGTGACACCTACTGGCGTTCGGTGTTTCACATCGACTACACGCCGCTGTTCGGTAGGGCTGTGGTGGGTGCGCGGCTGGACGTCACCCAGGATCCGACCATTCCAGCGCAGTCGTACCGGACCTTGAACGCGGATCTGTATCACGCCACCGCCTTCAACTTCAACGGAGTCGGGACATACCTGGGTTCAGGGCTGGTCGGCGGGGTCGGCAGCGTCGAGGGGAACGGGTTAACGACGTTCCTGCGCGATCAGGTCAACGCTGGTAACCCAAACGCCTACTTCATGCTGGTGGGGTCCGAGCTTGCCGGCACGTGGACGTATAAGAATCTCAGCCAGGCAACGTTGCTCGTGGACACGGGTTCCGCGCCGCCTGCGGCGTCGCTGGTAGGGCCGGCCGACGGCAGCGTGGTCACCTCGTTGACACCGACGTTGTCGGTGAGCCCGGTGTCGAACCCGTCCGGTGATCCGGTGTCGTATTGCTTCAGGGTCGCGACCGGGCCTGACGCCACGTCTGGTGTGGTGGTGGACTCGGGGTGTCTGCCCAGCCCGACGTGGGCGGTACCCGACGGGGTGTTGCAGGACGGTGCCGCCTACACCTGGCGAGCGACCACGTTGAGTGGGATCACGAAGACTACTCCAACGTGGGTCGGGCATTTCCGGGTGGATCAGCGTATCGGGGCGCACGGGCCCTCGCCGACAGATGCGCCTGGACCGGTGACCGTGAACCTGGCCAACGGTGACGTGGAGATGGCGGACGCTGGGCCAGAGTTTGCCGCAGTGGGTGGTAACGCGGGGCTGACCTTCACCTATCACTCTCAGCAGCGCGACAGCACGGGACTGCGGGCTTCCTACTTCAACGACCTGTCGCACAACGGGAACATCAGCCCCTCTCAGACACCGGTGTTGGTCCGCACCGAGCCACAGGTCAACGTGGACTGGGGGATCGACTCGCCGTTCCCGCCGGCGCTGGCCTCGTCATATTTCGTGGTGCGGTGGGAGGGCACGTTCCGCCCGCCGGCTACCGGGACGTACCTGTTCGCCGGGGTACACGCTGGTGCGACGACAGTATGGGTGAACGGCACCCAGGTCTACTCGGCTCCCGGACCGAGTGATGTCAACTGGACCCAGGCGAGCGGGATCGCGCTGACCGGCGGCCAGCCCGTATCCATCAAAGGTCGAGCTGGCCAAGGCAACTGGGCCGGGCCGGATGCGGCTGTTCACCAAGACGACCGACGACACGATGGTGCCGGCGCAGCTGGTGCCGTCGAGCTGGCTGTACACCGAGGACGGGCCGGTGTTGCCGCAGGGCTGGACGTTGTCCGCCGACCTGGACGGTTCGGGTGTGGCCTATGTAACGGCGAAGGTCATGGACCAGAGCCTGGTGCTCACCGACGCGGCGGGCACGAAGCACACCTGGACGAAGCGCAGTACGGGTGGGTACACGCCGCCCGTGGGGGAGGATGGTGTGCTCGGCCTGGACAGCAGCGGCCGGGTCACCCTCACCGAGGACACCGACGTGTACGTGTTCAACTCGGCCGGAGCGCTGGAGACTCAGACCGCAAGCGGTGACGCAATCAGGCCGGCGGCGTTGCGTAACGTCTACGACGGTAACCCTCGGCGGCTGGCGCAGATCACCGACCCGGTGTCCGGGCGGACACACGTGTTGCACTACAACCGGCCGGGCGACGACTGCTACGGAACGGCCACCGTCCCGCCCGGCGCCGACACCGTGGCGCCAGGGCAGATGCTCTGCCGGATCACCTACTGGGACGAGTCGGAGACCCGGCTGTGGTATTGCTCGGCGCAGCTGTGCCGCATCGAGAACCCGGGCGCGGACATCAACGACTTCGGGTACAACACCGCCGGGCTGCTGAACCGCGTCCGTGGCCCTCTTGCCGTGGACTGGGTATCCATCGACCCGGGCACTCGTCAGACCGACGACACGTTGACAAAGATTGACTATGACACGTCGACCAGCAAGCCCAAGGCGGCCAGCGTCACGTTACCGATGCCGGCCCCCGGCCAGGCGGCGTTGCGGCCGGCGCACTCCTATCGCTACGACCCCGCCAACCGGCAGACCTACGTCGACATCGCCGGCTTGACCCCGGCGACCGGGTTCGCCCTCAAGGTCACCTATGATGAGGCGGATCGCCTGCTCACCACCACCAACTCGGCCGGGAACGTCACCTCGCGTACCTGGAGTGTCAAGGACCAGGTCCTGACAGCTACCGATGCGGCCGACCGGGTGTCCAGCACGATCTACGACTACGCCGATCGGCCCACGGACCAGTACGGCCCGGCGCCCAGCTCGTGCTTCACCGGGCAGCTGCCCACGGCCGCGTGTGCGGCCACGGTCAACCATGTCCACACCAACTACGACGAGGGCCTGTCGGGTCTGTCCGCGACCCACTACGACAACCCGGATCTGGCCGGCGCGCCGAAAGACCACGTCACCGGGGTCGGCACCGGCGCCGCCGACGGGCTGCGGCTCAACACCCTGGTCACCCTCGGCGTCACCACCGTCCCCTACACCGACCGGTACCTGCGCCACCAGGACGGGCTTGGCGTGACGTCGGTGGTCAACGGCAGCAGCGACGAGGTGGCCAAGCAGGACGCGGAGTTTTCGCTGCGACCCGGGCTTGCCGACGCGACCTGCTACTCGTTCGAGTCGCGTAACTTCCCCGGTCAGTACCTGCGGCATTCCGACTACCGGATCCGCAACGACGCCAACGACGGCTCGGCGCTCTTCGCCCAGGACGCGACGTTCTGCGCGACGCCCGGGCATACTGCCAATGGCATGTCCTTCGAGTCGAAGAACTTCCCGGGCAGGTTCATCCGCCACATCAACGGCGAAGTGTACATCTCGTCCAACGGCGGCCCGAACCCGTGGGACAACCCGACGCTTTGGGCCGACGACACCACGTGGAAGGTCGCGTCACCATGGTGGCGCAGCTACCTACCACAGCCCGCCGACAACGGCAGCCTGAACGTCAAGTACGGGGGACAGATCGTCGGTCTGGCCGGCAAGTGCCTGGACGTCCAATGGATGGCGACCGCCGACGGGACGCCGATCCAGCTGTACACCTGCAACACCACCGACGCCCAGCGATGGACCCTCAGCGGCGGGACGCTGCGGGCGTTGGGCAAGTGCCTGGACGTGCAGTGGGGCGGCACGAGCAACGGGACGCCGGTGTGGCTGTGGACCTGTAACGGCGGCGGCGCCCAGAACTGGACCCTGCGCTCCGACGGCACCCTGCTCAACCCACAGTCCAACAAGTGCTTGGACGTGACCGGTTGGGCCACCGCGGACGGTACCCCGATGCAGATCTATGACTGCCATGGCGGCACCAACCAGCGCTGGACCCTGCCCGCCAACCAGGGCGCACCCCGGCCTGCCGTGCCGTCGGCCGGCTGGTCGGCGCGGTACACCGGGGAGATCCAGCTCCCGGAAACCGGCGCGTACACCCTCGGCTTCAACGTCGTCGACGGGGTCCGGATGTGGATCGACGACACGCTCGTCGTCGACGGCTGGGCGGATCACCCCGTCGCCGCAAGCGTCTCAGGCACATACACCAACGCGGTCGCCGGCAGCTGGCACCGGGTACGTGTGGACCACTACAACCGCGGCGGCAACGGACTGCTGAACCTCACCTGGATCCGACCCGGCCAGACCTCGCAGACGGTGCCGAGTCAGTACCTGCGCCCCCGCTACGGGCTGACCACCTCGACGACCGTGTCCGAGTCGAACGGCATCCCGGACAAGGTCACCGCGACGAAATACAGCGACAACGGGCTGGACCCGGTGTTCGGCCTGCCCACCAGCACCACCACCGACCCGGCTGGCCTCAACCTCACCCGCACCACCGGATACGAGACACCAGGTACCGGGTACCTTCGCAGGCTCACCGAGACCGCACCGGCTGGCACCGCGACCACCTACACCTACTATGGCGACACCGAGCTACGCGACAACCCCTGCACCACGGCCAACGACCCGGCCAACCAGGCCGGCATGGCCAAGACCAGCGCAGACCCGCCGGCCGCGAACGGCGTTCGCGTCACCACGGAAACGGTCTACGACGCGGCCGGTCGTACCGTCGCCACCCGCACCAACGCCGACCCGTGGACCTGTACCGCCTACGACACTCGTGATCGGGTGACCAGCCGGTCATTCCCTGCGTACGGCTCCGCACCCGCCCGAACCGTCACCTATACCTACGCCGTCGGCGGCGATCCACTGACCAGCAGTGTCACCGACCCAGCCGGCACCGTCACCACCACCGTCGACCTGCTTGGCCGCACCACCAGCTACACCGACATCACCGGCGCCACCACGATCACCAGCTACGACCAGGTGGGCCGCCCCACCACGGTCACCACCACCGTCGGCGCCCGGACCAGCACCGTCGTCGACACCTACGACACGGTCGGCCGGCTCGCCACGCTCAGCCTGGACGGCCAGCAGGTCGCCGCCCCCACGTACAGCAGTGCCACCGGCGAGCTGGCGACAGTCGCCTACGGCAACAACACCAGCCTGTCGCAGATCGACCGTCACCTCACCGGCGAGACCAAAGGCCTCACCTGGACACTTACCGGCACCACCGTCGTCGACACCCTTACCCGTTCCCGAGCCAACACCGTCGCAGCCGACAGCGTCACTCGCGACGGCGCCACCATAGGCTCGTTCCAATACACCTACGACGCAGCCGGTCGGCTCACCCAGGCCCAGATGCCCCACCACATCCAGCAGTTCGCGTTCGCTGCCACCGGCGGGTGCGGCGCCGACGCGGCCGCTGGCAAGAACACCAACCGCACCACCCTGACCGACACCCTCGACGGCACCACCACAACAACCACCACCTACTGCTACGACAACGCCGACCGGCTCACCGCCACCACCGGCGCCCAGGCGACCAGCTTCCTCTACGACAACCATGGCAACACCACCAACATCGGCGGCTCCACCACCCTCGACTTCGACGGCGCCGACCGGCACGTCAGGACCTCCAACGTCGACCTCGCCGTCACCTACCTCCGCGACGCCACGGACCGGATCGTCCGCCGCACAGTCACTGGCGCACCCGATCCCGACAACGGCACCTGGTGGTACGCCTACAGCGGAGAAGGCGACTCCGCCGACCTCGTGCTCGACGCCAACCGCACCCTCGTGGAACGCCAGCTCCCGCTACCCGGCGGCGTGCTGCTCACCAAGACCTACCCGTTCAACCTGCTCAAGCAGCACCGCGCGGTGGCCACCCGCTTCGACAAACTCGCCGTACGTTACGAAGCCACCGTCCACGTCGCCGCGATCAACATCTGGCTCCGCTGCCTGGAGCAGAACTTATGAAACACGGCCTAGCCAGCGGCGCGCTGTGGGACCCTCGCATGTCCCAAACCACCCAAGGCGGCCTCGACTACGGCTGGCTCGGCCAGCACCAACGGCCCGCCGAACACCTCACCGGCTACTTCACCATAGAAATGGGCGCCCGCCCCTACCTGCCCATCCTCGGCCGATTCCTCACCACCGACCCCGTCGAAGGCGGCAGCTGCAACAACTACGACTACACCTGCGCCGACCCCATCAACGGAATGGACCTCGCCGGCACCTGGTTCGGCAGCTCGCTGGTGCACAAAGTCATGGAGCACGCGGAAACGATCAGCAACGTCCTCTCTACGGCCGCCCTCGTGCTCGACGTGGTTGCCATATTCGTGCCGGCAGTCGCACCGTTCGCCATCGCCGCCAACATCCTCTCGGGCGCCTTCAGCGCGGCGGCCGGTCAATGGGCCAACGCGGCGGCGTCCGTGCCGGGAATCGGTGTCTCCGCACGGGCGTACAAGGCGTACCGCGGGGTGGGGAAGGCGAAGAACACGCTCTCCGCGGTGCGTAAGGGATATCGGGGATCCGGCCGCAACGCGAGAAAGAGCAGAGCATACCGCAGAGGCAAGGGGCACGTGGCGGCACACAAAGCGAGCTACCGCAAGTGGGACAATCGGAGCCGGGTACTTGTAGGGGGCCAACGCGGGACTCTACGGGTACGGGATGTGCCGCAGCTACCACTGCCACCTGCGCCACCGCTAGCCTCGACAGCGGAGTACGTCGGGGTGCCGCACCGCAGTGTGGCGCCCCGACGGCTCGGGCCGTGTCCACCGGCGTCGCCAATGGGACCCTGCAGACGGTACCGCCCACAATCACGGCCACCGTGCTGTTCAACGCGGTGGGCTGGGGCTACGTCCACCTACGGCGGCACACCGCTGGGACGCCCAACGCGCTCGCGACGCCGTACTTGACCTGGTCCTGCACGGACTGGTGAACCAAGCCCGTGGCGATACCGCCGAGCCGGCTTCGCACGTCCCGAGCGATCGTGGTGAAGCGGGCAAACCCTCTTGACCGAACGTTGTGGGGCGTGGGCCGAGGATCTCGGCCCGGCTGGCCAGCCACGGCATCGGCACAGTGGCTGAGCTGGCCGACGCCGACCTCGCCGTGCTGGTCGGGGAGTTCGGCCCGCGGATGGGTAGGTGGTACGCCGACCTCGGTCGTGGCCACGGCTCGGCCATCGTCGACCGCACCAGGGGGCCAACGCGCCGTACGCACGATCGACCACACGGCCAGCCGCGTGGTCGGATCGTGGGCCCCCGTGAGAGGGCCGCGCCTGCGCTGGCCGGCGCCGTCACCACCTCCGGGTCTCCGGCCCGGTAGAGGTCCGGGTTGACGCAACCAGTTGATTGCTATATGTTGGATAGCAACCAACTGGTTGCTATACGAGCGAGGGAAACGATCATGGTTGACATCCTGCACCGCATCGGGGCGACCGCCGCTCCGGAGAAGGTGTACGACGCGCTCACGACACGAGACGGCCTCGCCGCCTGGTGGACCACTGACACCATGGGTGACGGCGTCGTCGGCGGCACGATCCAGTTCCGCTTCGGTGACACCGGCGGATTCGACATGAAGGTGCTCGACCAGCGCCCGAACGAGCGGGTCGAGTGGGAGGTGACCGACGGCCCCGCGGAGTGGATCGGCACCCACGTCAGCTTCGACCTGAAGCGGGAGGGCGACTACACGATCGTCCTGTTCAAGCACGAGGGCTGGCGCGAGCCGGTCGAGTTCATGTCCCACTGCAGCACGAAGTGGGCCACGTTCCTGATGAGCCTGAAGCAGCTGGTCGAGGCCGGTACCGGCGCCCCACACCCTCAGGACGTCCGGATCAGCAACTGGCACTGATCCCCAACTCACCATTTCCACAAGGGATTTCCGTCATCCGTGACGGAAATCCCTTGTGGAAATCGGGCTCTCAGCCCAGACCACCTAGACGGAAGCCGAGGATCGCAGAGTCACGCCGTCCGACCGCCGTTCGCCGATCACAGCAACCCAGCAGCTTGTCGAGTTCGCGTGGTCGTCACGTCACGGATGGCTGGTCTTGACGACTCGAGGGACTTCGATAGAGTTTGCCGACTGGGAGAGCGCTCTCCATCACGGCCCATCCGTCGTCCGCCGGTCCCTGGTGAGAGCCGGCGGGGTGGCGTCGTTGGCCCGCACCCCGGTCAGGCGCTGTGATGCCACTGAGCTGTTCCCGGTAACCGGCTGTCGCGCTACGTAGCCGTCAAGGGCGGTGGTGACGACACGCCGAACGTCTCGCGTTGCGCCAAGAAGACGCAGAACCCCGGTATGAAGGTGGTCCTTCGTGAGGTAGGCCCACAGG
>WNGA01012151.1_pt1 | contig 17819 bp, 16 predicted proteins | sample 5400061 | NCBI WGS metagenome assembly WNGA01 (sample SAMN13153366, study PRJNA577476) | soil metagenome | isolation source: 100 cm soil or saprolite under grassland replicate 2 | place: USA:California | collected 2016-06-15 | reverse complement strand
GAAACGGCCCGCCAGGGTTTGACAACGCTCGCAACACAAACTCTTGCGTACGCGTCATCTCGTCCTCTTCGAAAACCAGCAAGATGCGTTTGAGCTCTTGAGGCTGATCAAAAAGCAGCCGAATTGTTTGAGCTCCCGGTTCAGCGGCACGCCAGCCTTGGCTTGGCTCGATCGATAGCGAAGACTCGACTGGAAAATCTTTATCCTCTGACGCGACCTCCACCGTGGCGGCATGCTCAAGATCTAACCAACCTTCGCCGCGGGTCTGAACAGTTGCTGGAGTCGGTGTGACAATCCGTTTTCGCATGTTTGGTCATCTGCACTGCTAGAAAGAATTGGGATGCAGCGAATGGCATAGAGGTTTTGGTAGGAACTCAAAACCAGAATGCGAGTCTCAAATTGCGAGACTAACAATCGTACTCAGCAGGCTGCGAGAACTGAGGAGCAACGCTGCACGAATACGCGTCTGCGTATCTGTGGTAGCGAGATTTCTGATGGCACTCCTCTAACGCCTGGTTAATCTTTACGATAAGGTCAATCAGTTTCTCGGGGTCTTTTTCTTTCGAAGCCAGCTCGCATAGAACGCGCCAATCGTCTGATCCATTCATGTCCTTCATGGTGCCTCCTGGGACGGACGGGAACCACGCACACTGACGCATAAAGCGCGTTTCGTGCCGCAAGGACATTGCCAGTGCGGCGCTTCCATGGCTCTAAGCGACTGCCATTGAGGAGTTTAGAATTTCACTGTAGTTCTGGCGGGGACGAGCCATTACGGAAAAATCTACCTGAATCACTCAGAATGACATGTGCTCGGTCAGGGACTCAGCGGCAGTCACACCTTCCGCCGATGGCGTGGTAAGACCAGTAGTCGCTTGGACGATGTTGTTTCGGACGGCGTAGAGAACCAACTCGCTCACGGAATGCAGTCCAAGCTTGCGCATGATGTTGCTGCGGTGAGTTTCGGCGGTCTTAACACTCAAATTGAGATGACAGGCCACTTCCTTTGTTGACCTGCCCTCGGCGAGTAACTGCACGATCTCGCGCTCACGCGGCGTGAGATGCGGCAAGGTCAGCTCTTGCTTGGATGAGGAACCGGTCTTGCCGACGTAGCCAGCCAAGATGATTTGGCTCACGCGAGACGTGAAGAAGGTTCGATTGTGCTGCAGCGCCTCAACTGCCGCGATCAGGTCCTTTGCTGCGTCCGATTTCAGAAGAAAGCCTCGGGCGCCTGCGTCCAAGACCGTCCGCACAAGTTCGTCCGAGTCGCTGAGCGTGAGGATCAGAATCTTGACCGCTGGGTTGTCCCGCAATATTTGACGAGTAGATTCAAAACCGTTCAGAACCGGCATGCCAATGTCGAGGATAGCGACGTCCGGTCTTAATTCCTTGGCTTTTGCAACAGCATCGCTGCCGTTGTTGGATTCCGCGCAAACGACCCAGTCCGGGTGTCCTTTTATCAGTGCAACCAATCCATGACGCACGATTTCGTGATCGTCGGCGATCAAGATGCGTAGCTTGTTCAAGCGGCACCTCCCATTTGTTTTGAACACTGACGAGCAGAACTCTCGGCGACGTTAGGCAGCAGAACCAGCTTCGCACCCGCCGCGCCATTTTGAATTAGAGTCATTGCCGAGCAGCACCGCGGGCACAACCACCAAAATGCAAAATTCAAACGACTCTTACTGATACCAGTCGGCGTACCGGCGGAAGAAAACTGGAACAAACGGCCTTCGTGCAAGTACTTGAATTGCGCTCCACAACACGGATTCGCACAGCGGGAGACCAAAACGTCCTCCAGGCGCCGGACACAATTCAGGTACTTAGGTTCGGCGCACCCGGCCTTACAGTCAATAAGGTGTTTACTGTATGCGAACGCGCCTTGACTTTGTAGCAGGCGGCCTGAATCGCGTTTCGCATGGTCTCTCGCGGGGGAAATAGAAAGGACTTAGTTCGCCGTGCGGTCTGACGCTAGATCCCATACCCAAAATAAGCTGCCAGATTACACACTGCACCGAATATCTCAAGCCGCCTGGTCCGCGAGAAAATCTCGCTAGCATGCTTGTGCCCCAAGCCCGTGTAGCCTCAATGCCGAAACGTATCCTGGTCGCGGACGATAGTGAGCTGATACGTCGGCAAATCCGCATGACACTGGAGTTGGATCGAGAGATCGAGATCTGTGCTGAAGCCGAAAACGGACTTGACGCTGTGCGGAAAGCGGAGGAACATCGCCCAGATCTTGTGGTGATAGATGTCTTCATGCCGGAAATGAACGGACTAGCGGCCGTCCGGGAAATAAAGAAGGTAATGCCAAGTCTTCCGGTGTTGATTTTCACACTCCACGATTCCCATCAAATTCGAATCGAGTCAAAAAAGGCCGGCGCTGATGCAGTCTTGCCAAAGGCAGACGGAGGCGTTCACCTTTCCCGGACAATACACGCGCTTCTGCACAGGCATCAAGGACTTCCGTAGGGTCACGCGTAGAGGCACTCAGGTTAGCTGGCCTAGCCCTCTGCGGCTGCAGCAGCTTCGTCGGCGCTTGTTCGAGCTGCGGACTTGAGAGGCAAAAAGATGGATACCGTCGTGCCCAGGTATCCTGATTCTGCACTGCTCACGCGAATGGCTCCGTCATGTTTTTCCACGATAGCGCGGCTGACCCAAAGTCCGAGTCCGCTGCCGCTCTCTTCCTTCGTCGTCGCGAAGGGGGTGAACAATTTCGATTTCATTTGATCGGGAATGCCTACGCCGTTGTCAGCGACGTGAACCAGTACGCCATCCCGGTCGGCTTCCTGGGTGGCCACTGAAAATATCCGTATGCTCCCGCCTTCGGAGGTTGCTTCGACCGCATTCTTAAGCACGTTTGTGAAAACTTGGCGCAGCTCAGCCTGGAGCCCTTCAATTTCACCGTCGAAGCCGTGCTCCACCCGAATCTTCCTCTTACCCTTTGCAATCGTCTCCTCAATCAGCGCAACCACGCCGTCAAGCAATTCTGGCAACTTTACGGACGATGGCGCGCGGGACTCGCGATGGAGGCTGAGCATGTTCTTGCTGATTTGAGCTACTCGATGCACTTCGCGCTGTGCTGTATCAATCAACTGCTGGATCTGGGGCTGGTCGCTCGTCTGCTGGCTGGCCATGAACAGCAAATTGCCGGCGGTATCAATCGGGTTGTGGATTTCGTGCGCAATCGATGCCGACAATCGCCCGGCGACAGCCAGTCTTTCGTTGGAGCGCAGTGCAGCCTCTAGACCACGCTGCTGCGTAACATCTCTGAAAATAAGAACGATACCAACAATATTTCCATTGGCCGCGCGTATGGGGGAGCCACTATCGTCAATTGCGAACTCCTGTCCCGACTTGTTGATCAAAATCGTGTGATTCGCTAATCCCACGACCCGATCCAAGCGGCGAACCTTGTCAACCGGATTCTCGACAGTTTCGCGGGTTTGTTCGTTAACAATCCGGAAAACCTTTATCAGGGCGGTGGCCTTCGCTTCCTGCAAGGTCCATCCCGTCAGGCTCTCTGCCACAGGATTCATGAAGGTGATTGCACCCTCGGCATCAGTCGCGATGACCGCGTCGCCAATGCTGTGAAGGATCGTGTGAGACCATTCTCTCTGGGTTCGGGCTTCGGCTGCATTGGCTTCGGCGGTATCTAACGCCACACTAAAAGCTCCCAAGAGATTCACGAGCTGCTTCCGGCCTAAAGCAGCAAAAATGCCCCCGATCAGGACGCAAAGCGCGACGATGTTCACGTTGACAAATTTAAGGGTGCGGCGCGAACTCGCCTCACGTTGGTCTCTCAACTTCTCTTCGCGCTCAATAAATTCCTTGCGAGCTTCGCGGTATTGGTCCATCAGTTCTTTGCCGCGACGCTGGAGCTTCGGGTCGCCGACATCCTGGCCGACTCTAGCCATCGCGATCGCTTCATCAGCAAACGATTTCCAATCCTGATATGCCTGTATTGCCTTTTCATTTTGCGCCTGCTGCTCAGGATTGTCGGAGGTGAGCTGTCGTAATTGGTCTTCCAGTTTGCGGCCTTCCTCCCGTCCTTCACGGTAGAGCTGCAGGAACCGATCATCTTTGGTCAGCAGATACGCCCGCACTCCACTCTCCTGATCGATTCTTGCCCCATAAGTACGCTGAGCGATCGCGATCACCACGTCAGTATGTTCCACCAATCCTGCGCGATTCACGAACGATTGCACTTCCAGGATGAGAGTGACTGCCAAGATCACTGCAACTCCCAGTGGAATTAGAACCACGCGGCGGAGCACTTTTTGAAATCTGAGCTTGTTCATATTGCCTCTCACTTTGCCGAAACGGCCTTCGAATGAATTTTCCGGTTGCCGTCAAGCAATTGCGCTATGGCGTCAAGCAGGCCCCGAGGCGGTTCACCTTTGGTGATCGACTTATCCACGAGCGCAAGGGTCTCACTTGGCAAATCAACGTAAGCGGAGAGCATGATGATTGGGAGATCGGGTCTAAGCTCCTTCATTCTTTCCGCCACAACGTCCCCGTTCATTCCAGGCATTGAATAGTCGAGAATGACGGCCTCAACGTCCTCTGTAGAAAACAGTACCAATGCATCCGCTCCGTTTTCTGCTGTAAGAACCCGATATCCCTGAGATTCGAGAAGCATTTTTCGAGCAGACAGACCTATCGCTTCATCATCGACACACAAGATGACATTGCCGTTCTTGCTTGCGTTGACTGTCATGCGCCAACCGATGAGCTACTGGCGACCGGCAGCTTCACTACGATGACGGTTCCCTGGGCGCCAGAAGTGATATTCAAGTTGCCCCCCAGCTGCCGAACTCGCTCGCCCATTCCCCGGATTCCAACTCCGAGCTTGGCACCAGATTCCATCGCTTTCTGCTTTTCGGGAGGAATGCCTTTGCCCCGGTCCGCCACTTCCACCAGGACCTGTGCGCCGCGACGGGTAATGCGGATTTTCGCAACCGGACTTTCCGAATGACGGTGAACGTTTGTGAGGCACTCCTGCACAATGCGGAAGACGGCCGTTTCCATCTCGCTCGGGAGACGCCCGAAGTCCTCGGGGATTTCCAAATTGACCTTGATTCTGCTGCGCTCCGCGAATCCTTCCAGGTACAAACGAAGCGCCGAGACAAGCCCCGCTTCATCCAGCATGGGGGGATGCAGCAGATATGAAATCGTCCGCAGTTCTCGGGACAGCCCGGCGATGAGACTGAGACTCTCCTTGATCGCCTTAGCCGCAATGGGGCCGATCCGACCGTTCTCGGACTCCAGGGGACTGAGGTTCATGCTAAGAGCGGCGAGTGTTTGTCCGGCACTATCGTGCAGCTCGCGCGCAATGCGCCGCCTTTCCTGATCTTGCATGTGCAACAGTTGTCCAGAGAGAGCGCGCATACCTTCTTCAAACCGCTTCCGTTCAGTAATATCGGTGTTGATCTCCAACCAGCCCAATGGTCTTCCGTTGTGGTCCTCTAGCGTGGTCCAGCGACTTGCGACCGTAATCTTGCTCCCATCGCGCTTCGTATGAACAAGTTCACCCTGCCATCCACCCTCGGCACGTCTTTTGGCGATCTCCTCAAATGGGACCGGGAACTCGGTTCGCAGCAAATCGTGGGGCGACTTGCCGATGGCCTCCGATTTTTTCCAGCCATAGATGCGCTCAGCACTTCTGTTCCAGTAGGTGATCTTCTCGTCGGTGCCCGCAACCCAAATTGCGTCACTCGCCGCATCGAGTGCCTCCGCTTTGGCCCTCAAGTCTTCTTCCATGGCGCGGCGCTGGCTGATGTCGCGAATCGCACTGGTTACCACCAGGCCATCCCTCGTCTGCAACGGACTGAGGCTGATCTCCACCGGAAACTCGCGACCGTTCTTGGGCATTCCGAACAACTCGAGTTCCGCTCCCATCGCTCGCGCCCGCGGTTCAGAAAAAAAGCCTGTGCGGTGTCCCACGTGCATGCCGCGAAAACGTGCTGGCATCAGGATTTCAATTTCCTGGCCGAGCAATTCCCCCCGTTCATAGCCGAACAGCTTTTCCGTTTGCTCATTGACCAACACAATCTTTCCATGGCGGTCAACCACGACCATCGCGTCGGGAGCGGCTTCCAGCAAGCCTCGGAACGTGTTTTCAGCTTCAAGTTTTCCCAGTGAGAAGCGGCGATCAAAGGAAGAGGTCAGAACCGCAACGCTGAGGACCAATACTGTGACAGCGCTGACGCCCGTGATGCCAAGGGTCGAGGTACTCACGGCGTGTGTGGTGTCGGGGAGAACGGTAGAAGGTATGAAACGGGCTGCCGCCATGCCCGTGTAGTGCATGATCGGTATAGCTGCCCCCATCACGATGGCGGTTCTGGTCTTCAATAGCAAAGATGCGCTTCGCTCCTCACGCAGCCGGGAGGTGAGCCACACGGCAACCAACGAGATCACAATCGCCAAAAGTACTGACAGGGCCAAAAGCCAACGGTCATAGGAACACATGGCCGGCAGCCGCATTGCGGCCATTCCGGTGTAATGCATGGTCGCGATGCCCCCGCCCATAATTGCGCCACCAGAAACAGCCTGTGACCATCCCATCTGTTTTCGGCTCACAACGAAGAGCGCGACACCCGAGGCAAAAATCGCGGCGACAAGCGACAGCAAGACTGTGGGCCAGTCATAGAGGACGGGTACCGGCAATTTGAAAGCCAGCATTCCGATGTAGTGCATCGACCAGATCCCGAGGCCCATCGCGATCGCGCCTCCAGAAAGCCAGAGCAAGCGGATGCGCTTCGCTGCGGCTGTGGTGCGAGCTGCGAGCTCAAGAGCAGCGTAGGAGGCGAAGATCGCAATTAGGACCGAAAGCGCGACAAGATTGTAGTCGTAGGAGCCGATCATCGACTTTGCGCCGCCGATCATCGCTGCACCCACAAGAACTGACCAAAAGACGGTTTATTTTCCCTTTGCTTTGAGTGAAGAGGCCAGCGCCCCAAGAACGCGAGCGCAGTTGCCCCAAGGGCCGTTGCATAACGGTCCAAGCTACTTATTGGTTTGCACAAAGATGGCCGCGAGATTCCATATAGCTCCAGGCCGGCACCCATGGCGCGAACTCGTGGTTGTCGGAAGAAGCCTGTTCCGTGATCCGAATGGCTGGTACGAAATCGTTCGGGCATGAGCATCTCAATGGCCGGACCCAACAACTCTTCCCGACGGTAACCCAATAACCGTTGCACCTGGGCATTGGCAAGCAGAATCTTGCCTTCACGATTCACAACGAGCATAGCGTCTGGCGCTGAATCCAGCAGTCCGCGGAACTTCGCCTCTGCTTGCTCAAGCTCAGCGGTGCGCCGTTCGACGCGTTTCTCGAGTCCTTTATGAGCTGCACGCAGTACCTCCTCGCTCTGACGGAGGTTCTCGACGGCGATTTCCAGCTTGGCCTTTGCCCTTCGGCTCATTTCGCCTGCAGCTGTGATCGAAGTGCAGACAGCCAAGTAGGTCACAGTTGCAACGAGCTGCGCCACACTTGCAAGAGCCAACGAGCCACGGGGCGGGACAAACCAATAGTTTGCCCCGATCAAGCCAAGAAGGGCCGCCAAAGTGGACGGATCGAATCCCGCGTAGATTGCGGACAGCGCAACGGCACCGTACAGCAGAATATAAGGAGTGTAGTTCCCAAGATACGGAGCTAGGAGCGAGCGACCTAGCAATGCCAAAGCTGTCGCCGCGAGAGCCACCGCGTAACGACTCAAAGCATTCGTCGAGAATCGTCCCCAGCGTGAAACCATGGTTCTCCTTCCCCCCATGGTGGAACCAAAAATCAACTGTCAGCTCAAAATAAAAGACAGGGACTGCTATGAACCTAGGCGTCTAAAATTGTACAGCAGCACTGCTTGAATTCTGCGTTCCACACCGCACGGAACCCGCGCCGGACTGGCGATCTGTTCACTTCGAAAGAACTCTGTTTACCCAGGCGGTAAACCCTGTCAGGTATTATTTTCAACAATATGCAGCTTTTCGAGGCCCAGGCGGAGCTACATGCGTCAGAAGTCCTCGCATCAGACGAATACTAACTTTGTGGAATGGGTGAATGAACACTGGACAACAAGCCAAAGTCGATAAACCGGAAAACGTCGAGCGAGCGCGACTTGAGACGAACCGGCGCGAATGGGGAACGAATAGAAAATCTCATCCTATTACGGATTCCGGACAAGGAATACAACCCAATCCGTCCGCACTTGGAATTCATAGACATTCGGGAATACCAGAGCCTACATGAGCCTGGGGAACCATTGGAGTACGCCTACTTCCCAAACCGGGGTATGGTTTCCATCGTGATCGAAATCAGCGACGGCAGGACGTTGGAGGTTGGTGTCGTGACCAAGAAGGGGTTTGCAGGTGGATCGTTGGCAGTTGGACAAAGGACAAGTCCGTACCGCATGATTTGCCAGCCTCCCGTCGACGGTTTTCGGATCAAAGCAGAGGTACTGCAGCAAATACTGCCTTTGGCTCCGGATCTTCGGTCTCGGTTGAGCCGTTACGCAAGCTTCCAATGCTTGCGAGTGTCGCAAATCGCTGCTTGCAATCGGTTTCACGAAACCGAGCAACGCCTTGCCCGCTGGTTACTGATGAGCCAAGACAGGGTTGGTTCCGCATCGTTGCCCTTCACACACGAATTTCTGGCGAGCATGCTCGGGACAGGACGTGCAAGGGTGAGCATCGCGGCTGGGATTTTGCAAAAAGCCGGGTTCATCGAGTACCGACGTGGAACAGTGAACGTCCTAAACCACAAGAACTTGGAAGATGCTGCCTGCGAATGCTACCAAACAATTAAGCAATTCGAAACTGAGAGTGAACGGGACACAGGATAAGTTGACTTCACTGCCACGACATCGTGCCCCTAGGAACTCGGGCGAGGTTCGTGGGGGTCTTCCGGGTTTTTCAGGTGCCTAGCTATAGAATGCGACAACGAAAGATGAAGTCGATGCAATGTCGGGGAACTCTCAAAAGGGGGTTCGCAGCTCACGCAGGCCCTGAACTGGCGCTTTTGTTCTTCAGCAAGGGGTGACCGTTATTACCTCCGGAGTAGCGCTTTCGTGCTGAGACGCAACAACCTCCCGCAACATAGACTTCGAGGTGGAACACATGACCCGAGGTAATTGTTTACACCGGCAGGCAATGCTTGGAAAACGAGAGCGGACAAGCTCAGTTAGATCACGTCCCTGAGCAAATCGAGAGCAGGATTCAGGCGCTTGACTGGCGCGATCTCCAACTCTGGTCGATCGCCGCGGTGGTACTCGTTTTTCTTGCCGCTGGATTCCTGGCGATCATCAGCCCTCAACTGTTCTGGCAAGGCACAATGATCCTTCAGCGCCAGCCGCAAACAGATCCTCTTTTCTTCGGCTTGATTGCCTTAATGGTTCTGTTTAATGTCTACCTCTTCCAGCAACGCCTCACATTGCTTAAAACCCGTCGGGAACTTATTCGCCAATTGCAAATCGCCGAACGAACGGCGAGGACTGACGCCTTGACTGGTTTGTACAATCGACGCTTCATGCGAGAAGCGACGACAAGAGAGATTGCGCGTGCGGATCGAAATCAATCAACGCTTTCCGTGGTGTTCATCGACGTAGACAACTTTAAGGCCTTTAACACTCAATTCGGTCACGTCGTCGGGGACCGCGCGTTGCGGGATGTCGCAGCCCTGCTCAAGAAGAACTTCCGCGCCGAAGACGTGGTAACTCGCTATGGAGGCGATGAGTTTGTGGTCATCATGCCCGATGTAGATTCCGCCCAGGCGGGAGTAGCGATTGAAAGACTTGCCTGGTGGATCGATAAATGGAACGCGCAAGAGCAACGACCCTATCGAATCGCTGCGACTTGTGGCGTAGCAACGTACGCAAGCGGCATGGACATCGAGCATCTTCTCAGTGCCGCAGATGCAGACCTTTACACGCGCAAAGCAGGCCCCGCAAGCGTTCAAGTAACGCCCACCACACCTATCTGCATTTAATGTGAGTAGACGGCATGTGGCTAATTCAGCCGCGACAGATCTCTTCGACGACGTCGCCTTCCTTCTCGATAATTGGAGCAGCCAACTCGACAGGGATTGTTATCCAATCCCTCCGAGCGCTCCTGTTGGGCACAGGAGGGGCCGCGGACCTGCGCCGGATCTCGCTGAGACAAGTGTAAGGTTCGCGGCCCTGAAGATGCCATCAATCACTTATGATCTGGTGAAGAGTCCAAGTTTGTCCTTTTTCATTTTCACCTCCCTTGCGTCATGCTGCTGCCGGTGGGCAAATTAATTTCGCGGACTGGCCGGTCAATTTCGGTGGATGGCGTCGGCGCCTCAAGGCCATCCGTGAGCAAAAATCCCTTTAGGGTGACGGTGCTTACCCAGAGATTTTCGAGAGACGCTATGTAGTCCGTCTGCAACTGAAACAAAGTTCTCTGCGCGATCAACACCTGCGGATAAGCTGCTGCCATGTTGGTATAACGATCCAAGTACAGTTTGTATGCTCTTTCTGCCTGCGGGATCATTTGCTTGCGGTAGCGTTCGACCGTGGCCTTGGCGGTCAAGTAGCTTTGGAACACAGAGGAAGATCGCTCACGAAGCAATAGCTGTACGCGCTGCTGTTCCAGATCGGCTCGTTCGATATTTGCTCTGGCGGCTTCGACGTTGCCTTGATTGCGGTTGAAGATGGGTATACGCACCCCCACTTCGGCAAAGCCTTGCAATCCGATCGGCCGGCCCGTGCTTTCCAGGAGCTCGCGGTTCTGCTGTACTCCCGCGCGTAGCTGTAGATCCGGAATGGGCTCGCGTTTCGCTCGGTCCAGTTCCGCCTGCGCGCGCGCAAAGCTCAAGTTTGCGATTTTGACCGCAGGGCTGTTTTGCAGAATATTGTCGAGCCACCGTTGCGTATCGACGTCCGGCAGCTCTTCCAGGTTTCCAGCGAGATTTCCAAAGGGCAAGTTCGGTTGGCCAATGATTGCGCCGAGTGACCTCCACAGCATTTGTTGGCGCTGCTGTGCGGAGACGAGCGCGACCTCCTGTTGTCCGGCTTCGACCTAAGCCATCGCGACGGCATTCTGAACGCGCAACAATTGTTCTTCGCGTTCTGCTTCGGCCTGCCGGCGCTCCTGCTCAGAAACACGCTGCGCGGCTCCCAGCTTGCCGCCCAAAACGATGTCCTGCTGAATGAACCCGCCCTGTTCACCACCCCGTTGAGAACCGCCAGAAATCTGCTCCCCCAGATACCCGACGGTAGGATTGGGGTACAGCCCTGCCTGCCGTTTTCGGCCCTCGGCTGCGCGGATTTCGGCTTGGGACTGTTTGAGGGTGGGATTGTGATCAACGGCTAATTGGTGCAACTGCTCCAGCGTGTAAACCGGCCCCGGTTTTGGCGACGGCTGTTCTGGTCCAGGGTTTTGCGGCATCTGCATTCCCGGCATCTGTTGCTGACCGGCCGGGGGCTGCGGCTGTTTCGGTTGTTCTGGCGCGCGGGGCATTTGCATGCCGGGCATTTGCTGGTTCTGTGCTGGCGACCCATTCTGGTCAGTCGTCTGGCCTGGCATGCCGGGCATTTGCATCTGATCGTGCGATCCTTGGCGTTCTGCTGGTTGTGATGTCGATTGAGAACTCTGGCCATAAAGCGCTCCCACCATGAGCAGCAACGCGAGTCCTTGGACGAGACATGTCTTCATCGGTTTTCTCCTCTCCTCGTATTAGCTGCCGTGGTGATGGTGTTCCATTCCCGGCATCTCTTGTTGGTTGGGTGACTGTTTCGCTTTCATAGCCATGATCTTGTCGTACATGTCGGGTTCGAGCACGCGAACGAATGTCATCATCCCCTGCATGAAGCCGCTCCAACCTGGACGCAGGCCGTGGTTCTCTGGCTTGTCCACCATTTTGTCCATGGCCATCATCGGCCCTTCCATGAACGCGTCCTGTGGGAAGCCCGGAACTTGATTGGCATTTTCGGGCAGCTCCTCCTCGCCGTGCTGCATGCCTTGCATTTCGCCATGTTGCATACCTGGCATGTCAGGCATTTTGGGGTCCCGCATCGAGGCCATGGCCTGCTTGGCACGTTCCTGGCTCAGCGGCCCATTCGGAGTCGGCTGGTCATTGGAAGAGCCCACTCCCATGCCACGTCCGAGGCTTGGCCCATAATCGTCACCAAGTGGTACGCCAGGTGTTCCATCCAGCATTCCCATCCCGTTTTCCATGCTCACACCGATTGGCATGCCTGGACGACGCGTCAAAGGGCCGACGGTTGAGGACATCTGATTCATCATGTGGTGCGGCAGATGACAGTGCAGCATCCAGTCTCCGGGATTGTTGGCGACGAACTCGACGTCACGCGCCTGAGCGACCCCGACGAGCACCGTGTTTCCCGGTGCCCATGTTGCTTTCGGCTGTCTTCCACCTTCGCTGCCTGTCACGACAAATGTGTTCCCATGTAAATGAATCGGATGGTGATCCATGCCCAGGTTGATCATGCGAATTCGAACCCGGTCGCCCAGCCTCACGATGAGTGGCGTAGTCGCCGGCCCTGCTTTTCCGTTGAAGGTGAGCCAATTGAATTCCATGTTCATGGAATTCGGCGTCTGATTGCTGGGTAAGATGGCGTATTCCTGCATCAGGATCACGAAGTCGCGATCCACCGCGGGGTCATACGCCTGTTTGGGGTGCATGATGAAGGCCCCCAGCATCCCGATCATTTCCTGCATCGCCATGTGAGAGTGATAGAAGTAAGTTCCTTCCTGATGGAGAGTGAATTCGTAGATGAAGCGGCCACCTGGCTTGATTGGATCCTGGCTGGTTCCCGGCGCACCATCCATGTTGTGGGGGATTTCAAATCCATGCCAGTGCATTGAGAACGGCTCGGGCAGATGGTTATCAACGACAATTCGCACCCGGTCACCCTGATTTACCTGAATCGTTGGTCCGGGAGCGCCACCATTGAACCCCCATAGGTTCGCCACTTTGCCTGGCACCAACTCCTGCTTCACCGGCTCTGCAACCAGATGGAATTCTTTAACGTTTCCATCCATTCGCCAGGGAAGCTGCGCGATATCCGGCGACTCAACCAGAATGGGCTGTGAGACACGAGTCCTGTGAGGCATGTTGTCGGTTGCCATGTGCATGCTGTGCTCGGCAGCTTTGTCGTGCCCTGCATGCTGAGCGGCGAGGGCCTTTGCCGAAGCAAATACAGCTGTTCCCAACGTGAAGGCAGCTTTTACGAAATTACGTCTGCTTTCCATAGCTCCTCTTTATGTCCGCGACGGACAAGTCTGTTCGCGAATGAACGCTGATGGATTACTGGAATTGACGGAGACAGTCCGTGCCAGTGCTTTATGCAAAGAGAACTGGTCCAAACTGGGGACTAGATCCGGAGAGCAGTGAGTGCAGACTTTACAAGAGAATTCGGCGGAGAGGCTGACGAGAAGATCGAGGATGATCTTTCAGAACGCGCAACCCAGGAAATCGGATTCTCTACAGCGGTGAGTAAATCCGGATTTACGCGAGAACGAACTTCGAGAACGGAGAGCTGAACGTGCGAAGAACAATTGGAACTGGTGACTTGTGGAGCGGCGGGACAGCACGTCGAAGCGGCAGAACTGTGGCCAGCATGCGAATGGTGATGCATAGCCATTTGTTGAATGCCGGCCTCAGCGTGCCTGGCCGAATTGGCGTGATTGCAGTTGATGCTGCAGGCGAAAGCCATAGCAGTAGCCTGCAAGAGTGCAAGCGAAACCACCAGTGCAATGGCGCGGCGAACAATCACCAGGTGATACTAAGCCGAGCATCTTGAATGTTCAACCTTATAGGCCTGCTGGTCCGGGTAGAGGCGTGACACTTTTCATTCCTTTCGTTGAGATGAGAGCTGGAGAAGAGACTGCTGTGGGGTCAAGTAGCCGTGGCCTCTAGGGAAGGCTGCTGGGCGGTGTGGAGGGAAGAGTTGGCGTTTACAATATGTCTACAATTATTTCCTTTTGGCGACGGGGCGATCCGTGGACGGAGTCCGAGCCAAGCTGGAACAGGGTTTGGAAATCCCGTTGTTCCCCCCGAAATAGCGCTCGCCTTTACGACACAGCTCGATCATCTTCTGTAGCCGCGCACAGAGTCGCTGCAATCACCATGGCATGGGTCAGTGCATCCTGGGGTATGACCGTTGCGAGTGGACGAGCATGCCTAATCTCTTCAGTTGTGGGCGACGTAAACTCATCTGCAATGTAGTCGTTCCCCATATCCTCATTTGAACGGACCAAATCTAGGAACTTGTTTTTCTCCTCAGGAGACGAAAAGGAGAAGAGAAGCTCGTAAGCGCTGGCGTCCGGATCGCCGAGGAGTGCCAGCGAGCGCGTGTTCGTGAGATTTGCATAGCCGACCAGGTACCCGATGATGTCGGCGGCAAAAAGCAGAGCCTCTGGATCATCGGTGGGCAAGAATTCGACGGTGCAGAGCCAGTCTTTCTCATTTTGCCAGCCTGGCTCGAAATCATCATCCTTATTCTTCGTTCCCAAGCTCATTAGATCTCCCAATTGTTCAAGAATTCTGTTTTTCAAGAATTCCGGTTCAAAAACTCGCGGTACAACGACGGTACAACATAAACCTGTTCCTTAGCGTTCTTACCGGTTCTTTACAGGGCGTTGCAGAGCGACCGCTACCTTGTAATTACTACGTGATCCAACAGGACCTCGCCCTTTCACGGCGCGCCCTTTCACGGCGCAGACGCGGGTTCAAATCCCGCCGGGGACGCCAATTTTCAAATATTTGCGACGAAAGTCGCTAGGCTACGTTTACGGAACATAAGCAATGCATTGTGGCGGAAACCCTTACGTCGCGATGCGCCCAGAACTGATTCGGTAGCGCCCCTCTTAATCCTCTTGACTCTGGACTGCACTCCAGAGTGTATCCTAGGTCCATGGCAGGCAAATTGTCATTGCCGGTGTGCCGGGTGCGGAGGACACGCGCACCTTGTTGCGGCTGGTGTGGCAGCGTTATATCCCCAATCGGGTTCTGCTGCTGGCTGATGGCGCTGTAGGACAGAGGCAGCTAGCACATTGGGTGCCTTCATTAGCGACCGTGAGACGAAAGCAGGGCCGCGCGACCGCCTACATCTGTGAGAACTATGTCTGCAACCTGCCCACGGCAGACCCGCCGACTGTTGCTCGTTTGCTGGATGGGTCACAACCACCCTCAAGGTAGATCCTCCATATATCGGATCAACCAGATTCCACGAGGGGGAGAGACGTTAGAATCCCGACTACAGTGGTAAGAGGTCAAAGGTTTGAGCGCGGCGGGGAACCAGCAGCCCGAGATCCAACTAGAGGGCAGCCCGGCGGAAGAGAAGGATGCCAGGCTGGCTGCGGCTGTCCTCCGTAAAGACCGCAAGGCAACCGCCGAATTCGTGAGCCGCTTCGCCGATGGAATCTACGCATACGTGCATTCGCGCCTGGTTCCGCGATGTGATCTAGTAGATGACCTTGTGCAGGAGGTGTTCCTTGCGGCGTGGGAGAATCTGGAGCAATACCGCGGCACCAGCCCACTTCAGGCATGGCTAATGGGGATTGCGCGGCACAAGGTAGAAGACCATTATCGTGCGCGATTACGCGCTCCAGGAGCTCTTGACGACTTGGACGGCGATTCCGAGGTTTTGGCGTCCTTTCCTGATTTCGAAGGTTTGCTGGAACAGGAACAAGTTCGCAAAAACACCTGGCGAGTAATGTCCAGCCTTCCCGAACAATACCGACTGGCGCTGATCTGGCGTTACTGGGAAAAAGCGTCGGCGCGCGATATGGCAGCAAAGACCGGAAAGACAGAGAAGGCGATCGAGCGTCTGCTGTCGCGCGCCCGCGCTGAATTCCGAGAGAGGTGGAACCATGGCTAGAAACTTCCCGGATGACGAGTTGATAGAACGGATTGCCGAGACTGTTGAGCCGGAAGAGACGAAGACCGCGCCCTCGTGCCTGAAAGCGAAGATCTACTCGGCGCTGATGCTCCTTCAGGCTGAGACTGGCCCACTCATGGGACTCACCGAAGTCAAAGCCGGAGGCAGCACGCTCTGCGTTTTTGAGGAACTGGTCCGGGTTGCAAGTGCCGGCGAGGGCATCGAATCTCTTAATATTTGCCGGGTCTGCCATGCACGTGTCCTGGCCGAGCACCTTGAACAGCCGCCGATCTATTGGCAGGGCTGTCCTTACGTCCAATTGAAAAAAACGTGAAGGCCAGACCTAGAATCGTTTGATAATTCCGAACAGATTCTGAAAATTTTTTAAGCTGTGCGGTCCTGGCGGCGAGAGGTGATCACTGATGGGATTCTTTGTCAGAGTCTCGCTGAACGAATACCGAAACATCCAGCCCCCACGCAGTTTCACGTCCATTCCCACCGGCACATGAAGTGCAATTAGGTTCGAGGAAAAACGCTGTGAGGGAAGTGACGGTGATCCAGCGACCAAGTCCACTCTTTGTTGGAAGCTGGAGAAATGCACGACACCGGTGCCAACAGATAGATATGGTCTCAACCGGCTCTGCCGCTGGCGAAAATAAACCAGCATCCGGAGGCCAGGGTGAGCTGGTTGCGGTTGTAAATGTAATCCGCCTGCAGGCTGACATATTCCGAAATGTTCTTCCCGAAGATTGCGTTCAACGCGATTCCGTTCTGCGGATTGTATGACGAGAAATCTGCCGCGCCGGCGGTAAGAGTCGAGGCGGCGTCGCCCGACAAAGTAGAAACTCCGACCTGCAGTCCTCCATAGAACTCGTTCTGAGCGAACGCGTTTCGCATACCGCCCAGCAAAAGCAGCCAAAGGAGCAACAGTCGCCGGTGTCGTATGTTCTGCGGTCGACATGCACTCCTGCGCATCGGTTTCAAAAATGCGAGGGGGGATTCCTGGTTCGAGAGCGACATATCCATCAGAAGCAGCTCACAGCTTGTGTGCAAGGCAGCTTCCACGTATTCGCAGGCGAAGGCTGCTCGACTATCCCTGTGAGCATAGCAAATCATTCAAAGGAAGGACGGCAATGAAACTCAAACTGGGGTTTGGTTTGTTGGTAGGAATGGCGGTAACACTTAGCAGCCTTACGGCGCATGCAGCGCCGGGAGCAGTCTACACTCTCAGCAACGCAAGTAGCGGAAATGCGGTCCTGGCCTTCAGTCGCGCCGCAAACGGCCAGCTCTCGCCGGCAGGCATGTTCCCAACTGGCGGCCTTGGCAGTGGCAAAGGCCTGGGCAATCAGGGCGCTCTGGCAATAGATGAAGGCAACCGCTTCTTATTTGCGGTGAACCCTGCGAGCAACAGCATCTCCGTATTCCGGATTAAAGAGAACAGCCTTCAGTGGATTGAAGCCGATCCTTCCGGTGGTGTTTTCCCAATCAGCCTAACCGTAAACCGCGGCATTCTGTATGTCCTCAACAACGGTGGAGCGGCGGGCAGCACCGACACTATTGCCGGCTTCTCGGTGAGCCATGATGGCCACCTCACGCCCATAGTCAGCGGCCTGGCTCTCAGTGGCGCCGCTGTTGGCCCCGCCCAAATCGGGTTCGACACAGATGGTGATGTATTGTTGGTCACCGAGAAGAACGCCAACAACCTTGACGTCTTTTCCGTCGACGCAAATGGGGTTGCCAGCGGTCCAACCGTGACACCCTCCGTGGGCAAGACGCCGTTCGGCTTCGCTTTTGGCAAGCGTAATCAGGTGTTCGTCTCCGACGCCTTTGGCGGGGCGGCAAACGCGGGTGCAGTCTCTTCGTACGTTGTTGCCGGCAACAGTCTGCAAACAATTACGGGCGTGGCGAATGACAACCAATCAGCTCCATGCTGGGTGGTGCTCACCAATGACGGTCGCTTCG
>WNGA01005753.1_pt1 | contig 17820 bp, 7 predicted proteins | sample 5400061 | NCBI WGS metagenome assembly WNGA01 (sample SAMN13153366, study PRJNA577476) | soil metagenome | isolation source: 100 cm soil or saprolite under grassland replicate 2 | place: USA:California | collected 2016-06-15 | reverse complement strand
TCCCGTGCCGAAGGCGCTTGAAGACACTGTCTTTTCCCAGATACTGGCAGAATGCCAGTCCCTGACCTTCTGCTTGGCCATCCCGCCTGAGCCACTTGCCGTTCAGCCACGTGCCGAGCGATTCGCCGCGCATCCAAGTGCAGGTCAAAGACGATGCCCGGAATCCAGTGGATCGCGTTGTCATGAGGTTTTACCTTGCGGTGAGGTTGAGATATTGTCAGCTCACTTCGATTCGTGGCTCAATTCCGGAAATCGGGAATAGATGGCTGCGAGTAACTCCGCAGCCTTGGCGGGATTCTCAGCAGTCCGGTCGAGGTTCCAAATCTGCGCTTCGTTCAGCGGGCGAAGCGATCCCTTTTTAGCATCAAGATCCAGTACGTACTGGTATCGCCCGTCAATCACGCCCACTGTTCCGTGCGTTAGAGGCTTGAAGACACTGTTCTTTTCCAGAAACTGAGCGAATGCGAGCCCTTGGCCCTCGCCGGAGCGGTCACGATGGAGCCATGCGGCCAATGATTGGCCATGCATCCAATCCGGTTTCCTTTGTCCGGCGAGCTCGAGAATCGTAGGCGCAAGCGCAGTTTGATCCGCAGTAAAAGTTACTCTGCGGCCTGCCTGTTGGCCAGGCGTCCGGATGATGAGAGGGATGTGGATGGTTGGCCTAGTCAAATAAGGGCTCTCATGTCGAAATACGCCGCCCTCAAAACTTTCGCCATGATCGGCAGAGACGATAACCGTAGTATTGCTCAATTTCCCGCTCTTTTCGAGTTCCGCAAGGAACGAGCCGAAGGCACGGTCGGCGCTCAAGATGAACTCGTCATAAAGCAGGCGTCGGCGGTCCATTTGGCTCTGCTGGTCGGCATCGTAATGCGGCCTCCAACGCGCCACGGATTCATCCTCGTATTTTCTCTGTTCTTCATAAGGCAGAAAACGTCCGCGGTCTGCCGGATCGGGAATATAAGGGTCGTGAGGAGTGATTACGTGGACCCACATGAAAAATCCGTCAGGCAAATTGGTGAGCACTTCCCGGGCGTGTTCAAAACTCGCGTCGGGACGGAACCGAAACGAGTGACTCTGAGGTAGCCCCAGCAGATTCCACAGATTTTCGAGGTCGAAATACTCATCCACGCGGCTTCCGATTCCTGAATCTTGGTGTAGCGGCGTAGTCGCATCCCAAAGCGGTTTCACTCCCGCCGGCAGCGCACCCCCCTCGGGAAAATTCGGCTCTGGCAGGGAATCGTAGCCGCCTTCGGCAGTCTTCGCGAGATAGTACGCCCAGGGGTTGGATAAGAACGCGGCGGTCGTATAGCCGCCAGCTCTCATGAGGTGCGGCAATGTTCGTTCGGCATGCTCTCCTCGAAGCAGTCCTTGTACTTGATGAACACCGCTTTCGGAGGGATAAAGGCCCGTCATGATTGTTGCTATCCCAGAGGTCGTAAAACTCGAGGCAGAGTAGAAGTTGGTGAACAGGGTCGCATTACGCGCGAAAGTGTCAATATTCGGAGTACTTGGCAGAACACGCCCGTAGACAGACAGATCTTCCGCATTTAGCGCATCGAAGGTGATTAACAGCACATTCGATTTCGGTCTCTGTGGGACCGTTGCTGCGTTTACAGTGCGCCCTGACTTGCTTAAGATGAACTCGGTAGCTACTAGAGCGGTCACGGCAATAACCGAACCGACAGCGATACCTCGCGCCACCTTGTCACCCAGGAAACCGTCAAGACTGATGACGACTTCTCGCCGCAAACGAGGAATGAGAAGTGCTACTGTGAAAAAAAGAAAATGGCCGACCAGCAATGCAGTGTCAAACCTTACGCTCCGGCCCGACCCCTTCAGCAGCGTGGTGAGAGCAAACCGGGAGGCAAGGAATAGTAGCAACACGACGGACGTTCTTGTCGTCCACTCCAACAGCCGCCCCCGCGCTGATGCGAAATACCAAAAAACGGGGGCGAGAAGGACAGTCATGAGGGTAGCCAAAGTGATGCCCGCGAGCGCTACGAAAAGCAGGCGCACGGCAATTTCAAAGACCACCTCAGGCGCGGTGAGGTAAAACGTCCAACCTTGAATGTTGTTCTTTCCCAGGAACAGGGCCTCGGCAAACACCAATCCAACGATTGCCAAGCTGATCAGCCGGAACCACAGACATGCCAGGACGGAGCGGAAGGTTTCTCTAGACACCGGTTCCTCGATGCCAAAACAGCGATCCGCCTGGCCGGATTTTCCAGTGGGAGCTTCACTGTTAGCAAGCGATGGTGCCAAGGATTTTGAAATTAGATCCATAGGTGACAGGATCGTCGTGACCCGCAGGTGATCACCTGTGCGTCAGTCAGCTCTTTGGGGGTTGGAAACGGGATAACCCTTAACTGAATCGGGATTGTAGCACGGAGTGTTTTTCTGTAAAACCAAAAATGTCTCGACCAGGAACCTACAGTCATTATCACCGCAGCGCCGGATTCCCGTAGCGCCTGCGAGATACCGGTATATTATGTGCGCACTGGGAGGCCGCGTGGAAACTCTTGGCCATCTTGCGCATTCCGACCCGACCGGCATTCCTATAAGTTCGAATGATGAAGTATTGACTCTTCGGGTCAGAATAGCAGCCTGGAGCTTTTTGACTGTGGCTGGCTTGATCGAGACAGTTGTGAACCGGCACACCATGCAGGATGACGGCGTGAACTATCTCGACATGGGTGACGCGATTGTGCGAGGCGACTGGAAAATGGCTCTTAATGGCGTATGGAGCCCGCTCTATCCCTTCCTGCAAGCTCTCGCCCTTCGAATATTCAAGCCTAGGGCTTATTCACAGTTCACTGTGATTCATTGCATTAATTTCTTGATTTTCCTGTTTGCGCTGGGATGTTTCGAGTTTCTTTTGTGGGCAGCGATTGCGGACCGAGAGTCGGACAGCTCGGCCACTGGGATATGGCCTTTACCGCGGTGGGCGGTGTTCGGCGTAGGCTACGCGGTTTTCGTGTGGTCGTCTTTTAATTTGATCGCCCTCCAGCTGGTCTCTCCGGACATGCTCATGGCAGGATTCCTCTACCTGGCCGTCGGGCTCCTGTTGCGAATTTGGGTGGAAGCAGACGGCTTTTTGAAATTTATCCTGTTAGGCGCGGTTCTCGGGCTCGGCTATCTGGCAAAGGCCCCAGTTTTCCCTGTTTCTGTGGTCGTTTTTGCGCTCGCTTGGTTCTGTGCCCGGGGGTGGCGCCGAGCAGCTCCGCGCGTGTTCGCTGCAGTGCTCGCATTCCTGGCGCTGTCAGCGCCCTGGTTCACGGCACTTTCGCGCGCTGAAGGCCAGCTCACCTTTGGTGATAGCGGCAGGTTCAACTATGTGGTCCATGTAAATGGAGTCTCGGCTGAGTGGTTCTTTCAAGATTTGGGCAGTGCCGGCGGCCAGTACATTCACCCCGTGCACAAGATTTTCGATGCCCCACCGATTTATGAATTCTCCAAGCCAATACAGGCTACCTCCGCCCTCGCCTACGATCCGTCGTACTGGGCGGCGGGTGCCACGCCCCGAGTTTCTCTCAAACGGGAATTGTCAGTGATCCATCACTGGCTCGCGTTCTATTTGGATTTCTTCTTTGCTTCACAGACAGCTCTATTTGTCGGATTTATCGTGCTCGCTTTCATTGCGGGACGACGCTTATTGCCCAGCCAGATCACAGCGCGCTGGCCGGTCTGGTTTCTGGGACTGACTGGGTTGGCGATGTATGCCGTAGTGTATGCCGAACTGCGCTATATTGCGGTATTCTTCACGCTACTTTGGGTCGGACTGTTTTCGGGTTTAAAGGTGCGACCCGGCGTCGACGAAAGGCGCGTCGTGGCGGCGGTCACGATCGCGGTGGGAATTGGTATGGCCGGTCCAACCGTTGCGTCCGTCATCAGCCATTTACACCACCTTAGGTCACAGCCCCATACTCGTTGGCAGGTCGCGCAGGACTTGCAGAAGCTAGGAGTCGTTCCAGGCGACCGAGTGGCGAGGATTCCCGGACATTTCGGGCTAGCTTGGGGGCGATTGCTCGGGGTAACGGAGGTGGCGCGAATTCCCATCGAGAATGCGGCCGATTTTTGGTGCGAAAAACCGGAAACCCAGGCACAGGCCATTGATGCACTTCGCCATATTAATGTCGCGGCGTTAGTTGTTGAGCAGCCTCCGCCGAGCAAGGCCTGTGGGCCAGGGCCGGAGTGGCACAGGGTGGGAGACGGTACATTCTACGCTCTAATGCTGGGATCTACTCCTTGATTTCGAGAGCGAATTAGATCTAAAGACGACTCAGCGGGCATCGCCAACGATGCCGGGAATCCAACGGACGGCATTGTCGTGATAGAGCTTCTTGAGTACCGAGCGTGGAAGCTTCAGCCCTTCGACTCTTTGCCCTAAGTACTCGAAGGTGTCGTCGGTCGCGAAATACCGCCAATCGCGAGCGTATTGCTTCTCCCAGGACTGAACAGCAGAGGGATCGGTGGTTCCGGCGTAAATGTGGAGATCGGTGCCGTACAAAATTCGGTCCTGATACTTCAGGATGAACGCCCTGACCTTTTCGCGAGGTTGGAATACGAGCTTCCGCACCCGGGCGGCAGTATCAACCGCGAAATTAGGTTGCAAATCCAGGCGAGCAGCTAAATCGTCCAGATGATCTTCCATGCTTCCAAAATGTGCTCCCACGACCCGCAGATTTGGATTCATTGCCAGCAGGTGATCTCGCGCCTGGAGAATGGCTTGCTTTTCAGGGGCACCTGGTTTCTTCGACATATCCCACTGCGGATTCATCTCATAGTATTTCGACACGAAGCCTGGAGGATGTAATCCCCACGCCTCATCCGGTTCGGCCGCGTGGATGATTAGGGTTTTACTGTGGGCGGCGATGTCTCTGTAAATGGGCTCAAACATCGGATCGTCGGGCATGACGTACTTTCCCGACGCATTCACAATTTCCATCCCGACGTTCTTCCAAATTTTTGCCGCGACAGCGTCTCGTGCAAAATCCTGATTCAGACCACGGATCGCCTCTCTGGAAAAATTACCGTGGTTGAACTGGAACGGATCGAAAGTAGTACACAGCTGCGCTCGTCCCATGCTAGAGACGACAAAGTTCCGGGTGTCAGTTCTCTCGGGCTCCATCGCCTTCAGATATGAATCGTTGTCGTCCACATACAAAATATCCAGGACGTGCATATGCAAACGCTCAAGCATTCGAACCAACTCTGGATTGGTTTGAAAAACGTGCGTGTGAGCATCTATGGGCTCAAGGGATGTGAACTCGGCTAACCTGGCGCCGCTCAGCTTTGGTGGCTGGCCCTGAATTTTTCTAGTGCGAATTATGACTACTGCCATCGCGCAGAGCACAACAAGGAGACCGATGCTGATCAGATATCGTCGGCTCACTTGGCTGGCACTACATCGGGGAATTTCGCATGGATGGCCGCGCGCAAGGATTCGGCCCGTGCAGGATCCTCGGGAGTTTTGTCGAGGTCCCAAATTTGGGCTTGGTTTAGCGGACGAAGCAAACCTTTCTTTGTGTCCAGGTAAAACACGTACTGGTATTGCCCGTCAATGACACCCACTGAGCCGCGATGCAGGGGCTTGAAGACGCTGTTTCTCTCCAGATACTGCGTGAACGCCAAGCCCTCGCCTTTGTCCCCGCTCCCCGCCTTCAGCCACTCCACCAGCGATTGCCCCTGCATCCACTCCGGTTTCGGTTGGCCGGCGAGCTCAAGAATCGTGGGCGCGAGCGACGTCTGGTCCGCTGTTAAAGAAACTCTCCGCCCATCCTTCTGGCCCGGCGTCTTGATTATGAGAGGGATGTGGATGACGGGGCGGGTTAAATCCGGAGTTTGATGTTGATAAACGCCACCCTCGAAGCTTTCGCCATGGTCGGCTGAGACGATCACTGTTGTGTTCCGCAACCTGCCGCTCTTCTCCAGTTCCTTCATGAAGTCGCCAAAGGCGCGGTCAGTGCTCAGGATGTATTCGTCATAGGCCAAGCGGCGCCGGTCCACTTGGCCCTGCGCGTCGGGTTCGTAATGCGGCTTCCAAAGAGACCAAGGTTCTTCTCTGAAGGTTTGTAATTCGGCTTCAGGTATGAAGCGTCCCTGGTCTGCGGAGTCGGGAAGATACGGGTGGTGCGGTGCCACTACGTGGACCCACAGAAAAAATCCGTCGTTTAACTGATCCAGTACCTGCTTGGCATGTTTGAAACTGGCATCCGGCCGGAACCGAAACGCGGGACTCTCATCTCTCCCCTGTATTGAATCCCAGATACCTTCGAGATCGAAATATTCGACGATGCGGCTGCCAATCCTGGAATCCTGGTGCAACGGTCTGGTCGTCTCCCAGACATGCTGGAATCCGCCTGAATGGAAGGTCGGCTCGGGCAGCACTTCGAAGCCATTCTTCACACTCTTCGCCAGATAGTATGCCCAAGGGTTCGTGAGGAACGCTCCCGTGGCATAGCCGCCGGCGCGCATGACCGCAGGCAAACTCTTCTCTGCATTCTCCGCAGGTAGCTGCCCCGCAAGTCCATAAGCCTTGCTTTCCGAAGGATAACCTCCGGTCAACATGACTCCTATGCAGGGCGTAGTGGAGGTGGAGCCGGCATAGAAATTTGTGAAAACTGTGGCATTCCGTCCGAACGCGTCGATGTTCGGCGTGATCGGCAATTTGTACCCATAAAGGGACATCTCTTCCGCACTGAAAGCGTCGAAAGTGATGAGCAGGACGTTAGATTTGGGGTGCTGCGAGGCCACTGCGGCTTTCACGGTGTGGGTCGATTTGCTCAGAGCAAATTCCGTTACCGTAAGCGCCACCGTCACGATGACTGTCGCCAACGCGATGCCTCGCGTCATTTTTGCGCCCAGGAAACCGTCGAGACTGGCTACTACTTCTCGCCGCAAGCGGGGAATGCAAAGTATGACAACGAAAAAAAGAAAATGAGCTACCAGCAGTGCGCTGGTAAATCTCACGCCGCGGTTCGACCAGGTAATCAGAGACAGCAGCGCCAACCTGGAATCCGCGAATACCACCAAGACCACGCCCACCCTGGTGGCCAACTCGACCAGGCGCCCTCGCGATGAATCGAAATACCAGAGAAAAGGGGCAACCAGGGCAGTGCAGATAGTCCCTAAAGCAATACCCGCTAGCGCCGCGAAAATCAGGCGCACCACAATTTCAAAGACGACTTCCGAAGTTGTGAGATAAAACGTCCAGCCTTGAATTCTGTGCGGCAGCCAGAGTGCCAGGGCGAATCCCAAGCCAACGATCGCCAAGCTGATCAGCCGGAACCACAGCGAGCCGACCGCAGGGCGAAAGTCAGACTCTCTAGGCATCGGATCGTCGGCGTAAGCGCCGCGATAGACCGGTAAAAGCAGCTCCCAGGCTTTTTCTAAGGATTGTTAGGCAGGCACCGGCGGTTATCAATAATGGGGTCAGGATCTGGGAAATTAGACCCACCGTGTTGGGGTCGGTATAACCGTAAGCTGGAATGGTGATGAATATAAGACACAAACACAGTACAACAGCGGTTGGAAACTTCTGATTGTGGTTCATGAACTCCCCGGACCGGAAACTGGTGTGCAGCCTCTAAAACGCTGCGCAATTGTAGCATGGATTCATTTTCCGGCAAGAGTGCGGTTGTTTCTGCTTGGGAAGATTGCGGGTAATCTGGACAAATGGCACGGTTTGTGCAAGCCTTTCATGGAAGCTAAAAGAAGGTTTGGTTTCCAATTGGCCTTCGATCGCCTCCGATGAGTAGCTCTCCAGTTATGGGGAGCGAAATATCCATGCACCCTCCCCCATTGCTGGTGAATTCGGCGCTTAACTGCGCCGGGAGGGAAATGTCTGCGACATTCGAGCGGATCATCTGGCCCCACAAAGGCCGACAACCCATGGATTTCATAGACATATCTTTACCGTAAGGTCTTAACCTTTCTGGTGTGGGCGACATTTACGAGCCCGTCGAGGCAACGGTGGCAGTGAATTTCTGGAAACTCGAATACCCCCAGGACAGATTGGCGGTAGTGGACGCCCACACCGGCAGTAAGCGGACTTACGGTGAACTCCGCGCTGACGTTGAGCGAATGATGGCGGTGCTGAAGTTGGGAAGAAAATCGCTGATTATGCTTTTGGCTCAGAACCGCTATGAAAGTCTGGTTGGATATTTGGCGGGGTTAAATTCCGGCGATGCGCTGCTATTGGTGGATGCGACTCTGAACCGCGATTTACTCTTGGGAATGATCGCCACTTATCCGCCGGATTTTATTTTTGGCGCCTTACCCGACGCTAGGTTGCCTGGCTATCGCAAGCGGCCAGAACAGGACTTCAGCATCTGGGAACGTGAGAGGCCGGATCACATCGCGATTCATGAATCGCTGGCTTTGCTTCTGAATACTTCCGGCTCGACGGGCAGTCCTAAGCTGGTGCGACTGAGCCGCGAAAATTTGCAGGCGAACGCGGTTTCTATTGCTTCGTACCTCAACTTGACTAATGATGACAGGCCTATCACGTCGTTGCCGATGGCCTACTCATACGGGCTGTCCGTCATTAATAGCCATCTGCTTGCCGGTGCAACGCTGGTGTTGAGCGAGCATGGAATATTGCGCCGCGAGTTCTGGGACAGCTTGGACAACAATCGTTGCACTTCGTTTGCCGGGGTCCCCTACACGTATCAGATGCTGTTGCAGATGGGTTTATTAAAGCAGCGAGGGGTGACTCTCCGGATGCTAACGCAAGCCGGGGGAGCATTGCCGGAAACCTGTGTCAGGCAAATGCACGATCTGGCGCGACATCGCGGCTTCAAATTTTTCGTGATGTACGGACAGACCGAAGCGACGGCCCGGATCTCATTCGTTCCTTTTGAGGCGCTTGGCGAAAAAATCGGGTCGATTGGAGTTGCTATACCAAACGGCTCAATGCAAGTTGACTCTGCAACCGGGGAACTGGTTTACACAGGGCCCAACGTCATGTTGGGCTATGCCGAATGCCGGGAAGATCTCTCCAAGGGCGACGAATTGTGCGGAATCTTGAAAACTGGCGATCTGGCGCGGAAGGACGCGGACGGATTTTTCTATGTCACCGGGCGAATCAAGCGGTTTCTAAAAATGTTTGGAAAGCGATTCAATTTGGATGAGGTCGAGCAGATCGTCCAGGCTCGTTTTGGGTTTCCAACGGCGTGCTTTGGACGCGATGATCTGTTGTCTGTGGCGATTGAGGCCGGTAATGAAAATGTGGCGGCGGTCGCCGCAATGCTCACCGAGACTTTCGGGTTGCCCAAAAGCGCAGCTCACGTGGAAGCCATGCACGGCTTGCCGCGCACGATCAGAGGAAAAATTGATTATCAAAGCCTCACAACTCGCAGAGAACAGGAACGCGAGACGGTGGTTAGTCAGGTGAACGGTGAATAACAGACGGGATGGGGAAGACACAATCGTGAGTAAAGGAGTTCGGCAGGACGATGCACCGGGCGCAGCGGAAAGCAGCAGTTCGGCTAGTGTCGCGTCCGCGGCACAAGCGGCCGTTGTGCAAGTCTGGACTGAAGTCCTAGAGATCGACAGCATTGGAGCCACCGACAATTTTTTCGATCTGGGCGGCGACTCGCTGAAGGCGATGGAAATAGTTTCTCGCCTGCAGGCGTTATTGAAAGTCGAACTTCCGCTGATCGCGTTTTTTGAAGAGCCCACAATCGCTCATCTGGCCGCAGTCGTGGAAGAACTGCAGGCGCAAGGCCGGTCGCCTTCGATGGTGAGTGCCACTGAGGCCGCGTCCAAGAATGGCGGCTCGCTTGGCGGCGTTTCGGCTGCACAAGCCGTAGTAACGCAAGTCTGGAAAGAAGTTCTACAGGTTGCAGAGACTGGAGCCACGGAAAATTTCTTCGATCTAGGTGGCGATTCGCTAAAGGCGATGGAAGTGATTTCGCGTCTGCAGGCGTTGCTGAACGTCGAACTGCCGCTGATCGCGTTCTTTGAAGAGCCCACCATAGCTCACCTGGCCGCAGTTGCTGAAGAATTGCGTCCGCAAAAACCGCCGGTATCTCCAAGTCTCTCCGCCGCCACGCTTGAGACTACGCCACTGTCGTTCGCGCAATTGATGTATTGGGTGCTGCAACAGACAGACCCACTGGGGCACCTTTATCACCAAACTCGGGCGCTGCGCATTCGCAGCGCCATCCGGGCTGATATTCTGCAGCGCGCGCTGGACGAGATCTGTAGTCGGCATCAGGTCTTGCGCACACGGATTGAGCTGCGAGCGCAAGAACCGATGCAGGTTATCGATCCCCGCGGGCGGGTCGAACTACAGATACAGGATTTGAGCGGGGTGGCGGCCAAGGAAGATGCGGCGATGGCTGCGGCCCGCAGTGAATCGCAAACAGCCTTTAATTTAGCGACGGATTTGCCAATGCGGGCGCTACTGCTGCGGCTTGGCGACGACGATCATGTCCTAGTTATCGTCATGCATCACGTGGTGGCCGATGGCCACACCAGCAGTATTTTCTTTGACGAGCTAAACGCAATCTATGACGATCTTGTGGCCGGGAACTCCGCAGGGCTTCCGGAATTGCCGTTTCAATATCCGGAGTACGCAGCCTGGCAACGCGAGCAAATGCAGGGAGAGCGACTCGATAAGGAGATCGGGTACTGGCGCTCCCATCTGGATGGCGCTCCTCCAAGCCTGATTCTGCCAACCGATCAGCCGCGTCCCGAGCGGCCTGGGCACGCCGGAGAGGCGTGCAGGATCATGGTCCCACCGGCCACGGTCAAGGGTTTGAAAGGGCTGGCCCAAACGACGGGTTCAACGCTGTTCACGGTCATGCTGGCCGGATTGCGCATTTTGCTCTACCGCTGGACATCGCAGTCAGAGTTTGTGATTGGCACGGTCGCGAGTAATCGAACCCGGGCTGGATCGGACCGAGTGATCGGCTGCTTCTTAAATTTTCTGCCGCTGCGGAATTTTGTTTCTGCTCATGAGCCAGCAGCGGACGTGTTAAGCCGTGAGAAGCAGATCGTCAGGAATGGCTTCGCGCACCAAGACTGTCCTTTCCTGAAAATCGTTGCCGCCGCCGGCTCCACGCGAATCACGGAAGCAAACCCCATCTATGACGTTGCCCTGCTGTTGCAGAACTATCCCGATACGAAGTTTACGGGCGATTGGTGCACCGCCGAGCCGGTGGATTTGAAGACTGAGACAGCGCTGCTAGATCTGAGATTCCTCGCCCTCGAGCGAGCTGGGGGACTGCAACTGGATTGTGAGTTCAAGACCGAGTTGTTCGATCGCGAATCCGTGCAACGTCTGTTACACGGGTTCGCTGGAACTCTAGAGACCCTGGCAAGCGACCCCGCGCGCCAGGTTTCGGATTTTGCCATTCCGCAGGGATTGATTGAGCAGGCGTCGGCGGCGCGGAGACGTGAACAGAAACAGACCATTGCCATCACCTCCACCTTTACTGCTGAACCGGTAGAAGTACCGCTTACATTCTGGATGAAAGAGCTGGGAATCGGCAGCGAGGTGAGTTTCGCGCCCTTTAACCAGGTTTTCCAGCAGTTGCTCGACCCTTCGAGCCTGGTGCTGCGAAATTGCAATGGTATCAATATTATTTTGCTGCGCCTCACCGACTGGGCGCGGTTTGAAGAGAATGCGAGCGCTGTGGACGCGAAGGAGGGGGTCGAGCGCAATGTTCGCGAATTGGCGGGGACGCTGCATGCTGGGACGCAAGGTCTGCAAGCGCCGATGCTGGTTTGTCTGTGTCCGGCGGAGCGGAAGTTCGCGGCGGATTCGGGCTGGTCCGGATTTTTGACCCGCATGGAGCAAGCGCTCGCGTCTGAACTGGGCGGGATTCCCGGTGTTCACGTGATCACGTCAGCCCAGATTATCGCTTCCTATCCGGTCGAAGAATACGAAGACCAGTACGCCGACAAACTGGGCCATATTCCGTACACACCGGCGTTTTTCACCGCGCTGGGAACGATGCTGGCGCGTCGGATTTTCTCTCTGCGCAGCACGCCGCGCAAGTCCATTGTGCTGGATTGCGACAACACTTTGTGGAAAGGCGTTTGCGGAGAAGAAGGACCCACTGGGGTTTCTGTAGATGCACCCCGGCGCGCGCTGCAGGAGTTCATGCTGCAGCAGATCGAGTCGGGCATGCTGGTCTGCCTATGTAGCAAGAACGCGGAAGAGGACGTGCAAGCCGTTTTCGCCCAAAACACTGGCATGGCGCTGCGCAGCCATCACATCGCCGCCCGGCGGGTGAACTGGAATTCCAAATCCCAGAACCTGCGCGAACTTGCGGCCGAGCTGCACCTGGGACTCGACAGCTTCGTATTTATTGACGACAACCCGATTGAGTGCGCCGAGGTCGAGACCCACTGTCCGGAAGTTCTCACCCTGGTCCTTCCTCAGAATGCCGAGGATATCCCCGGTTTTCTGCGAAATGTCTGGGCCTTAGATCACTGGAAGATCACCGCCGAGGACGCCCGGCGCACGGAGATGTACCGGCAGAACGCGGAGCGCGAGCAAGTCCGCCGTCGAGCGTCCACGCTTGACGATTTTCTTGCCGGATTGGAACTGAAACTTGAGATCTGCCCCGCAAAAGAGTCCGATCTGGCCCGGGTCTCGCAACTAACTGAGCGCACCAACCAGTTCAACTTCACAACCGTCCGCCGGAATGAATCCGAGGTGCGCGAGTTGCTGAAGAGCGGTGGGCAGTGCCTGGTAGTGAACCTGAGCGACCGGTTCGGCGATTACGGGTTGGTGGGAGTCGTTTTGTATTCGCTCGAGGATTCCGCACTGACGATTGACACTCTGCTGCTGAGCTGCCGCGCTCTGGGCCGCAAGGTCGAGCACAACATGCTGTCCAGCTTGGGCGAGATTGCGCGGGGCCAGGGCGTGCCTCATGTGGTGGCTAAGTTTGTTGCGACCAAGAAAAACCGGCCAGCGCTCGATTTCCTGAACAGCGTCGGCGAACAGTTCCAGCGGGGAGGGGACGGTCAGTTGCAATACGACTTCCCTGCCAGCTACGCAGCGGAAGTGCATCGCCAACAGCTCAGCCCGCCGGCACCGGCGGAAGATCCCGGGATCGCCCGAGCCCCGCAGGCGGAAAGCGCGAATTCACAGATCGGTGGTGAAAACCGGTTGCTGGCGCGCATTGCCACCCTGCTGGGGGACGTCAGCAGCATTTCTCGCGCCATGGAGATTGCGCGCGTCACCCGTCACGAGCTGCACGGAGTTTTTGTTGCACCGCGAACCGCGATCGAGGAAATGGTGGCGGGCACCTGGGCGCAGTTGCTCAACTTGGATCGGGTCAGCATTCACGACAATTTCTTCACTCTGGGCGGTCATTCTCTGCTCGCGACGCAGGTGGTAGCGCGCATACGGCAGATGCTGGAAGTCGAGTTGCCTTTGCGCGCCATGTTTGAAGCGCCGACCATCGCAGAATTCGCAAGACGCATTGCGGCAATCAGGCAATCAGGCAACGAACTGCAGGTACCGCCGATCACGAAGCTGGGAACACGCGATCATCTCCCCCTTAGCTTCGCGCAGCAAAGGCTCTGGTTCCTGGATCAGTTGGAGCCTAATAATCCGCTCTACAACATGCCGCAGATGTTCCGCATGCGCGGGAAGCTGGATGTTGATGCCGTGCATCAGGCCTTGAACAAAATCGTTGAGCGCCACGAGTCTTTGCGGACCACTTTTGCAATGCACGACAACGAACCCGTGCAGGTAATCGCACCTTCGCTGCAATTGCCGCTCCCAATTACCGATCTGTCGGACGTTCCCGATCAACGGCGTGAAGAAGAGGCGTTGAAGCTCGCGAAGCGGGAAGCCCAACGGCCTTTCAATCTTTCCTCAGGGCCGGTCATGCGGGCGCAACTTTTGCGACTGGGTGCAGAAGATCACGTCCTGCTGCTGACGATGCATCACGTTGTCACGGATCGCTGGTCCATGGGGTTGGTGGCAGAGGAACTGGCCGCACACTACAGCGCGTTTATCGACCATGGGTCATCGCCGCTACCTGACCTGTCAATCCAGTATGCCGATTTTGCAGTGTGGCAGCGCAACTGGCTGCAGGGCGAAGTTCTTGGCTCTCAACTGCGGTACTGGAGAGGGCAGCTCGCTGGAGCTCCCGCGGTGCTCGGGCTTCCGACCGATCATCCGCGCCCGGCACAGATGTCCATGCGCGGAGCGATGCAGTCTTTGATCCTGCCTAAACCTTTGGTGGAGAAACTTAGCGCGCTGAGCCGGCAAGAAGGAGTGACGCTTTTCATGACCCTGCTGGCGTCATTTCAAACGCTGCTGGCGCGATACTCCGGGCAAGAGGACATCGTTGTTGGCTCACCTATCGCAAACCGCAGCTTTGCGGAGCTTGAGCCGCTAATCGGTTTTTTTGTGAACACGCTGGCATTGCGCGGAGATTTATCGGGCGATCCGAGTTTCCGGGAGCTAGTTGCGCAACTCAAAGAGACTTGTTTGCAGGCCTACGCACATCAGGACATTCCGTTTGAGAAGCTGGTGGAAGAACTCCAGCCGGAACGCAGCCTGAGTTACAGCCCGATTTTCCAGGTCCTCTTCGGGCTGCAGAATGCACCGATGCAAGCGCTTCAACTCCCCGGACTCAAACTGGAACGGATGCCAATCCATCCCGGGACATCCATCTTCGATATGTCTTGGTTCGCGATCGAAGTGCCGGAAGGTCTGATGGTGCGGGTGGAATACAGCACCGACCTTTTTGAAGACGCGACCATCGCTCGCGCTCTGGGACATTTTCAACGACTACTGGAAGCTGTCGTGGCGCATCCTGAACGCAGGATTTCCCAACTGCCGATGCTCGGAGAAGACGAGCAGCGGAAAGTCCTGGTGGATTTTAATGCCACGAGGGCGGAATTTACGTCAGGTCTTCGCCTCCAGGATTTCTTAGAGGCATCGGCGACACGCGTTCCTGAGGCGACGGCTCTGATCTGCGGCACTGCGCGCATCTGCTATCGCGAACTGAATGCCCGTGCCAATCAGATCGCGCACCACTTGATCAAGCTCGGCGCCGGACCTGATGTTCTGGTAGGCGTATTCCTGGAGCGAACTTCGGAACTGCTGGCGGCAATTCTAGGAGTTCTCAAGTCCGGCTCGGCGTACGTTCCGCTGGATCCCAGCTATCCGCGTGAACGAATTTCCGCGATTCTGGAAGACGCGAAAGCTCCCATTGTGCTGTCACAAAAATCTTTAGCCGGAGAACTGGCGGGCACAGCGACGAAAATCGTTTGCGTAGACGCGGACTGGTTAGAAATTGCGAAGCAATCCCGCGAGAATCCGGTTGTGGCGGTTAAGCCGGAAAACCTGGCTTACGTTTTGTTCACCTCCGGATCGACTGGCCGGCCCAAAGGCGTAGCTCTCGAACATCGCAGCGCCGCTACGTTCGTGCAGTGGGCGCAAACTGTTTTCACGCCTGAAGAGCTGGCCGGCGTTTTGCTTTCAACTTCCGTCTGCTTCGATCTTTCTATCTTCGAAATCTTTGTTCCGCTGAGCGTGGGCGGAAAAGTGATCGTGGTGCAGAACGCGCTGTTCTTGCCTTCAGCCGAAGCCCGAGACGAAGTCACGCTGATTAACACTGTTCCCTCGGCAATGGCCGAGTTGGTGCGGATGAAAGCAGTCCCGCCGTCGGTGAAGACCATCAATCTTGCGGGCGAAGCTTTGACTGAAACTCTGGTCAACGAAATCTATTCGTCAACTCCCGCCGAAAAGCTCTACAACCTCTACGGGCCGACGGAGGACACAACTTATTCCACCTACACTCTCACTCATCCCGGCAGTCTGGTCACAATCGGCAAGCCGGTGGCGAATACACAAGCATACGTGTTGGACAATCATGGGCACCCTCTCCCGATCGGCGTTCCAGGCGAACTTTATCTCGCGGGCGCAGGTCTGGCACGGGGATATTTCGGACGGCCTGATCTCACTGTAGAACGGTTTGTTCCCAATCGCTTTAGCGTTGAGAGAAACGCGCGCATGTATAAGACCGGCGATTTATGCCGCTGGTTTCCAGATGGGGATCTGGAATACTTGGGTAGGTTGGATAACCAGGTAAAGCTGCGCGGATTCCGCATCGAACTGGGCGAGATTGAAGCGGTGCTGGCGAAACATGCAAGCGTGCGGCAATGCGTGTTGATGGCGCGCGAGGATGAGCCGGGAATGAAACGGCTTGTTGCTTACGTGGTTGCAGCAGAGAGCGAGAATCTGAGTGAGGATACGCTTCGCGAACACCTGAAGCAGAGCCTGCCCGAGTTCATGATTCCGTCGGCTTTCGTGGCGCTGGACTCGTTTCCGCTTACGCCGAATGGCAAAGTTAATCGCAAGGCATTGCCCGCCCCCGAGCGCAAGGCAGAAGGTGAGGACGATTACATTGCTCCGCGCACGCCGTTGGAAGAAGCGGTCGCGGCAATTTGGGCGAAGGTGCTACGCCTGGAACGGGTCAGTGTAACCGATGACTTCTTTGCTCTCGGGGGACACTCTCTGCTTGCGACGCAGGTCATCTCGCGCGTTCGTCAGTCACTGGGCGCAGACTTGCCACTTCGTGCGATGTTCGAAAGCTCAACGGTGGCCGAACTGGCAAAACGGGTGGAAGCGTTGCAGACGCCAAGCGCTAGGCCTGGTCTTGCAATTCAGCCCGTGCCACGCACCGGCGCAATGCCGCTTTCTTTCGCGCAACAGCGGCTCTGGTTCTTGAACCAGTTGGAGCCCAGCAATCCGCTTTACAACGTACCGATCGCAATTGGCATGAGCGGTCAGTTGCATTTCGATGCGCTCGAACGCGCTTTGAATGAGATCGTCAGGCGGCACGAGGTCCTTCGCACCACTTTCGGTGTAAGGGACAACCAGCCGGTGCAAGTGATTGCTGAGGGATTGGCTCTCACTGTCCTGGTTTCCGATCTGACCGGCATGACGCCAGACCAACAACATGGCGCGGTTCACCACCTAGGGATCGAAAAGGCCAAGGACATCATCAACCTGCGAACCGGCCCCTTGTTTCGCGCGAACCTCTTACGTCTTGGTGCGAAAGAAAATGTTCTGCTTTTGAACATGCACCACATCGTCAGCGATGGCTGGTCGCAGTGGCAGTTTATCCGTGAGCTCGCAGCTCTGTATGGAGCATTCGTCGAAGGCAAGCCGTCACCCCTTCCGGAACTTCCCGTTCAGTATTCGGATTACGCAGTCTGGCAGCGGGGATGGATGCGTGGGGAAGTACTTGAACAACATCTCGCGTACTGGAAGAAACAGGTGGGGGGCGCTCCGGCTGTGTTGGAGCTTCCCACAGACCGGGTTCGGCCTCCCGTCCAGACCTACCGTGGCGCCACTCTGACCGAACAATTTCCCATGGAGTTGCTCGAGCAGCTACGTGCCCTGAGCAGGCGGGAGTGCGCGACCCTTTTCATGACGCTCCTGGCTGCGTATCAGACGCTGCTTTACCGTTATACCGCACAGGAAGATATCGTTGTGGGTTCCCCAATCGCCAATCGCAATCGGGCAGAAATCGAGGAGTTGATCGGGTTTTTCGTAAATACGATTGTGTTGCGTACCGATCTTTCCGGCAACCCGACCTTTCGCGAGCTGATACAGCGGGTACGTTCGATAGCGCTGGGAGCATATGCCCACCAGGACTTGCCCTTCGAGAAGTTGGTCGAGGAAGTTCAACCTGAGCGCAGCTTGAGCCACAATCCGATTTTTCAGGTGCTGTTCACTTTGCAGAATGCTCCTCGTTCGGAGTTTAAGCTGCCCGGCCTAGATCTGCGTTCTATCGACATACATACGGGCACGTCAAAGTTCGACTTGGGCCTTTT
>WNGA01005750.1_pt1 | contig 17826 bp, 10 predicted proteins | sample 5400061 | NCBI WGS metagenome assembly WNGA01 (sample SAMN13153366, study PRJNA577476) | soil metagenome | isolation source: 100 cm soil or saprolite under grassland replicate 2 | place: USA:California | collected 2016-06-15 | reverse complement strand
CCACTGCGGCGGGACTGGCGGCGACGGTAAACTCGGCGGCATTCGCGCCGTCAATGGTGAGGCTCAGGCCGGCGAGATCATCAATGCCTGAGTTTGTGATGGTGAAAATGCGTTGGGCACTGCTCCCCACCAACGCCCTGCCGAAGTCCACGCTGCTCACGCCGTCCACAAGACTGACACCGGCGGGTTGTTCGACCGCGATCTCCGGTGCCGGACATCGGACGCTGTCGAGATTGTCAATGGTCGCCCTGGCCGCCCGCGCCGAAACTTTCCCGCCCGCCGTCGTGAACCAGCCCCCCGCGTACAGGTTACTGCCCGAGACGGCCAGCGCCCCCACGCCGCCGTTCATCCCTGACCCGAGGGGCGACCAACAAGTCCCGTTCCATTTGGCAATGTAATTGGCCGGGTACCCACCCGCCGTGGTGAACGCACCGCCCGCGTACAAGTCGTTTCCTGAAACGGCCAGTGCATACACGCTACCGTTCATCCCAGGACCCACTGCGGACCAATTGGTCCCGTCCCATCTGGCAATGTGATTGGCCGGACTCCCGCCGGCTGTGTTGAAGGCGCCGCCCGCATAGAGGTCACCGCCCAGCACGGCAAGCGCATACACGAGGCCGTCCATCCCGGAACCGAGGGCCGACCAACTGGTGCCGTTCCATTTGGCAATGTAGTTGGCCGGCGTCCCACCGGCGATTGTGAACCAACCGCCGGCATACAAGCTACTCCCTGAGACGGCCAGATCGTATATGGCACCTGAATTCTCCCTCCACTTCCAATTCGTCCCAAACCCGGAGCTGGACCAACTGCTCCCGTTCCATTTGGCGATGGCAGTGGCCAGACCATAACCGGCCACATAGAGGTCAGCGCCGGAAACCGCCAGCGCCTTGACGGCGACGTTCAGTTTCGAACCGAGTAACGACCAATCGGTCCCGTTCCACGTGACCACGCCGAAATCCCCCCCCGCATACACGTTCGTGCCGGACGCGGCCATCGCATAAACGTATTCGGTCCGGTTCGTTATTCCTAAGCCGAGCGCGGACCAATTGGTGCCGTCCCATTTGGCAACGTAATTGGCTGTACCTGCCTCCGTCGTGGTAAAATAGCCTCCCGCATACAAATCGCTGCCCGCGACTGCCAGCGCAGTAACGCCGTCGTTCAATCCCGCAGCAAGGGCCGACCAATTGGTCCCGTTCCATCTGACAATGCCATAGGCTGCCGCCCCGCCCACCTCCGAGAATGCGCCCGCCGCATACAGGTCAGAGCCCGACACGACCAGCGCAGACACGAGAGTCCCTTCGTCCAACATCGGAGCGATCAACGACCAACTGCTCCCATCCCATTTTGCAATTTTGGCGTTACGCCACTCGCCGCCGACATTTGCTCCCGCATACAGGTTAGTGCCCGAGAAAACCAGCGCAGACACGGAACCGCCCACCCCCGAACCGAGTGCCGACCAACTGCTCCCGTCCCATCTGGCAACACCTGCGGCTGCGCTTCCGCCAGCCGTGTTGAAAGAGCCGCCCGCATACAAATCGCTGCCCGACACTGCGAGGGCAGCCACTGCTTTGTTCATCCCCGAGCCCAGCGCCGACCAGTCGCTCCCGTTCCATTTGGCGATGTAATTCGCCGGGCTCCCACCCGCCGTTGTGAACGCGCCCCCCGCATACAGGTCAGCGCCCGAAATGGCCAGGGCCCACACGTTGCCGTTCATCCCGGTTCCAAGCGCCGACCAACGGCTCCCGTTCCACCTGGCAATGTATTGGATGGCGCTACCGCCAGCCGTGGTGAAATTCCCTCCCGCGTACAAGTCACTGCCCGAGACGGCCAGTGCAAACACGTTGGTGTCCATCCCGCTCCCAAGCGCCGACCAATTGGTCCCGTCCCATTTGGCAATGTAACTGGCCGGCCTCCCGCCCGCCGTCGTGAACGCCCCTGCCGCATACAAATCGTTGCCCAAGATGGCCAGCGCCCGCACCGGACCATTCATCCCCGAACCGAGGGTCCACCAATTGGTCCCGTCCCATTTGGCAATCCTGTTGGCCAGCATGTCACCGACGCTGGTGAAGTTGCCGCCGATGTAGAGATTGCCCGAACCATCCACCGCCGCCGCGTAAACCGCGCCGTCAGTTCCCGGAAGACCACCCATGCTGCTCCAGTTATCGTCGCTGAAGGGCGCAGGGTGGAGATGGGTGTTGGACGCTCCGATCAGAAGCGCGGCGAGGACGGACGGGCGCGCCGCGGCGATCGTCCGCGACACGCTCGTGATGATAGTAAGGAGAATTGTTTTCACAGGTCTTGATTGAGTTTCGTCAGGTGGGTTCATGGCAGCGCCAACACGCGGTAAAAGTCCTGCGACCCGCTGGCGGGCAGCACGAACCGCGTCTCGGTGGTGCTGGCGATGCGGACAGCCGCGAGAGTCCACGCCCCGCTCAGATCCGTGGCGCTCTGCACGCCGTAGTAGCGGCCCGGCACGCTGCGGAAATACACCGCGCGCTGGCCGGCGGGAACCGGAGTTTGATCCGACGCGGTGAGATCGGCCGGACGGGGCGCCAGTTCGAGTTCGAGGCGGGACGCGCTTTGCGTGGGGTCGGTGCCGGCGAACCACTCGGCGCCGTTGGTGAACCCGTCGCCGTCAGCATCATCGCCCTCGCCGCTGGCGGCGGGAAACTGGGCGTTCAAGCCGGTGGCCACGGCCCAATCGGCGTAACCGGGCCGCTCCACCCAAAGCGCCGTCGGACGATCCGCATAAGTGGAACCCCAGCCCGTGGTTCCGGGACGGTAGAAGACGGTGACAAAGGGGGAACTCTCAAACAGCGGATACGCGGGACGAATCGGTGGCGCGTTGCCTTCAAAATAAAGACCGGTCAGCCGCGGGCAGTAGGCGAAGGCGTTTTCATGGATGGTGGTGACGCTGCCCGGAATGATCATTGTTCTGAGGCCGGTGCAACCCCGAAACGCATCGTCTTCGATCGTGGTGACGCCGCTGCCAATAGCGACATTCGTCAGACCCGTGCAATCGGCGAATGCATAGGATTCGATCAAGGTCACGCTGTTCGGAATCGTGATACTCGTAAGGCCGGTGCATCCCTCGAACGCTTCGTCTCCGGTTCTGGTCACGCCGCTGCCAATGACGACATTCGTCAGTCCGGTGCAGCCAAAGAATGCATAGTCGCCAATGGAAGTCACGCTGTCGGGAATCGTAATGCTCTTCAGGCTGACGCAGGATCGGAAGGTTTCACCTTGGATACTGGTGACGCCGTCGGGAATCGTGACGCTCCTGAGCCCGGTGCAGCCATAGAACGCCAAATATCCGATGCTGGTGACCGTGTCGGGGACCGTGATCCTCGTCAGGCGGGTGCAATCAATGAACGCCCCGTGCGCGATGTTCGTGACGCTCGTGGGAATTTCATAGCTTCCGGATTTGCCGCCAGGGACTTGAAGGAGCGTATTCGTATTCTTGTCGAACAAGACCCCATCCACACTGGTGTAAAACGAGTTCAGCGGATCCACCGTTATCGCGCGCAGGCTGTCGCAGTAGCCGAACGCGAGCGCTCCGATGCTGACTATGCCGGGGCCAATCACGACGTTCGTCAGGCTCTCGCACCGGACGAACGCGTAGTCGCCGATGCTGATGAGTCCATTCGGAATCGTGACGTTGCTGAGGCTGGTGCAGTTAAGGAACGCGTCAGAGTCGATGTTGGTGACGCTGTTGGGAATGGTGACACTCGTCACATTCGTTTCCTCGAAGGCCAACGCGCCAATCATTCTCACCGGCAGGCCGCCCAGAGTATCTGGAATCACGACCGCACCGCCGAGGCCGGCGTAAGCCGTGACCACCGCCCCGCCGCCGTTGGTTTGATAAACAAAGTCACCTTCCTGATCGCCCAGCGCTCTCAGGGACAACAAAGGCAACAGCGCCAGCATCACCCACGCGAGGCGGCGGCGGCCCGACATTGCGCGTCTTAGAGCGTGTTTAGAAAACGGAGCGCGGCTGTGTCGAAGACCAGCCGCAGCGTCTGAGAAGTTTCCAACTGGCCGGAAATTCGGGGCGTGCTGCGGCTGGTCGAGGACGACACAGCCGCGCTCCGGATTTTCAAACCACGCGCTCAGCACGGTGCCGAGGAAGTTTGTCGTGTTGGTTTGTCTTGGCCTTTTCATGATTCCTTTTGGTTGTTGCGATCACAGTCGCGGGCGGTCCGGCGCGCACGGAGTGACGCGCCCCACGCGCTCACGGTTTGGACAGGCGATAAAACTGGGCCCCGTTGGTGGCGGGCAAGGTTGCGGGATTCGCACTGCCGCTGGCCGCGGTGGTCCAGTTGCTCGCGTTCAGGTTGGGGCTTTGTTGCACGACCCAGCCGAAGGTCGGCGGAGTCCAGGAAACGTTGAGCGTTGAGGGTTGAGAGTTGAGTGAGACGGAAAGCACCGGCAGGCTCACCACACTGGTCTCGGTGACGAAGGGGCCGCCAGCGAAGGCGGTGTCCACGGCTTGCACACTCCAATACACCGTCTGGCCGTTGGTCAGGCCGGTCAGCGGCAGGCTGTGGCGCAACGTGGCGTTGCCGAGCGCCGGCACACGGCGGAATCCGTTGGTGGCATCCACGTGCGCGGAGAGGAGATCGATGCCGCCGGGCGTGGTGCCGGCACGGACGTTGTAGGTGAGACCGCTGGCGGGTGTTTGACCGTCCGTGGCGGAATTCCACGAGAGCATCACGGCGTTGGTGGTGGCGGTCATGGCCAGGCCGGTGGGCGCGCTGGGCGGAGAATTGGTGAGGGGGGTGTAGTTCCGCCAGAGTTGGGAGATGTAGTTGGGGCCGTTGTATCCTGTGAGCAGGAAGTCCAGCCGCCCGTCGTTGTCATAATCGCCCCACGCCACCGAGCCTGCGTGAAGCTGCGGCAACCCGGGCGTAACCGTGTCCGTCACATTCGTGAACCCCCTTCCGGTGTTCCGCCACAGTTGGGAAACGCGAGTGAAGTAGTTGGTTTTGTAAAAGCCTCCCGTGAGCAGGAAGTCCAGCCGTCCGTCATTGTCGTAATCGCCCCACGCCACGGAGGAGTACGCAACTTGCGGCAGACCGGGCGCGACCGTGTCCGTCACATTCGTGAACCCGCTGCCTGTATTCCGCCACAGTTGAGAAATCGTGCCAGAAGGAACTGCGCGATTCGTTGCTCCTGTGACGAGAAAGTCCAGCCGTCCGTCATTGTCGTAGTCGCCCCAGGCGACCGAACCCCATAAAGTCCCCGGCAAACCGGGCGCCACTGTGACCGTCACATTCGTGAAGCCGCTCCCTGTGTTACGCCAGATTTGGGAAACGGGCTGTAAAAAGGGCGGCCCGCCGACCGTTTCCACTCCCGTGAGTAAAAAATCCAGCCACCCGTCATTGTCGTAATCGCCCCACGCCACCGAGCTAGCGTAAATTCGTGGCAGTCCGGGCGCGACTGTGGCGGTCACGTTCGTGAATCCGTTTCCTGTGTTGCGCCAGATTTGGGAGATGGACTCTGTGCCGCTGGTGTTGTAATTGTAAAAGACTCCGGTGATGAGGAAGTCCAGCCGTCCGTCGTTGTTGTAATCGCCCCACGCCGCCGAACTGGACCAAACTCCTTGCAGACCGGACGCGACGGTGTCTGTCACATTCGTGAACCCGCTCCCCGTGTTTCGCCATATCTGGGAAATGCCTGCGTCACAGTTGGTCATTCCCGTAAGGATGAAGTCTAGGCGCCCGTCGTTGTCATAGTCGCCCCATGCCACCGAGCCGACAGAAACCGGCGGCAGGCCGGACGCGACGGTGGCTGTCACATTCGTGAAGCGACTTCCTGTGTTCCGCCAGATTTGGGAGATTAAGTCCCCGATTTCTATGGAATATTGTCCGGTGAGCAGGAAGTCCAGCAGGCCGTCGTTGTCATAATCGCCCCACGCTACGGAGGCGCCATAAACGTCCGGCAGGTCCGGCGCGACCGTGGCGGTCACATTCGTAAAGGTAGGCTCGGCCGCGCCTACGCCCGCGACAGACAACAAAACAATGGCAACATACCACCGCCCCGCGGCCAGCCGGGCGGTTTTGATACGGGTACAAGTTTTGATGAGGGTACAAAGAATGGCTTTCACGCAGTCACGACATCACCTCCATTGAACAATGCCTAGGTAGGGGTACTACTACCACGGCCTGAAGACCGGGCTGGACCTCGCGTGTCACGACTCTGCACACAGACTTGAGAACAAAGTTACTCTGCGTTCCTTGATCCTCACAAAATCCTCAGGCGACAACGTATCTTCCAGAAAGTCGTGCACGAACAAATCCAGCGTGCAGAAGTTGGCGATGAAATTCTCAATCGCCGAGGACCAGCTCGAGCAGCCGCACAGAATTGGCACCGGGTTCATTCAGTTCGCCGGCTGGGCTGCCGGCTTCGCAGGCGCAAGGTCGATGTGGGTCGGCAGCTCGCCGAAATGGTAGTAGCGATGCTCCAAGCCGCTGTCCCGCACGATGACCACGCGCAGGCCGGACTTGTCTCCACCCTGCGGCTGGCCCACCGGGCCGGTCGTCACCGCTTCCAGATCGCCATCGCGGGCCACGGCGTTGCGGTGATAATGGCCCGAGAAGAGATGCTTCACCCCGAACTCGCGAAACAGGGCCAGATGCGGCGCGCGCCTCTCCTTCGGGATGTTGAAGTATTCGTCCGCCTCGTCGGCGGTCTTCAGGAACCACGGGTGGTGTTGGAAGATGACGATGTGTTGCGCGCCGTCCGCGCGGGCGCGCTCCAGTTCCGTCCGGAGCCATTGCTCCTGCGCCGCGTACTCGTTGGTGGTTTTCTGCGGCGAATGAATGACGCTCGAATTGAGCACCAGCCCGGCCAGCCCGCCGTTCCGGAACACATACCGATCGGGACCGAAGCCGTTCGTGTAGGCCGCGATGAGTTCCGGCGTCGGCACGTTTTCGACATCATGATTGCCGGCCACGTTATGCACCGGAATGGCGGGATCGACCTTCGCGGCGATGCGCTTGAACTCCGCGATCTGGGCCGCATCCCCCGGCTTGTTCACCAGGTCGCCGGTGATGACCACGAACTTCGGGCGCAGCCGGTTGACCGTGGCCACGGCGAACTCAAAGTTCGCCGTCTCCTGCGCGAAATCCTTGTTCCCCGTGAACATGCCGAACTGTGGATCACTGAGCTGGATGAAGAAGAACGGTTCCGCCGCCCCGGCCATCAGTCCAGAAGCCATGAGCATCGCTGCAAACAATCCGGTCATTGACTTCAGCCATTTTTTCATCGCTTGTCCGACTCCGGCGTGCCGGTTCCCATTCAAGACGCCGCGCCACACGACCTGAAGGTAAGGGGTCAGTTCTGTAAGGGGCTCTTGATAATGGCTACTTTTGGCGGGACTTCCCTCGTCGCACCGCTGGCAGGGCTGGCGGACTTTCTCGGTGCGGACAAAGTTGAGACCGGGCTGGGAGTTGAAGCGATTGTGACACCAAGCCGGGAAGCAGCTATCCCTGCTCCCCGCCGCACATCCGCTCAAATGCCGCCTCGTCGATGATCTTCACGCCGAGTTTCCGCGCCTTCTCCAGCTTCGACCCCGCCTCATCGCCCGCGAGCACAAAGTCCGTCTTTTTGCTCACGCTGCCGCTGACTTTGCCGCCGAGCGACTCGATCTTCGCGGTCGCCTGCTCGCGGGTGAGCGTCGGCAGCGTGCCCGTGAGCACGAACGTCTTCCCCGAGAACGGCCCGATGGCCGCCCTGGCGGTGTAGAGCGACGACTTAAAATTCACCCCCGCCGCGCGCAGCCGGTCCACAAGCTTGCGGTTCCGAGGGTCCGCGTACCACTGCGTCAAGCTCTGCGCGATGACTTCGCCGACGTCTTCGACTTCCGAAAGCCGGTCCACCCCCGCCGCAAAAACGTCGTCCACGCTCGCGAAGGCGCGGTCCAGGCTCTTGGCCACGCCCGCGCCGACGTGGAGGATTCCCAACCCGAAGAGGACGCGCCAGGCGTCGCGCGACTTGCTGGCGGCCACACCGTCGAGGAAGTTTTGCGCGCTCTTCTCGCCCATGCGTTCGAGGTTGGCGACCTCCTTGGCCGTGAGTCTGTAAAGGTCCGACACGTCGCGCACCAGACCGCTCTTGACGAGTTGGGTCGCCAGCACCTCGCCGCCACCCTCGATGTCCATGGCGCCCCGAGCGCACCAATGCTCGATGCGCCCGCGCACCTGCGCCGGGCAATCCGGGTTCGTGCAGCGCCACACGGCGGCCTCCTCCAGTGGCGCGGGCGTCTCGCCAGTGACGAGTGGCGCAGGCGACCCGCCCGAAGTGACAGGCCGGAGGCCTGCCCCACTGCCGGCCGTTCCGCCCTTCGACACTTTTGAGCCGCACTCGGGACATTCCTTCGGAAAACGAAATTGCTTTTCCCGCCCCGTGCGCTTCGCCGTCACGACGCGCACGACCTCGGGAATGATTTCGCCCGCCTTCTGGATCACGACGGTGTCGCCCACGCGCACGTCCAGGCGCTTGATTTGATCCTCATTGTGCAGCGTGGCACGTTTGACGGTCGTGCCCGCGAGGAACACGGGATCCAATTCCGCCACCGGTGTGAGCGCGCCGGTGCGGCCGACCTGCACGGTGATGGCATCGAGCTTTGTCTCGGCCTGTTCGGGGGCGTATTTGTAGGCCATGCCCCAGCGGGGCGCTTTGGAGGTCGCGCCCAGCCGTTCGCGCAAGGGGATCGAGTCGAGCTTGATGACCGCGCCGTCCGTTTCGTACGGGAACTTGTCCCGCACCTTGTCCATCTCGTCGATGGCCCGGAGCAACTCGTCGATCGAATCACAATGCCAATATTTTTCCGCCGTCTTGAAGCCAAGCGATTTCAGCCATCGCAGCAATTCCCGCTGCGTTTCCGGCACGCGGCCGCCCTCGGATTTGCCGATCCCGTAGAGGAGGATGTCGAGCCTGCGCCGGGCGACCAGCGTTGGGTCAAGCTGCTTGAGCGAGCCGGCGGCGGTATTGCGGGGATTGGCGAAGAGTTCTTCACCGGCGGACTGGCGCCCGGCATTGATCTTTGCAAACACGAGTTTCGGGAAGAACACCTCGCCGCGGACCTCGAGAATTCGTGGCACATCACGATGCGCGGCAAGCCGCAGCGGGAGGCTCCGAATCGTCTTCAAATTCGCCGTGATGTCATCGCCCGTCGTGCCGTCGCCGCGTGTCGCGCCGAGGGTGAAAAGGCCCTGCTCGTAGCGCAGATTGATCGCCACGCCGTCGATCTTCGGCTCGACCACCCATTCGAGCTTCTCGTCCGGCACGAGTCGTTGCACCCGCTCGACGAACGCCCGCACCTCCTCCTGTGAGTAGGTGTTGTCCAGGCTCATCATCGGCGCCAGATGCTGCACGGAATTGAACTTGTCCAACGGCTTGCCGCCCACGCGCTGGCTGGGTGAGTCGGCCGTGGCCTGTTCCGGGAACTCCCGCTCCAGTTCGATCAACTCGCGGTAGAGCCGGTCGTAGTCGAAATCGGAAATCACAGGCTGCGCCTCGACATAGTAAGCGTGGTCATGGCGGCGGATTTCCTCGGTGAGCGTGGCGTGGCGGGCTTTGGCTTGCGCAGGCGTCATGGGAACGCATTACACGGAATCTCCGCCGGGGCGGCAAGTGGGATTCGGCCCGCTTGACGGTGGACGCGAGGCGGATTCAGGAAAGGAGCGCGGACAGCTTTGTCCGCGCGAATTCGATCTAATGCCAAACGACACGCGGACAAGGCTGTCCGCGCTCCTTGACGCCACCGCTGCCTCGCCTTACTCTGCGCGCAGACGCAACGAACACCATGCCGCTGGAAATCACCATCGAATATTGCACTGCTTGAAACTATGAGCCCCATGCCGTCGGTCTGGCGGAAAAGCTCATGCGACTCAAGCAGGACATCCGTTCGCTCACGCTCGTGCCCTCGGGCGGAGGCGCCTTTGAAGTCACCGTCAATGGAAAGAAAATCCATTCCAAGCTCGCCACGGGCCAATTCCCCGACCCGGAGGCGATGCTCAAGGCCGCGAGAGCGAAGCGGTGAAGGCTTCCATTTACGATTTGCGATTTACGATTTGGGAGGTCCAAGTGGACGTCTCCTTCCTCAGCTTCGTAAATCGCAATTCGTAATTCGCAAATCACAAAGCGGGAGAGTGATGGGTGCCTGGTGGCCCCCGCGGTCTTCAAAACCGTCGTCGGCTCGTCCAACGGGTCTAGGTATGTTCGATTCGTACCCTCTCCGCCATATTTTAAGGGAAATGTGAAAAGGCTTGACATTTTATGACATATTTCTGACAACTTCGCGCATGAACGCGAAGCAATCCAAGCGCAAGTCAGCCACTGAAAAGTTCCCAATCGAAGTCACAGAAGGCTCGGCCACAGTCAAGGTTTACGACACCAGCCCCGAGGGCCGGCGCTACAAGAGCTACACCGTCGTCTACTGGCTCGCTGGCCGACGCGAGCGAAAGGTGTTCGCCAAGCTCACCGATGCTCTGGCCGAAGCCGAGCGTGTTGCCATCCGCCTCGCCAATGCCGAGACCGATCCGCTCAAGCTCTCCAACAACGACGTGGCCGTGTATCTGGAAGCCTGTGAGACCCTCAAGCCGCTCGGCGTTCCGCTCCACCATGCCACGCGTGAGTTCGCCGAAGCCCTAAGAGACCTGCAGCCACACGGCCGCACCCTCTCCGCCGCGGTTGGCGAACAGAGCGCCGTCCTCGGCAAACTCGCCCAGGCGGGCCTGACTGGCGTGACTCTGCAAACCCTCGCGGACTACTACCTCGCCCGCCACGTCAGCGGCATGAACAAGACGACTGTCTCCGAAGCCGTAGAATCGTACGTCGCCGAAGTCGAGAGACGGGCGCAGCGCAAGGAAGTCTCGGACGAATATGCCCGCGTCGTTGGCGTCTCGCTCCGCAAGTTCGCCGCCGCGTTCAACGTCACGCTCGACCGCGTTTCCGGCTCGAACCTCAAGACTTGGCTCGACAACCTCAGCGTGGCCGGCGCCACGCTCAACGGCTACCGCGGTCGTCTGGTCACGTTCCTACGCTGGTGCATGGACAACAAGCTCCTGCCCAAGTCATGGGATGAACACAACACCATCAAGCGCCGCATCGAAGTGCCCGGCAAGGATGCCGTCATCTACACCCCGCAGACGATGAAGCGCCTCCTTCTGGCCGCGCACGAGAACATGCCCGCGCTTCTGCCTTACATTGCCATCGGCGGATTCGCCGGCCTGCGCACTGCCGAGATTACGCGGCTGCACTGGGAAGATATCCGCCTGCCGGCCGACAAGCCCGATCGCCGCTTCATCATCGTCCGCAGCGAGAATAAGACCGGGCGCCGTGTCGTTCCCGTCCATGAAAACCTCTATGCCTGGCTGCGCCTTTACCTGCGGCCGCAAGGCTTCGTTGTGCCGCGCGAAATCCTCAACCAGTGCAAGCTTCACGTCATCAGCGACCGGGCCACGAACGCCCTCGCCAAACTGGCGGGCGTGACGTGGCGTCGCAATGCCTTGCGAAAATCTTACGCGAGCTACCGGCTGGCTGAGACCGGCAATGCCTACACCACGGCAGAAGAAACCGGCCACGCCGTCGCTGTGCTCAAGACCGTTTATCGCGAAGTCTGCCTGCCTGAGCAAGCCGCCGAATGGTTCGGCCTCATGCCGCCCGAAGGCTGCGGTGCCGGCATTATCCCGCTGCCCGCTGTGGCCAACGCCTGACCATTTCTGTGGCTGCGCCGCAGCGGCTGTGACAAAGCGGCGTATCTGGGATTATCGAGAACCCCCGGCATTGGGCGTTCCTTACTCTGCGCCCGCTTTAGTAGCTGTTCCCTCATTCGCCGCCGGTGGCGGAGTTCAAACTGCCAGCCGGGCATTGAGCGTCAACGCACTCCGGATTGCTGCGCCTTGATATGCGCGCGTATCTTCGCAACGATTCGCCGTGATGAATTCAAAATTGAACAAACGCAAGCGCCCAGTCCGGGGGAAGCGAATCGGGAATCTCTACCTCCGTCGGCGTCCGGTGAAACCGGAGGAATTCCTTCGGCTGGTCGATGGGCGGGACAAGCCGCAATTCTTATCCAAGTTTGCAAGATGGCTCGCAGACGACACGTGCGCCGTCTCGCTGGTGCGACTCTGCTTTGAAGGGGAATTGGAGCGAAAGCGGTTGGCGTGGCGCGAGGAATTGTATTCTGCCGAGTTGAGGGTGCAACAGCGCGCCTCTCGCGAGCGAGACCCTAAGCGGCGCCATCGTCTTTTTCGGGAGGTCGATCGTCTCCTGCCCACCGAGGGAGCCAACATCGTCGCTGCCGAACTCTATCGCCGCACGGAAACGTTCCATGCGGAGCACACCAAGAGACTTGTCCAAAAGCTGTCTGCTCGTCGCCCTGTCGAGCAGGTTCGTTACCTCGACAACTATTTGAGGCATCGCAAGCTTTTGCCACCTGCTGAACCCGCGTCACTTTTCGCGCCTGTCCCAAAAGCCTGGCGCGGTACGCTCACCAACAGGCCGCCACGCTCCATCTCTCTGTCGGAAGTCGAGGATGCCTACTACGACGATCACCCGGGACTGTTACGTCACGAGGAAAGGGCGCGTCACCTTATCCATGACATTGAGTTCGGGGGAGAACTGGCCCACAAAATGGCGCGTAGTAAAATCCCTGGCGACGCAGACGCACTCGAAGAACTCGGTCAAGCTCTTGCCGTCATCCCCGAACTGGGCGAATGCCCAAAACCCGTTTGGGCCGCACTGTGCAACTACTGCGAAGAAATCGGAACGGGCGACAAGAAGCGATCGGTACGGGCGAACTACCTTCGCTCGTTTCTGAAGACGGCTTTCGAGCGCGACGCGGCCGCGCTGCGGCGCTTTGTTGCTACTGCCCTTCTCCAACACATTGAATGGCTGGATCGCATCGAGCTTGGCCAATTCCGGGCGGCGAGGCTCACGGCGCGAAAGATTCTGGCTGAAATCGCGTGCCTGGCCAGGGGCAACAGAGAGCGGGCCAAGGGTTACCGCCAGATTCATCGCGCCGCACGCCACGACCCGAAGGTCGTGCGCGCGCTCCGGGACTTCTTCTTCGACGGCTTGCCAACCCAGGAACTCCGCCTGCATCGTGGCTTATTGGCCAAGCTCATGCCGGCACTCAAGAAGGAGGTGACACACCTTGGCAGATTCCGCTTTCTGCGCACGTCGCAGAGCAGAGTGGGTTTGATTCCTCGCGCACTCAAACTCGACGCCCCTGGCAGCCAGTTCCGGCGCAAACTGGCAATGTACCAGACTTGGCCTGAGCGAGTCCTGCTCCGCCGACGAGAGAAGATGAAGGACGCGGAGTTGACCGCAGCCGTAGACCGGCTCGCGGGAGTGCCCGAAGGGCGCATGAAAAGCGCGCGTTACGTCCGCGCTGCCGAGCGTCTCCGCGAACGAGAAAATCTGCTCTACCCAGACTAATCGAAGCCACCCAGGTCTTTTCCGCTCGCCCGACAAAAGCCGCCATCTCACTGGGCGGCTTTTGACGGGCGCCTTTTTTTGCCTCCATGCGCTCTTCCGCGTAGTTCTGCCGCGTCACGTAAGCACAGGCTTGCAGAAACGCAAATCAGCAGTGAATAGCGATGAAGACAACAGTACCACAGCCCGAATCCGGCGCGGGCCTTGACTCCCCCGGCTACTTCAACAAGGAGCAGGTAGCGCGTCATCTCAACGTCTCCAAGCGGACCATCGACGCGCTCATGCGCGCCAAAAAACTCCCGTTCATCAAACTCACGCGCAAGCTCGTCCGGTTCCCGAAAGCCGACGTGGACGCCTACCTCGCGCAGCATCACCGGGTCAATGCCGTCGGCGAATAAAGTTGGAAGGGGCCATGAAGATCCCATGCGCCCGAGCAATCGCCGAACCGAAGCCAAGCCCTTCGCGGCGCGAGTTTTTTTGCAGGCCACCCGATGACACTCCCCTTGCACTCGCACGCCTACACCGAACAAGGCACTTACTTCAGCTTCCCCCTCTGCGCACTCGCCTACGGGCAGACCGTCCCTCAGCGCCTCAACGCCATTATCTGCTACAGTATGGTCGATGCCGGCCGAAAGCTCTGGCAACGCATCCCCGAATCACAACGCACTGGTCTCTGGGCGACCTGGGCGGAAAGCGGCGCATCGCCGAAGGGCTTCAACAGCAGCGACCCGCTGCATGTCGGGCTGTTGTGCGGCGCCTCCATCATCGACGTGAGGCCGGGTTGTCTACGCAGCGCGCTCGCCGACTACCATTCATTGCGCCAGTTTCGCGAAGCGTTCGAGAGTCGCCACGGGAGAGACCCCGTGGTCCGCATCAAACGGGACCTGCTGTTTGAAGCGCGGGACGGGAAGGGCATCACGCCCCGTCAACTGACGGTGCTCGCGGCCATTTATAGCGTCATCGGCCGCAAAGCCGTTCCGGTGCTCATCACCCGCGAACGAATTCGCCGCTGTGCCCTCGGCTACAAAACTCAGGCGGTTTTCTATGCTGAATTCTGCCAGCGCCAGGACGGCGCGCAACCTCTGACGGAATGGGAACTCCGCTCCGAAGTGGACCGACTGCACGAAGGGAAGTTTTTCCAGCGCGTCACCTACGGCCAGCGCCAGACCTATTACTCCCATCGCATGACCGCGACGGAATTCCAAATGGCGCTCATCGACCTGAAGACACATCGTTTTGGCTTCAAGCGGCTTCGCCGCCTGGACGACGAAGCACTCACCAACACCATCCGCAATCAGCGGGCGGCGATGCTCGGCAAGCCGCCATGCGTCCCGGACGCGGCTCCACCCATCTTAGATCGCGGGATGACACCGGAGGACACCCCCTTCAGCTAGCTCCATTGCTGCGCCAGTGAAGAACCAGTGGTCCGCCGCTCTACCACCGCTTTAATACAACCCCTCTTTACACAAACTCTTTGAAGCAGAAACAACTGTAAGAAAATCGATGCGAGTACAACGGGGGCGCCCCTCCACGAAGAACTCAGTCAATCATCCTTCCTGATGAAGACGACCGAAACTCAGCCGCACGCTGCTCCTGCCCGCCTGCCGCGCCCCGTCTCAGACGACCTGGGCATCCGCAAGCTCGTATTCATCCATTCCAAACTCGACGATGCCGGACTTAGCCCTGGCACTTTCCGCGTCTATTGCCACCTCGCCCGTCGCGCCAATGGCGACGTGGCGTGGCCATCCGAGACGTCCTCCCCGTAGGCGAGGACCAGCCGGGAATTTCCAGAGTCAACAATGTGCAGGATCTCCGAGTCCCCGAATGTCAGGCCTTTCGGCGTATTAAACTGGCCGAACCCATTCCCATACGTCCCAAAATCCAGCAGAAACTTACCAAAGGTGTCGAACTGTTGGATCCGGTGATTATTTGAGTCAGAAATATAAATGGCTCGCTCATCGGGAGACAGCGCTACGTCGAATGGGGCGTTGAACTCTCCGGGTCCGGAACCAGCTGCACGGTCTGATCTACCAATGCGACCTGACCCGTTAAAAGTGGGATCCAGCTCGAAGGATGCAGATGTCGGCCGAAGTCTAATCACTTGATTGTCTCCGGACACGGCGACATATACATTACCGGAAGAATCCACGTCGAGGCCTGTTGGCATGGTTCCAACCGCTACAGAACGTATGACACTCCAATTTCCGTCGTATTCCCTGACTGTGGCGCTTGAACGCGACAAAACATAGAGGTGTCCATTTGAAGTCGCCTCTAGATCCACGGGATCTTCAACGCTATGCGAGCTTTGTTGGATCGGGGGCGTCTGCACACACACTCGTAACGGAGCTTGACCCCAAACAACGTTGAATCCGCCGCTGCTGGAGAATCGGCCCGCCGTCGTTTGAATCGTGACGACTGGGAAGTATTGACCGGCGGACGTAAACGTGTGGGTTATGGGGCTCAGATCAGTGGAACTTTGATCAGTGACGTTGTCTCCATTAAAGTCGTACAAAACCTGCTGGATAGTGCCCAGTGCGCTCGCTTGTATCTGAAAGGTGACATTCAAAGGCGCGAGGCCGCCTATCGGCGTTGCCTGAAGTTGGACTGGGTCAACTGGATTTGCGCTTCCGGTCACAGTGATGCTGGCGGTTCCAGCGTTTCCAGCAATATCTTCAGCAGTCGCAATGATGGCATTAGCTCCAGTATCCAAAGGCACATTCAGCGCTTCGTATGAATTCCCGCTGATGAAGGCGAGCACGCCGTTGACCGTGATGCGCCTAAGGGATGCTTCGTTGAATGTTCCTTGCACATTGATCCGTGAGGTGCTGAACGTGGAATTGTTGGCAGGTGCCGTGATTGAAACGGTGGGAAGCACGGAGTCCAAATAGACCTTGGTTGTGGCTTGCGCTGTCCTGTTCTGATTGTCAGTTGCAACCAGCGTGAACTGATTTTCGCCCTCGGCAAGGGATGGGTTCAAGACGAAATCCCCTGTGGTGGGCAGAAGCGCAGCGCCGTTCAAGGTCAGGCTCGTCAAGGCACCCGGATTCACGCCCTCTACGTGGGCAACCAGCGTCCCGGGAGACGCGGTAAAAAACGGTCGGATGCCAAAAAGTGATACCACCGGTCCGGAGGGGGTAATGGTGAGAGTGATCGTGGATGAAACTGTAACTGCACCTGAATTATCCATTGCCTTGGCGGTGAAGGTATAACTGCCGGCAACGACATTATGGAGCGAATACCTCAGCGGACTTGCGCTACTTTCAGCGATTTTGAAGTTTCCTCGGAAGAGCTGGATTTTGCTGATCGTGCCGTCACTGTCAAATGCCTCAATCAAAATCTCAGCGTCGTCGGAAGAGAGCAACGTAGTGCCCGTGGGCGGAGCAATTGTCAGGGTTGGAGGCACGTTTACCGGAGTTGTCGTGATTTGATAACTTTCGCTTTCGGTATCGCTGGGAAGCCAACCGCTCCGAAAAGCTTTGGCATTCAACGTGAGATTATGGTCGACCGGTACCGTCGACCCGGAAGTGATTGCCGGATCGGATTCCGTTGGGGTTTGCCCGTTAACGGTGTAATGGATGCTCGCCCCTGCCGTCGGGCACGTGATAGCCACATTCTGCGCGGAAGGGTAATTTCCCCCGACGGGATTGAAAGCCAGTGACGCAACGTTAGGCGTCAGGGGAGGGGTACCTAACTGTGCCTCCTCCAGGTTCGTCAATCCATCCGCATCAGGGTCTTTGTAGCCGTCACTGGTGCCCGTATTGCCAGTGTCTGCGAGATTTGGATTAGTGAGCGTCTTGTAAAGTTCGTAATCATCGGAAAGTCCGTCCCCGACGGAGTCCGGGTTATAAAAGTTGCTCAAGTCAGCGACATCGTAATTGCCGTTGCCGTTACTATCCTCAAAGTAGTCCGGCAGCCCGTCGCCATCGGAGTCGATTGGCAGTCCGCTAGTGTTGAGCGCAACATAGTGGAGGCCAAAATCGACCTGCGATGTGCCTTCCTTGGCGTTGTCGGTCGTCGTGGTGAAATGGAAGAGGCCGGCTGCGGCGGCGGACTGGCTCCCGGCATTGATCAGAGCAGAGGTGACAGGCTGGTAGTATCGGCCGAGGGGACCCATCTCGTACACCAGACTGCCCAGGGATATGTTGTTGGCGCCACCGGAGAGGTTGTAAGTCGTCGAGAAATACGCGTTGTAGGAGTTGATGACGGGGCTCCCATGATCGTCCAGCGCCGGCAGCGTGTCGAACAGGTTGTCCTTCACGGTCCAGGTGGGATTGCCGGCAATGAAATGCCAGGAGACGTTCCGGAGCAAATTGTTGCGCAAATGGACGCTTACGCCGCTGCCGGTGCTGGTGGTACCGAATTGGACGCCGCCGCCTTCCCAGA
>WNGA01006253.1_pt1 | contig 17829 bp, 15 predicted proteins | sample 5400061 | NCBI WGS metagenome assembly WNGA01 (sample SAMN13153366, study PRJNA577476) | soil metagenome | isolation source: 100 cm soil or saprolite under grassland replicate 2 | place: USA:California | collected 2016-06-15 | reverse complement strand
GGCCTGGACCCACATCACGCTCAACCCCGTCGCGGTCAACATGCAGTGCTGGCGCGGCGAACGCCGGCGGGCCCGCGTGTTCCCCGATGGGCGGGTCGAGTTTGGCTACTGATCGAGTGAGTAGCGAGTCGTGAGTAGCGAGTAGTGAGCAGCGAGTAGTGAGTAGTGATTACCGCTTCACCACCCCGCTGAGCGAGCAGGACATCCTGCCGCTTCGGGTTGGCGACAGCGTGACGCTCGACGGCCTCGTATGGGGGATCCGCGACGCGACCTTGATCCACATGTTCGACCGCGGCAACGTGCCGCCGGTCGATCTGCGCGATGGCGTGCTGCTGCACACCGCGCCTAACGTCAAGAAGGTGGGTGCCAGCTACGAGCCGATCTGCGTGGGGACGACGACCAGCATCCGGATGGACCGTTTCACCGAAGGGCTCCTGCGCGACTATGGCGTGCGAGGGATCATTGGGAAGGCTGGCCTCAGCGCGCGCAGCGCCGAGCTGATGCGGCAGTACCCGGCGGTGTATCTGGCGATCGTCGGCGGGGCGGCCTCGGTCGAAACGCTCCAGATCGAGGAGATCGAGGCGGTCTACTGGGAAGAGCTGATGCCGGAGTGCCTCTGGCAGTTTCGCGTCAGGGGACTCGGCCCGCTGACGGTTGGCATCGACCCGCTGGGCCACAATCTCCACCTCGACGTGACCGCGCGGGCCCGAGACCGCTTGGACGAGATCCACGCCTCGCTGGGGATACGAGCTGTCAGCAATCAGCAGTCAGGAGACGGTGCGACGTTCTGGTGCTCGGCAGCGGCGGGGCCGGGCTGCTGGCGGCCCTGCATGCCTACGATCGTGATCCGAGCCTGAAGGTCATCCTGGCCTCCAAGGGACTAGTCGGCAAGAGCGGCTGCACGCGCCTGGTTCAGGGCGGCTACAACGCGGTTCTGGACCCTGCGGATTCGGTCGAGCGGCACTTCGAGGACACGCTAGCGGGGGGTGGGTTCCTCAACGACCAGGAGCTGGCGTGGACCCTGGTAAACGATGCGCCGCGGATGATTCACGAGCTGGAGACCAAGGTCGGCTGTTTCTTTGATCGGCGCGAGGACGGCCGGATCCACCAGAAGCCGTTCGCCGGCCAGTCGTTCGACCGCACCATCCACCGAGGCGACTTGACCGGGATCGAGATAGTCAGCCGGCTGCGAGACCAGTTGTTCGCTCGACCGATCACCGTGCTTGAGGAGGCTCGTGCACTGGAATTGGTTCCGAGTCAGTTGGGTGACCGCATCGTCGGCGCCGTCTTGCTCGACGCAAGGGCTGGTCGCTTCCTACTCGCTCGAGCTCGGGCGGTCGTGCTGGCGACCGGCGGAGGGACCCGAATGTACAAGATCGCGGCGCCCTCGCTCGAGAAGACTGGCGACGGGATGGCGATGGCCTACCGGGCGGGGGCGCGCTTCATGGACATGGAGATGTTCCAGTTTCACCCGACCGGGCTGCTGGCCGGGGCATCGCTCATGAGCGGGATGGTGCTGGAGGAGGGCCTGCGGGGAGCGGGAGGGCAGCTGTACAACGCTCAGGGCGAGCGCTTTATGGCTCGCTATGATCCGGATCGGATGGAGCGAGCGACGCGGGACGTGGTCGCCAGGGCGGGCTACCTTGAGATCATGGCCGGGCGGGGCACGTCCGAAGGCGGGGTCCTGCTGGACGTCTCGCACCTCGGCGCTGACGCGATCGAGCGCCAGTTCCCCGGCATGGTGGAGCGCTGTCGCGACTTTGGGATGGACCTGGGGAGGGAGCCGGTTCCGGTCTCGCCAACGGCCCACTTTCACATGGGCGGGGTCGCGATCGACGTGGACTGCCGCTCCAGCCTCGAAGGCCTGTTCGTGGCCGGCGAGGATGCCGGGGGCGCGCATGGGGCCAATCGACTCGGCGGTAACGGGGTCGCCGAGTCGACCGTGTTCGGGGCGCGGGCCGGTGAGGCCGTGGCCGCGTACTGCCGTGATACCGAGGGCGCGTCGCCCGACCTGGCGTTGGTCGCCGAGACCGAGCGCGAGGCGGTCGCACCGCTGAACGGTGAATCGAGCGAGTCGGTTGCCAGCGTTCGGCGGGCGCTGGAAACACTGATGTGGGAGAACGTCGGAGTGGTGCGAAATGGTTCGGACCTCGTCGCGGCGATCGAGGCGATCGGCGAGCTAGGCGAGCGTGCCCGGCGACTCTCGGCCCCGGGCGATATGCGGCTGAACCTGGCCTGGGCGGAGGTGCTCGACCTGCGCAACATGCTTGTCGTCGCCGAGATGACGGCTCGCAGCGCCTTGCTGCGGGAGGAGAGCCGTGGCTCGCATGCGCGCGCGGACTTCCCCGAGCGGGACGACCAGCGCTGGCTCTGCAATGTGATGCTTCGACGTGATGGCGACCAGATGCGTCTGGAAACGAGGCCGGTCCGGCTCACCCGCCTCAGCCCGCTCGAGGTGGCCGCGGCGTGAGCCAGACCAGCGCCACAGAGATCACCTTGCGAGTGCGTCGCCACGATCCGCGGGCGGGCCATGCGCCGAGCTACGAGAGCTACCGGCTGCCCCTCGGCGACCGGATGACGGTGCTGGACGCGCTCTTCCACGTCCTCTGGTACCTGGATGGCTCACTCTCTTTTCGCTGCTCGTGCCGGGCTGGCATGTGTGGCTCATGTGGCATGCTGGTCAACGCACGCGAGGTGCTGGCCTGTCGGACTCAGCTCGCCAACCTCGGCCCGACCGTCACGGTTGAGCCACTCCGCAACATGCCGGTTCTCAAGGACCTCACAGTCGACATGGATCCGTTCTTCGACAAATACCGGGCGATCACACCGTTCCTGGTCCCCAACGCCGACCTGACTGAGCCGGCGGCCATTCCAGCCGGTTCCCGGATGCGGGACTTGATCGACGATCACCTGGACTGCATAAGCTGTGGTCTGTGCTACTCGGCGTGCTCGATTGTGGCCTTCGACCCGGACTATCTGGGCCCGGCCGCCCTCAACCGGGCCTACTGCCTGGTCAGCGACACGCGCGACGCCGCCCGTGACCGTCGACTGGACCGAGTCGAAGGTCAGCACGGTGTCTGGCGCTGCCACAGCCTGCTGGAGTGCACTGAAGTCTGTCCCAAGAACCTGGCCCCAACCCAGGCGATCGTCAAGCTCAAGCGGCTCAGCGGCCGTCGGCGGTTGCGGGGATTGTTGCGAACCGTATCGAACGCAGTGAGGTGACCCCCCTTTCCCTATCCCTCTCCCAGAGGGCCCAGAGGGAGAGGGGATCTCGCCGATGATCGTCTCGGTCGCCCTCCAACCGTGTGGGGTAGGGTCTGTGGATCGCTCGGTCTGCGTGATGCTCGACGTGTTGCGGGCCTCTTCGACGATGCTGGCGATGTTCGAGGTGGGCGCATCCGAGCTGTTCCTGACCGCGACCCCCGAGGAGGCGATGGCCACAGCCGAGGCGGACAGGGCCGCCCACTGGGTGTGTGGCGAGCGCGAGGGCCTGGCGCCGCCGGGTTTCGACTTCGGGAACTCGCCAACCGAGATCATGGCGGCAGACTTCAGACGGCGGCGGGTGATCTACGCTACCTCGAACGGTACCAACGCCCTCCGAGCCATCGCGGCCGCTCCGCTGGTGCTGGTGGGCGGCCCTCGAAATGCCCTCGCCGTCGCCCGCCTCGCAGCTCGTGAGGCCACCGATCGTGACTGTGACGTCCTCATCGTGTGCGCGGGTGACGACGGGGGTGAGGCGATCAGCCTGGAGGACGCCTGTTGCGCCGGGCTGCTGGTGGACCGCATTCAGCGTTACGGGCTGCGCCTGGTCGCGCCAGAGGAAGCCAATGACGCGCCCGAGACGCTGGCGCTGGACGAGTCGGCCATCCTGGTCCATCGCCTGTACCGTTCCTACCTGCGAGCCGGGGCCGAGGGGTCGTCCGGGCGCGAGCTGATGCTGAGCGTCTTCGCCGAGTGTCGCAACGGGCGCGACTTGCCGCGCAAAGGGTTTGCCGCCGATCTGGACTACTGCGCGGAGATCGACGTGAGTACCGTCGTGCCGCGATTGGTGGCTCGTGACGGGCTCCTGACGGTCGTCGCCGGGCCGTAGGTGGGCGCGCGCGTCCTGCTCGGCCTGATCCTCCTGGCTGGCGCGATTCTTCGGCTAGCCCTGCTGCTCGGCCCGTATTCCGAGATCGACGCCGACGAGGCGATCGTCGGGCTGATGGCGCTGAACATCCGTGAGCTGCCGGTCTTCTACTGGGACCAGTACTACCTGGGCAGCCTGGAGGCGTTCGCTGCGGCCGGGGTGTTCGCGCTAATTGGGCCATCAGATGCCGCCCTGAAGTCGGTGCCGGCCGTGTTCTCGCTCGTCTTCACCGCTCTGGTGTACGTGTCCGCCCGGCGCGCCTTCGGTGTCGGTCCAGCCCTCCTCGCCGCGCTCTACCTGGCGATACCGCCCTCCTTCTTTGCGCTCTGGAGCGTCAAGGCGCGCGGCGGTTACGCCGAGCTGCTGATGCTCGGCCAATTGTTCCTGTTCTTGTGCCAGGTTCTGGCCGACGCGACGAATCCGAGGCGGTGGCTTGCCGCCATGGCCGGGATTGCCGCCGGGCTTGCCCTCTGGACGCACCCGCTGGCGCTGGTCTATCTGGCTGCGGGTGGAACGTACTTGATCCTTGCGCAGCGGGCCAGGCGGGCTGCGGTCGGGCCCAAGCTGGTGCCGGCCGCGGCGGGCTTCGCCGCTGGACTGTTGCCGGCCATCCTGTTCAACATTCTCAATGGCTTCCCGAGCCTGCGCTACGTGGCGGCGGGCGGGACGGCTCCGGGCAGCGCCGTTCTCAACCTGTGGGGTCTGGCCCGCTACGGCGCGCCGGTCCTGGCCGGGCTGGCCGAGGGGACCGCCTCGAAGGTGCTCCTGGACGCAGACTGGCCCCGTAGACCGGGCAGCATCGCGCTCGTGGCTGGCCTTCTCTGGGTTGTGGTGTTCTTCGTCGTCTGGTCGCATCGGCGCGCGCTGGCCGACCTGGTGCGACGCGCTGGCCAGCCCTGCGATCTGCAAGCCGCGCCGCTCCTGCTTGTAGTGCTCTTCATCCCGGTCTTCGTGGCGGTCAGCCGATTTGCGGACCTCTGGGCGGAGCCGCGCTACGCTCTGCCCGCCTACAGCGCGGTGCCGCTGTTGACGGCTCTGGTTTGGCGCCTGCGTAAGCGATCGCGACCGCTGTGTGCCGGCGTGGTCGCGGTCCTCGTGTCGATCAACGCGTTCAGCCTGCTCACCAGTGACCCGCGTCTGGCGCTCCCGACCAGCATCGGCGACAGCAACCAGGCGAATCGAGCGGAACTGATCGACTACCTGTCGGCCCACGGCCTAAACCGGATCTACACTGACTACTGGCTGGCCTACCCGCTAGCCTTCGAGAGCCATGAGCGAATCATCCCGGCGGTTCGCTCGGGCGGCTTCAATCGGCGCGACGCCTACAGTCATCAGGTCTTCGTCAGCCCCGATCCAGCGTTCGTGTTCCCGACCGACACGCGCGGTGACCTCGAGTTCGGGCGCGATCTGGCTGCGCTCAGCGGGTCCGCCAGCGTCACGCAGGTCTCTGTCTACCGTGTCTACACCGACGTCCGTCCGCTCGATGAGTTAAGAGTAAAGAGTTAAACTACTCCCATCCCTCTTTGCCCACCAGGGGGACGAAGCGCACAGGTCCGAGCTTGCGCCGCTCGGTCTGGCCGCCCTTGCGCTTCACGAGCAGCAGCTCTTGCTGGCTGGCCGAGCCGACCGGGATGACCAGCCGTCCGTCTGCGGCTAGCTGGTCCATGAGCGGCTCCGGCACGTCAGGCGCGGCCGCCGTCACGATGATCCGATCATATGGCGCCCCGGCTGGCCATCCGAGTGAGCCGTTGGTGAGATGGAGCTCGACGTTCCTGTAGCCGAGCGAAGTGAGGATCTCCCGGGCTCGCTCGAGCAGGGGCGGATGTCGCTCAACAGTCACGACGTGTCTGGACATCTCGGCCAGGATGGCGGTCTGATAGCCGGAGCCGGTCCCTATTTCGAGCACCCGCTCGACGCCGCTCAGGTCCAGCTCCTGAGTCATCAGGGCGACGACGAACGGCTGCGAGATAGTCTGGCCCTGGCCTATCGGCAGAGCCGAGTTGCGGTAGGCGAGATCGCGCTGGCTCGCTGGTAGGAACTGTTCGCGCGGGACCCGCCCGATGAGTGCCAGGACACGGTCGTCCTTGATGCCCTCGGCTCGCAGCTCTTCGACCAGCCGACGCCGCTGGTCCGCCCACTCTTCCACCGAAGCTCCGCTTCCCCCGTTCCCTTTAGCAAGGGGGTTGGGGGGTTGGGTCGGACGATATGGTACGATGCAGCGGCCTCGGCATGTGTGGCATCGCGGGCGTTGTCAGCAGTGACGGCCGGCCGGGCGATGGCCCGGCCGTTCTGGCCATGTGCGCCCGAATGGTCCATCGAGGCCCGGACGACGATGGGCTGTTCACCGCGACGGACATCGCTCTCGGCGCGCGTCGTCTGAGCATCATCGACGTCGCTGGCGGGCACCAGCCGCTTGGCAACGAGGATGGGTCGGTCCAGGTCGTCCTGAACGGCGAGCTGTACAACTTTCCTGAGCTTCGCGAGCAGCTGGTTGGCCACGGCCACCGCTTCAAAAGCCGCTCCGACACCGAGGTCCTTGCTCACGCCTACGAGGAGTGGGGTGACGATCTGGTTGAGCGGCTCAACGGCATGTTCGCCTTCGCCATTTGGGACGGGCCTCGCCGGCGGCTGCTTCTGAGCCGCGATCGCATGGGCATCAAGCCGCTCTACTACGCCGAGCTCGACGGACGACTCGTGTTCGCCTCGGAGCTCAAGGCTATGCTCGCGTGCCCCGAAGTCGAGCGAAAGCTGGACTTGACCGCCCTGCGCGACTACCTGGTCTTCGAGTACGTACCAACCCCAAACACGATCCTGCCTCGGGTCCACCGCCTGCGGCCGGGCCACCTTGCCGTCTACGAACGGGGGCGATTCAAGGAGCGCCGATACTGGGATCTGCGACTGGCCGCTCGGCCGTCGGCAGCGCCGACAGACGAGGCGAGACTATCAGAAGAGCTGCGCGAGCGGGTCCGGACGGCGGTCCGACTGGAGCTGATCAGCGACGTACCGATCGGTGTCCTGCTGAGCGGCGGGATCGATTCGAGCTCCATCGCCGCGTTTATGGCTGACATCCAGGACGGGCCCGTCCAGAGCTTCTCAGTCGGTTTCTCCGAAGGTTCATTCGACGAGTCCAATCACGCGGAGCGCGTCGCTCGCCACCTGGGCACGCAGCACCGCTCGCTCATGGTGACGGCCGACGATGTCGCGGGCCTGATGCCAGACCTCCCGGACATCGTCGATGAGCCGCTCGGCGACTCGTCGATCGTGCCGACCTACCTGCTGTCCCGATTCGCGCGCCAACGCGTGACCGTGGCCCTGGGTGGCGAAGGCGGCGACGAGGTGTTCGGCGGTTACCCCACCCTCCAGGCTCACCAGGTGGCGGGATATGCCGAACGCCTGCCGCAACCGCTGCTCCGGTTGGCCGAGCGGGCCGCCGACCGCCTCCCTTCGGACAGCCGCAACATCAGCTTCGATTTCAAGGTCAGACGATTCCTGGCCGGCCTTCGCTACCCGACGGCTCTGCGACATCACATCTGGCTGGGCTCGCTCGTGCCCGACGCCGCGACGCGGCTGCTCTCCGCAGCCGCTCGCCTCGAACTGAACGGGTTAGGCGCCGATAACGCCCTCGTCGAGCACTCGCGCAGCCTGGGCCAGGCCCCGCGCATCGACGAGGTCCTCTATCTCGACACCAAGATGTATCTCGAGAACGACATCCTGGCGAAGACCGACCGCGCCAGCATGGCTTGCTCGCTCGAGACGCGGGTGCCGTTGCTCAATCGAGTCCTCGTGGACTTCATGGCTGAGCTTCCGGCCCGGTACAAGATCCGCGGTCTGACGACGAAGTACCTGTTCAAGCGAGCGATGGCCAGGCTGCTGCCGGCGGATATCGTCAACCGACCCAAGAAGGGTTTCAACTTCCCGGTCGCCGCCACCCTCCGTACCACGCTACGTCCGCTGCTGCTCGACGCACTCTCCAGCGAGCGCCTGCGTCGCCAGGGGCTGTTCGATCCAGCCCCGGTCGAACGGCTCGTCCGGCAGCATCTGTCCGGCGACCGCGACCACCGCAAGCCGCTCTGGACACTGCTTGTGTTCCAACTCTGGCACGAGGCGTTTGTGGAGCGAGCGGCGTCGGGTAAGCGCGTCATAGATGCTGGCGCGGTCGGTGATCGCGTTCGGTCGTAGGGGCGCTGCTTGCTGCGCCCTGACACAGGGGCGCAGCAAGCAGCGCCCCTACGAGGCAGGCTAGCGTGCCTCGCAAGGCCTCGAGGGTTGGGACGCGGCAGCCGAGGCCCGAGACTACGGCCGACAAGCTGGCGCGGGTGCGCCAGTTGCGCCGCAAGGCGCTCTTGGGAGGTGGCCAGCGGCGTATCGAGCAACAGCACGCCCGCGGCAAGCTGACGGCTCGTGAAAGGCTCGATCTGCTGCTCGACCCCGACAGCTTCCAAGAGGTCGACGCGCTCGTCGTGCACCGCGCGACGGAGTTCGGGCTCGCCGAAGAGCATTACCTGGGCGACGGGGTGGTGACCGGCTGGGGGCGGATCGACGGCCGCCCCGTGGCGGTCTTCTCGCAAGACTTTACCGTCTTCGGTGGCTCGCTGTCGGAAGCGTATGGCGAGAAGATCTGCAAGATCATGGACTTTGCGACGCGTTCGGGTGTGCCCGTCATCGGCCTGAACGACTCTGGCGGGGCACGGATTCAGGAGGGCGTCGCGAGCCTTGGCGCGTACGCCGAGATCTTCCTGCGCAACACCCTCGCCTCGGGCGTCATCCCCCAGATCAGTGCCATCATGGGCCCATGCGCCGGGGGGGCCGTCTACTCGCCCGCCATCACGGACTTCACGTTCATGGTCAAGGGGACCAGCTTCATGTTCGTGACCGGCCCGGACGTGGTGAAGACGGTTACTCACGAGGTGGTCGACTTCGAGGGGCTGGGCGGGGCTATGACGCACGCCACCACCAGCGGTGTCGCTCATTTCGCGGCCGAGAACGAGATCGAGTGTCTCCAGCAGGTCCGCCGCTTGCTCTCGTTCCTACCCTCGAACAACGTCGACGATGCGCCGCGGATTGCCCCGGCGGACCGCCCGGACCGAATCGACGAGACGCTGGACAGCATCGTGCCAGACGAGGCCACGCGGGCCTACGACATGCATCAGGTCATCAGCTCGGTCCTCGACGACGGGGATTTCATGGAGGTGATGGAGCATTTCGCGCAGAACATCATCGTCGGTTTCGGCCGCTTGAACGGGCGCTCGGTGGGCGTGGTGGCCCAGCAGCCGAGCGTGCTGGCCGGCGTCCTGGACATCAACTCGTCGGTCAAGGGAGCTCGCTTCGTTCGCTTCTGCGACTGCTTCAACATCCCGCTCGTGACGTTCGTGGACGTGCCAGGCTTCTTGCCTGGCTTGGGCCAGGAGCACGGGGGCATCATCCGGCATGGCGCCAAGCTGCTGTACGCCTACTGCGAGGCAACGGTCCCCAAGCTGACCGTCATCACCCGCAAGGCGTACGGAGGCGCCTACGACGTGATGTCGAGCAGGCACATTCGAGGGGACGTGAACTACGCGTGGCCGACGGCCGAGATCGCGGTAATGGGCGTCGAAGGAGCCGTCAACATCATCTTTCGCGATGAGATCGCTGGCGCCGACGATCCGGAGCACACCCGCGAGCGCTTGACGGCCGAGTACCGCGAGCGGTTCGCGAACCCCTACTCAGCCGCGGCTCGCGGGTACATTGACGAGGTCATCCTGCCCCACGAGACCCGCCCAAAGCTCATTGCCGCCCTCGAACTGGTGCGCACCAAGCGCGACGGCAACCCGTCCAAGAAGCATGGCAACATCCCGTTGTAGGGGCACGGCATGCCGTGCCCGTTGGCGGCGGCGGCGTGCGTCTGGGCAAGGCATGCCGTGCTCCTACGTATGTTCACAAAGCTCCTGATCGCCAACCGCGGCGAGATCGCCGTCCGGATCGCGCGGACGTGCCGCGAGCTGGGCGTCCGTTCGGTGGCCGCGTTCAGCGATCCTGATATGGGCGCAGCCCACGTGCGGGCGGCCGACGAGGCGTACCCGCTCGGCGGCACGACTCCGACCGAGAGCTACCTGAGAGCCGATGCGCTAATCGAGATCGCCCGTCGGGCCGGTGCCGAGGCGGTTCACCCAGGGTACGGTTTTCTGGCCGAGAACGCCGACTTCGCGCAGGCGTGCGCGGACGCGGGCCTCGTCTTCGTCGGGCCGCCGCCTGCCGCCATGCGAGCGCTGGGCAGCAAGACGGCTGCCCGCAAGACCATGCGCGCGGCCGGCGTGCCGCTGGTACCGGGCACGCTGGAGCCGGTTGCGACCGCCGACGCGGCGCTTGCGGAGGCCAAGCGGACCGGCTACCCGATCGTGCTCAAAGCTGTCGCGGGCGGCGGCGGCAAGGGGATGCGGGTCGTCTGGCAGGCCGAGGGCCTGGCGCCAGCCTTTCGGCAGGCCTCGAACGAGGCCCAGGCTGCGTTCGGTGATCCGTCACTCTATCTGGAGCGGCTGCTGGCGGAGCCGCGTCACGTCGAGGTCCAGATCCTGGCGGACCAGCATGGCAACGTCGTCCACCTCGGTGAGCGGGAGTGCAGTGTTCAGCGCCGGCATCAGAAGCTCCTCGAGGAGTCACCCTCGCCGGCGGTGTCTCCGCGGCTCAGGGAGCAGATGGGCCAGGTGGCGGTGCGGGCGGCCCGAGCGGTGGGCTACACCAACGCCGGCACCTGCGAGTTCCTCCTGGACCGCGATGGAAACTTCTATTTCCTGGAGGTGAACGCGCGACTCCAGGTCGAGCATCCGGTCACCGAGCTGGTGACAGGCTTGGACCTAGTCGACCAACAGCTCCGGATCGCGGCGGGTGAGCCGCTCGGCTTCGTTCAGGCGGACGTCCAGTCCAGAGGCCATGCGATCGAGTGCCGTATCTCGGCCGAGGACCCGGCCAACCAGTTCTTCCCCGCGACGGGCCGAGTCCGCGCGATCCGGGAGCCAGGCGGGCCGGGCGTTCGCGTCGATGGCGCGCTCGAGCCAGGCCAGGAGATCTCGCTGTTCTACGATCCGCTCCTGGCCAAGCTGATCGTCTGGGCCGAGGATCGGGCAGCAGCGATCCGGCGAATGCGCCGGGCGCTCGGCGAGTACCTCGTGCTGGGCGTTCGCACCACGATCTCGTTCCATCGCTGGCTCATGGACCATCCGGCCTTCCAGGCCGGCGAGACCGACACTGGCTTCGTCGAGCGACACTGGTCGCCCGAGGCCGGGGCCTCGGATGAGCTGACGAAGAATGCCGTTGTGGCGGCGGTCCTGGCCGCGCACGGCGCGCGACGGTCGCGGCGGGCACTGCCGCCGAGAACCGAGCCCGACGGTCGCTGGCTCTCAGTCGCGCGACAAGCGGCGCTGCGGAGGCGCTGAGACCAGGCATGGCCGGCGAATCCGCTGAGTCCCACGAGGCCCTCTCCCCCTCGCCCCCTCCCCCAAGCTTCGGGGAGGGCGGGGGTGGGGGCGTGACCCGCTATCTGGCCACTGTCGGCTCGCGAGCCCTCAGCGTCGAGCTGATCGAGGACGACGAAGGCTTGGCCGTCCGACTGGACGGGGGAAGGCCACTGCCGGCCAGAGTGCGCCGTCCGCGAGGCGACGAGTTGCACGTTTTTCTCGTTGGCGACCGTGTTTTCGAGGCGCTCGTCGAGCTGGCCGAGGGCGCCTGCACCATCGTGCTGCAGGGCGAGGCGTTCGAGGTTCGCGTTCAGGACGAGCGGGCGGCCCGACTCGCGAGCATCACGGCCGGCGGCCCGCGGGTCGTCGCGCAGACCGACATCAGGGCACCGATGCCGGGCCTGGTGGTGGCTGTGCAGGTCGAGCCGGGCCAGACCGTCTCGCGAGGCAGCAGCCTGGTGGTCCTACAGGCGATGAAGATGGAGAACGAGCTGACCGCTCACGAGGACGGCAGGGTGAGGGAGGTCCTGGTCAGCCCTGGACAGACCGTCGATCAGGGCCAGGCGCTGGTCAGGCTAGAATAGTGGCGAGCTGTCAGCAGTCAGCAGTCAGCCATCAGCTGTCAGTTATCAGGAGAAACGGCTGTCGGCGTCAGCAGACAAGGCTACTGTGGATGTTGGAAGGAGGACGGCCTGGAGGATGTCGGCTGATAGCTGACTGCTGACAGCTGATTGCTTGGTATGAAAGCTGAGATCATCGCGGTCGGAACTGAGCTGTTGCTGGGCGAGATCCTGGATACCAACTCGCAGTACCTGGCGCAGCAGCTGACCGGGCTGGGGATCGACCTGTACTACGTCTCGCACCTCGGCGACAACCTGGGTCGGCTGTCGGAGACGGTGAGGCGGGCTCTGTCGCGATCTGACCTGGTCATAATGACCGGTGGCCTCGGGCCGACCGAAGACGATCTCACTCGCGAGGCCGTGGCCGAGGCGCTTGGCGAGACCATGGAAGTCAGGGCCGAGCTAGAGGAAGTGCTGCGGCGCTGGTACGCGCGACGAAACCGGCCCATGCCGGCGATGAACATCAAGCAGGCGACTCTCATCCGGTCGGCTCAGGCGATCGACAATCCGATCGGGACGGCGCCAGGCTGGTGGGTCGAGCGGGAGGGCAAGAAGATCGCCTGCATGCCAGGCGTGCCGCACGAGATGCGCAAGATGTGGGAGGAGCAGGTCGCGCCGCGCCTGGGGATGGGGGGTGGTGGCGTCCTGGTCACTCGCACGCTCAAGACCGTCGGGCAGGGCGAGTCCAATGTCGCGGAGCTGGTCGCCGAGCTGATCAACTCTCCCAACCCGACCCTGGCGACGTACGCTAAGCAGGACGGCGTCCACCTGCGCATAGCCGCCAAGGCGGACAGCCGTGAGGCCGCGCTGGCGATGATCGAGCGGTTCGAGGTGCTGGTCCGGGCGCTCGTTGGCAGGTACGTCTACGGCGTCGGCGACGAGACGCTGGCCGCCGCGATCGGCCAGATGATGGTCAGCCAGGGGTTGACCCTGGGGACGATGGAATCGGCGTCGGGTGGCTTGCTGGCGAGCTACATCACGGACACACCGGGCAGCTCGGAGTGGTACCTCGGCGGGGCCGTGGCGTACAGCGCGGAGACCAAGATCCTGGCCGGTGTTGACCCCGAGGTCATCGAGCGGTACGGGACGGTGGCGCCCGAGACGGCCCTGGCGATGGCCGGCGCGATCCGTCGCGTGACGGGCGCAGACGCCGGTCTGGGCATCACCGGCGTGGCGGGGCCTAGCGAGCTGGAGGGGAAGCCGGTCGGCACGGCCCACATTGCGCTGGACTTCCTGGGGGACACGCGCGTGGTCAGCACCCAGTGGTCCACGACCCGATCCGAGTTCAAACGGCGCGCGGTGATGGATGCGCTGTACATCTTGTGGCGGGCGGTCACGAGGCGAGCGGAGCCAGCCGCCCAGGTGGCTGATGGCGGGAGCTGATGGCCGATCGCTCGTTCGACCGCTTCACGCCCCGCGCCCGGCGGGTGCTCAAGCTTGCCCAGGATGAGGCCGAGGCTCTGCGCCATCCCGAGATTGGGACGGAGCACCTCCTGCTCGGCCTGCTGCGCGAAGGACGCGGGCTCGGCGCGATCGCGCTTCGCGAGCTCGGTCTGAACGCCGACGACGTTCGGCGGCGCATCGAGACTCGGCTGACCCCGGGCGACATAGCGCCAGAAGAGCCGCTTGGCCTGAGCCCGGGCGTGAAGCACGCCATCGAGATGGCCGTCGACGAGGCGAACCGTTTCCACCACCGCTACCTCGGCACGGAGCACCTGCTGCTCGGTCTTCTCCGAGATGGCGAGGGCCTCGCCTACGTCACCCTGGACAGCCTGGGCGTCAGCCTGGAGGCCGCTCGGCGGCAAGTCATCAAGCTCATCAACGAGGCCCCCTCGGACCCCCAACGGACGACACGGCCGGGCGTGTTCGGGATGCTGCGGGGCATGCGCGGCACGCGCGAGACTGGAGTGTTGGAGCTGGCCCCGTGTCGCCGCTGCGAGCGTCTTGGGCGCCCGGAGTGGCGCTTCTGCGCGTTCTGCGGCGAGCCGCGACAGCGCTGCGCCCGCTGCGACGAGCCGATCCCTGGCCTGATCGAGGTCAGGTTCTGTCCACACTGTGGCGGCGCGGTCGATCCGGATGAGCCAGCGTAAGTCGGAGTGGGAGGCCACCACTCTGAAGCGAGCGCTCGAGCGCTCGGCGCTGCGGCGAGCATGCTTCGAGACGAGCTCTCACATCCCACTGAGCGCGCTCTACACGCCGGAAGACCTGGCCGGCTGGGACGAGGAGGAGCGACTCGGCTACCCGGGCGAGTACCCCTACACACGAGGCGTTCAGCCGACCATGTACCGAGGCCGTCTGTGGACGATGCGGCAGTACGCCGGGTACGCGACGGCTGAGGAATCGAACGCTCGTTACCGCTACCTGCTCGAGCGCGGCCAGACCGGGCTGTCGGTGGCTTTCGACCTGCCGACGCAGATGGGCTACGACTCGGACCATCCCCTGGCCGAGGGCGAGGTTGGGCGGGTGGGCGTAGCGATCGACACGCTCGAGGACATGGCCCGCTTGCTGGAAGGCATCCCGCTGGACCGCATCAGCACGTCGATGACGATCAACGCCACGGCCCCGATCCTCTTGGCGCTGTACGTCGCAGTCGGCAGGCGCCAGGGCGTGCCGCTGGCGCGCCTCACCGGGACCATCCAGAACGACATCCTCAAGGAGTACATCGCCCGCGGAACGTATATCTATCCGCCCGGCCCGTCCATGCGGCTGGTCACGGACGTCTTCGCCTACTGCAGCGCGGAGCTGCCGAACTGGAACTTCATCAACGTCAGCGGCTACCACATGCGCGAGGCCGGGGCCACAGCCGTCCAGGAGCTGGCGTTCACACTGGCCAACGCGATCGCTTACTGCGACGCCGCCGTTCGGGCCGGACTGGAGGTCGACTCCTTCGCGCCGCGGCTGGGATTCTTCTTCGACAGCCATAACAACCTGTTCGAGGAGGTCGCCAAGTTTCGGGCCGCGCGCCGGATGTGGGCCAGGATCATGCGCGAGCGGTTCAAGGCCAGCAACCCTCGCTCCTGGATGCTGCGCTTTCACACCCAGACGGCCGGCGTTACCCTGCAGGCCCAGCAGATCGACAACAACGTCGTGCGCGTCGCTTTCCAGGCCCTGGCGGCGGTCCTGGGCGGCACCCAGTCGCTGCACACCAACGCCCGCGACGAGGCGCTTGCCCTGCCCACGGAAGAGTCGGCCCGACTCGCGCTGCGGACCCAGCAGCTGGTCGCCCACGAGAGCGGGGTGGCGGACGTGGTCGACCCGCTGGCCGGCTCCTACTTCCTGGAGAGTCTGACCGACCAGGTCGAGGAGCGGGCCTGGCGCTACGTCGAGCAGATCGACCGCCTGGGTGGCGCCCTGGCAGCCATCGAGCAGGGCTACATCCAGTCCGAGATCCAGGAGAGTGCGTATCGATTCCAGCAGGAGGTCGAGCGCGGCGAGCGGGTGATCGTCGGGGTCAACCGCTTCACCGACGAGGAGCCGGCCCGCCCCGGCCAGATCCTACGCGTCGATCCGGTGGTGCGCGACCGGCAGATCGATCGGATTCGCCAGGTCAAGGCGACCCGCGACGCGGCTCAGGCCCGCCAGGCCTTAGCGGCGCTAGCATCCGCGGCACGCGGCAGCGAGAATACGATGCCGCGGATCGTAGCCTGCGTCGAGTCACTCTGCACGCTGGGCGAGATCTCAGACACGCTGCGCGAGGTCTTCGGCGAGGCGCGCCACGTGAGCCGGCTCTGAGGAGCGTGCTCCCGACGGACCTTCTGTACCGCGACCGTGAGGGAGCGGCCGGCCCGCCACGACTCCAGCCTATAATTCGTCGTCAGCCCCTGTAGCTCAAGCGGACAGAGCAGCGCCCTTCTAAGGCGACGGTTGGGGGTTCGAGTCCCTCCAGGGGTACCAGGACGAAGCGGGGCCTATGGGGATGATCCTCCTCGCCGTTGGCTGCCTCGCTTCAGGTGGTGCTGACCACTGTCGACGCACGACAGCTTGAAGCTTGCCCTCCTGTAATAGATAATGAACTGCCCGTTATTGAAGAGTTGGCGAAGATATTTGCGGGTTACCCTCCTTGTCGGTAGGCTAGCCCAGCGAATATGAGGCAGGCTCATGCGCGAGGCCTTTGTGGATCTCGTTCGTCGCTATCTGAGCCGCGAGATTTCGTTTGAAGATTTGGAAGATTGGGAAGCGGCTCGGTTTCAATATTTCGCCTCGCTTCCGGTCCCCGGCATCTCGAACACGAGCTGCATGTCGGGCGACAATGTTTACTCCCCGGTCCTCTCCCTCGAACAGGGCGGTCTGGGAGACCAAGTCCGCCAGAAGTCCAGACGGTCGCTCCATCAGGATCGAGATGTCGTGGCTGCCCCGGGTCTCACCAGAACTGAACATCAGCACTAGTTTCAAACCGATGGGTAACGGTCCAGACTCGGTCGACACGCTAGGCCCAACCGCCCTCAGCTGAACCCGGTCGACCAGTCGAATGAGCGAGAGCACGCCATCGCGTTCGCTGAGAACGCGTTCGCAAATCGTCGCAGCGCGAAGATATGGACCGTTGGCGAAGGGGTGCGGCCCACCAGTCGTCTTCGTCATCGTCTACGTCCCGCCTGTGGTCTGATTTGTCGGTTCTCCCGTCGAGGGGCAGCACGCGCGGCTGGGGCACACACAGCGCACGCGAAGATGACGACTGCCGCGACGGCTATCCCGGCCGTGACTACCAGGGCGGCATCCATCAAAGCTTCCCTGGCGTCAAGCGAGGCGCCGGCACCCGTATCCTACTCGGCCTTGCTGCTCCGCGCACGGTCTGGGCCAGGCTACGGCGCCGCCTCTGGAGTGGGGCTGTACTCACGCCTGGCTCGGTACGCGGAGACCCAGTCGGTGCTGATCGCACGTTGGGCCTCCTCAAGTGTAATCTGGCCAGAGCAGACCTCCGCCTGGAGCGCGTCTTCCAGCTAGTCTTTTTCGCGGTAACCGGGCTTCGGCGAGGCCCGCTGTGGCCACAGGTTCGTGATGTCGTTCGAGCCACCCAAGCTCGAGTCTCGGCCATGAGAGATCGAGAGCGGTGGGGAGGGCAACGATGGCCCTAAGCTGGGACGGCTTCCAGCGTTCGCAGCTGTTCTCGTGGGTCCACGTCCACGAGGTCGGGCGGACCTCGTTCGGCGATGGGCGTGTCGCGGTGGGGCTGAAGCCGGGCGCCTTCGAGGAGCAGATTGACCTGCAGGTGGACCTCGACGCGGCGGGGGCGATCCGGACGGCGTCGCTCTGGCTTGATCGTTCCTGGCTAGGCGGGCCAGGCCGTGGCTCGCCGTTCGCTAGCGACATTGCCAAGAGCTTCCTGGCCGTCGTCGCGCCCGGGCACAGCCCGACCCTCGAGCTGGTCCGCCCAGCGCGGCCCGTGCGAGTCCCAGTTGAGCCAAGCGCAACGCCAACTGAGCGTGCTCATGCGCGGATTGCGTCGCCTGCGCGCCGGCCTGACCTCGACTCGCGCTGAGCTTGCCGCGGCGTCTTCCGCCGTCCAACAAGGGTCTCGCGACACGGCGCATGGCCTGGGAGCTCACCGCGCCGCTTATGGGGTCGGGATGGCCCCGCGCCTGGCTCGGTAGGCGGAGACCCAATCGGCGCTGATCGCGCGCTGGGCCTCCTCGAGCGTGATCTGGCCAGAGCA
>WNGA01027897.1_pt1 | contig 17830 bp, 15 predicted proteins | sample 5400061 | NCBI WGS metagenome assembly WNGA01 (sample SAMN13153366, study PRJNA577476) | soil metagenome | isolation source: 100 cm soil or saprolite under grassland replicate 2 | place: USA:California | collected 2016-06-15 | reverse complement strand
TTGTTTCTCCGTTCGCCACAATGTTAAAAGCATCTCTTGTTTTTTTGTACCATTTGTTGTTGTAAACAAATGTAGTAGCGGGGATTGCAAGTACACCATATACAAGAGGTATCTTCCAGTATTCGTGATTATAAGCCTGTCCCCAGCCAGGTATAATTGCTGAGTGCCGCGTGGCCTTAGCAGGATTATGTTTCTTTTTTGTAAGCGTATCTTTTGTAACGGGCGTGCTGTCTTTTGTAATCTTTTTAGTTGTATCTCTTTTTATAGTTGTATCAATAATGGAGGCAGATGCAAGTTTTTGTTTGTTATCCTGTGCATATAAGTTGGTAACAATGCAAAGACTGATAATTAATATAAAGATTTGTATAATGCGTATGAACATCAGCTTACCTGTATATTCATTTGGTCCAGAATCTTATTCAATTCTTCCAAAGAATAATATTCAAGTGTAATACTTCCATAACCTTTGTTGTTATGATTAAGTTTTACTTTGGTGCCAAAATGAGACGCTAAATTATCCTCAATTCTTTTGTATGCCGGTGGCAAATTTGATTTTGCAGAAGATTTAACATCGGTTCTTGATGGCTTGTAAAGGTTGCGTACAATATCTTCTGTTTGCCTTACACTAAGATGTTTATTTTTTATTTCATTGAAAACATACAACTGCTTATCCACTGTATCAATATTAATAAGTGCTCTTGCATGACCCATGCTTAAGATACCATTGCGCACTGCCAATTGAATATCAGGGGGAAGTTTTAGTAAACGTATATAATTAGTAACAGTGCTTCTTTCTTTGCCCATGCGCTCTGAAACCTGCTCCTGTGTGTAATGCAATTCATCCATCATGCGTTTATAGCTAAGCGCAATTTCTATTGCATTCAAATCTTCACGCTGCAAATTTTCAAGCAGGGCAAGTTCCAGCAATTCAGAATCATTGGCATGCCGTATATAAGCTGGAACATCTTTTAGTCCCGCTAATTTTGCAGCACGATGACGTCGTTCACCTGCAATCAACTGGTATTTGCCTGTAGCTAATTTTGTAACCGTTAAAGGCTGAATAATGTCATGCATTTTAATTGATGCAGCTAGTTCATTCATTGACTGCTCATCAAAATCATGACGCGGATTTCTTGGATTTGTTTGTATCTGCTCAACTGGTATGCGCATGATAGATGTTGCGGCTTCAACCACATTATTTTTTAATGTACCCGATGCTGTTTTTAAATCCGAATCAATATTCTGCAACAATGAGCGAATACCTTTACCTAATGCCTCTTTATTTTGTTTGGGGGTAGTCATGATAAGTTTGAATTTTGAAATTTGAAGTTTGAAGTTGGAATCCGCAATAAGTACAAACCACAAACTATTCTAAAATTCTTTCTGCCTGCTTCATTTTGGTCATATCATTTTTTTGCAAAACCTCTTTAGCGAGATTTAAATAGTTGATAGAACCTTTGCTGTCCGAGTCGTATAAGATCACCGGTTTGCCAACACTGGGTGCCTCACTTAAGCGTGTATTACGATGAATAATTGTAGTAAATACTATTTCCTCAAAATGTCTTCTTACTTCACTAACCACCTGGTTGCATAAGCGCAGACGTCCATCATACATCGTCATCAATATGCCTTCTATTTCAAGATTGGGATTTAACCTGCTTTGCACAATTTTAATTGTATTCAACAGTTTACCCAAACCTTCCAGCGCAAAAAATTCACATTGTACGGGAACAATCACGCTATCTGAAGCAGATAAAGCATTTACCGTAATAAGCCCGAGTGAAGGGGAACAATCAATCACAATAAAATCGTAATCTTTTCTCACAGGCTCAAGAATTGTTTTCAATACCTGCTCCCTGTTCGGATAATTGATCATTTCTATTTCTGCGCCTACAAGATCAATATGAGAAGGAATCAGGTCAAGGTTAGGAATATCACTTTTTAAGATTACCTCCTCAGCCTCTGCATTATTTACCATGCAATCATACAGGCTGCTGGTAATATTATGCAGATCAAAACCAACTCCTGTAGTGCTGTTTGCCTGCGGGTCTGCATCCACCAATAATGTTTTAAATTCCAGTACTGCTAAACTTGCAGCAAGGTTTATGGCAGTAGTGGTTTTTCCTACGCCTCCTTTTTGATTTGCCACACCAATTATTCTTGCCATGTAATTTTTATGATATAAATTTTTATGTAATCGTGAATCGTGAATGGTCAATCCTGAGTCATTAATCGTGAATGGTCAATTTAACCTTTCAATATAAAACCTAAAACACAAACCTAAAACACCTTGAACCTAAACCTTCAACTTTAAACATTTATTGTTTCTCCAATCTCCGGCAACAGTAACGTTTTGCCTGCTGCTTTAAAATCTTTTATTGCTTTTTCTTTATCAATAACAATAGGTGGGAATGTATTATAATGAGCACCAACTATTTTATTGCACTGTACAAAATCAGCAGCGCGGATAGCATCTGCAACATCCATGGTAAAGTTGCCACCAATAGGTAATACTGCAAAATCAAGTTTTGCCCATTGTGGAATAAGTCGCATATCCAGTGTTAATGCAGTATCCCCACTATAATAAAAATTGGCTTTCTCCGTTGTGAAAACAAAACCCATCGGGTTACCTGCATAACTTCCATCCGGCAATGAAGAGGAATGTACAGCATTTACACCTCTTATTTTTCCAAACTCAAATTTAATGGGACCGCCGTGATTCATCCCATGCACTTTTTCCACATTTTCCCGCTCCAGCCAATATGAAATTTCAGCAGGCGCAACACAGGTGGCATTCGTTCTTTTAGCTATGCTTAATGCATCAGCAACATGGTCACCATGCCCATGCGATAAAAAAATATAATCGGGAGAAATGCTGTTTATATCAATATTTTTTGCTAATGGATTTTGCATAATCCAAGGATCAAACAATATTGTTTTTCCCTCTACTTCCACTGCAAAACAGGAATGACCATAATAAGTAAGTCTCATAAATGAAGGTTTATTTTCTTTAAGGGCGACAAAAGTAAATTTTAGCCCGGAATTTCCGATAATAAATAAACGCCTGTTGTTAAAAGATTTGTGAATACATAACTTTCAGCGAGCAGTCTTCGGTTGTATCTGCATAATCACTGAATAAGTTTAATTAACAATATTGAATGATAAATGTCAAAAGAACCTGTAATAGATTTTGAAGGAAACAATTACAAATTTTTCTTTATTATTTCTTAATAACTATTTCGGGCAAATTGTTTTTGCTTAAACATTTCGAAATAGAATTTAACGCTGAAAATTTTATTAGAAAAAACCGATATTAGCGAGCTATTATAATAGTAAGAAAGAATGTAGAAAAAAATCAAGACTAAAAATTTTTATTCAGTTGACACCTTCTGTATTTTTTTCTGCTCTGAATTTAGCGGGAGGACATTTGTACCTCTGATGAAATGCTGAAGTAAAATATTCAATACTGTTAAAGCCGGAAGAAAAAGCAACATCTGCAACAGGCATACCAGTATTACACATAAGAATCTCTGCATTTTTTAAACGCATGGATTGCAGAAACTGGTATGGAGAAAAGGAAGTAAAAGTTTTAAATATGCGGCTGAAATGAAAAGGACTAACATGACAATATGCAGCAATTTCCATCAACGAAATATCATTGGTGAAATTTTCGGTAATATACTCTTTAGCTCTTTCAATAGTAATAAGATGATTCTTCTTTAGCCGCGTATGAATTTTAGAATTCGGTTTATAATCTGTAACAGAACTGAGCACTTTATTAATGACTTCCATAATAAGATTGTCAATCCGTAGCTTGCTTCCGGAGCGATTCTTCACTAATTGCAAAATAAAAAAGTGAAGAAACTCTGTCTCCATGTCTGTTTGAATTAAAGTAGAATGTAAATCATTGTCACTAAAAAATTTTGTGTTACTGTAATGCTGAGACAGCTCGTTGTAAAAATCATTTTTGAAATCAAAAATGGTACATTCGTCAGGCACTGCCTGCGTATGCGTAACTGTACGTTCATATCCGGGTTTAGTGATGAGCACACATCCATTGTATGAATCGAGTGAATGACGGAAAACATTAAAAAGAAAATTTCCTTTTCGAACAAAACTTATACAAAAGCTTTCACTGTATTCCGGTTTGGATGTTTGGCAATCTTTGCACTTACATTTAAAGTCAAGAATACGATAAAAGTCCGATTCATATAATGTATAAATATCGGCATGCATAGCCGCAAAATTCTTTTATTTTTTTCTAATTAATTTTAAAGTCGTGGGTTTCTGCTTATTATTTTTCCGATAACCACAAACAATAGTGATAGCGTCAAAAAAACAATCAATAATCTACCACTGTTTAAGAACACTTTATTATATCCAAGATTATTTACATTGATAAATGGATAAGGATAAAAACCGGAGAATGCTCCACGAAATAAAATGAAGACGAGATAAACAAAGGGATATACTAACCAGGGAAAAACATTTTTCCAATACAATTCAGTTTTAGGGACGAATATCAACCAGTACAAAATAAAAAACAGGGGAATAACTGAATGAAGCAATTCATCAACAATCAACTGTAATCCTTTAGGGTCCCATAAAGAACGTAAGATTATATTGTATGCAATTCCTACCATGCTGATATAAACTGTAATAGCTGTCAATGTTTTTGGATTTGAGAAAAACCTGCCCCAATTAGTTTTTTGGTTTAGTAAAAGAATAGTAAAGCAAACAGCGACAAGTGTGTTCGTAAGGATGGTAAAAAAACTAAAAAACCTGATGATTGTTTCCGTTACTGATGCAACTCTGTTGGCGATAATAAGATAAAATTGAGATACTACTGCAACCCATCCCATTATGGTTCCTATCACTAAAAATGTTTGTGATATTTTGGTTGATTGAGTTGCCATATTTTTTTTGTTCAGCAAAATAGCATCATTTATTTCTCTTTATATGTAGTCATGTATCTTCTTCAATTTCTTCTACAGAATAGTCATATGCTTTCATTTTGATATAAATTTATTTTTTCCTATTACACAAAATTGTTGCTTCTTTGCCCTGTTGTTGAAAAAACATACTTCGTTTTACTGTGCAGTAAGTCATAAGCTTTCTTAAGTTTTTTACTTGCATTTTCACCCGGCTGATAGTTGCCCCACTTTTCATACCTTACTCTTCCATAAAAAATAATATCTGTGTCAGCAAGAATGTTAGAAAGAATATCATCAAAATCTGTTTCTTCGTCACTAACACGCCAATCAATCTCTCCGTTCGTACCTTCTATATAACCACCAAGTGTCACTGCTAAGTCCAGGATAATTTTTCTAATTTATATTCTCAGTTTACTGTTGGTAAACATAACCTTGTGAAAGGAGAGTTGCAAGGTCAATTACTCCGCACCCTTTTCTAAAACGGTGACGAGTTTTAATAGTTCGGAATGCACTTCTGTACGTAATCTGCCGGAATTGATAAAAGCACCCTGGTTTGCTCTCATGTAGGGTTCATAGTCTATATCATCTTGTTTATTAAACATCGCTTCATCATCAAAAAAAAGGAGGGTGCAATAATTATAGGATGAACTAACTCCTTCAGGAAAAATAAGCTTGTTAAAATTAAAGGCGCTTTCATAACCTTTTTTGATTAGGTCTTCATGAATCGGAAGCCAGTCGGTCATTTCCAGCGATTCATAATCCATCTCTTTTCCGGATGTCGCCTTTATATCCGTACTTAGTAAAAATTGTGGCAGTTTTGCAGCACCCGCTTCGGCAAGAATTTCAAATATAGTGGCATATACAACTTCAAATGAGTCACTTTTTTTTGTAGTGACGCTGTCAAATCTGTCTTTGCTTACACTAAAGAACATGTTTGAATCCCTGTTTTTATATTCTGCCAGGTAATCGTTGAAATTCTTAAAAACTGTGGCAACCACATATTGATATTTTTCATTACCAGGGTTAACGTCCTCCCACAAATTGCTTTGAAGAACGGAGTGATCTTTTTCTTTTTGTAGTTGTAGTCTTTTACGCGTGTTTTCAATAACAGATGAACTATCCGTAATACCCGGCTTTAGTTTTATATACTCCAGCAATAAATACCTTTTATTTTGTGCAGGGGCAGTTAATTAAGTTATTGTCTTCATAGTATAGCCTTCAGAGAATAATAAAAATTTGTGCTGATTCAAGTTGCAAATTAAGAAGCGGTTGACAAATTATTTTAGCAATTTATCCCCCTTATCTGAGTGCGGGTGTGCAAAATAAAAAAACGTAAAGCTGGTGTAAATATTGCGTTTAGCTTTTTGCAGTGTGACACACTTGCTTCAGGTGATTCGCATTTTTACACTCCAAGTTTACTCATTACAATATCCTTGTATAACCTGCCGATCGGTATTTCTTCAAATCCTATCAATAGAAGTAGTGTTGAAAGATTTTATTTATTGCAATAATATAGGAGCAGTGTATGCGAGGAAACTTACACTGCCAACCAGGGCAAAGAAAGCGCCCTATGCTGCCTGTTTGGTGGACAGCTTTTTATTATCGGTATAAAATTTATTGTTAAGTGTTTTAAAATGGTTGATGAGAAAACCGGAGAGGTTAAATATCTTTACTTTTTTGCGGTTTAATCACTTACGCCAAGGTAACGCATATAATCAAGTTCACGGCGCTCCGGTGTTTGTCAGCGTGTGAGTGTATAACTGCGATCAGTGAAATAAGATTCACCGGGAAAGACAGGCACAATGGCTACTAGCAACAAATAAGATGAGCCATGGATTGAATGCCATTAATCCTGTCGCAAGAAATACGATGGTGATCGTGTCCTGCACTTGTGTAAGCACCGGTGAGAGTGATATGGTGGCCAATGGTTTGCTGACACGACGTTCGAGTTTGATAACTATGACAGCCCTGCTATATTAATAATAAACGATTATGTCACCAGATAGAATTAAAGTGGGACTATTGATAGATGGTTTTTTTGTTCCTGCCTGGATTCATGAAACAATAAAAAGAATCAGAGAAAGTGACTATGTAACAATCTCCCTTATTGTAAAAAGGCAAATGGAGCTGCCTGTAAAAACACACCAAAAAAAACCTGGTGACAATTTTAATTTTTTAGTTTATAACTTATACCGGAAGCTCGAAAATAAATATGTCAAACTAAACCCAAATGCTTTTTCCCAAAAGAATATTTCTGATTTAATTATTAATGTTCCTGTTTTGAATATACAGCCGGTTGAGGAAGGAAACTTTGATCGGATACGGGAAAATGATCTGCATCTTATTGATGCTTATCAATTGGATGTGTGTATAAAATTTGGTTTTCAAAATTTGAAGGGATGTGTCTTAACAATGCCAAAATTTGGTGTATGGGAATTTGGAGAAAATTTAATAAATCATAAAGCTTCTCTTGCCGGTGTTCGTGAGGTAATGCAGGGATGTTGTGAAACTGCTGTATCGCTCAGGTTGTTATCAGAAAAATGTGAAGAAGGTTATATTTTATATGAATCATTTTCCTCAACCAATACCTCAATTAATAAAAATCAGAATATAGCTTGTTGGAAGGCAGTATCTTTTATACCAAGAAAATTGAAAGAGCTTTATGAAACAAATGGCAATTGTTTTGAAAAAATAAAAGAAAAGCAAATCGTCGCTTCAGGTTGGGGAGGAGCGCAGGTATTTTGTATCCAGCTTTATAATGAGTTAGCAACGTATCCCGATTATGAGGTTACATTGGTATCCTTGTACGATCATCAGTCAAATCACATGTCAACTGATTTAATTGACAAGCGGGTTAGGTTTGTTACATTAGGTAAGAAAAAAGGTTTTGATATAAAGATTTTTAAAAGTGTGTACAAGCTGTTGCAGGAAATAAAACCAAATGTTGCGCATACTTATTTGCATTCTGGTTATTATGCTACATGGGCATATTTGATGATGAACAATCCTTCAATGCGCAAAATACATACCTTTCATTCACTTGTTACAAAGGATGCCCCATGGCATGGAAGATTGATTTATAAATATTTTTTTCAGAGAGACATTATTCATCCTGTAAGTATCTCTGAAGAGGTTTTTAAAGGAGCAGTTAAAGAATATGGTGAGTGTATTAAGACTTTAATTCATAATGGTTCTGTTGCAGTGCAGCCATCTCCAAAATTTCAATCAGTTACAGATACTATAAACAGTTTTAAAAAAAACAGGGAAACAAAAGTGTTTATAAACGTAGCAAGAATTGATAAAGTAAAAAATCAGCAATTGATCATTGACACAATGAAGATTCTTGAAGCAGAAAGCGAAAATGCAATTGCATTGATTGTAGGAGGTTATATCCCTGAGGATAAAGAGCTGTATGATCAACTTGTTCAAAATAAACCCGGCAACGTTCATTTCGTAGGTAGGGTAGATAATGTAGGAGATTATTTGCTGAATGCAGATGCTTTTCTTCTTTCATCTTTATATGAGGGCTTGCCTATAAGTTTGCTGGAGGCAATGTCTGCAGGTGCCGTTCCGGTATGTACACCCGTGGGTAGTCTTGTAAATATTATTAAACCGGACATTGGTTTTTTATCAAAAGATTTTAGCACCGAAAGTTATCTTGCAGCATTAAAAGCATTTCTTAATACGGATGCTGCTACTATTGAAAGGCTTAAAGCAAATGGCAAATGTTTATATCAAAAAGAATTCAGTATAAAAAGTTGTGCCGCAAAATATGATAAGCTGTATCAAAGCAGTACCGTTCATTAAATAATTCTTTTTGAACCGGGCAATAGTAGCTCATTGTACTCTTATACCAAAGGAACTTTATTCGTCAAAACGGACTGTAGTAAATGACCTGACCTCAAACAAATCAAAACGATTTATTTTCATAAATCATCATAGTGCATAATAAAACAAAATCTGCAAAATCAATTTTTATACAAACATGAATAACAAGCCCGAAATAATTTATATAATGTCCGACAACAGATCGGGTTCTACCTTACTTGAAAATATTTTATCTAAATCAGAGGAATGTTTTTCCGTAGGTGAACTCGCAATGTTAAGAGGGCATTTGCTGAAAAATGGACCTGGTGAGAAATGGAATTGGACTTGCTCCTGTGGTAAACCATTTGATGAATGTATTTTCTGGTCATCCATTGTCAAACAGACTTTTGAGAAGAGTCCTGAAAATTTTTTTACCAGTATTAACTGGAATTTTAAATCAAAAGCTTTGGCATTAAATGCAGGCCTCCCTTTTTTGTTCAAAAAAAGATTTTTGAAAATAATTAATTCAAACAATAATAAAAAGGTGATAAGTACACTGAATGAATTATACAAACTGGTACATGAACATTCCGGGATCCTCGATGTGTTTTATTACAGGAGGCTTTGTTATACTGTTTCTACAATGGTGAAACCTTCTGATATACTGATGTTAGATTATGAAGCACTGGCACAAAATACGCATGAAGAGCTTCAAAAAATATTTGAAGCTTTTGCCATTAAACCTTTTGCAACACCGGAATACATGGAGCTTATAGAAGATCATACGATTGGAGGTACTCCCGGCAGATTCGCGAAAAAACCTATCCAGTATGATGAAGGCTGGAAAGACCAGTTTTATAATGACAAATTTGCCTACTTAATAGGAGGCGTTTTGAATAAAATTTGAGTGTTCGAAAGTTAAATTGTTACGTCCTTCAGCAGTTTTGTAAGCACCTATTAAGGTATGGTTCAGATCCGTTGTAAAAAAATTAAATGAAAACAATAATATTTTTTAATTGTGTTTTGAGAATTTGTTGGAAAAAAAAATTGATCTCCCGCAGCCTGTTGTTCAATGCCGATTTATTATTTTAAAAAAATAACGAATGTAATTGTTATGAAGTAATTTTATAACAAGGAGAGCTTAACAGTTAGAAAAAAATTTTAGAAATACCTAAATAAGGATCCTACTTTAAAAAATAATGTTCCCCGCTATAATTGCTGCTAAAACAAACAAAACTAATTGACATTATGGAAAAGAAAAAATTCAGGATTGTGCAAATGTTGCCAGCATTAGGATGGGGCGGTGCACAAGTTTTTTGCCTGCAATTATGCAATGAATTGGCCAAATATCCTGATTATGATGTCACGCTGGTATCTATGTATCACTATAATCCTAACATGCATTTACCTGTTGACATGCTTGATAAAAAAGTACAGTTTGTAACACTTGGCAAACGCAAAGGCACTGATCCAAGAATATTTTTACGTATTTACAAATTACTAAAGAAGTTGAAACCTGATGTGGTTCATACACATCTGCACAGCGGTTATTATTGTTTCCTGGCTTATCTGCTTATAAAAGATAATGTTTTTAATAAGATTCATACGCTTCACAATCTTGCAAAGCATGATGCTCCCAGGCATGGTCGTATGGCTTTTAAATATTTTTTCAGAGAAGGTATTATTCAACCGGTAAGCATCTCTGATGAAGTACATAAAAGCGCTTTGGATGAATATGCAAACTGTAATATAATTCAGATCAATAATGGGTCTTATGAAGTGAAACGAAGCCCGGCATTTGAAGAAGTTAAAACCGCTATTCAGCGATTGAAAAAGAATGATGCTACAAAAGTAATTATCAATGTAGCACGGATAAGCAAGCAAAAAAATCAACAGCTATTGATTGACTGTATGAGAATATATGAACAGGAAGGTGAAAATGTGATCGCTATAATATTAGGTGATTGTGTTGGAGAAGATAAAAAATTATACAACAGTTTGATAGCCCAAAAGCCAAATAATGTGCATTTTTTAGGAAAGGTAAAAAATGTATCTGATTACCTGTTGAATGCAGACGCATTTTCATTATCTTCTATTTTTGAAGGGCTGCCAATAAGCTTACTCGAGGCTCTCTCAGCAGGCGTTGTGCCGGTTTGCACCCCGGTAGGTGGTTTGGTAAATATCGTAACTGAGGATATTGGTTTTTTATCTGAAGGAGTAAACTGTGAGAGCTTTTATAACGCATTAAAAGCATGGTTAAAAACAACACCAGAACATTTGAAAGAACTTAGTAATAATGCCAAGGAGTTATATCATAAAGAGTTTAGTATGGAGACGTGTGCAGCTAAATACAACAAACTATATCATACTTACTCTGCTGGCTATAAAATCCACCATCTGCCAAATGATAATTCTATGCCACTTTCACTTCCTCAAACGACAGAAGGTTATACTGCACAAGCTGATTGACCATTTAATTGTTTAATTACTCACTTACTCACTAATGACTTTCATCTGTTAATGATTTAATTATTCAATAACTTAATAACTTTAAAAATTGCCGGGCAGAATTATTAATGAAATACGCCGCCAATTAAAGATAGGTGTACAAGAGTCCTCCTGATGCGGAACAGCAGCATCATCTGTTTTTCTGTGCACGGAAACAAAATAAAAATTTTAAGTTACTTATAATGTCCTTCTATAAAACGCTGTAAAATAATAATCTGTTTTTATGGTTATTAAGGCATAAAAAATTATCTTGCCGACTTCATTATTTTAATACTTATATTCTCAATGCACAATCTTATTAATGTATCTGTTGAAGCTGCGATAGAAGCAGGGAAAAAAATTTTAGAAGTATATCAGCATGATTTTGCAGTAGAAACAAAATCAGATAGTTCTCCCCTTACAGAAGCTGACCGACGGGCCCATCATACAATAAAAAATATTCTCCAGCAAACGGGCATCCCAGTTTTAAGTGAAGAGGGAAAGCAAATGCCTTATGAAGAAAGAAAAAAATGGAATGAGTTTTGGCTGGTAGATCCTTTAGACGGTACAAAAGAATTTATTAAGAAGAATGGTGAGTTTACGGTAAATATTGCTTTGATTAAAAATGGAACACCTGTTATGGGCGTTGTATACGTACCTGTTACGGGTGTAGTGTATGTTGCTTCTGAAGAAAGGGGTAGTTTTTCGTTTAATACAAATAACAATGGTAAAGCAATTGCTGAAATGATAAAAGATGCAGTAAAATTACCTTTGGCAGTTGAGCCTAAAATGTATACAATTGTGGCGAGCCGTTCTCACTCATCACCCGAAACAGAAGCATTTATCGAAGAAAGAAAAAAAATACACGGTAATGTAAATTTAATAAGTGCCGGTAGTTCATTAAAACTTTGTCTTGTGGCAGAAGGCAAAGCGCAAGTTTATCCCCGGCTGGCGCCCACTATGGAGTGGGATACTGCCGCAGGTCATGCTATAGCTAAATTTGCAGGTTGCAAAGTATATAACTACGAAAGCAATGATGAATTAAAATACAACAAAGAGAATCTTTTAAATCCCTGGTTTGTTGTTGAACGTGCTTAGGCAACCTTTGTTCCCACTTCTCGGTTTATAAAATATGAAGTGCAAAAATTACAATTAATGAATCGCCCTGTTTTACCCAACACATTTATTATAGGTGTTCAAAAGGCCGGTACCACAACATTGGATGATTGGTTAAGCCAGCATCCGCAAATTTATTGTTACGAATCACTGAAAGATGTGCATCTGTTTGCAAGGTTCAAATCAATGGATGAAATAGAGCAAAGATTAATGAAAGAACCTGCATCCTATAAAAATCAACCTGTAATTCTGCAGTCTGCGGTTAATTATATATTTTATCCTCAATTATTGGAAAGCATTGCTCAATTTAACCCAAAAGCAAAGCTGATTCTTATTTTAAGAAACCCGGTCGACAGAGCCATTTCCTCTTATGCTTATTTTAAAAAAATGTTGCGCGAAACAAGACCGATGGAAGAAGCGCTTCTTTACCAGCCCAAAGAGGTAACTGAATTTACCAGAGACAACGGCGACTTTACTTATATTGAGCATGGCTTTTACGCGAAACAAATAAAAAATTGCCTGCAATATTTTTCTAAAGAACAATTACTGATATTGGATTATAATGATCTGTCAGCAAATCCATCTTCACTTCTGAAACAGATATTCTCTTTCCTCAATATTGACACTGCCTTTCAGCCTGATTTAACAGCTAAAAATGTTACTGGCTCAGTAAAAAATCAATTTTTGCAGGAGCGCATTATAAAACAGGGCAAGGTTCGAAAATGGATAGTGAAAAATTTTCTTGATCCTTTTCTTCCTGTCGGAAAAAGAAAAATGATTAAAAAAAAATTATTTGAAATGAATACCGGTAAAGAGAAAACAGGGCAACTACTACCGGGGAATGAAGAAACTGTGGAGCAAATAAAAAAAAGATTAAGACCATATTTTATGGAAGATGTAAAAGAGCTGGATGCATTAATTGGAACAAGGTTCTCAGAAAAATGGTTTAATACCATTAATAACTGAAAGGCTTTACGGGATTATTTCTGAAGACCGTATGTTTGCACACTAAATTTTTAAAGAGAATATGTTGAATTAAAAATGGTCGCGTAAATGCGCATCTTTCATATGTAGAAATTATCGCTGCAAAGTATAAAACTATATTCTTTATGAAAATTGTTGTTGTTGGTACTGGTTATGTAGGCCTTGTAACAGGTGCATGTCTGGCAGAAGTAGGAACAGAAGTTATATGTGTTGATGTAAATGTTCTAAAAATAGAGAATCTGCAAAAAGGCATATTACCTATTTATGAACCTGGTCTTGATGAAATTGTCGAGCGCAATTTTAAAAAGGGTCGCTTGCGCTTTAGCACTAAGCTGGATGAAGCCATTGTTGATGCACAGGTTGTGTTTATCGCAGTCGGTACTCCTCCCGGCGAAGATGGCAGTGCTGATCTTCAGTATGTGCTGCAAGTTGCAGAAACTGTTGGCAAGTATATGAATGGATATCTTGTAGTGGTTACAAAGAGTACCGTTCCTGTAGGTACCGCAGCAAAAGTAAAAGAAACAATTGCAAAAGCTTTAAAGGAAAGAAACGCTGATATTGAGTTTGATGTGGCATCTAATCCCGAATTTCTGAAAGAGGGTGCGGCTGTTGATGATTTTCTTAAACCCGACCGTATTGTAATAGGCGTAGAAAGTAAGCGTGCAAAAACTTTATTGCATACTTTATATGATCCTTTTGTATTAAATGGCCATCCTATTTTATTCATGGATATTCCTTCAGCAGAAATGACGAAGTATGCCGCCAACGCAATGCTTGCAACCAAAATTTCTTTCATGAATGATATAGCCAACCTTTGCGATCTTGTAGGCGCTAATGTAAATGAAGTAAGAAAAGGAATCGGTTCCGATCCGCGAATTGGTACAAGATTTATTTATCCGGGAATTGGATATGGTGGTTCATGTTTTCCGAAAGATGTAAAGGCACTTATTAAAACGGCTGAACAAAACAATTACCGGCTTCGCATACTTAGTGCAGTAGATGCAGTGAATGACGATCAAAAGAAAATTGTTATACAAAAAATATTTAAACATTACAATGGTAATATAAACGGAAAAACTTTTTGTGTGTGGGGCCTTGCATTCAAACCAAAAACAGATGACATGCGTGAAGCACCATCTCTTACTGTAATTGATGCACTGCTGCAGGCAGGTGCAAAAGTAAACAATACTGAAAAATATGAAGGAGAATGTAATCTTTGATGGCCGCAATATTTATAACCCTGAAGAGATGAGAGAAAAAGGTTTTACTTATTATGGCATTGGCATTCGCTGATATAATTACGATAAAATATTTTGAGGGATTTTTTGTAACGGCCAGCACAACTTTAATCATCTTTTGTTATGCGGTGCCCCCCGAAACTTCATAGGTCACTTGTACGTTCGTAAGTTTATTAAGCAGTTTTGAATGTTCAAAAGTTTGATTGTTCGAAAGTTCAACATTCAAACTTTTAAACACTTGAACAGTCAAACTTACCTGTATAATAAAAAGCAACTAAACCTGCGCATGGAAAAAATAAAAGTTTTACATATAACACAGGCATTTGGTGGTGTTGAAACTTATTTAAGACAGGTTGTTCAAAATATTGACAAAGAAAAATACGAGATCATAATTGCTTCACCGGAAAAAGATACTTTACAAAAATTTTGTGCTGATAATAATGTAAAACATTATGTTTTGCATATGTCAAGAGGGATAAATCTTCCCGGTGATATAGGATCCATCTTTCGGATAAGGGGATTAATAAAAAAAGAAAAACCAAAACTCGTACACCTGCACAGTTCCAAAGCAGGTTTTGTGGGAAGAATAGCGGCCAAAACAAAAAGATGCAAATCATTATTTACACCACATGGGGTTTCTTATTTGTCTTTTACAGGTTTTAAGAGAATGATATTTTTTATGCTGGAACTAATCGGTAAAAGATTTACATACAAGGTTCTGGCGATTTCTCATTCAGAGGCTAACAGGTGTATTTATGAAATAGGTATAAAAGAAGAAGACATTTATATAATTCCCAATTCACTCACCATTTGTGAGTCGCCTGCAAAAGTTCCTGATAAGCTTGATCATTTGCAGGGAAAAATGAAAGTGGGAACTGTCGCAAGATTAACCTATCAGAAAAATCCATTGTTGTTTGTGGATATTGCTGCCGATGTAATCAGCAAATTTTCTGATGCACACTTTTATTTTCTCGGAGCCGGTTATCATGATCATTTAAGAAAAGATGTGGAGGAAAGAATAAAGAAATACAGCATTGAAAATAATTTTCATCTCATTAATATGGGTGATCATATCGTTGCCTTAAATTTTTTGCATCAGATCGATGTGTTTGTTTTACCATCTGTGTTTGAGGGCTTGCCTTATGCATTACTGGAAGCAATGTATGAAGGTGTGCCATGCGTTGTAAGCAAATGTGATGGCAATAATGATGTGATTAACAACAATGACAATGGTTTTTCATGTCTTACTCGTGAAGAGTATGCTGAAATTATTTCTCTTCTTTTAACTGATAAGGAAAAAGCAAAACAAATTGCCGCAGCCGGCAAAAATTTTGTTATTCAAAAACACGATATAAGAAACAACATTAAGCTTCTTGAAAAAATTTACCGGGAAATTTGATAAGTATATTTAATTACTCAAATAATTTTCTCAATTGAAGAATGTGATTCCCTTAAAGAATTTTACGCTCGTTGTAATTGGCGGCGGCGCTGCGGGATTTTTTTGTGCAGTGAATGCAGCACGAATAAATCCATCTTTAAAAGTTATTATTGTTGAAAAAACAAACAAACTTTTATCAAAAGTAAAAGTAAGCGGTGGCGGCAGATGCAATGTTACACACGCCTGTTTTGAAATACCTGAATTAATTAAACGTTATTCGAGAGGAAAAAATTTTTTAAAAAAATGTTTTCATTGGTTCAATACAAACCACACAATTCAATGGTTTGAAGAAAGAGGGGTACAACTAAAAACAGAAAGCGATGGCAGAATGTTTCCTGTAACAGATAACTCTGAAACCATTGTTGATTGCTTAGTAAAAGAAGCAAATAAATATCATGTTGAAATTCAAAATCCGGATATTGAAATCCGAAACGGGGACAAACGATTTAGATTATATTTTTCGGATACCTCTGCCCGACTAAATAGTTCAAGCGGGGAATTTCTTGATTCGGATTTTGTTTGTATTTCCTGCGGCGGTTATCCAAAATCTTCTCAATTTGAATGGCTGAAACAGACGGGTCACACCATTGAAGAACCGGTTGCTTCTTTGTTTACATTTAATATTCCAAACGATGCTATCACATCATTGATGGGTGTAAGTGTTGAAAAAGCTATTGTAAAAATTCAATCAACAAAACTTGCTGAAACAGGACCCGTGCTCATTACCCACTGGGGTTTAAGCGGTCCTGCTGTATTGAAATTATCTGCATGGGGCGCAAGAGAACTTGCATCATTGTATTATAATTTTACCGTGCTTATTAACTGGCTTCCTTCTTTTAATGAAAACAGTTTAAGAGATGCATGGCCTTCTTTACGAAATCAATTTGCTACACAAAAAATGAGCAATAAAAATCCTTTTGGCCTGCCAAACCGGTTATGGTTATATTTTCTTGAAATAAATGCCATAGATCATAATTTACACTGGGCCGATCCTCCTGCCATGTTGCAAAATAAACTCGTCAAAACCCTTACTGCACACACATTTCAAGTAAAAGGTAAAACAACATTTAAGGAAGAATTTGTAACCTGTGGTGGCATTAAATTAAATGAGATAGACGCCAATACCATGCAAAGTAAAATTATTCCTCATTTATTTTTTGCTGGAGAAGTAATGGATGTTGATGGTATTACAGGCGGCTTTAATTTTCAACATGCATGGACAAGCGGATGGATTGCCGGCAAAACAATTACAACTATATCTTCATAAAAAATCTTCACTCACCATTGTAAAAATATGTTCAGTTTATCTCAGGATATTTATATTTTTTATTACATTTTGATTTAAATTTAAATACATTAAAAACATAAATTGTCTCTCACACTTTTCCAACAAAAATTCGTCAAAAAATGAAAACAGTATTGTTGAGCCGAATAATAACAATAAAAACTTTGCAGTTCGTCCAAATCCTGTAAAAGATATATTACATATACAAACCAGCAGTAAAGCAATCATTTTATTAACCAATCAATCTGGTCAAATTTTACTTACAAAGACTATTGACGGCAGAGGCGAGATAAATATTTCAAATCTCCCTGCGGGCATGTATTATTTAAAGAACAATGCAACTGGTGAAGTGCGGAAGGTAATAGTAACAAAATAAAGTTGATAAGTTGACTAAGTTGATAGGTTATTATGAATTGTCAACTTATCAGCCATTCAACAAATCAACCATTGTCTAAACAATAAAGCAGCTACAGAAATGTAACTGCTTATGAAGAGCAGGTAGGTTTAGAGCTTACTATTGAAGTAATACGTGGAATTAGGA
>WNGA01012316.1_pt1 | contig 17831 bp, 9 predicted proteins | sample 5400061 | NCBI WGS metagenome assembly WNGA01 (sample SAMN13153366, study PRJNA577476) | soil metagenome | isolation source: 100 cm soil or saprolite under grassland replicate 2 | place: USA:California | collected 2016-06-15 | reverse complement strand
TTTCACAGCTTCTAGGCGAGGTGTACTGACGCGATTCATCACAAAGTTGACCCCTAGTGGAGTCTGGAAAAGACTCTTGCTTACGCATGCCCTTTAGCCAAACAAACGATCCACTAAACTACACCAACCGTCCAACGAACTACACGAAATGGCTTTAGTGCATTTCGTGTGATTTCGTGGATCATGTTCGGATGCGGTGAATTGCGCAACACCGTATTTTCCGACCGACTCTAACAGGGTGAAACTGATTGCCAGCCTCAAAAATTAATGCGACCCTGGATCTCCACCACCCGGCCTGACAGACCCATAAGCGCTTTACCAAAACTCGGATTGGTTACGTTGGTGCTGTCGGTATTGAAACCAAAGGGTTGCAAATTCAGAAAATTGAAAACGTTGAAGAAGTTCGCCTTCAATTCAAAATTAGCTCCTTCACCCAGGAAGCTCGGCATACCAAACTTCTTTGCCACCGTCAGATCGATATCGCGATATTTCGGACCGCGGAAGGAGTTTCGTCCAATGCCCGGCAAGCGGCCATTAGGGGCGGAAGTGTCAAAAAAACGCGCTCCGCCGCCCGGGAAATTACTCCGGGTAATGAAAGCCTCGTTCGATGTATCTGTACCCGCGCCGCCAAAGTAGACTGCCGGTCGGGTGGGACATTGCGATGGACCAAGCGTGCTGACGCATTGGCCAATAACCGGAGTCCAGGGAAAGCCGGTATGGAAAGTGGCAATAGTACTAAGTTGCCAGCCACCCAGCACTTTGCCGAGCGCGTCATGTCGATTACGTAGGAAGGGCAGATCCCATAGAGCTGACGCGACGAAGTGGTGTCGCACGTCATAGTCGGATGGCCCGCGCTCCTGACGCACGTCGAGTGGATATGTGGGATTTGTCGAGGCGGTAGGATTCTCGTTCGAAACAATATCAATGCTCTTAGCCCAACGGTAGTTAGCGTCGAACGCCAGGCCCTTGGTGAAACGACGTGAGAGAGTCGCGATCAAAGCATTGTAGCTGGCCGTGGTGTCAGGTGTGGGAAAGAAAACTCCGGAAGCAAAGAAATTGCCTGGGTCATTGGGAAAGATGAACCTTTCATTAACCAGACGAACGAGCTTGCGACTCGCGCTTCCCTGATAACCGACCGTGCCCGTCATCCTGGCCGGTAAGCTGAACTGGCTCTCGAGCGAATAGGTGTAGACATAAGGAGTCGGCACATCAGCCGGCGCGCCCCAAATCTCGACCTGCTTACCATTGCCAGTGTTGGTGGGAATCCCCGCCGAGTTAAATGTCAAGAGCAACGCCGGGTTGGCCGGGTAACTGACCGGCGTGTTGTTCGCACCTAGAGCATAAAGGATAACGCCGCCGGCGAATGGAGTGTCTGCAAAACCGCAGCAGATTGAGTAGCGGGCCATGAAAGGTGGATTGCCGCGTGAGTTTGCGAAGAGCACATTCGGCAAGCGATTGTAGGAAATGCCAAAGCCGCCGCGAATCACCAGTTTGTCTGTCGAAACAGAACGCCTGCCTGACCGGGACCAAGCTCGAGATTGCTGAGCTTGTCTTCTTTTTCGGTTAGCGGAGAAAAGTACTCCCAGCGCAGTCCCAGTTTCAATGTTAGGTTGGGTCGAAACTTCCAATCATCCTGTCCGAAGAATGCAAGAGTGTTACTGCGAAAATAGCGTTGAGTGTCAGGTGGCCCACCAGTGCGCGGATCGGCATCGATCTGATAAAAAACCGGTGTACCGTTTGCGAAGTTAAACTGGCCTACGAAACTGTAGAGTGGGCGAGCACCGCCGATCAGATTGTTATTGTCCTGTTCCTTTCGAAATTCCCCGCCAAAAGCCAAGGCATGATTACCCCTGACGTTTCTCAGCGTATCGCGAACCTCGAATGTATTTTCCGCGAATTTACCCGGCGTTGTCTCAGACCACGGCGGGCCAAACCTGATCCGGTCGAATGGCAGACCTTCAAGCTCGATTCTGGGCAAGCCAAAGTTTGTGGCAGCGGAGGTCTGCAATTCGTTGAAAGCAAATCTCGTAACATTGAAGCGTGCTTCGTTCAGCGTTGTTGCCGAGATAGTGCGAGTGTAGGTGATCATCCCAAACAGATTTTGTGGCTCAGTTCGCACATCACCCATCGGGCGACTTCTTCCCGCTTGATCGCTTGAGACACCTTTGAATCGCGAAATGTAACTGCTGAACGTAAGCGTGTCGTTGGAGGTAAGGTTGATGTCGAGCCGGGGGTTGAATTGATCACCGCGGCTGGTACCCGGCAAGGCGATCTGAGCGAATTGGATATCCGGAATACCGTCAAGGCCCCCGCCTGACGAGGAGACATACTGTCCTGTTGCTCCCATCGGCGACCCGATATCCAAGCCGCCGGAAAGTTGCTGACAAGGATTAATACCGACAGAAGTGCAGGTGGTTGGAATTACGCTGATGATCCGCGGCGCTACACCCGATGCACCCAGAATGCGGGCAGTAATACTACCAGGGCGTACTGCCTGAATGAGTTGTCGATAGTCGGATGTCTCAACCCAGGCATTGAACGTATCGCTCGTCGTGCTACGCAAGCCTTCATACGAAAAGAAAAAAAACGCCTTGGATTTTAGGAGTCGGAACCCGGGAGGCGCTCCTTCACCGAAGCGTGGGAGTGGAAGCGGCCCACCGAGGCTGCCGCCGAATTGATTGTAGTGCTGGTTGTTTCTTACGTGCGGAGCATTGTTAACTCCGCCATATTTATTGAAGGCTGTTCTTGAGAAACAAGCTGCCGTGAAACTGATTGGTCCCATTCTGCGAAACTGTCAGAACCTGTGCGCCGGAGTTGCGCCCAAACTCCGCCGAATAGTTGTTTGCGATTACCTGTACTTCCTTGACCGATTCCTGATTCGGTGTGATGACTGCTGCTCCACCCCACGTTAAGCTGTTGACGCTGGTCCCATCGATCTGAAAGCTGTTGGCTGAGACTCGCTGTCCGTTAGCAGAAATCTGCGGTTGATTCTCCGTCTGAAAAATCGATCGATTCGATCCGCCCGGGCCTGATTGATTCGGCAGATTCACGGCGCCACCGGCGCCGCCACGCGCGAAGTCGCCGAATACACCTGGAGTCAACCTTGTTAGCTCGTAAGGATCTCGTCCAAACTGCGGCAACGTGCGAACTTCTTGAGTAGTAATCGCCCTATCGACGTTTGCGTTCTCCGTGTCCGTGTCCAATATGGGCACAGTATCCTGAGTCACCGTAACCGTCGCGCTGATGTCGCCTGCTTCGAGCGCAACATCTACGCCCTGGACCGCTTCCGCGTTGACGACAACGTTGTCAAAGACCTTCTGTTTGTAACCGGCCTTTTCTACAGCCATTTTGTATTTGCCTGGGGCGAGACCAGATAATCTATAAAAGCCTTCGGCGCTCGAGGTAGTCTCTTGCGTCTTACCGGTCTCGTTATTAGTCAGCGAAATCTTCGCCTCAGGCACGAGTCCTCCTCCGGTATCAGTGACCGTCCCTTGAATACCCGCCTTAAACTGTGCACTGGCTGCCACGCCCAAGCACAAAATAAAAAATCCGCACGAGATGGTGCGGAACAAACAACTCAGTCTAACCATATGAAACCTCCTTGGACGATAAAAAGCTGTTGCGCAAGCGCTACTTTGTAGCGCAAGCGCTACTGCAAACTACAAAGGGGGAAGGGAGACTAAGAAGATGAGAGACTGAGTGAAGCTGCCGGTTACATTTGCATTAGGTACCAAGGTTCAAATTTCAAATAGTGTAGCCGGGATCGTGGTCGATATTACAGCAAAAACAGAAAACTTCAATATGTATTTCAAGATGGACTCTGGTAAGCTTGGGCCGTCGATTAAGAAAATGATTTCAGCAGAGTTCTCCGAAAGTTTGCGCGGTATAGTTGGCCCAGAGAGAAGTGCGAAAGCGTCAAGTTTTCACAACGAGTCTGGATAACCGCGCTCAAACGCTTCATGGTATCCGCCCCTTAATTGCAGCCAGAGACTTCAGGTTTTCGTACGATCAACTTTATTTTGGAGAAGGGAAATCTCACTCATGAGACATTCAAGAACACTGGGAGTTTGTTTGTTGTTTGCAACAATGATTGCTGGAGGATGTGTTTCGGGCACACAACAGACAATTACCGGTGGGGCCAGGAAGAATAAGGGACCGAATGAGCCTGTTAGTATTGGTTTTTCTATGGACACATTAAAAGAAGAGCGTTGGCAACGTGACAAGGATCTGGTTGAGAAGCACGCGAAAGAGCTCGGCATGCAGGTTTTCGTGCAGGTTGCTAATGGCGATGACAATTTGCAGGTCAAGCAAGCAGAAAACTTGTTGACTCAGGGAGTCGACGCGCTGATCGTTGCCCCGCACAACGGTGAGATTGCCGCTTCCATTGTCGAGGCTGGACACCGCCAGGGTGTCCCTGTAATCAGCTACGATCGACTGATTAAGAATAGCGACGTGGACCTCTATGTATCCCACCAGGTAGTCAAGATTGGAGAAATGCAAGCGAAATACTTGCTCGATCACGTTAACAAGAAGCCGGCTAATTTTGTAATCGTTGGTGGCTCACCCACAGACAACAACGCCTTGCTACTCCATCAAGGACAGATGAACATCTTAAAGCCGGCGGTTGATCGAGGTGATGTAAAGATTGTGGCAGACCAGTATGCAAAAGAATGGCAGGCAAGCGCGGCGCTGAATATCGTTGAGAATGCTTTGACGCAGGCAAACAATCAGGTCGATGCAGTGGTTGCGTCTAACGATGGCACAGCTCGTGGCGCGATTCAGGCTCTCGAAGGTCAGAACCTGGCGGGAAAAGTTCTGGTCTCTGGACAGGATGCAGACCTCGCCTCACTGCAATTAATTGTTCTGGGCAAGCAGACCATGACTGTCTACAAGCCAATTCAGCCTCTTGCCTACGCTGCTGTTGAGGCGGCGATCAAATTAGCTCGTGGCGAGAAAGTCGATACTACGGATGCGATAGACAACGGCTTGAAGAAAGTACCATCCATCTTGCTTGAACCTATCGCTGTGGATAGGAACAACATCGTAAGCACGGTCGTCAAAGATGGGTACCAGACGTTGGAAAAAATCTGCGCCAACATTCCACCGGATAAGTGCCCGAAATAATAGAACAGTCTGGAGTCTGGAGTCGGGGGTCAATGTTTCCGACAGCGCTCTTAACCCCGGACTCCAGACTTAGAAAAGAAGTAAGGGAACGGTCGGAGTAAGAGTCTGGCAATAGTCGAAGGAAATGGGTTTCACTCCGGAGGAGTGAGATGTCTATAGCCTGAGTGGAAATGCCAGAACCAACGGCGTTCGGAGGAGCGGAATGCAACTAGACCTTCAGCACGCGAGAACAGTTCCGCTCCTCCGAACGCCGCCGGAGTGGTCTGGGGCTCGCCGTCTATAAATATCTCACCCCTAACGGGGTGTAGATGTCAGTCAGGAGTCTAGAGTCAGCAGTCATGTAACCAATTCTTGACTCCCGACTCTCGACTCAAGACTCCAGACTTTTAAAAAAACATGTCAGAAGAAAAAAGTCCTTCACCCTTTTTGGAGATGCGCGACATCACAAAGTCCTTTCCCGGCGTTCGTGCGCTCGACGGGGTAAGCTTTGAGCTTCATAAAGGCGAAATCCACGCTTTGGTTGGCGAGAATGGCGCGGGCAAGTCGACACTTATGAAGGTGCTCGCAGGAGTCTACCCACATCCGCAGTATGGTGGCCAGATTCTGATTGAAGGAAACGAGCAGAAGTTCGCGAGTGTGCGCGACGCGGAGAAAGCGGGCATTGCCGTCATCTTTCAGGAACTGTCGCTCGTAAAAGAGATGAGTGTCGGGGAAAACATTTTTCTTGGACGTGAGCCGCGCAAATTCGGCGTGATTCGCTGGGAGGAACTGTTTCGACGGGCGCGCCACTTGCTAAACGATCTCCACCTGCCAATTGATCCGCGCACTCCCATTCGCAATCTTGGCATAGGGCAACAGCAGTTAATAGAAATTGCGAAAGCCCTCTCGCACGAAGCTCGGATTCTGGTGCTGGACGAGCCGACTGCTGCCCTCACAGATTCCGAGGTGGAAACGCTCTTTAAGATTCTTGGGAAGCTTCGCACAAAGGGCGTGGGAATGATTTACATCTCCCATAAGCTGAACGAGGTGTTTCGAATCAGCAACCGCATTACGGTTTTACGAGATGGAAGAACCGTCGGCAGTGGCCCGACCAGTGATTGGGACGAACCGAGAGTGATCGCCAGGATGGTAGGTCGCGAAGTCGGAGACATATTCCCGGTTGTGGATCACGAGCAGGGCGAGGTGGTATTCGAAGCGCGAAACATTTCCGTATCGGATCCCATACTCCCTGATAGGAAGTTGGTTGACGGGGTCAGTTTCTCAGTCAGGCGTGGCGAAGTATTGGGAATAGCAGGACTGATGGGAGCGGGGCGAAGCGATCTGTTGATGGCGATCTTTGGCGCCCATGCCGGCCGGATGTCGGGGGAACTCAGGATCGAGGGCAAACAGGTTCGTATCACGAGTCCCGCCGAGGCCATCAAACACGGCATTGGTTTCGTTACTGAAGATCGAAAGCGGTACGGGTTAATACTGGACCAGTCGATTCTTAATAACATGACGCTCGCCGGGCTGCGTCGCATTTCAGGACGTTTTGTCACCAGCATCGATGCCGAGTCGGCGGCAGGCGAGCGAACAATGAAGGATTTGCGCGTTAAGGCAAGCTCACTATTTACGATCGCCGGCACCCTTTCCGGAGGCAATCAGCAAAAAGTGGTGTTGGGAAAGTGGTTGCTAACAAAGCCCCGGGTCTTGTTTCTTGATGAGCCAACCCGCGGCATCGATGTGGGCGCCAAGCAAGAGATCTATGCGCAGATTAACAAGCTGGCAAAGAGTGGCCTGGCCATTGTGCTGGTTTCGTCGGAACTGCCGGAAGTGCTTGGTCTATCTGATCGTGTTCTCGTGTTGCACGAAGGCCGGGTGACGGGAGAATTTACTCGCTCAACGGCTACGCCCGAGAAAGTCATGGCTTGCGCAACAGGACATTCGAGTCTGGCTGCTTAGCAGCCGATTGGTACTCTTTAAAGGTCTAACATGAGCAACCCACGCACCGAATCAGACGTTGAAAGGCTGCCCGCGACGGCAGATTTGACGCCCGCTCTGCCGCCGGACGCCGCGCCACAAACGACGATAGGAAAATTCAAAATTTCCACTGACGTACTTCGTGCCTACACGATGGTCTTTGCGTTGGCTGCTATCTGGCTCTACTTCCATTATTCAACCAGTTACATATTTCTCGAGCCAAGGAACTTTTCCAATCTCATGCGGCAAACTGCCGTTACTGGCGTGCTCGCAGTGGGAATGCTGATGGTGATAATCACAGGCCAGATCGATCTTTCGGTGGGATCGGTCGTTGGGCTTGCGGGCGGGGTCGCTGCCATCGCTCAAGGATGGCTTGGTTGGGGCCTTATTCCGTCGCTGGCGGCAGGCATTGGAGTCGGCGTCGCAATAGGCGCTGCGCAAGGGTCGCTAACGGCCTATGTCAACATTCCTGCCTTCATCGTCACTCTCGGTGGTCTATTGGCTTGGCGCGGCGTCATCCTGGGGCTAAGCCGTGGGGAAACTATTCCGATCCGATTGCAGTCCTTCAGGTTGATTGGCCAGGGCTACGTTGGTCCCACTGTCGGTTGGATTATCGCCGCTGTAGCAGTTGGATCTATCACCTGGCTCACGATTAGCCGCAATCGCACGCGTCAGCGTCACGGCCTTCCTCCGCCCGGGTTAGGCACCACTCTGGCACGGATAATTCTTCCGTCCCTGGTTGTCATCATTTTTGTTTATCAAATGAATTCTTACGAGATAGCACCTGGCGTAAGAGCGGGCATTCCCAATCCGGTAATAATCTTTCTGGCAATCGCTTTAGGTGGAGCGTTCTTAACGCAAAACACTACGTTCGGCCGGTATCTCTATGCTATCGGCGGCAATCCCGATGCGGCCCGATTGTCGGGCATAAATATTCGCCGTCATATCTTGATAGTCTTCTGCATCATGGGCGCCCTGGCCGGAGTGGCAGCAATAATTTATACAGCGCGCGTTGGCAGCGCATCCCCTGACGCGGGTCAACTGCTCGAACTCGATGCGATCGCCGCATGCGTCATCGGTGGTACCAGTCTGATGGGCGGACGAGGAACTGTTTTCGGAGCAATACTGGGAGCATTGATTATGGCCAGTCTCGACAACGGCATGTCATTGAAGAACGTCGAGCCTTACCTGCAGAACATTATCAAGGGAGCAATTTTGGTCACTGCTGTAGGGTTGGACATGGCCGGTCGCCGGCGAACCTGAGACCCGGATGGGGTCAATACGACCTGAAAATCCGGAATCCTACCAACTGCGCGGAGTGTGTAAAAACGCATGTGGTTGAATTGAACAAGTTAGGAAGGGGGCAAGCGGAGATTCAGGCTTGTGGCGGTAGTGAATTCCAGCGCGCCCCCGCTTGTGACAGCCAATAGCCTTATCGGGATACTAAGATTAAGCTTTGAATTCTGGGTTGCTGCTAGCGGAGCGTAGCGGGGGCGCGCTCGGCATCGATTTGGTTGGAAGCCTCTTTTGTCGCTTGCCCCCTTCCCAACTTGTTCAGTTCAACCACATGCGTTTTGCACACTCTCAACGGTCTGGGCTTACACAAGACTATGTACCCCATGGCAATTCTTATTCTCGCTGGAGCCATAAGCGGTCATTCTTTTTTGGCCCAGACAACGAAGAGCGTAGCGCCAGGTGCGCCTGGTAATGACTCTCATTGGCCAACAGCCGCGAAAAATGGGTTTGGCACATCCAACACAACCTCTTCAAAGATCTGGTTTACGGTTGCCGACGGGGTGATGTCGGAAGTGTTCTATCCGACGCTTGACGTGCCAAATGTCCAGACATTGCAACTCATTGTCGTGGGTGTTTCCAAAGTAGAGACTGAGAGCGACGACACAACACATCGCATTGAAGTGCTTGACCCGCATGCGCTGACCTTCAGACAAACCAATACCGCTCGGAGTGGTTTCTATACAATTAGCAAAACCTATGCCTGTGATCCGGAGCGAAACACCGTGTTAATCGACATTGAGTTTGATAGTCGGATTGCTGCAAGTGTTTACGTTTATTATGACCCTTCGCTGAATAACAGCGGGATGCACGACACGGCGTGGACCGAGGGGAATGCACTGGTAGCCGTCGATGGTGATAAGGCGTCAGCCTTGATTTCAAGCTCAGGCTTTGCTTTCCGAGACGAGGCCGTTCGACGTCTTGGTAAGTCTCGAAATCCGTCCAATGAGCTCGAGGTTACGAACGGCTACTTAGGGACAAGCGACGGACTGACGGAATTGAAAAAACGTTGGAATCACACGAGCTTCAAGCCTTACGCTCGCGCTGATAATGGAAATGTCGTTCAAGTTGCGGCGCTCAAAGGTTTCAACGGGCCAAGATGGAAACGAAATCCGAGGACCAATCAAATGGTCCGGATCAAACCCCACTGCACCCTGGCTCTGGGCTTTGGCCCGAACACTAAAGACTCGATCAGAAATGCCAGAGCTTCACTCGCCAAAGGTTTTGCGCGAGTGCGTAACGAATATGAAACCGGTTGGCACGGCTACGTTGCGCGGTTGCGACCGGTTGGGCCAAAGTATCAACGCCAATTCAATATGTCTGCGATGGTCTTGAAAGCCCTGGAAGATAAGACCTGTCGAGGCGCGATCATTGCCTCGCCTTCAACACCCTGGGGTGGTGGACCAAATGCAAACGAACCGACCATCAGCGGCTATCATGCCGTTTGGGCTCGCGACCTTTATCAGGTAGCAACGGCCCTTTACGCAGCAGGTGATAAACCTACCGCCAATCGAGCGCTCGACTATCTCTTCAAGTTTCAGCAACTCACTGATGGGAGTTTTCCCCAGAACACCTGGGTTGATGGTCGTCCGATTGGTAATGGGTTGCAGATGGACCAGGTAGCGTTGCCGATTGTTCTCGCTTATCAATTGGGACGAATGGATCGCGACACCTGGATCAGGCACATTAAGCCGGCGGCTGAATTTATCGTACAAAATGGTCCAGGTACCGTTCAGGATCGCTGGGAGGAGAAGCCAGGCTACTCACCAGCTACCATCGCAGCCGAAATTGCTGGACTGGTTTGCGCATCCCGTGTCGCTGAGGTTCACGAAGACAAATCCGAGGCTGTGGGGTATTTGAAAACAGCTGACGACTGGGCGCGCAAGGTTGACCGCTGGACCGCAATGTCCGACGGCATGTACGGGGACGGAAATTACTACCTACGCATCACGGAGAAAGGCAATCCAGATGAAGGAGCAAAGATAGAGATCAATAGTGGCGGTGGGACGTATGACCAGCGTGAGATCGTCGATGCGGGATGTCTTGAACTTGTCCGCCTGGGTATCAAGTCCGCCGATGATCCCTTAATCCTGAAATCAATTGCGGTTGTTGATAACCTCCTTAAGATCGAAACTCCTCCCGGCCCCGCCTGGTACCGTTACAACCACGATGCCTATGGTGAGCGTTTAGACGGCCAGGCTTACGATGGCCGCACAGGAAGAGGGCGTTTATGGACGCTGCTGACAGGCGAACGAGGAGAATTCGAGCTCGCGCGCGGTAATGTAAATGGAGCACGAAAGCTGCTGGATACGTTGAGCGGCTTTGCCAACGAAGGCTTCATGATTCCTGAACAGGTTTGGGATCGAAGCGGGCCTTCGTTAGCAGTGCCGGGCTCGGGCACGGGCTCTGCAACACCACTAGCGTGGTCCATGGCCCAGTTCATTCGACTCGCTGTCAACCTGGAGAAGAATCGTAACGCTGAAACGCCGGACGTTGTCGCGAGTCACTATCGCGGTCGCTGATGAAACGAGTCCTCTGTGAAGCAAACCGTAAATTTCTTGGTTTGTGAGCTATAAACATCTCACCCCTAACGGGGTGGAAACCAAAGCACTTTGCGCCCTCGATATTTCGATCCCATTCTTGTTTATGCCGAAGCAATGAAAAGACTATTAACAATCGCGTGCTGTCTCACCTTCTGGGTTATCACTGCGAACGCGCAGGACATTAAGGGATTGGTGAAAATTGGTCCAGTTGCAAGTCTCACACGAGACGCTAACACTATCACGCTTCATTGCCAGGATGACTCGCAAGTGCGTCTTACGGTGCTCGCGCCGGACCTCATTCGCGTTCGAGCATCCTTTACGAAGGCTATCCCTGCTACGGACCATTCCTGGGCTATCGCCAAAGAGAGCTGGGATACTACGCACTGGACCCTAACGGAATCGCCAGAGGCAATCACCATTGCCACAGAGGAACTTGAGGCGGTAGTTCACCGCTCGCCACTGCTGATTAATTTTCGCGACGCTCGCACGCACGAGTTAGTCAATGCCGACGAGCAACCCATGATGTACGACGCAAAGGGCTCGTTGAATGAAATAATGTTTGATCCCAAGGCGGGAATGTTTATCGCTGCGGCGAAGAAGCTCGGTTTCGATGAACATTTCTATGGGCTTGGGGAAAAAGCCGCGAGGCTCGATAAGCGTAGAGGCTCGTTCGTGAATTGGAATTCCGATACTCCGGGTTATGTCGAAGGAAGAGACCCGATTTACCAGACCGTCCCTTTTTATATTGGTCTGGAGCGTGGCCGGGCTTACGGAATCTTCTTCGATAATAGCTACCGCAGCTACTTTAACTTCGGCAGAAGCTCGCAAGAGCGTATTTGGTTTGGCGCCGAAGGCGGCGAGATGAACTATTATTTCTTCTACGGGCCCTCCATCAAAAAGATTCTCAGCCGCTATGCCGACCTCACCGGTCACATGCCGCTGCCACCGCTGTGGGCGCTGGGTAATCAGCAAAGCCGCTGGAGTTACTATCCGGACACTATGGTTGAGGAAGTCGTAAATGAATACAGGCGGAGAGACTTGCCACTCGATGTGGTCCATCTGGATATCGACTACATGAATGGTTATCGCGTGTTCACCTTTGACCCGAAACGCTTTCCGAATCCAAAGGGACTAACTGAACGCCTGGCAAAGCAAGGCGTTAAAGTTGTCACTATCGTCGACCCCGGCGTCAAGTATCAACCGAGCTCCAGCGTTCCAAGCCCGGAGACTGCGGATCCAGAGCTCGGGCCACAAGACAACCGCTATTACGTCCTTGATCAGGGAATGGAAAAGAATTACTTCCAACGACGCAGGAATGGTGAGCTCTTTATACCGAAAGTTTGGCCAGGCGACAGCGTCTTTGTTGATTACACCCTTCAGGACGCGCGCACCTGGTGGGGCGGTCTTCATCGTGCTTACCTTGATAACGGCGTTGCAGGCATCTGGAATGATATGAACGAGCCGTCTGACTTCGTCGACCAGACCGGCAAGAATCAGATGGATGTCGTTAGTTATGACGAAGGTGAAAAGTCGACGCACGCCAAGAACCGTAACGTGTTTGCGCTCTTGATGTCTCGCGCGACATACGAGGGTCGCGCCGCACACGCCGGCATTCAGCGATATTCGACCATGTGGACCGGTGACACAAACAGCACCTGGGATGCGCTCTCGTTGAGTGTCCCAATGTATGCAACGCTTGGTCTCTCGGGTGAACCATTTGTCGGCGGGGACGTTGGCGGCTTTATTGGAAGAGGAAACGGCGAATTGCTCACGCGCGCCTATCAAGTGAGTTTTCTCGTCCCCTTCTGTCGTAATCATAAACAAATTGACGGCTATGACCAGGAACCGTGGCGTTTTGGGAAGTATTACGAAGACATAATTCGTAAGTACTTGAAGCTGCGGTACCGGCTGTTGCCTTTCTTGTATACGACTTTGGAGGCGGCCCATCGAACTGGAGTACCTTTGTTCCGGCCACTGCTGCTCAATTATCAGAATGATGAGAGCACTTATAACCTCGACGACCAGTTTATGGTCGGAAACGATTTGCTCGTAGCGCCGATGCTGAAGCCGGACGTGACGAGGCGTTTGGTTTATCTGCCAGAGGGAGCGTGGTACGACTATTGGACCAACAGGAAGCACGAGGGTGGAACGGTAGTCTCAGCCGAAGCGCCACTGGACACAGTTCCGTTGTTTGTGCGTGGCGGCGCCATTCTTCCTCTGGGACCGGAGATGAACTACGTTGGCGAAAAGACTCTGGAGCCAACGTTTATCATCTACCCGGATGCGAACGGTGAAGCAGCTACCACTCTCTACGAGGACGACGGTCTCAGCCCGGCTTACAGTCATGGGGTTTTTCGACGAACCTCTGTTCGATTTTCCAGTAAACGCAGACACATTGAAATCAATCTCAGCGCACCGGAAGGCACATTTAGACCCCAGGCTCGGACACTTAGTTTTCTTGTGCCAACAACATCAATGCCATTGAGGGTTTTGTTGGATAGCAGAATGGTCGGGCGTGGCGGAGGAGCCGGTGCCAGGTGGTCCAAGAGCGGAAATGTTTTGGAGCTTCGAATCCCGGATGATGGGAAAGCTCACAAGATCGTAATCGAGTAAAACGTGGATTGTTCTTTACATTTCAGCCTGGGAGTTGGGGCGAAGAAATTAATCCATGAAATCTCTCTGTGTGCTCCGTGTCTCCTGTGGTGAATGGTTTTCAGCGCTTTTTAATACCACGGAGGCACGGAGCACACAGAGACAGAATAGCAAGTGAGAGTCTGGGTCTAGATGCGCTATCACGGCTCGATGTTGTCATCAGTACCACCCCGCGTTAGAGACTTAAAACTCTTTTACTCCGGAGGAGTAAGATGTTTATCGCCCGAGTTGAAATGCCCGAACCAACGGCGTTCGGAGGAGCGGAATGCATCTAGACCTTCAGCACGAGAGAACAGTTCCGCTCCTCCGAACGCCGCCGGAGGGGTTTTGTTCGTCGAGCTATAAAGATGTCACCCCCAACGGGGTGAAAGCCCGTTAACGCTTTATTTCCATTACCACATTGTTTTTCGCGTCGTCAGCCGCAGTTCTTCTTGCGCGTCACCTTCGGCGGATGCGAGAATGCCGACCCAAGATCCGCAGTAATTCAAGTTGGGTTATCAGAACAGCAACAGGAGGCAGTGAGGATGCGAACCAATGGATGGAATTCCGTACTGGCTTTAACGCTTCTACTAACAGTTGTGCTTGCCTGCAAGTTCAGCGCGTCTACGGCAAATATCAGCAGTCTAAAGCTCGGCAAAGATAAGAACGTCACCAAAGAGACCAGCAGTTTCGGCACGAACGATACGGTCTATGCGGTTGCGGAAATTTCAAACGCACCTGGCAAGGTCAAAGTAAAAGGCCGGCTGGTCGTTGATGATGTCGAAGGCCAAAAGGCCGGCCCGATCCCCGGGCTTGAAGATACGGTTGAGTTAGGAGGGAGCGGCACGGCGATCTTCACTTTCTCCCCGCCAACGAGCGGCTGGCCAAAGGGCAAATACAAGTTAGAAGTTCTCATGCTCGACGAGGCCGGCGAGCAGAAGGATCAAAAGGCCGCGAGTTTCACCGTGTCCTAAACTCCTTTCTCAAAAGACCGCACCAGGACTTAAAGGGCAACGTTCAGTTGCGAGCGTTGCCCTTTTCCCATCCTCGTTATCGAACAAGTAGTTAGCCCTTGACTCGCTCTTGACAGAGTCAAAACGATCCATCACCTCGGCAGAACTATCGAATTACTATCGAAGATCGTTGACGATCTCGATAATGGGTGATAATTTCTCGGCTCAATTTAAGCGTTTCCGGTAGGTTTAGCCCCTTCGGTCTTCTCACTTGACTGCGTCCTCGAGCTGAATACTTGTTCGCAATGGAATAGATTTACCGAACGATCGAGACTCTCACAGCGACGTCACGGGTTTGGTGTACTAGGAATCCAGTGGCCAAAGTGGGTTTCTAATACGTGCTACGGGTCCGCGCGGCTGGAGGCAGCCGGAAGGAAATCGTAGCCGATCAGTAGTCGCCGCGATCTAGTTTGCGTCTTTATTCAGAGTAGATGGAGGAGTCATGAAAAAGTCCCCGACCGGTCTTCGTGCGTTCACGAACACCCGCTTAATTGCAATCCTTATCGCGTTTCTTCTCGTTGCGGTGTTCACTACGGCAACGGCTTTGATGAAGAGTGGCGGCGGCTCCTCGGACGCAGTTAATCGCGACAATCAGACACACAGGCGCTCAACAGAAGGACGGCAGAGCCCTGAGCCAATTTCTTCTCAGGCTGTTGGCTTCGCAGAAACACGGCCTCTCAGCGAACTTGCAAAACTACCGGCGGCGCGGAAAGTTGAGCACGATGAGGGTGAAGGTGAAGATCGTGAGGCTGCGGAAAACAGAACGATTAAGCACCCAACGGCGGAAGCTCTAGCAAGGGCGTCTGTTCCGGGCGGGATCCAGAGAGACACAGTAATCCAGACGACGCTCCCGGCGCCGAATATGCCGTCGCCGAATGTCTCATTTGAAGGCTTGAACAATACCGACAATTTTAACGCCTTCGGGGGCCGTATCACCCCACCTGACACAGACGGTTCCGTCGGTCCTAATCATTACGTCCAGCAGATTAACATTCTGGTGCGGGTTTGGGACAAAGCCGGCACTCCTTTGACCGCTCCCTTCAAGTTGAGCAGCCTGTTTGCTCCGCTGGGCGGACAGTGTGCCGTGCAAGATGCAGGCGACCCAATAGTTCTTTATGACCCTCTTGCTGATCGCTGGATGCTGAGCCAGTTTGCTTTCGCCAGCGAGTTTTCGCCGCCGTATCACCAGTGCATCGCCATCTCCATGACCCCGGATCCGACCGGCGCATACTTCGCTTACGACTTCGTTACGGCTGGCAACGAGTTTCCGGACTATCCGAAGATCGGCGTCTGGCCCGATGGCTATTACATGATGGTCCATCAGTTCACCAATGGCGGACCGTTCAATGGCAGCGGCGTCTATTCATTCGATCGCGTCAAGATGCTCGCCGGCAATCCTACTGCAAGTTACATCTACTTTAACCTCAATCTGACTACCAACCCCGAAGGGGTGGGCGGACTGCTGCCTTCCGGTGTGGATGGGATAAATCCGCCCCCAGCGGGCCGGCCGAATACCTTTGCCTACATTACGGCTTTGGACTTCGGCGACCCGGCGGACGGTTTGCGACTTTTTGATTTCCACGCGGACTTTGCTACCCCGGCGAACTCTACTTTCACCGAGCGACCAGAGGCTACATACAATAGCCCGCTCGCCGTGGCTCCATTCAGCCTGGTCACCCCAACTGGCAACGGAGGCAGGCGAGCTGTCCCTCAGCCATTGCCGGCCAATGTTACGTCGGCGGTGGACGCAATCACCGACCGGTTAATGCATCGAATGCAGTACCGCAATCAGGGCGGCCACGAAACGCTGGTGATGAACCACACAGTAGGCGCGCCGGCTTCGACTATCTTCGGTACTTTCCGCGCCGCGCCTCGCTATTACGAACTGCGCAGCACGGCCAGCGGCCCCTTTGTGGTTCAAGAACAAGCGACCTTTGCTCCGGGCGGTTCTCCCGGCGATAACATCAGCCGTTGGATGGGCAGCGCCTCCGAAGACAATCAGGGAAACCTGGCTGTCGGTTATAGCGTTTCGAGCGCCTCGACGGTCTTTCCCGGAATTCGCTACGCCGGCAGACTCGCTACCGATCCGCCGGGTGGATTGGCCCAGGGCGAAGCGACTTTGATAGACGGCACCGGAAGGCAAACGGACACCACCAATAATCGCTGGGGCGATTACAGCGGGATGTCGGTTGATCCCAGTGACGACTGCACTTTCTGGTACACACAGATGTATTACACTGCGGCCAGCCAGGCGACGAGCGCCGTCGGCTTTTTGACGCGAATCGGCAGTTTCAAGTTCCCCACCTGCACTGCCCCGGCAAGGGGAACAGTTCATTTCACCGTCACCAACTGTGTGACCAGTGCTCTAATTCCCAATGTATCGATTTCCATAGATGGAAATTCCTACGGCGCCACGGTGGCTAATGGAACGTACGATGGCACTTTGGCCCCTGGGTCTCACTCGTATGCAGTCACTAAGGCAGGTCATACTACAGCTACAGGTAACTTTAATATCACGGACGGCCAGACCACGAACGTTCCGGTTTGCTTAAATGGCGTGCCCGACGTGGCCATCACCAAGACTGCCGACTCCAGCTACGTCAGCGCCGGCGCTCAGGTTGGGTTCAACGTCACCCTGACCAACAATGGTTTTGCTACCGCGATGGGTCTATCCGTGACCGACAACCTGCCCGGAGGAGCCAGTACCAACTGGTCCATCGACGCTGGCAACAGCGACGGGGGATGGTCCGTAGCCGGATCACCGCCAAGCCAGAGCCTCGCCTACAGCCCCACCACGCTGAACGCCGGCGCGAGCACGCATGTGCATGTGACCAGTTCGACCAGCGGCGCGTGCGCTAGCACCGTTTCCCTCGACAACACGGCCAGCTTCACTACGAGCAACGATGGCTCCGGCCAGGCGTCGGCCTCAGTGAGCGTACTGTGCCCGCCTGTATCTGCCGGCCCCGTGACGGTCACAGCCACCGCGGCGACCCCGGGTCCGACGGACTATGCAACTGTAAAAGGCGCGTTTGACGCGATTAATGCCGGCACCCATCAAGGCTCGATTGTCGTATGGATCTTTGGGGACACGACAGAGGCCGCAGCGGCAGTTTTGAATGCGAGCGGAAGCGGCTCGGCGTCTTATACCTCGATCTTAATGCTGCCTTCGGGTGGCGCGCGCACCGTCAGCGGAGCGATTGCTGCCGGTAGTCCCTTGATCGATTTGAACGGCGCGGACAACGTGACCATTGACGGAGTGAACTCAGGC
>WNGA01011360.1_pt1 | contig 17833 bp, 20 predicted proteins | sample 5400061 | NCBI WGS metagenome assembly WNGA01 (sample SAMN13153366, study PRJNA577476) | soil metagenome | isolation source: 100 cm soil or saprolite under grassland replicate 2 | place: USA:California | collected 2016-06-15 | reverse complement strand
GGCCGATACCACGCACCAGACACGCTGATGGCGTTCCTCAGCAACCTATAGTCCGCGCGGCGGGCCCAGGATTATGCCGAGCACGCCGCGGCCACCGCCGCGCTGGCCAGCACGGTCACCGGCAACCCGGCATAATCCAGGGCTCGGCATAAGCCGACGACTTCGTCGTCATGGTCTCCGGGGAGCGCCGCCACGCCGAGGCACTGCGCGAGGAAGCGGCCGCCGCGCTGGCCCCCCGGGGGCTGCGGCTGGCCGAGGAGAAGACCCGCGTGGTCCACATTGACGAGGGCTTCGACTTCCTCGCCTTCACCATCCGCCGGATGCGCAAGCGAGGAACACAGAAGCAGTACGTCTACACCGTGCCCTCCCGGAAGGCCATCCAGGCCATCAAGGACAAGGTGCCGGCCAAGACGTACAGGTCAACCCGGCACCAGAGCCCGGAGGCGCTCATCCAGAGCATCAACCGGGCCCTGGCCGGTTCTCCGGGGGCGAACTATTTCCGTCACGGAGTGTCCAAAGCCGTCTTCAGCAAGATCGACTCCCACGCGCGGGGCCGGATCATGCGCTGGCTAGGCACAAGTACAAACAAGGACGCTCCGGCATCGGGATGCCAGAACTCCGGCGGCGCTTCTGCGTCCCCGGCACCTGGACGTTCGCAGTCAACGGGATCAGGTTCACCGGCGCGTCCGTCGTGCCGGTCACCCGCTACCGCTACCGCGGCAGCAACATCCCGACCCCGTGGACACCCCAGCTGGACCCAGCATTCAGCTAGCCCAGCGGGCAAGGCACGCGGAAAGCCCGGTGCGGTGAGAGCCGCACGCCGGGTTTGGCGGGCGGGCCGGGGAAACCCACCGGGAGCAATCCCGGCAGGGCGCCCCGGTCCGACCCGACCAGCCCCCGCCACGTCCCGCTGCCTGCCCTGGTCAAGGTCGCCGGATCGCGGTGGACCACGGAAGAGAACTTCCAAGCTGCCAAGGGCCTGACCGGACTAGATGAACACCAGGTCCGCCGCTGGGCCTCCTGGTACCGGTGGACCACCCTGGCCATGCTCGCCATCGCGTTCCTGTCCATCGCCGCCGCCACCGAGCACGCCCGCCACCCGCCGCCCGCCGGGCAGATCCCGCTGACCCGCAACGAAATCGCCGCGTTGTTCGCCGCTCTGATCATCCAGCCGGCGCGAGATGCCCGGCACCGCCTGCGATGGTCTGCCTGGCGGCGGCGCCACCAGCACCTCGCCAAAACCTGCCACTACCAGCGGCAAGCCAGGCTGTTACGCGTTCTCCGCTATGAACATGCGGCGTCAGCCATTTTGACCACGGCCGAGACCGTAATCTTCTGGTCGGCAGCGACGGCTTCGTGAGCAGGGCGCCTGTCAGGGTCTGCTTGGTGACAGCACTCGGGCCCCGACGGTGGCCGTTACCGAGAGCGAACACGAGGCTAGTGCTCGCGGTTTGCCGATTCTGGTACGCGTTCGGCGGCTAACCAGTGCCGCGGCGCTGCGCGATATGTGCGGGTCCGGGCGTGTCATGTGAGGATCGCCCTACGAGGCGGTCACGGAGTTCGACGGCGGCACTGCCGGGGCAGGCAGCGAGAATCGACGGGACAAGCCGAATCAACGTCGGAAGGTGACGTCATGGATGTGCAGTTCATCATCAGCGTCGCAGTCATCACCCCTGACCCGAGCGTCAGCCGAAGGTTGTACGTCGACGCGCTTGGCTTGGCGCTGACCGCAGAAGGTGACGGTTACCTGCACAGTGAAGACATCGACGGTTGCAAGTCCTTCGGGGTCTGGCCCCTGACTCAGGCTGCGCAAGCGTGCTTCGGCACGCCTGACTGGCCAGCGGAGCGGCCGGTGCCACAGGCGAGCCTCGAATTCGAGGTCGCGGACGCTGAGACCGTCCAGGTCGCAGCGGACGAGCTGAAAAAGAAGGGCTTTACGCTGCTCCACGACGCACGTACCGAGCCGTGGGGACAGACCGTCGCTCGACTGCAGTCCAGCGAGGGTGCGATCATCGGCATCTCCTACGCGCCCCCGACGCATTAGCAGCGAGAAGGAACGTTCCCCGAGAGCGGATCGGCCACTGACACGATGGCCGAGCCTCAGTGCCACTGAGCGGTCAGGCCCATCCGATTGCCCGATATCCATCTAGAGCGACGTTCGGTGTTCACATCGAACGACCCGCAACAGCCAGGCAAGCATGAAGATTACGAAGTCCGGTTGGAGTACTAGTGCATAGGCGTGCGCGGGGTCAGCGTCGTCGCCTTGCTCACGGCTTATAAATGCGCCAGGACAGGCGCATTGCCCATATTTCTGGTATCGATCAGGTGGCCGGTAGAAGTGTCCGGATGCTACTGTACGGCCGCTACTAGCCGAGTGCTGTGGGTTGAGGCTAAGGCCGTCGTGGGAGGAGGTCATGGGCGAGGTCAGTGAGGACGAGCTTTTAGCTGCCGCCCGCGCGGGCCGCGTCCTTGATTGTGGTGACGCTGACGCGCTCGGCCGGGTGGACGCCGTGTTGCTGCGCCGCTGCTGCCAGGAATTGAAGGGTCTGATCGATCGCCGTGGGATCAGGCTGCGGCGCGCTGAGATCATGGGCTGCGCGGATCTGTCTGGGCTGGAGATACCGTTCTCGCTGAGGTTTGCTGAATGCGCCTTCGATGAGCCGCTCGTCGTGGAAGGGGCGCAGCTTTTTGAGCTGATGCTGACTGGGTGTATTCGGCTGCCTGGCCTGCTGGCCAACGGGGTGCAGATCCGGCGTGACCTTGACCTGTCGGGGACACATCTGGATAGCGCGCACAAGACGAGCGCGAGCACGTCGAAGAGTGCCGCGATCTGGCTGTGTGAGTCTGACATCTCGACTTTCGCAGTTTTGGGTGGCGGGCTGGTGGTGATGGCACGGCGTTGCCGGGCGGATCGGGTGGCCTGGGCGGCTGTGAGCATCAGATCAGCCACGGCAGGCAGCGGGCACGGCCTTGCATCTGAGGTGCCCGCGGTCAAGCGGGTGCCGCCGCCTTGGCTGAGATGATGACCACGTGGGTGAAGGCGTGACTGGCGCAGCCGTAGGCGAACTTCGCTTCGGCCATCGGCTGAACCGTGCCGTCGGCGAAGCTCGCGCGCACGTTGCTGGCATAGCCGCCGCCTGCCGCGCCGCCGTTAAGGCCGGCCGTCAGGCCGCGGTGGGACAGTTTTTCCCCCCGGCGCCACTGCCGTCCGGCAAAGGCAGCGATCATCGCGCCCGCTGGCACTGGCCCAAACATGCCGGTGAAGGGTGTCTTGGTGCTTGGCGGCCATGTCGAGAATGCCATTGGCGGTGAACAGCCGTCCCAGGGCTGCCGCGTCGTGGTGGTTCCAGGCGTCGAAGAAACCGCTGATGGCCGCCTTGACCGCCGCCCGCGTGCACACGCTGGCGGCCGGTGCGCTGGAGGCCGCGCTGGGTGCCGCGGCACCCGGGCTTCCCGCCGATGGCTGGCCCGGGCTGCCGGTGCAGCCGATGACAGAAAGCAGCAGGGCGGGGAAGGCCACGAGCCCGGCCATCGCGGCCAGTCCCCGCTGCCGGGTGACCATGGCAGCAGTATCCGCCCAGGGGCACCAGGCCCAAAGTTCAGGGACGTGAATGGTTACGGCTATGACACGCCGGGTGATCGTGCGGTTCAGCGCCTGAAGCCGTGATCAGCAGAGGAGCATCAGCGCTGTTGACGACGTCTCGCGAGGAGAGTCACGCTGATGCTCCCGGCCCTGACCTTACCGCCGTCGCTGCTGGCGCTGCTTGTTTCGTTCCGGCCGCTGGTTACCGCCCCGTCGTTCCGCACTTCTGCGCCCTGGCCGCCGGGTCCTCGCCCAGCCGGGGCGGCGGACGGTCTGCGGGATGCTCACCGGTTCTTCTCTCATGCCCGCTGGAGCGCCGAAGACCTGGGCCTGGCGCTGGCGAAGCTGGTGGCGGCGCTGCTGGTCCCCGGCGGCCAGCCGGTGACCGTGGCGGTCGATGACACGCTGGTCAGGCGCACCGGCAAGAAGGTGCACGCGCTCGGCTGGTTCCACGATGGGTCCGCCACCGGCCCGCACCAGGTGGGCCCGGGCAACAACGGGGTGATCGCCGCGATCGTGGTCAGGCTGCCGTTCTTGACCCGGCCGGCGGCCTTGCCGGTGCTGGCCAGGCTGGTGCACAGGGACCTCAAGCCTGCCCCGGCGTCGCGGCTGGTGCTGGCCCGGCAGATGACCGCCGCGCTGGCCCGCGTGCTGCCTGGCCGCCAGGTCCACGTTGTGGCCGATGCCGCCTACGCCGGCAAGGAGCTGGCCCGCCCTGCCCGCTGCGGTGACCTGGACCACCCGGCTGCGCAAGGACGCCGCCCTGTACGGCCTGCCCGGCCCGCGCACCGGCAGGCGCGGCCGGCCCCGCGTCAAAGGCCAGCGCCTGCCATCCCCGGCCCTCCTGGCGCAAACGGCCAGCTCCGCCCCGGTCACCGTGCGCCGCTACGGCCGCACCGCCACCGTGCAGGCCACCGCCCTCACCTGCCTGTGGCACGGCGTCTTCGGCGCCCGCCCGGCCCAGGTGATCCTGGTCCGCGGCCACGCTGCCACCGGCTATGACATCGCCCTGGCCACCACCGGCCTCGCCGCCGCCCCCGCCCAGGTCATCGAGCGCTACGCAAGCAGGCGGAGCGCGGAAGTCGCGGTGGAAGACGCCAAGCAGATCTTCGGCACCGGGCAGGCCCGCAACCGCCTGCCCGCCGCGGTGCACCGCACCATCCCGTTCACCTCGCCTGCCAGAGCCTGGCCGTGCTGTGGTACGCCACCGCCGGGCACCACCTAGCCGACGCCGCAGAACACCGCGCCCGCGCCCCCTGGTACCGCACCAAGGCCGAGCCCTCCACCGCCGACATGATCGCCAAGCTCCGCCGCGTCCTCATCGCCGCTAAATATCGCCCCGTTCAGCCCGCCACCCCGACCCCCGCGGAAATCCACGCCATCACGCTGGCCTGGGAAGCCGCAGCGGCATAACCGCGAAAGTCGAGTGACATCGGCGGCCGCGTTATTTGCGTGGACACTGTCATCGACGCTGGCGGCGGCCGTTCCATTCAGGGCGACCGCATGCACGTCAGCGGCAGCATGCGGCTGCTGCACCAGTTCACTGCGCACGGCGAGGTGCGGCTTATCGGAGCTCACATCGACGGATCGCTCGACCTCACCGGTGCCCGTATTGAGTCCGATTCCGCATCCGGGCTCGCCCTGGATCTCGGCGAAGCAGTAATTGATGGCAGCGTCTTCGTGATCCCTGACGAGCTGTCCGGCCGGCGGCCGCACGTACTTGGCCGGATCGACATGGGCGGCGCTCGCATCGGCGGCCAGTTTCTGGTCCGCGGCGCGCGGCTTGAGGCACAGCGCGGCGTCCCGGTCGGAAGCTCCTATTCGAGGTACAGGACCGCCGGCACGGTGCTAAGCGCGCCGCGGCTCACGGTCGGCGCGGAGATGACCCTGGACGATTCCTGTCAGGTGCTCGGCGGCGTTGACTTGTCCATGAGCGAACTCAGCAGCTTGTCCGTGGGCCCTGGCTGCGCGCTCGATGCACCAGCGAGCACGGCACTGGACCTGACCAATGCACAATTGCTGTCCACTTGCACCATCGCCGAGAAGGTGACCGTACAGGGCACTGTGCGCCTCAGCGGAGCGCGGATCCACGGCAGCTTGTGCCTGCGGGGAGCGGTTCTCAGCGCCCCGGCCGGGCGGTCCCTGGCCGCCGCGCAAGGCGTCACGGTGGACGGCGAAGTCGAACTGCAAGGATTAATACTGCAACGGCACTTAGTACTGCAACGGCACTTAGCTGATCCTGTGAGGGATCCTTGAGGCATGGTGGTGGATCTTGTCGCGGCCGAGCTGGACCGGGTGCATGAGCGGATCGCAGGCCGGTTCGGGCGGGCTGAGCCGCGGGCCCGGGTGCGGGAGTATGTGTCCGGCTGGTCGCGGGCATGGAGCGGAAGAACGGGTGGACGCTGGCGGAATGGGCGGGTGAGGTCAGCCCGGATGGGATGCAGCGGCTGCTGCGCCGGGCCGGGACGTGTCCTATGTGATGGCGATCCGGTGCAGCGACACGCTGGCCATGCCCGAGGGTGAACGGCGGGCTGATGCGCTGATCACCGCGGTGCCCCCGCGGGCCTGGCAGCGGATCTCCGCCGGGGCTGGCGCGCACGGCCCGCGGGAGGGGCTGCTGGCCCGCCGCTCGCTGAGCGACCCGGATGAGATCGCCTACTACGCCTGCTACGGGCCCCGCCGCTCCAGCACCGCGGACCTGGCGTGGATCGCGGCAAGCAGGTGGCACATCGAAGAGTGCTTCCAGCAGGCCAAGAACGAGGCCGGGCTCGACCACTATCAGGTGCGGTCCTGGCGGGCCTGGTATGCCCACATCACCTTGTCCATGCTCGCCCTGGCCTGGCTCGCCGCCAGCCGGGCCCAAGCCGAAAAAGGGGGATCGGCACCAGCGACCCGGGCATGATCGGCTACACGTTACCGGAGATCCGCCGCCTGCTCACGGCCCTGATCCAGACCTGCTCACCCGACCCAGACGGCGTGTGGTCCTGGTCCCGCTGGCGCCGGCGACGCCAATACCAGGCCCGGCTATGCCATTACCGGCAACGCGGCTATGCATTCGCTTAGCCGATCCGTTGACTGATCATTGAGGGCATGACGGTGGATCTTGTAGCGGCTGAACTGGAGCCGCCGGCCCCGGTGAACGTTCCCCGCCTATCCTCAGGAGGCCGCTGAAATGGCCTATGCCCCCGACCTAGACCAGATGCTCACCGCCGGCGTGCATGTCGTTTTAATCGGTGTCGCCGCCGGCTGGGAGCCAGTACACATGAGGGATGGCCGAAGTCCCGCTGCCCGGCGGCAACACCACCGGGGCTGTGCTGATCGATGGCGTGATCCACAAGCGAGCGTCGCCGTGGACGCCGACCGTGCACGCGTTGCTGCGGTACCTGGAGAAGGCCGGGTTCCCGGGCGCGCCCCGGGCGCTCGGCTTCGACTCGTCCGGCCGCGAGATGCTGAGCTACCTGCCGGGCGAGACCATCGGGGACCGGATGCCCTGGCCGGCGTGGGTGTCGGCCAACTCGATGCTGGTGCAGGTCGGCCAGTGGCTCCGGCGGTTGCACGACCTGACCGCCGATTTCCGCCCGCCGGCGGACGAGCGATGGTTCATCGGTGGCGTCATGCGGCCGGGGCTGATTGTCGGCCATCAGGACGCGGCCCCCTACAACGCGGTCGTGGACGGCGAGCGGCTGGTCGGGTTCTACGACTGGGACATCGCCGGGCCGTCGTCGCGGGAGTGGGATCTGGCCTTCTCGATGCTCCCCTGGGTGCCGCTCGCGTCGCCGTCGCCGGGTCCATCGGACGCGCCCGGTCCATCGGCCGCGGCCGGTGCGGGCGGGCCGGATGCCGGCGAGCGGTCGCGGCGGTTCCATCTGCTGCTCGACGCGTACTGCTTCGAGGGCGACCGTGAGGTGTTCGGGTCGGTGGTGCCGCAGCGAGCCCGGCGACAGGCCGAGGTCATCCGGCGCGCGGCCGCGGCGGGCGATCCGGCGTCCGTCGCGCTCCTGCCGATCGCCGGCCTGCTGGAGTCCTCCGCGGTCGATGTCGAAGCGCTCCCGCGCGACTTCTGGCTGCGCTGACCATCCCCGGCCTCAGAACCCAGGCCGCAAAAGGGGAACCGGCACCAGCGATCCGGGCATGATCGGCTACACGTTACCGGAGATCCGCCGCCTGCTCACGGCCCTGATCCAGGCCTCCACGCCCGACCCCGGACACGTCTGGTCCTGGTCACGCTGGCGACGGCGACGCCAATACCAGGCCCGCCTCAGCCACTGCCGGCGGCGTGGCTATGCCTTCACCTAACTGCCGTTGCAGTATTAACGGCCACCGGCGGTGACCTGGGATTCCGGGCAGCCACGATCGGCAGCGTCATCGACGCAGCCGGCGCAAAGCTGCGCAACGAGGGCGGTTACACCCTCAATCTGCATCAGGCGAACGTCCGGGGCTCAGTGCGGCTCGTCGATGGGTTCAATTCGATCGGCGTGGTCGTCTTGAACCGGGCGGCCATTGATGGCCGCCTTACCTGCGCGACAGCATCCTTCGACTGCCCGGCCCGTCCGGCCGGAACCAGCACGGCCACGCCATCGAGGCGATATCAGCAACGATACGCGGCGGCATGGACCTCGGCTGGGACAAGCCGCCCCGTCCGAGCGTGGATTTCACCAACACCACCACATCGTTCCTCGCCGGCCGACCCGCCCGCGCGGCCGCCTCGGTTCGCCGTCTCCGGCTTCACCTACGAGCGCTTCGAGCAGCCCCAGGGGGGCAGCTCAACGCAGACCTGGGATCACGCGGCGCGATGCGGGTGGCTCCGGCGCCAGGTCAACTACGACGCCGGCCCATACGAGCAAGCAGCACGCGCATTTCCGGCAGCACGGCTACACCGACGGCGCCAAGGCGATCCTGATTGCTCAGCGCAGACGCGCACGCAGCGCCATCCGCGGGCCCCGCGCGCTGCCGCGCCGCCTGCTAGATACCGCCCACAGCCTCACCGTCGCTTACGGATACCGGCCCGGCCGGGCCTGTGGCTACTCGCGATCCTGCTCGTCCTGGTTACCGCCCCGGTCCAGATACGCGGCCCTCAGTCCGCGATGCGCGCCACTATCGCCGGCGCCGTATACACCACCCAAGGACCCATCCGATCCCGCACCACGCATCCGGCCACCACAGCAGGAAATTCGGGTTCCGCCTCGCGGAGATCAGCTAGAGCCGCCCGCGGGGACGGGCAGGTCCGCTGCTTCAACTCCTTTCTCTACGCCTTCGGCACCGTCATTCCGCTCGTATCACCCGGCCAAAGAGCCACCTGGTACCCCGGCGCTCACGCTGCCTACGGAACCTTCCTGCCATGGTGGCCCGACACCGCCACCGTACCCGGCTGGCTGCCATCTTCGATTTTTGTTCTGTCCCTGGCAGGATTTGCCCGCTCGATGTGATGGCCCAGACACCTGATCTGGATCCCTGGGCTACTTCAGCCGCGTCATGCCGAGCCGAGAGGCACAGCCGTTGCGCCGGCTGTCCGGGCACCGGCAGATCCGCCGGACCTGCGCGCAAGCCAGACATGGCACCTCAGCTAGCAGAGTCGTCCATAACGGCGGCTCGGCGCGCGTTCTGCCTGAACTTCTCCATCACTTAGCGTGATGCCATCGTCGCCTTGGCCCGATCCCCTGTCGACTGCGTGCGGCATGACTTGTCCGGAGGTCGCCGTCGGGCGAGGTGCCCGCCGGGTTGTGACCGCGCTGCTGGGCAGGTGAGGGAACGCTGATTCTGCCGGCCCCTGAGGGGCCTTGCCTGCCCGCCGGGCAGGCAACGGCACGGGCCGCGATTCCCCGACCGGGGCGGGCATGCGAACCTGGCAGAACTGGGCCACCGGAAGCCGCCCGCGATCCCGGCATCAACAGGCCTTCTGTCGCTAGACAGCGGTCCTGGGCTGGCGGACCTCGGCGTCGGCGATGACCCTGTCGTCGGCAGGTCCAGTCGCGTGAATCTGTCCCCAAAGCATCAGGAGCCTTCGTGACCGAAGCCCGCGCAGATATGACCGGGCAGGGTCAGCGCCGCCGCGGCCAGCGGGCCAGGGATGGCGGCGGGGATCTTGGTCAGCGCGGAAACAAGTGGTGGACGCTGCTCGCGGTGTGCGTGGGCATGTTCATGCTGCTGCTGGATATCACGATCGTGAACGTCGCGCTGCCAGATATCCAGAAGGCGCTGCGCTCGAGCTTCTCCGATCTGCAGTGGATCGTTGACGCCTACGCGCTGACGCTGGCGGCGTTCCTGCTGACCGCGGGCAGCCTGGCGGACATGTACGGCCGCCGCCTGCTGTGGCTGATCGGCCTGGTGGTGTTCACCGGCGCCTCGGTGCTGTGTGGTTTTGCGGTCAGCACGCTGATGCTGCAGCTATCTCGCGCCTTGCAGGGAGTTGGCGGGGCAATCATGTTCGCGGTGTCGCTGGCGCTGCTGGCTGACGCCTTCCGCGGCAACGACCGCGGCACCGCGTTCGGGGCCTGGGGGGCGGTGACCGGCCTGGCGGTGGCCATCGGCCCGCTGCTCGGCGGCGTACTGACCTCAGGCCTGTCCTGGCGGTGGATCTTCTTTGTCAACGTGCCGATCGGGATCGCGGCCGCCGTGATCTCGGTGATGAAGGTGGCGGAGTCGCGGGCGCCGTGCGCTAGCCGGCCCGACTGGCCGGGCTTCGTGCTCTTCACGGTGGCGCTGTCGAGCCTGGTCTACGCTCTGATCGAGTCGAACCAGCGGTCTTTCGCCAACGGCCTTGTGCTTGGCTGTTTCGCTGCGGCGGCCGTGCTGCTGGCTGCTTTCGTCATCGTGGAGCGGCGCAGCGTGCACCCGATGTTCGATCTGACGCTGTTCAGGCTGCCGACCTTCAGCGGCGGCTCGGTCGCGGCGTTCGGGCTCAGCGCGTCGATCTTCTCGATGATTCTTTATCTCGTGCTGTACTTGCAGGACATTTTGGGCTACTCCCCGCTGGCGACTGGCGTGCGGGTGATGTTCCTGTCAGGAGCCATCCTGGTGACCGCCACGGTGGCCGGCAGGCTTTCCTCACGGGTGCCGGTCCGGCTGCTGATCGGGCCCGGCCTGATCATGGTCGGCGTGGGCCTGCTGCTCATGCGCGGGCTCGACGCGGCCTCGTCCTGGACCCATCTCATCCCCGGAATGATCGTGAGTGGTCTTGGAATCGGCCTGGTAAACCCGCCGCTAGCCTCCACCGCTGTCGGCGTGGTGCCCCCGCAGCAGGCCGGCATGGCCTCGGGCATCAACTCCACTTTCCGCCAGGTCGGGATCGCCACCGGCATCGCCTTGCTGGGGACGCTGTTCTCCAACAACGTGCGTGACGAGGTGCTGACCCGGGTGGCCGCGGTGCCCGGGCTGGCCCACGGCGGCCCGCAGATCGCCACCGCAGTCCAGTCCGGGCAGATCGCCCACGTGATCGGCAAGCTACCCGAGCACGCCAGGCAGACCGTGGCAGTAATCACCCGGACAGCCTTCACCACCGGCCTGAACCGCATCCTGCTGGTCGCGGCAATCATCGCGCTGATATCGGGCGTGGTCTCCCTGACCGCCATCCGCAGCAAGGACTTCGCCCAGCAGCAGGGAGCCGGCTCCGCAGGCCGCACAGCCGCAGCGCAAAAGGCGACCCAGCCTGAACAGGCATAAGCGTTCCCGCGGGCGCAGCCGGCACGGTGAGACCGACTCACAGCGGGCCGCTACGCGCCTGGATGACCCTGCCGGGAGGCAGGCCAGCGGATCCCCGCACGCCACCACCCGCACGCGCAGAATGCCCGATCTGGACGTTATCGCCGCTCGACATCGGGATGCGCTGGCCGTACAGGTAAGGCGGCACTGCGCGCGCCCGACATTGGGAGTCGGCCACGGTCCGCGTTCGGTGGCGCAGATCCGCCGACGATTAGCGCCCGCTGTCAGCGATCTTGCATGCCAGCCAGAGCAGTAGCTTGGCCATCCATGGCGGGGTATCAGCAGCCTCTGCGGGCACGGCCGCGCGGGAGCGTGTTGCTGCGGCTGCCTGCCAGCGCAGCGGGGCGTACCCGGCCTGCCGGGCTGCCCGGGCGAGCTGGGTAAGTGCGGATTCCTCGAGCTGGCGGACGCGCTCGCGGCTGATACCCAGCTCGCGGGCGGGGGAATCATAGGTTTGCCGTTCCGGTGCGAAGGTGCGGGAGGCGAGGATCAGCCTGCGCCGCTCATCGGTTTCGCCGAGCAGTTGCGCGGCCAGACGCGTCACGTGCCCGCCCGGTTCGGCGGGTCCGGCCAGCGGCTGGAGGCTGAGCTGCGCGAGCCGGTCCCAGCACCGGGCGACGTCTGCTGGCATGCCCGCTGCGGCGGGGGCGAGGGTAAGCAGGTCGCCGAGGGTGCGCGCGTCAGTTACGGCGATGGCCCATGCCGCAATGACCTGCAAGGCGGCGGCGCCCGGCGGAGGACGGCCGAAGTGTCCGCCAGGACGCGACCCGGGCCGCCGGCATGGCCAGCGGCCGTCGTGGCGGTTCCATTATCAGCCGGCCCGAGTTCGCTGATGACCGCCCGGACCGCGGCGATCAGCCGGGGCCCGCTGTTGCGCAACTCGAGCAGGCACTCGTCCGGGGTGGCGGCGACTTCCTCGACATAGGCAAAGCCCTGCCGGTCGAGAAGCTTGTAGCACCGCATGCTGCCGGTGCGGCGCAGCAGCGGCGCGGCAATCACATCCAGCGGCGTGCGGCCTTGCGGGACACGATGCAGGTTCCAGCCGGGGACAGCCCCGGCGGCAATCAGCCGGCGGAATTCCTCAGCCAACGGGCTCTGGCCTACGACATGAAGCGACCGGGCTGGCGACGGACGGAACACCAGCACGCGTCCGAGCGGCTCAGGATCCGCCCCGGCCGACGCAGACAACTCATGACCCCCGGACAGCCGCGCCACGACAGTCCGCAGCTGCTCTTCAGGCGCCCGGGTCTCGGCCAGATCGGCACGACGCGGCAGCTGATGAGCTGCCTCTCCGGTGACCTCAGCAGGCAACCCATACGGGTCCCATCCGGGACCGTACACGGCATGCGAGCAATCCACCAAGGCATCACCATCCTTACCTCGATGATGCCAGCCGGACGCCGCGGCCTTGGGACGCTGCCAAGTGTCGGCGGCAGCGGGGATTGTTCGGAACGCCCGTTCGTCCCCCAGACGGCAGGCCGCTCTCCCAACAAGTCATAACTCCCAGATACGCGCGGCCAACACCCGCAGGCAAACGATCATGAATGCCGCGCCGATCGGCGGGACTGTGTGCTGTGTTCATCTCGTGGTCGGAAACGTGACGTGATCTGTGCTGCGCAGGCGGGCTATGGGAGGCCAGGCCGTTTGCAGGGGACCACTGGGCAGTGCGGCAACGTCCCGGCCATGGAGCGTGACCGCGTCCGCGGCAGCCCGCCGCGTACGGTGGGCAGGTGCCAGCTTTCCGCGCGATCGCGGCCCGGCGCGCGGCACGCAGGCACAGCACATCCCGCGAACCGGAAGGCAGCCTGATCCATGTACCACGTGAACGCTGATGACCTGCCGGGCAATGACGTTTCCCGCACATTCGAAGGTGCCAGGCACGGCCCATCGTCGGTGTCGTTCTTCCTCGTGCACAACCGGCCCGGCGATGGACCTGACCTGCATCAGCACCCCTACGACGAGACCTTCGTCATCCTGGAGGGCCACGTCGTGGTCCGGGTCGGCGGCGAGAGCATCGAGGGCGGGCCCGGCGATATCGTCATCGGCCCGGCAGCCACCCCGCACGGCTTCACCAACCCCGGGCCGGGCCCGGCCCAGCTCGTGTGCATCCACGCCGCTCCGGCGATGACGACCGAGTGGCTGGACTAAACCCCACGCCACCGCAGGCCTGTCGCGACGACCAGCTCGGGAGCAGCACACGGAATGCCCACATTGGGCGGTCAGCGGGCTGACGCACTTGCGCCGACGTCCGGGCTAGAGATAACGGCGGGAATGTGCGCTTTGCGTATGTCGAGGCAGGATCACGAAGCGTGACCACACTGACGAGCCGCCGACGGCAGCCGGCTGCTATTCACAACGGCCACGGAGCGTGGCCCAGGGTGCGCGGGAGGATCTGCCCTGCTGGGTGATCTGCTCGCGGAACGGTCGTCATCGCGGCGGGATCACGCGTCTAACGGCTGGATCGGACATCTATTTGTAGTGGAATCGGGCTTGCAGAATCACGATGTCATCACCGTCGACCAGGTAGACCAGGCGGTGTTCCTCGCTGATCCGCCGGGACCAGGCGCCCGCGAGCATGTGACGGAGCGGTTCGGGCTTGCCGATTCCGGCGGCAGGGTCGCGCAGCGAGTCATCGATCAGCCGGTTGATCCGCTTGAGGGTGGCCCGGTCGGCGGCGAGCCAGTAGGTGTAGTCCTCCCAGCCGTGGGGGGTGAAGACGAGCCTCACAGGGCCAGGTCGCGCTCTTCACGCTGGCCGGAGCGAGCCTGCTGCAGGCTCTCGATCAGCCGCCTGGCGTTGGCCGGGACCCTGAGCAGGTGCGCCGTTTCCTCCAGGGCCTCGTAGTCCGCGCGTGCCAGGAGCACGGCATCCCCGCGCCGGGAGGTGATCTCGATCGGGGTACGGTCGTCGTTAACCTGCTCGATGAGCGGGAACAGGTTCTTCCGCGCCTCGCTGGCAGTGATTGCCATCGATGACCTCCTCAGATACTGGTACCAAATATTGTACCAGTTCCGAGTGCGCTGTTATGCGAACTTCACGGCATGCGCGAGCGTACTTGTGGCCGCGCATGTTCCTTTTACCCGCACGAAGGCATCCCGGGGGTGGCTACGCCCTGCCTTCTGCGCCGGGCGGCAGGGCCGCATCCGCTGGCAGCCAGGTCACCGGCGGTAGGCCAAGGATGAGACGGGCCATCAAGATCACCGATGCAAATGATCAGGTTCTCATGCCCCCGGGCACCCGGCACTCCGGAGGTGCCGGGATTCCTGGTCACCGAACCCGGCGGGCTACGAGCCACGAACCAGGCCCGTAGCAGAGCCGATAGCGTCGGCTTCGCTGCCGCCAGCTAGCCAGCCTCGGCTACTTTCGGTGACGGAACCTGTCGGCCCTTGCCTTGAGGCCGTGGAACGACTCGTGGAACGAGCGCTGGCAGACAATCTGTGCAACCTGTGCTTTCCGTACATATTCGCGAGATATCGGTGCAGCTAGCGCCCTCGGTGCAGCGCAGCGGCCTTCTTTTAATCCTTGGTTCAGGGTTCGAGCCCCTGGCGCCCCACCCACTCTGACCTGTGGTTTCTCCTCCTGAGAGGGCGCAGCCCAACAGTCGTGGAACGGCGACTCGTTCCACGACCGGCCCTTCTTGGGTGCCCGTGATGGCACACGCGCCCGGCGAAGGTTACATGGAGTGAGTGCTGGGCACTCGCACCAATAGATCTAGGCTCATGGAGGTCCGCCGGCAAAGGGCCGAGGTGGCTGTCGGCGGTGTTCAGCAGCCACTCGTCTAGCTGCACATGCCCACCGACGAGCAGAATGAGCTAAGAGCTACGTGATTCTCTTCGGAAACCGAGCCGCAAGCTGGTGCCACGACGGAGGAACCATATGCGAACGGGCAGCGGCCAGGCCGACGATCCGCCAGCAGCCGCTCAGGAAGCCGAGCCGGCTGCTGGCCCCCCGTTCGCCACCACCCGGTTGGTCACCTGGCACAGCGATATCGTGGCCTGGGTCGACCGGCTCGGCTGGCTGCGCACCCTGAACGACCAGTTGACCGCCGTGCTGGGGCCAGTCCGCGAACGGCACCAGGACAATCTTGTCCTTGAGTTGCTGCATGGTGGCCGATGGGCCGGCCACCCGCTACACCCAGCACTTAGCGACCTGCCCATCGGGCTGTGGACAGGCGTCATGGTGCTGGACGCTGCGGACCGCGGCCCAGCTCCCCGGCGCGGTATCGACGCCGCAGGCGTGCTCAGCGCGGCCGGCATCCTCGCCGCGAGCGCTACTGCCCTGACCGGTCTCAGCGACTGGACCGTCAGCAACGATCAGGACCGCCGCGTCGGGCTCTTCCACGGCCTCCTCAACACGGTGGCCCTTGGGCTGCAGTGTGCCTCCCTGGGCACTCGGGTGGCCGGCCGCCATAGCACGGCACGCGCTTTGGGCGCGGCCAGCCTCACGGTCACGGCCGCGGCCGGTTACCTCGGCGGTCATCTCGTATTCACCAAAGGTGTGATGGTCAGCCGGGTGGCGTGGGCCATCGGGCCGCGGCGGTGGACCCGCGCGCTGCAGGAGGCCGAGCTGCCTGACGACTCGCCGACCGCCGTCGAGGCCGAGGGCCGGCAGGTCATGCTGTACCGCCACCGCGGCCGCCTCTACGCCATCGACAACATCTGCAGCCACGCCGGTGGCCTGCTCAGCCGAGGCACCGTCGCAGATCTGACCGTGACATGCCCGCTGCACGGGTCCCGCTTCGCGCTCGCCGACGGCTGCGTCGGCCGCGGCCCGGCTAGCCAGCCACAACCCGTGCTACCTACCCGGATCCGCAACGGCTGGATCGAGGTGCGCGGCAGCCAGCCGGCACCCCGGCGGCCCGCAAACGGAAGGACACAGCCATGACGTTCGTCGTCGTAGCGAACCTTGATGACCTGGAGGTCGGCGACACCATGCTCGTTGACGAGCTGCGCGAACCGATCTGCCTCATCCGCCTCGATGATGACGACGTCAGGGCGATCCACAACACCTGCACCCACCAGCAGCAACCCCTTCACGAGGGCTCCCTCCAGGACGATGACACGCTGGTCTGCGCCGCCCACGCGTCACGCTACGACCTGACCACCGGCGAGGCCGTCGGTGTGTTTGCCTGCGGCCCCATCCCTGTTTACGCATGCAAGATCGAAGACGACGCCATTTTCGTCGACATTGAGCAGCAGCTCAACGACGCACCCATCCCTCATCCTCCGTACCACTAAACTAGCGACTCGCAGCCGCCGGGCGGGAAGCCCAGCCCACGTGATTCATCCCGATGATCACAGCCGCACCGGCGGGCCTGGCCGCGCACGCTGAGGCCGGGCACGCTGACGGTAAGGACGGGACGATGGCACGCGGGTGGGCTCATGCCGGTCGGCTAATGCAGGTCCTCATGGGAGGGCATGTGGCGCTCGTCCGGGAGAATGTGATCTTGGTGGTGCAGGGCTAGTCCCCGCGCATAGCGCCGGGCAACGTCGGACATCAGTGAGCCAGCGTCGCTGGCGCCTACCCCGAACACTGTGCCCGGATAGTCCAGCGGCCCCATGATGGCGCGGATGCGGTCCCAGTCTCCCGGTGCCACGAGTTCGGCGGGCTGTCCGCCGGCGAACCAGCCCATCGGTACCGCCGCACCGGCCGGGACTACGGTATTGACATAGACCACCGCGTTGAACTCGACCTCCGCGCCCATTTCGATGCGGGCACCGTTGAACACCATGGCACCAGTCGCGATCCGGGAGCCGCCTTCGATCACGCAGCCGGTAAGATGCGCGTGCGGGCCGACGAGTACGTCGTCACCGACGCGGGTTACGTGGCTTGGCACGCCCCGGATGACCGCGTTCTCCATCACCACGCAGTTCCTCCCGATCTCCACGGGGCCACCCTCGGCCGTGATCACCGCGCCGAACAGCACCCGGCTGTGCGGGCCGACGGTGACATCACCGGCGAGCACCGCCGTCGGCGCAATGTAAGCCGACTCCGATACCTGCGGGATCTTTAGCCGGTGCTCCACGAACACCGCACCACGCCCCACCACTGGCGGAGGAACCGGATATTCATCCGCACTCACATTCATCACCCCATGCCGCTTCCGGCAGAACATCGGTTCATGGGCGCATCCTGTCCGACAGCGCCCCTGTCTCCGATGCTGACCGCGTCCACGCCCGGCGCCTCACCATTGACCCGGGCCTGCTCCCACGCTCAACGATAAGGCGCTTGTCGATCTCAACGTGTACCGCATCAGAACTTGACGCCGTGGCCGTCACTTGCGGTTCGGCTGGATGAGCCGGGTCCGCCAGGATCGCGGTTCGCGGCTCCTCGTCTGCTCTACCTGATCGCGATCCGGGTCTCCGGCTGGCTGTTACTGCTGGGCCGCACACGCATCGAAGGACTCGGCGGCGTGTCCACGAGTACTACCGAGCCAGGCCGACTCCGCGAACAGGCAGGTCAGCCAGTAAGCGACGAGTCTTGGAGCGGTACAGGGCCCGCCGGACGCTCCTCGACCGGGACCTTATCGCGTTCGTCGCCGGCCCGGTGCTG
>WNGA01006625.1_pt1 | contig 17834 bp, 13 predicted proteins | sample 5400061 | NCBI WGS metagenome assembly WNGA01 (sample SAMN13153366, study PRJNA577476) | soil metagenome | isolation source: 100 cm soil or saprolite under grassland replicate 2 | place: USA:California | collected 2016-06-15 | reverse complement strand
AGCAACGCCAGCATGGCCCAGGCATCGGCATGAGCCGGCGCCTTCCGCTTCGGCCAAACGGAACTGCTCCGTGCCGCGCAAGATCTTTTTGAGCGTTTCGAGCCGCTCACTTTGCTCGGTGATGACTAACTTCGAGTAACCGACAATGTCGATGAACAGGACGTGCCCGATCTCGAGCTTCACGTCCGAGGAAGACTCGGTTGGCCGGGGATTTCATTCCATCTTAAGCTTGGCAGCTGTGGTGCTATTCCAATCCAATCTTTTTCAAAATAGCCTGGAAGCGCGGCTCGTTCCGCACACTATCGTAAATCGGCTCAACCGTTAGATACCAGCAGGCGCTCTCTTGATCCTGATAAGATTTGTCCAGCCAGTCCAACGCTTTCTCCTTTTCGCCGAGCCCCAGATAGACCATAGCGAGCGCTGTCGAACTGACGTATTGCCGTTTTGCCATCTCTTCGAGTTCGCGCAACATCTGCTCGGCTTTCGGTCGATCTCCAGAAATGGCATAAGCGTAGCCGAGGAGTCCTTGATACCACGCACCGGCCACCACTGCTTTACTTCGTTGAAATTCCGCGATTGCTCCCGCCGTGTCACCTTTCCACAGGAGGCAGCAGCCTAACAAATGAGGGGCGAGCGTCGAAGCGGGATCCAGTTCCAGCGTCTTTGTGATTTGGGCAATTGCATCGTCATATCGACGTGCGTAATACAGGTAGTACGCCAAAGCAGATTGAAAGAACGAATTCAGCGGATCGAGCTCGATCGCCTTTTTGACTTTCGCAATCGCCTCGTCTAATCGACCGAGCCCGCCCAGGAACCATGCATATATTTCATATGCCCATGCCAAATTAGGATTTAGTTCGATGGCGCGATCGAATTCAATCTGGGCATTCCGCCAATCGAAAGCACCGCCAAGAGCGCAAGCAAGGGAAAGGTGCGCTTCCGGCAGTTCCGGGTCGAGCTCCAGCGCTTTCTGCGCTAACTCCTTCTCTTTAACTACCGCTTCTTTGCTCGGCATCACGACTCCTCCCATATAGGCGTAGGTGTCGGCAAGGCCGCAATAGGCCAGAGCATAGTTGGGATCGAGCTTCAGCGCCTGCTCGTAATAGCGGATCGCGGTGGCCCAGCCGACTTGGGTATATCTGGCGAACTCGTAGCGCCCCAGCAGATAGAGGCGATGAGCTTCCGGATTCTCGGTCGGCTTCTTCGCCAGGACGCGCGTTTCGTCGCCACGTAATTTCATTTGCAGCGCCTGGACGACTTGCTCTGCCACGTTGCTCTGAAAATGCAGAATGTCGTTCATGTCGCCATCGTAATCCTTAGACCAGAGATGATAACCGTCACTCACGTTGATGAGTTGAGCGGTAACGCGCAGCTTCTCCCCGGCTTTGCGAACGCTTCCTTCCAACAACGCGCAGCTTCTCCCCGGCTTTGCGAACGCTTCCTTCCAACACTGTATTGACATGCAGCTGATCACCGACTTTCCGGAAAATATCCGCTTCGGTTTTGCCCTTGAAAGCGAAACAAGATGTCCGTCCCGGCACGCGCAGCCCTGGTACCTTGGCTAGCGCGTTAATTAGTTCCTCGGTCATCCCGTCGCTCAAATACTCGTCGTGTTTGTCTGCGCTCAGGTTGACGAACGGCAGCACCGCGACGGATTTGGCTGGCGCAGCGCCCCTGATGTTTTGGGGCCGCTGCGGGTTACCCAGCTCCTCCGTGTAGAAATTGACCAGCGAAATGATTTCGCCGTGTTTGACCTTGCATTCGCCAACCTCATGCAGATACGGCCGCCAGCGAGCGTAATGCTTGAGATCGTCTGCCACGTGCTTCGAGAGAAGAATATGTCCGGCATCTCCGCAATCCATCACTCGCTGCGCGACGTTAATGCCCGCACCCGCGATGTTCGCTTGTTCGTTCAAGTCGGTAACTTCATTTACCGGGCCACTGTGGATTCCCATTCGCACGTGAAGGTCGGGATGCTGTTTGAGCTCTTTGCTAATCTCGAGCGCGCAGAGCGCTGGCGCTTCGGGGCTGTTGCGAAAAACGAGCGCGCCACCATCGCCGGTCGGTAAACGCAGTAGTTTACCTTCGGCTTCGGCGAGACGGAACTGCTCCGTTCCGCGCACGATTTCTTTTAACTTTTGAATCTGCTCACTCTGCTCGTTGATAAGCAGTTTCGAATAACCGACGATGTCGATGAACAACACATGCCCGATCTCGAATTTCACATCGGAGGAAGACTCGGATGGCATGAAGTTCGTTTCTACCTCAAAACTCGCGATTCAACGAGCCTATTCCGATTCAAGAATCGCCGTTACCGACCGCGCCTTTGTAAACGTTGTGCGGCCTTAGCTCGGCGAAGAAATTGGTCAAATTCATGAGGCCGAAATGAGAAAACGATTGCGGGCTGCAAATCTCACCACACGAGGGCATGCGCCGTGAATATTAATTGTGGGAGCAGACCTCGCCGCGAGTGAATTACTCGAGCTCGAGTTCCGCTTTGGCTTTTTCCCAAGGAATGAGCGGCTTCCCGGCGTTCTCCGCGATAGCTGCTTCGAGATCGCGTAGGTCTTCGAGATCTTCAACGCGTTCCTGAAGTCGAACTACGGCCTGATTGAGCGTCTCGATCTTCTCGAGAATGGCAGCTTCAGTCATAAGCTTTCTTTCGATCCTTGACAGCATAAACCTCAATGACCTCGCCCGCCAGAACGAAGAGAACACGGTACGTGCCAACGCGGAGTCGATACCGATTGCCTTTGTCTTTAAGTTTGAGCACGTCGCCGCGGAGATCGTCACGCATTGTTTCCATTCGCTGCCCAATGTTGCGACGCGTTTCTTTGGGGAGCGCCCGCAATTGCTCGCGAGCCTTCTCGCTGATCTCAATTCGATATCGCACTACCGGCATTCTTGTGCGTCGCTTGTGTGCTGACAAGCCTGCCCTGCAACGTATTCAGCGTCGTTTTTTAAACGGGCGCCGGCGAGGACGGCATCACTAACGCGAGGGCGCGTGCGTTTCGCTGCGCGCGTTTATCGCGTGCGGTGGTAAACGTTGCGCCGCTTCAGCTCGGCGAAGAAATTGTCGATCTTCACTGTTTTCCCGCGCAGACTTTTTCTGCGTACGGGTCGGTCGTCTTCAAGCGTTGGACGGTCGCGACGAAGCGCGGATCGCAACGGATCGGATCCATGATCGGCATCATCACGGCCCAATCCGCATGACCGTCCAGCTCACCCGCGACACGTTCGAGGTAAGCGAGCGCCAGTTCGCGCTCGCCAAGCAGCATGAGCACGACAGGAATCTCGTAGCCTTGAAAGATGTTGCCGCTCGTTGGATCCAAAGCACTCTTCGTCGGCAGGGCGGAATAACGAAGAGCAAGCGCGTGCCAATCGCCACGACCCGCGAACGCTTCGCTCAGTTCGCGCCCTTGTCCGCTCGCACTCGGATTATCTGCTGCCGCGAGACGTTCGAACATTGCGCGAGCTTCATCGAAATCGCCCAGTAGCAGATCGGCGCGGCCAATATTATCGAGGCAGCCGGCGTAGTTAGGCGAGAATTCGAGCACGGTGGCGCATCGCGCCTTTGCCTCGGCATAACGACCCAGCGCTAGCAGGATCTCGCTGTGATTGTTGGCCACGACGAGCGAGCGCGGATCAAGCGAAGTCGCGCGTTCGAGCGATGCAAGGCCATCGGCAAGCTTGCCGCTGCTCATCAGCAAAGTTCCCCGCCATTGATAGGCGGTTGCGAAAGAAGGCCGCAGCGCGATCGCGCGACGCAACAGCGCATCGGCCGTGGCACGACGCAGCTCGGCCCTCGCGACTGATCCCAACGCCGCATAAGGTTCGGGCAGCGTCGGATCGAGCGCCATCGCCCGCGTGGCTAGATCGGTCGCGCGCGCAAAAGCTTCCGCCGCGGTAATGCGCCCACTGTAATCTGAAATGACCGCATAAACTAAAGACTGGCCCGCGTAAGCCTGCGCAAACTCCGGATCAGCGGCGGCCGCTTTCTCGAAAAGATCGAGCGCCTGCCAGAGTGCATCGCCTCGACGCGTCTGCCACAACGCGATACCGCGCAGGTAGAGATCGTAGGCGGCGAGATTTCGCGTTCCGGCAGAAGTCTTTCCTGCGTCGGCGGGGCGGACGAGCTTCACTTCCAGCTCGTTGCCGATGGCTTTGGCGATCTCGTCCTGGATCGCAAAAATGTCCTGCAGTTTGCGATCGTACGTTTCTGACCAAAGATGAAACCCGCTCTTCGCATCGATCAATTGCGCAGTGATGCGGACGCGGTCGTCCTGTTTGCGCACGCTGCCCTCGAGCACCATCCGCACATTGAGTTCGCGAGCGATCGCTGGAATTTCCTGCGTCTTACCCTTGAACGAAAATGACGAAGTGCGCGCGGCGACGCGCAACTCGGGCGTGCGCGCCAGCACATTCAAAATTTCTTCGCTGATGCCGTCGGAGAAATATTCGTTCGCGGCATCGCCCGACATGTTGACGAACGGCAGCACCGCGAGCGAATGCGCATCGACCGTCGATGTCGATCCTGCAGCGACCAGCGCTGCATCACGCTTTGGTGTCAGCACGAATTTATCGAAAGCGAAATAGGCCAACGCGAGCAAGAGGACCGCGATGATCGTGCGATTCATGCGGCGCGCGGTCTGCGGCGCGATCGATTCCTCCGGCTTTACATCCTCGTCGCGCTTCAATCCTTCCGGCGTCAGCTCGAACACCCAACTGAAGATCAGCGCCGGAAGAAATCCGAGCGCCAGCAAAATGACGATGCTGCGTGGTAACCATTCGGGCGCGCCGAACATCGGCAACACCGTTCCCGCCACCTGCACAAGCAGCCACGCACCGACCAGATACAGCCCCGCGAAACGGATGACATTGCGCCGTTTCAGCTCGGAAAAGAAATTGTCGATCTTCATTTCTTCTCGCCGACTACCTTTTGCACGAGCGCCTCGAAACGCGGCTCGCCGCGCAGCGGATCGAGCAGTGGATCTACCTTGATCCAGCTGATATTGGAGCCGTCGCGTTCCTCGAAACTTTTTTCGAGCCAGCGAATCGCCTCCGCCTTATTGTTCAGGCTGAGGTAGAGCAGAGCGCGCCAGTAGCTGAGCACCCCGTGGTGCTGATTTATCTTATCGAGGTCGGTCAACATTCGCAGCGCGGCATCCTTGTCGCCCGCGTGAGCTTTCGCCTGAGCGAAGAGCGCCGACGTTAGTGGATGGTCGCTCAATTGTTTTGCCTTTTCGTATTCGGCAATCGCGCCAGACAGGTCGCCCGCTACTTGAAGAACGATGCCGAGATTATAGTGCGCGTAGAAGGATGTCGGATCGATCTCGAGGGTCTTTCGCAATTGCGTAACGGACTCGTCGTAACGGTGGGCGTAGTAAAAGGTTGCGCCGAGGTCCGTGTTAATAACTATCGACAGCGGGTCTAACTCAACCGCGCGCTTGCCCTCGGCAATGGCTTCCTTGAATCGTCCGAGGGCTGCCAGGCTGTCGTTGCCGAACCAATGATGCGCTGTCGCGTCGTTAGGTTTGAGCTCGATCGCCCGTTGGTATTCGCGCATGGCTCCGGCGATATCGATTTCGCTAATGAAAAGCACTTTGCCGAGCGCGATGTGCGCTTCGGCCAGATTGGAATCGAGGCGAAGGGCTTTGAGTGCCGCGTCTTTGGCCTTCGAGTATGCATCGAGCCGGTCCGCACCCGCATAAAAAGGCACGAGAATGTAGGCCTGGGCCAGACCTGCATAGGCCAGCGCGTAATTCGGATCACGCGCGATCGCTTGTTCGTAGAAGGCAATCGCTTTGGGAATGTTGTCGCCCGAGCGCTTCTCCCACAGTGATCTGCCTTTGTGATAAAGCTCGTACGCAGTTGTGTCGCTCGTCGGTTGCGACGCGATCATCTGTTTCTCGGAGCCGGTCAGCTTTGCCTGGAGTGTATCGGCGATCGTTTTCGCAATATCGCTCTCGACCGCAAAAATGTCAGTCAGCTTGCGATCGTAAATTTCCGCCCACAAATGCGCATCGGTCAGAGCATTGATCAATTGAACACTCACGCGCACCTGGTCAGCCGATTTCTGGACACTCCCTTCCAAAATGTTAGCGACGCCAAGTTGCTTTGCGATCTCGCGCAAATTGTCCGGCGCGCTCTTGTATTTCTGGGTCGATGTTCGCGAAATAACTTTCAGATCGGCGAGTTTCGCGAGTCGTGTGAGGATTTCATCCTGCACGCCTTCGGCGAAATAGGCGTTCTCCGGATCGCGACTGAGATTATCGAACGGCAGGACGGCAATCGATTTCGAAGGAAGTTCACTTGACGAACTCGCGTTTCGAAATCCGTAGCGACCAAGGAAGAAGAGTCCGATCGACAAGACCGCGCCGACAATCGCGACGTAAATCCATGCGTGTTTCTTTTGTCCCGCCGCGGTCGGCATAGCGTCGGCAACTTCTGTGCGCTCGATTCCTTGCGGAGTTATTTCAAACGCCCACGCGATCACAAGTGCGATCGGAAAGCCGATTGCAATTAGCACAATCACTAGCCGTACAATCCAGTTCGGAATTTCCAGGAACGGGAATATCTGCGTCGCAATTTGTGCGATTACCCAGCCGACGACAGCGTACGCGACCGCGACCTTGTAAACATTGCGCCGTTTCAGCTCGGCGAAGAACTTGCTCGGATTCATGGTGCCGATGGAAGATAGATACCTAGCCAGTGGCGAGCGCTTCGGCCAGTGATTGCGTGAGCGCAGGCGCGGCGGCGCGCAGCCGGGTGTCCTCGGTCACGAGCCGGTGCCCGAGTTGATTTGCCAGCGCGAGAAAGCGCGCGTCGTACGCAGTAACGCGATAATCGAGCGCGGCGTCCAATGCCGCTTGATGGCTCACCCGAAACAAGTGCGGCTGAAGAAACGCGGCGGCGCGGTTGAGACAGTCGCGCGCTGTCGCGGCGGTGATGTAACGCGACCGCTCATAAGTAATCAGCACATTGCTGAGTTCAATCAGTGCCAGAGGCTCGGTGCGCCAGACGGCATCGCGCGCAAACAACTCCTCCACCGCGTCGGTTTGCGCGCTCCGCACGTATAGCGGCGCAATGATATTCGTGTCGACAACGACCATTCAACACGTCGCAATCAGTCCCGACCCCACGCGATTGCCGCTTCGATGTCTTCCGTGGTCGGGGTGAACCCGCCGCGCAGCTTGACTGGTTTCGGAAGTTTCGCGTGCCGCTTTTTGCCCACCGCAATACCCTTGCGGATCAACTCGGCGATTGTGTCCTTGAGCTTCTTGTGCTCATGAATCGCGCGAATCTTTACCTCGCGCATCAGTTCGTCGGGCAAATCTAGCGTCGTCTTCATTTAGCCATATTTCCAGAAAGCTGGTTTGCTGTCAACGGTTGGTAGCGATCATTAGCTTCAGCTTCGCGAGAATTCTGAGCTTTAAGTTGTCTTGGCGTGATTCGCGTGTTTCGTGGGCAGAACTTCAAATCTGGAAGATGTCCATGTCACAATCGACTGAATCAAAACGTCTTCTCTCGCGCGTCATCGCTGAGTGGGCTTGTTCGCTGAAGTACGAAAACCTCTCGCCGGAGGCAATTCAGTCGGCGAAATTATTTTGGTTTGATTCCATTGGCTGCGCGCTCGGCGGGAGTCAGCAGGAAGACGCAAAAATTTTGCTCGAGCATTATCGCGCGATGAGCGGGGGCAATGCAAGGGCCACGGCGTTTGTATCCGGCTTCAAGACTAATCCTGTCGATGCGACATTTCTGAATGGCCACATGATCCGCGCGATGGATTACAACGACATTTATTGGAAAGCAGATCCGTGTCATCCAAGCGATCTCATCGCGGCGCCTCTCGCACTGTGTGAAAGCGAAGGAGTGGGCGGAAAGGATCTAATCCTCGCGACCATCATTGCCTATGAAATTGAGATGCGCCTTTGTGAAATCGGACGCCCGGGCGTGCGCGAATACGGGTGGCACCATGCTACCTTGAGCGCGTTCGCCGCGCCAGTCGCAGCCGGGCGCCTGTTAAGCCTTACGCTGGAACAAATGGTCTCGGCTATTGGCATCAGTGCGTCGCGAACATTTTGTCCGGGTGCAGTGACCGCGGGCAAACTGACCAACATGAAAAACACTGTCGATCCATGGGCCGGACGCATGGGCGCCGAGAGCGCCCTGCTTGCCCGCGAAGGATTTTCCGGACCCGAGCACATCATCGACGGGAAGGAAGGTTTGTTCGCGGTGTTCGGTCACGTGCAATACAAAGGAGAACCAGCGAGTTTCGATGGCGAGGCGTTGGTCAAAGACCTGCCAACGTCACCGAAGTCGCACTATCGGATTCTCGATTGTGGAATGAAAAGTTTCCCCATTGAAGCGCTCAGCCACTCGCCGCTCACCGCCATGATGAAGACCATCAAGGGAAACAAGATCAAGGCGGAGGACGTGAAGGAGATCAAAGTCGAAGTCATTGCGCGCGCCGCGGACATTCTCGGCGATCCGCACAAATATCGGCCTACGTCTAAGGAAACCGCCGATCATTCGCTGCCTTATTGCATGGCCGTCGGTCTCGTGGACGGCATGGTGACGCCACTGCAATTCCGTGAAGAACGCGTGCGCGATCAGTCGCTGATTCCAATCATGGACAAAGTGAAAGTGGTCGCGAATGAAGAATTCGAAGCGCTGTTTCCCAAATTCCAGCCGAGTCGCGTGACCATCACCACAAACGACGGCAAACAGTATTCGACACGGGTGGATGTGCCCAAGGGCGATCCGCGGGACCCGATGACCGAGGAAGAAATCGCGGTCAAATTTAACGCGCTCGGCAGCGACGTAATCGGTAAGGAGCAATGCGAGAAATTGCAAAAGTTCATCATGAATCTCGACAGCGCGAAGAGGGTTGATGAACTTCTTGACCTTACGATTGCTCGATGATTGGCGGTCGCGTGAAAAAAGCGGTGCGAGGACTCACCGCACTCCAAAGCACTGCGTGCGAAATTAAGGAAAGCGTCGTTTGTTTTCGCGAAGCTCGCCACTGGACGAGTCCGTCCAAAGGCGAAGCTTTCGGAGTGCGACGCGTCCTCGCGTCGCTTTTGGAATCGGCTACGCGGTCCCGCTCCCCTCGCCTGCGCCGAACTGAATTCCCTGCGCTAGCGGGAGCTCGCTCGAAAAGTTGATCGTGTTCGTCTGACGGCGCATGTAACTCTTCCAGCAATCGCTGCCGCTCTCGCGTCCGCCGCCGGTATTCTTTTCGCCACCGAATGCGCCACCAATCTCCGCGCCGCTGGTGCCAGTGTTCACGTTCGCGATGCCGCAATCGCTTCCGACCGCACTGACAAATTTCTCCGCTTCCCGCACGTCGTTCGTGAAAATCGATGAAGTCAATCCTTGCGGCACATTGTTGTGGATCGCGATCGCTTCATCGAAATCGCGATACGTCATCAAGTAGAGCAATGGACCAAATGTTTCGTGCTTCACAATCTCGAAATCCGGTTTTGCCGTTGCCAGACACGGTTTCATGTAACAATCGCCTGGAACGGTGAGCCGCTCACCGCCGTAGAGGATTTCGCCACCTTCGTCTTTCAATCGCTGAATCGAATGCTGAACCAGATCGACCGCGTTCTTGTCGATGAGCGGTCCCATCACGGTCTTGCGATCGAGTGGATTTCCGATCGCCAAAGATTTGTAAGCACCCAGAAGTTTATTCCGAACTTTCGACGCAACTGATTCGTGCATGATCACGCGCCGCGTGGACGTGCAACGTTGACCAGCAGTGCCGACTGCGCCGAAAAAGATCGACTGCGTCGCCATATCGAGATTGGCACTCGGCCCGACGATCAGCGCGTTATTCCCGCCTAGTTCCATGATCGTTCGACCGAGGCGGCCATGAACGGTTTTCGCGACATTCAGGCCCATGTTGACCGAGCCGGTGGCCGAGACCAATGAAATCCGCGCATCATCGGCCAATTTTTGACCAACTGTTTTACGATCGCCGACCAGCAGCGTAAAGATCGCCGGGTCTGCCCCGGTTTCATGGCAGACGCGCTCGCAAATTTTCGTCACGGCAATTGCGGTGAGCGGCGTTTTTTCAGACGGCTTCCAAACGGTGGCGTCGCCACAGACTGCGGCGAGCGCCGCGTTCCATGACCAGACTGCGACCGGAAAATTAAATGCAGTGATCACTGCGACGACGCCCAGCGGATGCCATTGTTCCATCAGTCGGTGACTTGGCCGTTCCGATTGGATTGTCAGGCCATATAGCATGCGCGACTGACCAACTGCGAAGTCACAGATATCGATCATCTCCTGCACTTCGCCTTCGCCTTCGGCGATGATCTTGCCGGTCTCGAGCGTGACCAGTTGGCCGAACTCGTGTTTCAGTTCGCGCAGCGCGTTGCCCAATCGGCGAACAGTCTCGCCCCGCACCGGTCCTGGCGTAACCCGCCATTTTAGAAACGCTTCCTGCGCACGCGCGATTGCCTTGTCGTAATCGTCGTCGGACGCGGTGCGCACGCTGGCGAGTCGTCGCCCATCGATCGGTGAAATTTTGTCGATCTTCGCGCTCCGGCTGCTGCCGGACCATTCGCCATCAAAGACGCCGTCGTTGTCATCGCTGAGACTAAGTTTATCGAAGAGTGATTTCATACTGACCGCGCAATGTTGTCATTCTGAGCGGAGCGAAGAATCTCAGATCAGTTTTTCCGCTCTCGGTAAGACAATCAGAGATGTTTCGCTCCCGCTCAACATGACAGGACTGGATACTTCAAAGTTCTTTCTCGCGCCGCTGTCGGCAATATTTGCGCATCAACTCTATCGCTTCATCAATCGCTTCCGCCGTAATATCGAGCGCAGGTCGGAAACGGATTGAATCCTCACCCGAACGCAGAGTCAAAACGCCGAGATCGAAGAAGCCGTGCCAAAATTGCTCACGCGTTTTGGCGTCGGGCAAATCGAAGGCGAGAAACAGACCCCGTCCGCGCGCGGCGGAAATCAGCGGCTCTTCACATTGTAAGTCACGCAGTTGGTCCAGAAAATATGCGCCCACCTTTGCGGCGTTCTCGATGAGATGTTCCTCCTCGATGATCCGCAGGTAATGTGTTGAGCGCACCATGTCCGTGAAATTTCCGCCCCATGTCGAATTGAGACGGCTGGGTAACCGAAACGCGTTGTCTTTGACTTCATCGAGACGCGGACCGGCCATCACCCCGCAAACCTGCGCTTTTTTTCCAAACGCGAGCAGATCGGGGACGACATCGAAATGTTCGCAGCACCAGTTGCGCCCCGTTGCGCCCATGCCGCATTGCACCTCGTCAAAAATCAAAAGCATATCGTGCTCATCGCAAATTTGTCGGAGCTTTTGCAGCCATTCGGCGCGGAAATGATTATCGCCGCCTTCGCCTTGAATCGGTTCGATAATGATCGCGCAAATGTCGATCTCGCGCTGGGCGATGAACTCGCGAATCTCGCGCTCGGCTTTCTTTTCGCGCTCGATCACATCCGCCTCGCGCTTTGATTCCGGCAACGAAAAATCGATGCACGGACATGACACGCGCGGCCAATCGAATTTCGCGAATAAATCCGTCTTCCGTGGATCGGTGTTTGTGAGACTCATGGTGTAGCCGCTCCGCCCATGAAATGCGCGTCGGAAATGCAAGACCTGCGTCCCGCGTTCTCCATGACCCGTAGCAATGTTCTTGCGCACCTTCCAATCCATCGCCGCCTTTAAGCAATTCTCGACTGCGAGCGCGCCGCCCTCGATAAAAAGATACCGTTCCAGCGGCGGCAAACCCATCACGCGCTCGAACGTCGCCACAAATTCAGCGTAGCCCTCGGAATAAACATCCGAGTTCGCAATCTTCACTTTCGCCGCGCGAAAAAGATCCCGCCGAACCTCCGGATCGTCGAAATGCGGATGGTTAAACCCAACCGGCATCGACCCAAAAAAACCGTAAAGATCAATCAATCGACGATTATCGACCGCATTGTACAAGTACGAGCCGCGGCTTTTGTCGAGATCGACAACGACCTTGAAACCATCCAGCAAAACGTGTTGCTCGATCGTGTCGAGGACGATGGCTGGCGCTATTGCTTTTTGTCTTTCGCTCTTTGCGGTTGGGCTCCGAGATGAAACCGCTTCCGCGAGCACGGGCGGAATACTCATTATTGATCGTAATCTGTAGCTCGAACCCGGTCAACGGGGAGCGCGCATCTTGCCTGTGCGGTTGCCGGACAAATTGTAGCCGCCTCGCTATGTCGAGGCGTTGCGAATACGCGGCGACACAGCGCCGCGGCTACAGTCAAACAATCCCTTGACGCAGCAATTCGTGTTTTCCGGCTAGCAGATCCTGCACGAGAGCGTAGCCGCGTTTGTCCGCGTTGCGGGATGTACCGGCGAAGTGATTATCGATTCTCATTCTTGCAGAGCGGCAGAAATAATCTGCGACTGCGAGAATTTCAGTGGCCGGCTTGCCCTGGTCGAGCAGCCATTGTGCGTAAGAACACGTCGCGCTGATAGCAAATAACTCCGTTGCGACCCCGACAAATCTAGAAAGGAGCAGTTGCTCCCGGTCGAGCTTCGGGCCGAACCGCGCCATGGCATGAAACAAACCGCGCGCCAGCCGTTTGCTTGTGCGCGCGGCATAATCAACATGCCGCTGCAATGTCTTATCCAAATTGCTGATCTTACCCGCGCCGTTCGGCAGCCACTGGCGCGGATACCAGCCGGCATAAAATTTCCCGGAACTGAAAACGGCTTTCGCGCGCTCGGACATCGGCAGTTGCGTGTTGAAAATTGCGCCGCCGACTTTCAAATGCGGATCGAGCGCTTCGCGCGCAATGAAGAGCCGCATAATTTCGCTCGAACCTTCGAAAATCATGTTGATCCTGCAATCGCGCAAGAAACGCTCGACCGGCACCGGTTCTTCGCCACGTCCGGCGAGCGATTGCGCAGTTTCATAGCCGCGCCCGCCGCGCACTTGCATGGCTTCGTCGGCGATGCGCCATGTCGTTTCCGTTGCCCACATTTTGCACATGGCGGTTTCGATACGCAGATCGCCCGCTTTGCGATCAACGAGCGCCGAGGTCAGAAACGTCATCGCTTCCATGGCGAAAACGTTGCCCGCCATTTCTGCGATTTTTCCGGCAATGGCGGCATGTTTACCGATGGGCACGCCCCATTGAATGCGTTCGCTCGCCCATTTGCGGCAAATCTCCAGCAATCTTTTCGACAGGCCGGTGCACGCGGCCGGAAGAGTGAGGCGGCCCGTGTTCAAGGTCGTGAGCGCAACCTTCAACCCCTGCCCTTCCTTGGCGATCATGTTTTCGCGTGGCACGCGGACGCTGGTGAATTTCACAATGCCGTTGTAAAGCGCGCGCAGCCCCATGAAATGACAGCGATACGTGATCTCGAGTCCGGGCGAATCGACATCGACAATGAACGCCGTTATCTGCTTGCGCTCGCGGCCACCGACCATTTTCGACGGCGTCCGCGCCATCACCACGAGCACGCCGGCCTTGATCAAGTTTGTGCACCAGAGTTTCTCGCCGTTGAGGATAAACGCTGAGCCGTCTTCGGTCGGCTCGGCCCGCAGACTCATGTTCGCCGGATCGGAGCCGGCGTTCCATTCCGTCAATGCAAACGCGGAAATCTCGTGGCGCGCGACGCGCGGCAGATATTTCTTTTTTTGTTCCTCGGTGCCGAAAAGCAGCAACGGTTGCGGAACGCCAATGGATTGATGCGCCGAAACGAGCGCGGTGACGTTTGCGTCCCGACTGCCGAGCAGCATCGCCGCGCGTCCGTAATTGACCTGCGATAATCCCAGGCCGCCGTACTGCTTTGGAATTTTCACGCCGAACGCACCCATGGCGAAAAGATCGTCGATGCTCTTCTGCGGAATTTCGCCGGTGCGATCGATCTCGTCGGGATCGACATGCTCGCGCAGGTAGTTTTCCAGTTTGCGCAAAAATTCTTCGCCGGCGACGCGGTCCTCTCCGCTCTGCGCGGGATACGGATAAATCCGGTTGAAATCGTAGCGGCCAATAAAAAGGTTGCTGGCGAAACTGCCGCGGTCCTCGAGCGGATCGCGCGCGGCTTCGGTCAACTCGAGAGCTTCGCGTTGGCCCTTCGCCATCTTCGATGTGTCGATGACGGTGGGCGCTGGCGATTTTGGTTTTGCGCTGGTTTCCTCAGCGATTTGTTTCTCCGGCGCTTCGAGCGGCGATTTCATATTACCCCGCTGTCATGTCGAGCGAAGTCGAGACATCTCTAATTTTTCTAAAAGAGTATCCAGAGATTCCTCGACTTCGCTCGGAATGACAGAAATGGAACTTCCAGCGGCTGTCACTATTCATAAAATTTTGTGCCGTCCCGGGCATGCTTTTTCAAAATCTCGCATGGCGAAAATTTCTCTTCGCTTTGCGCAAGCCGTTCGAGTTCATCGACGACTTTGCTCAGTCCGAGGTATTCGGCAAAACGCAACGGCCCACCGTGGAACGGCGCGAACCCGGTTCCCAAAATCATTCCGTAATCGGCGTCCTCTGGCGACTCGACCACTATCTCCTCCACACAACGCGCGGCTTCGTTCACCATGAGGAGGATGAGCCGGTGAGCGAGTTGCTCTTCGTCCAAACGCAAACGAGGATCGCGATGCCAGTCCGGCGGAATGTTCGGGCCCTCGGCACCTTCGGGCTCGCCATGCAACGCGCGCCGCCACTGCGCCAGTGAGTCGTTAGGCTTCTGTGTCTTGCCCTCGTATTTGTAAAATCCGGCCCCCGTTTTGCGGCCAAGCATCTGTCCGTCGCGCAACCAGAGCAGGACTGCGGAAACGTGGTCGCGTCGTCCATAAGCCTTCTCAAGGGTGTTGCCGATATCGACTGTGATATCGACGCCGATTTCGTCGATCAACCGCAGCGGCCCCATGGGCATGCCCCATTTCACAAGCGCGTTGTCGATCTTCTCTGCTTCCAACCCGCTCTCGAAAAGTTCGGCGGCATCGAGCAAATAAGGAAATAAGACGCGGTTCACCAGAAAACCGGGGCTGTCGCGCACAATCACTGGCAGTTTTCCGATTTGTCGCACAAAGGCGAGGGCCCGCTCGCGCGTCTCTTCCGATGTTTCCTTCGCAATAACAACCTCCACCAGTTTCATCCGGCTCACTGGATTGAAAAAATGGAGGCCAATCACGTGCTCGGGCGAGACCGTCACATCGGCCAGCTCACTCACCGGAAGCGCCGACGTGTTCGTGGCCATGATCGTTTTCGGCCCGGCTTCCATCGCAAGCTCCCGGAAAACTTCTTTCTTCACGTTCATTTTCTCCGACGCGGCTTCGATGACGAATTGCACATCGCGCAACTCCATGGGCGCAGTTGAGCCGCAGATCCGGGCCCGACCTTCTTTTGCCTTTTCCTCCGTCATCAAGCGACGCTTTACCGCGTCGGCGTAGGTTTTTTCAATGTTCGCCAAGCCGCGATCGATTTGTTCTCGCGCGATGTCGCGCAGGATCACGGTGACGCCACGGGAACTGAGCCATTGCGCAATACCCGAACCCATGACGCCGGCGCCGATCACAGCTGCGTGTATAACTCGTTCGACCGGCGCCTTCGAAGGTCCCTTCTTGTATTTCTCCGCAAGAAAGAAATTGCGGATCAAGTTCTGGGTCGCTTCCGTTTTGCCAAGCTCGACAATCGCGTCCAGCTCAAGGCCCAACGATTGCTGCGTGGAAGCGAAAAGGCCTTGCCTGATCACTTCGGTCGCGCGCGCGGGCGCTGGATTATGATCAGAAGGCGCGGGAATTTCCTGATCGATTTTTGCGGGCGCCGAAGGTTTGCGCTTTCCGCCGCTTAGTTTTTTGCGCGCCACGTTGAGAAGCTGATCGCGCGGCGCGATCTCATCGACCAGTCCGAGTTTCAAAGCCGCCTGAGCAGAATAGAGTTTGCCTTTCAAAATCACTTCAGCGGCTTTCTCTGCGCCAATCAAGCGCGGCAGGCGCGTGCATCCGCCCCAGGCTGGAATCAATCCGAGTGTGGTTTCGGGAAGTCCGATGCGAGTCGCTGGATCATCCGACGCGACGCGATAATCGCATGCTAGGGCTACCTCGTAACCTCCACCGGCAGAGGCGCCGTGGATTGCGGCGACTATCGGAATTTTCAATTCCGCCAGCCGATTGAAGACCTGCTGACCCTGCGCGATGAACGCGCGCATTTCTCCGTGTTGCGCCTGTCGCAACAACGTTTTCAAATCCGCGCCTGCAACGAAGATCGATTTCTTCGCCGACGCGATGATCAGGCCACGCAACGAAGCTTCGTTCTCAACGAAATCGAGATGTTCATTTAACTCGTCGAGCGTGGCGGCGTCGAAAATATTCGCGCCCGACTCGGGTCGATCGAAGGTAAGCAGACAAATGTGATCGTCACCAATCTCGCGCCGAATCATTGGAGCTGTGGCAACCGCCGGCATTACTTTCATTTTGGAACGTTTCCCGCAAATGCCAAGTGCGGAGAAGAACGGAGTTACATGGTTACAAGAGTCAAAAAGTTACAATTTTAAGCCAGGCATCCGTTGTAACTTTATAACTCTTGTAACTTTTTTAACCGTCTTCGCGAACCCGTTGCTTTGAGCGAGCGTGAGTGTTACAAACGCGACGTGGTCGGCAAAATTTTAGAACCCGAAATCAGGAGTTTGATCGAAGCCCGCAACTTCGGCGCGCTGCGCGAAGTGTTTCGTGAATGGCCGCCAGCCGATGTCGCAGAGGTGATCCTCGACGTCCCAGAGGATGAACAGGTGATCATTTTCCGTGTTCTGCCGCATGCGCTGGCGGCGGATGTTTTTGAATATCTCGATGTCGATGCGCAACAGAAACTGTTGCGCGCCATGGCACACGAGCAGGTGGTAGCGATTCTGAATGAGATGGCGCCGGACGATCGCACGGCGCTGCTCGAGGAGATGCCAAGCGCAGCGGCGCGGCAGTTGATTCGATTGCTCACGCCGGAGGAGCGCCGCGTTGCCACCGCGCTGCTTGGTTACCCGGAAGACAGCGTGGGCCGTTTGATGACGCCTGATTTCATCGCGGTGTATGATGATTGGACGGTGCAACAGGTTCTCGATTTTGTGCGCGAGACCGCTCAGGACAGCGAGACGATCAACGTCATCTATGTCGTGGATGAGCGCGGCAAATTGATAGACGACGTGCGCATTCGCGAGTTTCTGCTCAAGCCGCTTACGCTAAAAGTGAGCGAAATTCGGGACCAAACATTTGTCGCGTTGAAAGTGAATGATTCGCAACAGGACGCGCTCAATACATTTCGCAAGTATGATCGAACAGCCCTGCCGGTCATTGACTCAAGCGGCGTGCTCGTCGGGATCGTGACGATCGACGACATGCTGGACGTCGCCGAAGCGGAAGCGACAGAAGACATCCAGAAATTCGGCGGCATGGAGGCGCTGGACGAGCCCTACATGCGGATTCCAGTTTGGCGCATGGTGCGCAAACGCGCCGGCTGGCTCGTAATCCTGTTCCTGGGGGAAACGCTAACCGCAACGGCGATGGCAAATTATCAGGCGGAACTGGCCAAAGCGCTTGTGCTTGCGTTGTTCCTGCCGCTTATCATTTCAAGCGGCGGCAACTCTGGATCACAAGCATCTACTTTGATGATTCGAGCCATGGCGCTTGGCGAAGTGACTCTCCGTGATTGGTGGCAGGTGATGCGACGCGAACTGCAGGCTGGTCTTTTCTTAGGAGCTATCCTCGGAGCGATCGGTGTCGTGCGCGTCGGCGCATGGGCAATCGTCGGCGAACAATATTTGCATCAACAGCCGTATGGTGCGCATTGGCCGCTCGTCGCGCTCA
>WNGA01015819.1_pt1 | contig 17836 bp, 14 predicted proteins | sample 5400061 | NCBI WGS metagenome assembly WNGA01 (sample SAMN13153366, study PRJNA577476) | soil metagenome | isolation source: 100 cm soil or saprolite under grassland replicate 2 | place: USA:California | collected 2016-06-15 | reverse complement strand
AGATCTCGTCGGAAGTCGCCGATTCCCCTCAGTCGGTCATTCTCGAGCAGGTTGCGAACGGCGTACCCGTGCGGATGGCGGTTCTCTATCTGCTCCTGACCGGACGCCCCTGGGAAGGGGAGCGCGAGGGCGCATGACGCGCGATCTCCTCATCCGCGGAGGTCGCCTGGTCGACCCCGACGCCGGGCGCGACGGCGCATTCGACCTGGTCCTGCGCGACGGAAGAGTGGCGGCGGTGGGGGATCGGCTCTCCGCCGACGGCGCCGAGGTCCTCGACGCCGAAGGTCTATTCGTCTTCCCCGGGTTCATCGATCTCCATGTCCACCTGCGCGAGCCGGGCCGCGAGGACACCGAGACCATTTCGTCCGGCGCGGCCGCTGCGGCTGCGGGCGGCTTCACGGCGATTTGCGCGATGCCAAACACGGACCCGGTCAACGACAACCGCACGGTGACCGCGTTCGTCGCAGCGCGGGGAAGCGAAGCGAGAGGCGCGCGGGTCTATCCCGTGGGGGCCATTACGCGTGGTCGAAAGGGCGAGCAGCTTGCCGAGTTCGGCGAGATGCGCAGTGCCGGAGCGGTCGCGCTTTCCGACGACGGCGACTGGCTCCGCGACGGGGATCTTCTCCGCCGCGCGATCGAGCACGCGACACTCTTTGGGATGCCGGTCGTCCAGCATGCCGAGGACCCCGGGCTCTCGCTTCGGGCGCCGATGCACGAGGGCGCCGTCTCCACGCGCCTTGGTCTCGCCGGCCAGCCGGGCGTCGCCGAGGCTGCCGCGGTCGCGCGGGACCTCCTGATCGTACGACTCGCCGGAGGAAGGCTTCATTTCGGGCACGTCTCGACCGCGCTTTCGATCGCATCGATTCGCGAGGCGAAGGCGCGAGGTCTCGCGGTCACGTGCGAGGCGACGCCGCACCACCTGACGCTGACGGACGAGGAGGTCGCGCGGTCCGGGTATTCGACCCGTTTCAAGATGAACCCGCCGCTAAGGGAGCGGGCCGACGTCGAGACGCTCTTGGAAGCCCTGGCGGACGGGACGATCGACGCGATCGCAACCGACCACGCGCCCCACCACGAAGACGAAAAGGTGGCCGAGTTCGACGCCGCACCGTTCGGCGTCGTCGGCCTCGAAACCGCGGCGGCGGTCGTCTACGATCGGCTGGTGGCGCCCGGGCGGCTGACGATGCGCCGCTTCGTCGAGCTCTTCTCGACCGGGCCCGCGAAGGCTTTCGGACTGCCGGGCGGCACGCTCGTGCCCGGCTCGCCGGCGGACGTCACACTCTTCGACTCCCGGTTTAGCTGGACGGTCGACCCCGCGAAGTTCCTCTCGCTCGGCCGTTCCACGCCCTTTGCCGGGTGGGAGCTCGTCGGGGCGCCGGCGGCCACGGTGGTGGGAGGGCGGGTCGCCTGGAGCCGCGCTTAGGTCCTTCGGCGTGCTCCTCGTCCTTCTGCTCGTCTCGATCTTCGGCTTCGCCTCCGAACTCTCCGATTCTCCGCCCGTGCGCCGGGTGGCGATCGTGTTGCCGGAGGGATGGCCGATCGAGAGTCTCCAGCGCTGGGCGGGATTCGCGCGCCGGGAGGGGGTCGAGATCCGCCTTGCCGGCGAAGCCGAGCCGCTGCCTCCCGGCTGGGAGGTCGCGCGCTTTGCCGCGCCTCCGGTGCCCGACGCTTTCCGCAGGCGCCTTGCCCGTTTTCCGGTGAGGCTGGAATCTCCGGGATTCCTCTTCGACGGACGCGCGTACCGTGACGCCGGGGACGCGGTCGTCCTCTCCGATCCGGATCGTCCACTCGAGACCCTCGTGCTCGGAAACTCGCGCGAGGCTGCGGCGCGGACGGCGCGATGGATCCTGTGGGGCGGAAAACGCGCGCCGGGAGAATTCCGCGCGGTCTCGGGGGAGCTGTCGAAGGAAGGCCGCTTCCGGCGGGCCCGCTCCGGCGCGCTCGAGATCGATCGGGGGTCCGAAAGGGACCGGATCGCCGACCGCGAGCGGTTCTTCTCTGTGCTCGCGAGTGAGCGGCGCGGCTCCGTCGTCTGGCGCTTTCGCGAGAGCGAGCGCCGGTCTTTCGAGCGATGGAGCCCGGTCCTGGACCGGTTTCTCGCGGCCGACCGGAGCCGACCGGCGCTCAACGTCTTCCTCTACCCGGATCCCGCGGCCAAAGCGCTCTACATGGGCTCGTCGCGCCCCGCCGACGTCGCCTGGGAGGGCAATCGCGGTCGGGTCGACGTCGACGCCTCGGCGCCCCCCGAGCCGGACCTCGTTTCGCCGGTGCTCGCCGCGGCGGTGATCGGCGGAAGCGAGCCGGCTCTGCGGGCGAGGCCGACGCTTCTCGCGGCGGCCGGCGCCCGGGCGCACGGGCGCTGGTGGGGCCGGGAAGTCTCCTCCTTCGCGTCCTTCCTCGAGCGGGCCGGGGTTGCCCCGAGCGTCGCCCAGATCGTCGCGGAGGACGCTCGCGACGACGTCTCGCCGATCTGCGCCGTCGGCGCGGCCGCGTCCTGGCTGGACGCCGGATACCGGGAAGGCGGCGAAGCGGCGCTCCGACGCGTCTTCGGCGCCGACGGTGGCGAGCTCACCGCCACCCTGTCCCGCTGGAGGCGGTCCGCGCTCGCGCAGTCGGTCTCGGGCCCGCGCCGGCGGTCGTTGCCGTCCGGCTTTCTGCGCGGCGTCTCGTACGCGATGACGAACTCAGTGGAAAGTTCCTACGCGTCGCCCCGCTCTCTCGAGACGCTTCGGCGGCTCTCGGGCATGGCGGCGAGGTCCATCTCGATCATGCCGTACGGGTTTTCCCGGACCGAGAACGCTCCGGAGGTCGAGTTCGTTCACCGCAGTCCCCGGGGAGAGACGGACGAAGGAACATTGCGCGCGGTGTCCGACGCCCGATCGCTCGGAATGACGGCGATGATCAAGCCGCAGCTCTGGATCGGCGGGGGAGCGTTCGTCGGAACGATCGCGATGGCAACGCCGGCGGACTGGGCGAAGTGGTTTGCCGCCTACCGCCGGTTCGCGATCCATCACGCGATCGTCGCGGAAGCCTCCGGGGCGGCGCTCTTCTGCATCGGAACGGAACTCGGCGGGACGGAGGCGCGCGAGAAGGAGTGGCGCGAGACGATCGCCGCGATTCGGCTCGCAACCGGGGCGGCCCTGCTCTACACGACCAACTGGGCCGCGGGCGCTCCGAAGGTTCGCTTCTGGGACGCGCTCGACGCCGTCGGCGCGGATTTCTACGACCCTCTCTCCGCCGACCCCGGCGCTTCCGACGCCGCGCTCGTCGAAGGCGCGCGCCGCGCGGCGAAGCCGGTCGAGAAGCTCTCCCTCTCGACCGGCAAGCCCGTAATCTTCGCCGAAGCGGGCTACCCGCCCGCGCGAAGCGCCTGGATGGCACCGCACGACGAAGATTCGGACCAGCCTTTCGCCCCGGAAGACGCCGCCCGGTCGGTGCGCGCCGTCTTTGCCGCGCTGACCGGGCAGACGTGGTGGAAGGGCGTCTATTGGTGGAAGGCGTTCTCCGACGGCCGCGAGGCTGGCCTCTCCGATCGGAGCTTCAATTTTCTGGGCCGGCCGGCGGGGGAGGCGATCACCTCTGGATTCCGGCGGGTCGCGGCGGCTGAAGGCGGCACGCGGTGAGCGCCGGATCGATCCTCGACGTGGCGGCCGACGCCGCGCGCGCGGGGGGCGAGATCCTGCAAAGTTACTGGCGGAGCCTCCCACGCGGATCGATCTCCGAGAAGAAAACGAACGACTTCGTGACGCGCGCCGACAAAGAGAGCGAGGAGGTCATCGTGGCGCGGATCCGCGAGCGCTTTCCCCGCGATGGCTTTCTGGGCGAAGAGGGGGGACGGCGCGGAGACGGTGACGAGGCACGCGTCTGGATCGTCGATCCGCTCGACGGAACGACGAACTTCATCGCGGGCTTTCCATTCTGGTGCGTGTCGGTGGCGGCCCGCGAGAAAGGGGAAATCGTGGCGGGCGCGGTGTGGGATCCGTTGCGCGAGGAGCTCTTTGCCGCCGAGCGGGGGGGCGGAGCCTTCCGGAACGGAGAGCGGTTGCGGGTGACGCCTCGATCCGATCTGGACGGCGCGTTTCTCGCGACCGGTTTTCCGTTCCGTTCGAAAGAGCGGATCGATCTGTACCTGGCTCTGTTTCGCGATCTCTTCGTGCGTGCCCGCGCGATCCGGAGAGCCGGCTCGGCGGCGCTCGACCTCGCCAACGTCGCCGCAGGCGTCTTCGACGGTTTCTTCGAGTTCAAACTGTCGATCTGGGACATCGCGGCGGGATCTCTGTTGATCGAGGAGGCGGGAGGCCGCGTGACCGACTTCGACGGCCGGGACAACCACTGGCAGCGGGGGAACGTCGTCGCGGGTACTTCCGGAGTCGCGGACGAAATCGTTCGGGCAGCCGCGAAGTTGTTCTCGGATTCTGAGATTTGAACTGTCGGCCGCGGGGCGCTCGCTCCGCGAGCGGCGGCCGAGAGAGTTCGAACCAGAGCCCAGAGCCTAGCCGGCGAGGAGAACGGGAACGGCAGCCGCTCGCAGCACCCGATCGGTCGTCGACCCGAGAACCAGCTCGACGACCCGGCCATGTCCGTGCGCTCCCATCGCGACGAGGTCCGCTCCCGCGCCAATCTCTCCGAAAATCGCTTCGTCCGGATGACCGGGACGGCGGATTCCCGACGTGGTCACCCGCCGGTAGCGCAGCTCTTCTTCCGACTCCGCCAGACGCATCTCCCCTTCCCGCTCGTCGTCCTGGGCCGTCAGAACCCGGACCGGCAGCTCCAGAAGGGCGGCGAGCTCGGCGACGAGCACGAGCGCCTTCTTCGACTTCGGAGAGCCATCCCAGGCGAGGAGGGGCGTGCGAAAGTCGTGATATTCGGCCGGCGAGACCAGGAGCGGCGCGGGCATCCGGCGCGCGAGCGCATCCACGTGGCGGCCGATCAGGTCGCGCCGGTGGACCGCGTTCGCTCCCCGGGATCCGAGCGCGACCAGATCGCAGGCTCGCGCCTCCTCCTCCAGGATCTCCGAAACACTTCCCTCCCGAAGTACCGGCTCGAACGAAACCTCCGCCTCTTTCGCGCGGGATTCGAACGATGCGACGATCGCCCCGCCGGCCGAGACGAGCGCGTCGCGCAGCTCTCCCGAGAGATTCAGGAACGGCTGAAAGCCGACGGATCCGGACAGGTCCGCGACCACCACGCCGTCCAAGAGGGACCGGTCGACGACATGGATCCCCCGAACCAGGCCCCCCGCGGCCCGCGCGATTCGAAACGCATGGCCGAGGGCAGCCTCCGAGTGCGGCGAGCCGTCGAGCCCGACCGCGATCCTCGAGAAGGTCACGTGACGACGACCCCCGCATAACCGACGACCGAGGACTCGTCACCGGTCTCGTCGCCGCTGTCGCGACGCGAGACGACGCCGGCCTGCGTCGCGCCGAGGGCCACCGCAGCGAAGAGGAGCGCGGTAGCCGGCAGAAACCCGCACATCGAGATCGACTTCGCGAGAACGGTCTGGAAGAGGCCCTCCGGATCGAGGGCCTCGATCCGAGCGAGAGCGATGTCGTCCTTCGCGCGTCCGACCTTGCGCGATTCATAGTGATTCATGTCGGAGGACGCGAGCAGGAGGGGTGGCTCGTCCTCTTCGCGGACGAGCCGGGCGAGCGCTTCGCCGACTTCGCGGCAGAGAGCGAGCGACGGCTCTCCGAGACACACGGGGACGAGCTCGACGTCGGGCCGCAGCATTTTCAAGAAGGGGAGCTGGACTTCCAGGGAATGCTCGCGCCGGTGCGCTTCGGAGTCCTCCTCGAGGCGGGGCGCGAGCGCGAGGAGCCGCTCGGCGAGCCGGCGCGCGAGCGGAACGTCACCGAGCGGCGTCCGCCATGCGTCGGAAGGGTCGAGCGCGGAGGGAGCGCCTCGGCCGGTGTGGTTGGGGCAAAGAATCACCGCGGTGCGGGGAAGACGCAGCCGCGCGTAGACGGCGCCGGCGACCGGTCCGGAGTAGACGTAACCGGCGTGCGGAACGATTGCGCCGATCGCCGGGGATACCGTCGTGCCGGCCGGCAGGAGCCTTCCGACGTGATGCTCCAGCTTCTCCGGATTCGCGTCGTAGAAAGTCCCCGCCACGGCGGGATGGCGAACGCCCACGGCGACAATCGTAAGCCGGGTGGCAGCAAGGCGCCGAATTCGCTAATTGACGATCAGGGTTGCTTCGGCGACGCGCCCGGCGACGTCGACGTGGATGGTCGCCGTTCCCGCCCCGACGCCCGAGGCGACTCCCCCTCCATTGATCGTGGCGACCGCCGGGTTGGAGGAGCGGAATTGCGCCACGGCGTTCTCCAGTCGGCTGCCGTCCGGCGCGAATGCGACGACCTGAAACCGCTGGGAATCTCCGACCCGTACGAGCGCGGTCGCGGGGTGGACCTCCAAGCGCGCGATGTCCCGGACGAGAACGGAGACCTCGGCCGCGCCCTGCAGCTCTCCCACGCGTGCCGTCACGGCCACCTTTCCATTTCCGACGGAGGTCACGACGCCGTCGGGCGACACCTTCGCGACTTTCGGGTCGGACGAAGACCAGGTCGGCCGGATGGAAAGCGGCTCGTTCTTCGAGCTCTTGACGGCAGCGGTGAGCGTGAAGCTCGTTCCCGCCGGCCCGACGAGCGTCGCCTGAGCCGGAACGACCTCGATCGACGCCGCGTCGACGACCTCGACCGGTACCGGGACGTTCAGATTGCCGAAAGTCGCGGTGACCGTCGTCTTTCCGTTTCCCTTGGAGACGATCCGTCCGCCGTCGTCGACCGTTGCGATTTGACGATCCGCCGACGCCCACGAGAGCCGTCCGGACCCAACCGCCTGCCCCTTCTTGTCGAGGAGTTGCGCGGTCAACCTCTCGCTTCGGTCGATTCCGTAGAGAACCACCTTGCGCGGAGAGACCTGGATCGACGCCGGCTTGCGCGAACACGCGGTTCCGGCGACGACGAGCAGGCAGAGCGCGGCACGCGCAAACCGAATCACTCTCATTGGAAAAGACTTCGGAAAGGATAACACGCGCGGCACGATCGCGGAATGGCGGAATGCGCGTCTCGCCGACGCGTATCCCGAAAGGAAGCCGCGGTACGCTTTTCGCATGCGGTCCGGCCATCGAGTCAGAGTCTGCCACCAAATGGACAGGACCGTGGGCCCGGGAGGTCCGAAATGCATGACGACATCACATCCGCACGCCGCCGCTTGATCCTGTACCGCCATCTCCGAACGACCACCATCTTCGTTCTCGGGATTTCGGCGATCGCCGCGGCCGAATCCGCCGGCGCAATTACACTTCCGCCGGGATTCACCGACGAGCTGGTCGCCGCCGTCGGCTCGCCGACCGCACTTGCTTTCACGCCGGATGGACGCCTGCTGATCACGACGCAGCCGGGCCAGCTCCGGGTCTATCAGAATGGCGCGCTCGTCGGCACGCCGGCCCTCGACCTGACCGGGGCCATCTGCTCCAACTCCGAGCGCGGGCTGCTCGGGGTCGCCGTCGATCCGAACTTCACCACTCCGAGCAACAACTTCATCTACGTGTACTACACGTTCAATCGAGCCGGGATCTGCGTCAACCGAGTGTCGCGGTACACGCTCTCGTCGTCGAACGTCGCCTCGGGCCAGACAGTCTTGATCGACAACATCCCCTCGACCGCAGGGAACCACAACGCCGGCGACGTCGAATTCGGCAAGGACGGATACCTCTACGTCAGCGTGGGGGATGGCGGGTGCGACTACGCCGGCGGCGGTTGCGCTGCCCAGAACGACGCGTCGCGGGACCAGCACAGCCTCGTCGGGAAGATCCTGAGGATCACACGCGACGGCAACATTCCGCCCGACAACCCCTTCCTCGGCACGGGAACTGCCGACTGCCGGTTCACCGGCGGGACGACCGCGGGAAACAAGTGCCGGGAGACCTTCGCCTGGGGGCTGCGCAACCCGTTCCGGATCGGCTTCGACCCGAACGCCGCGGGGACCCGGTTCTTCATCAACGACGTCGGCCAGGACACGTGGGAGGAGATCGATCTCGGGCAGGCCGGCGCGGATTACGGCTGGAACGTGCGCGAAGGCCATTGCGCGACGGGATCGACGACCAACTGCGGGCCGCCGCCCGTCGGCATGACGAACCCGATCTACGACTACGGGCGCACGACCGGGTGTGCCTCCATCACCGGCGCGGCGTTCGTTCCGCAGGGCGTCTGGCCCGCGGAGTACGACGGCGACTACATGTTTGCGGACTACGTCTGTGGAAAGATTTTCCGGCTCGAATCGAGCGGTCCGGGCTACGTGGCGACGGACTTCGCGGCGGGGCTCGGCGGATCGAGCGCCGTGCACCTCCTCTTCGGGCCGCGCGGGACCGGCCAGGCTCTCTACTACACGACCTATGCGAACGGGGGACAGATCCGGCGCGTCTTTTTCACGGCGTCGAACGGCGTTCCAACCGCTTTCCTGACGGCCTCGCCGACTAGCGGAAACGCCCCGCTCACCGTGAATTTCGACGGCAGCGGGAGCTCGGATCCGGACGGCGATGCGCTCACCTGGCTCTGGAGCTTTGGCGACGGCCAGAGCGCCTCGACGACGACGCCGATGACGCAGCACGTCTACTCGTCGATCGGGACGTTTAACGCCTCGCTGACCGTGCGCGACGCCCGCGGCGCGACGTCCGCTCCCGTCACGGTCCCGATTTCCGTCGGGAACACTCCGCCCGTTCCGACGATCCAGTTGCCCTCGGCGGGCTCGACCTTCGCCGTCGGGCAGACGATCACGTTGACCGGGAGCGCGACCGACGCGCAGGACGGAACGATCAACCCGGCAACCCTCCAGTGGACCGTGCTCCGACACCACATGACCCACACGCATCCCTGGTTCTCGGGAACGGGTAACAACCTCACCTTCACCGCGCCGGCCCCCGAGGATCTCGCCGCGACGACGAACAGCTACCTCGAGATCTACCTGACGGCAACCGACTCCGGAGGCCTCTCGGCGACGGCGGACCGCAACGTTCAGCCGCGAACCGTTGCGATCACGCTCTCGACGAGCCCGTCGGGCTTGAGCCTGACGGTCAACGGCACGGCCGTGACCGGACCGACGACGATCACCTCCTGGGATGGGTGGCGCCTGGATCTCGTCGCCCAAGCGATCACCCGTGAATCCGCCGACCTAGCTCGTCCCCTGGACGGCCCGGCGCAGCTTGCGGACGCCCTCGTCCGCCTCCTCTCGCGAAAGGTTCAGAGGTGGCCGGAATCGGATCGCGCAGGCGCCTGAAGCGAGCGCCATGAGGCCGTTTTCCAGGCAGGCAGCGAGCGTACGATCCCGCATTTCCTTGTCCAGCAGGTCGAAGGCGAGGAAGAGCCCGCGGCCGCGTGCGTTCGAGATCACGGGAAGCTCGGCCTCGAGCTCGCGCAGCCGCCCGAGCAGGTACTCGCCGACGGCGCGCGCGTTGTCGATCAGGTTCTCTTCGACGATGATCTCGAGGTACTTCGCGCAGCGGACCATGTCGGCCAGGTTTCCTCCCCAGGTCGAGTTGATCCTCGAAGAGACGGAGAAGACGCTGTCGACGTCGTCGATCCGTCCGTTCGACGCGAAGCCGCACACCTGGGTCTTCTTTCCGTAGCAGAACAGGTCGGGCTCGACGCCGGTCAGCTGCCATGCCCACATCGCGCCCGTCAGACCCATGCCGGTCTGAACCTCGTCGAAGATGAGCAGGAACTCGAGCTCATCGGCGAGACGGCGCAGCCTCGCGAAGAGCTCGGGGCGGAAGTGGTTGTCGCCCCCTTCCCCCTGGATCGGCTCGATGATGAGCGCCGCGATGTCGCCGGGGAACCGCGAACAGGCATCGCGGACCTCCTGCTCGACCTTTTCCTCGGCGGCAGCGGCGTCGCGGAGAACATCCGCCGTGACCGGGAACGAGAGCTTCGGACAGGTGAGGCGCGGCCAGTCGAACGTCGGAAAGTACTGCGTCTTGCGAGGGTCAGCGGTGTTCGTGAGCGAGATCGCATAACCCGATCGTCCGTGGAAGGCGTGGCGGAAGTGGAGGATCTGCTTGCCGCGCTCTTCGCGGATTCCGCGGGCGAAGTTCTTTCTGACCTTCCAGTCGAATGCGGTCTTGAGCGCGTTCTCGACCGCGAGCGATCCCCCCTCGACGAAGAAGAGGTGGCGGTCGTGGCTGGACGGGACGGCCAGCCGGGAGAAAGTGTCGACGAACTCGGCGTAGAGCGTCGTGTAGGTATCGCTGTTGGTCGGCTTTCCGAGGGCAGCCTGGAGGAGACGCTCACGGTACTCCGGATCGGCGGTCTTCGGGTGGTTATACCCGACCGGGTAGGTGGCGAAGTTGGTAAAGAAGTCGAGCAGCATCCGGTTGCTGCGCGCGTCGTAGAGATAGGAGCCGCGGCTTCGCTCGACGTCCATGACGACGTGGTAGCCGTCCACCAGAATGTGGCGCGAGAGAACGTTCAGGACGTCCTCGGGAGAAAGCTCGGTCCTCGTCACGGTGGTCATCAATACCTCGAACGAAACGGGAAGAACGCCATTCTAAGGGTTGCGGGCTTCCGCGGAAAGGGGGGAGCGGTGATCCTTTACGACAGCATCGCAGCGGGGAAGTGCGTGTCCTCTTGCCTCGCCCCCATGCATCGGTCTTTGCCGAGCTGCTTGGCCCGATAGAGAGCCGCGTCGGCCGATCGCAGGATTTCGTTCTTCTGCTGTTCAACGGATGCGCCGGGCGTGGCGTGCGACCGGATCGAGGAAACGCCGAGCGACGCCGTCAGGACCCCGTGGAGGTTCAGGGCGGGATCGTTGAACCCATATGGCCTCGAGAGGAACGTCGAGGCGCGGATCGCGTTGCGGATCAGCTGGGCGAGTTCCATCCCTTCCTGCATGTCGTGTTCCGGCAGGATGAGGACGAACTCGTCCCCGCCGTAGCGCGTCAGCGTCGCCCGCTCGTCGGTGACCGTACGACGCAGGAGATATCCGACCTCGCGTAGCACCTGGCTGCCGGCAAGATGACCGTGGCGGTCGTTGACCGACTTCAGATTGTCGAGGTCGAGGAAGATGACGCAGAGGTCGCCGCCGTCGTGCGAGATCCGGGAGAGCTCCTGCGTGAGGCGCAGGTGCAGGTAGCGCTCGTTGTAGAGCCCCGTCAAGCCGTCCCGCTTGGCGACCTCGAAGGCTCGCCGCGCGTCGAGGAGGTTCTGAATCGATATCGAAGCGTAGTCGGCGAAGATTTCCAGCAGTCGGCGATCCTTCTCTCGGAAGCCGCCAGGCCCGATCTTGTTCACGAGCTCGAGCACGCCGCAGACCGCCGCCTCGATGCGGATCGGGACGCAGACGACCGAGCGCGTCTGGAAATCGTCGGGCAGGTCGAGCGTCGGGTAGAAATAGGGATCCTGGAGGACGTCGTCGGTCATGTACCCCGCGCCGGTCGCGTAGACGTGGCCGACGATGCCGAGGCGCGCGTTCATCCGCTTGTTCAGCCGGGCTTCCGCGCGCGGGCCATAGGTCGCGATAAAGACGAGGTCGTTCTCCATCCGGTCGTCGGAGTTCTTGGTGATCGGGTCGTCGAGCAGGATCGAGCCTGCTTCGGACGGCACGAATTCGTTCGCTTTCTGCAGAATCTCCCGGAGGAAGCGGTCGATCTCGATTTCTCCGGTGTAGGCGTAGTAGGCCTTGTGTCGCTCGAGAAAGTTTTCGAGCCTGCGGTTCTCAAGCGTGTGGACTTGCAGCACGAATTCGTCCGGAACCGGTTTATTTTACCATCTGATACGCTCGATTCGTGGCGCTCCTGCGAGAGCTCGATCCCGGAGAGGTGGGATGGGCCGAACGCATCAAGCCCGCCGAGCGCCAGGCTCCCCGAGCGATCCTTTTTCACCCCGACGGCAGCCGTGAGGAGCTTCCGCTCAAGGGCTGCGCGACCCACTTGTCCGCCAAAGGGGGCTTTCTCTACGCCGACCTGCACGCCCCGAACGAGGCAGAGCTCGAAGCGCTCCAGAGGGAATTCCACTTCCATCCGCTCGCGATCGAGGACGTACGGACCCGTCACCAGCGCCCCAAGATCGACATCTACGGCGACCAGTACTTCCTGGTGTTCTACCGGATCGGGGCGAGCGGCGAGAAGGGCGGAGACTGGGTCCTCCAGGAGCTCGACTTCTTCATCGGGCCGAACTTCCTGATCGTCACCCATGACTCCCAGGTCGACTTGCTCACCCAGATCTTCGGCCGTTTCGGCCGGGAGGAAGGCAAGAAAGACGTTTCCGGCCTTCTCTACGACCTCCTCGACAACCTCGTCGACGACTATTTCCTGTTCTTGGACGACCTGGGCGAGCGGTCTCAGCAGATCGAGGACGAGATCTTCGAGCACTACGATCAGGTCCATCTCGAGCGGTTGCTCGCTCTCAAGAAGGACCTCGCGCTGCTGCGGCGCATCGCCGCTCCGGAGCGCGACGCCGTCAACGTCCTCTTGAGGAGGGACCCGCCGATCCTCGATTCGGCTCGTATCTTTTACTTCCAGGACATCTACGACCATTTGATCCGGATCGCCGACTCGATCGATACGTACCGCGAGCTCGCCACGGGCACGCTCGATGCGTTCCTGTCGGTTCAGAACAACCAGCTGTCCGAGGTGGTGCGCAAGCTCACGATCATCTCGACCGCGTTTCTCCCTCTCATGCTCGTCACGAGCTTCTTCGGGATGAATTTTGCGAGGCTGGCCGGCGCGAAGGACGTTCTCTTCCTGCAGAGCATGCTGTTCATGACCGTGTTCGAGCTCGCCATCCTCTGGTTCCTGTGGTGGTGGGGGATTCTGGGGCACCGGAGACGCGAGTGATCCCGGCGCGAAAGCGCTGGGGCCAGCACTTTCTCGTCCGCTCCGAAACGGCGCTCCGCATCGTGGAGGCGGCGCGGATCGACCCCTCCGATACGGTCGTCGAGGTCGGGCCCGGCGACGGCGCCCTGACGCGCCCGCTCGCGGATCGGGCCGGTCGGCTCCTCGCGATCGAGATCGACCCCCTACGAGCCGGCGCGCTCGAGAGCTCGCTCGCGGGCGTCGCGAACGTTTCGATCCACCGTGGCGACGTACTCGAGAAGAGCTTCGCGGACTGGCTCGCGGAGGAGGGATGGCCGCCTCCCGCGGTGCTGGTCTCCAACCTTCCCTACAATGCCGCGACGCCGATCCTGGTGCGCGCCATCGAGGAGGAAGGCGCGATCTCCCGCGCGGTCGCGACCGTGCAGAAGGAGGTCGCGCGGCGGTTCGCCGCCGTCCCCGGAGCCGACGACTACGGGTATCTCTCGGTGCGCACCGCGGCTTTTGCCCGGGCACGCGTCCTCTTCGACCTGCCGGCCGGCGCCTTTCGTCCGCGGCCGAAAGTGACGTCGAGCGTGCTCGAGCTCGTCCCCCGTCCGGAGCGGATCGATCCGAAGGTGCGCGCCCGCGCGCTCGGCCTTGCCTCGCTCGCGTTTCGCTTCCGGCGCAAAACCGTCGGAAACGCGCTCTCCTCGGCGGTCGACCGGAGTCGCGTCGAGCGCGCGCTCGTGGCCCTCGGCCGCGACACTCGCGTTCGCGCCGAGGAGCTCTCGCTCGACGACTACGTCGCGCTCGCGGAGCGACTCGACGCGGCATGACGAACGGCTCGGAAATCTCGCTCGTCCCCCTCGGCGGTCTGGGCGAGTTCGGACGCAACGTGCTCTGGCTCGCTTCGGGCGGCTCGAACGTCGTTCTCGACGTCGGGGTCTCTTTTCCCGACGAGACTTTTCCGGGAATCGACCGGATCGCCCCCGACCTCTCGCCTCTCCGGGACGTTCCGATCGACGCCGTCCTTCTCACCCACGGCCACGAAGATCACGTCGGGGCGCTTCCGCTTCTCTCCGAGTGGTGCGATGCCCCTGTCTACGGCCTTCCCTTCACGCTGGCGCTCGCGCGGCGCCGATTGGAGGAGACAGGCCTTCCCGAGGACCGGCTGGTCGAGGCTCGGCGCGGAGAGACGGTCCGCGCAGGGAACTTCCGGTTCACCTTCTTCCGGGTCTCACACTCCGTTCCCGATTCTGCGGCCATCCTGATCGAAGCAGCAGGGCGGAAAATCTTCCACTCCGGAGACTTCAAGCTCGATCCCGATCCGCCCGACGGCGAGACAACCGACGTCGAGGGGATCGTGCGCGCCGCCGCGGAGGGGGTCGATCTCGCCCTGGTGGATTCGACGAATGCCGAGCGACCCGGCCGCGCTCTCTCCGAGAGGATCGCCGGGAGAGGCCTCGCGGCCGCGTTCGAAGGCGCGCCCCGCCGGATCATCCTGACGACGTTCTCGAGCCACGTCGCCCGGGTCTCTCAGGCCGTGGACGCGGCGATGGCGAACGGCCGGGGCATCGCGATGCTCGGTCGAAGCATGCGCACGGTCGCGGAGATCGCGGAGCGCTTCGGGCGTCTGCGGATCCCGGCGGCCTCCCGGATCCTCCCCGGAGAGCTCCAGGGGATTCCGGCCGGCCGCGTCCTGTGTCTGACATCCGGAAGTCAGGGCGAGCCCTTCTCCGCCCTCTACCGACTCGCGCTCGACGAGCACGCGGACCTGAAGATCGGTCGCGAGGACCTCGTGCTCTTTTCGTCTCGGACGATCCCCGGTCACGAACGATCCGTCAACCGCGTCACGGATCACCTCGTCCGGCGCGGTGCGCGGGTGTTGCGAGAAACGGATCCCCCGATCCACGTCTCGGGTCACGCTCACCGCGACGATCTCGCCGACTGGCTCGCGCTGGTCAAGCCCCGCGCCGTTCTCCCCGTCCACGGGGAAGTCCGAATGCTCGCCGCCGCAGCGGCGATCGCGCGGGAGTCCGGAATCCCCGGCGATCGCGTACCGCTGCTCGACAACGGCGATCGCCTGACGCTGACTCCGGAGGGAATCCACGTCGAGCGCGGCGCCGTCTCGACGGGCAAGATCTTCCTCGACTCGCGTCCGGAGGCGGTCGACCTCGAAGTCGTCCGGGACCGCCGGCGCCTGGCCGAGGAAGGCTTCGTCGTCATCCTCGTGCACGAGCGAGACGTCGTGGTCGTCTCCCGGGGCGTCGCCCGCGACGAAGCGGGCCTCGCCGGCCAGGTGACCCGGGCCACGAAGGAAGTCCTCGACCGCGCGACCGCGGAAGAGCGTTCGGACGCAGAGTGGCTGCGCGCACAGATCGCGCTCGCGGCCAAGCGCGCCTGCCGGCGCGAGTTCGGGATCCGGCCGGTGATCGTACCGGTCGTGGTCTGAGAGAAAGGGACGGATGACGTGGCTCGAGGCGTGTCTGCTCGGTGTCATTCAGGGGTTGACGGAGTTCCTCCCGGTGTCCTCCGACGGGCACCTGTCGGCCGCTGAGATGCTCCTGCCTGGTTTTGCGCAGGTCGGCGTCCTCTTCGACGTGATGGTTCACGTGGGAACCCTCGTCGCGGTCGTCGTCTTCTTCCGCAAAACGCTCGCCGAGGACGTCGGGGGATTGTTCTCCCGCAGAAGGGCGCAGAGGTCCGAATCCTGGAGGCTCGCCGTCCTCGTCATCGCGGGAACGGTTCCGACCGGGATCGTCGGACTGCTGCTGAAGGGGGCCGTCGAGGAATCCAAGACGGACCCGCGGTTCGTGGGATCGATGGAGATTCTGACCGGCCTCTTCCTGCTGCTGTCCCTGTTCGCGCGTGAGCCCGGCCGCGACCGCGCGTCCACGACCGTCTGGGACGCCATCCTAATCGGAATCCTGCAGGGCCTCGCCGTTCTCCCGGGTCTTTCGCGATCCGCGTCAACGATCGCTTTTGCCCTTCTCGTCGGTCTCGCGCGCCGCTGGGCTGTGACTTTCTCGTTCCTCCTCTTGCTGCCCGCGGTCGTCGGTGCGTCGGTCCTCGAGCTGTCCAGTGCCTGGCAGGAGAAGGGGGCTTCCTTCTTCACCGGACCGGACTTCGCGAAGTACGTTGGGGCCGCGGGGGTCGCCGGTATCGTCGGCTACTTCGCGATCGGATGGTTGATCCGCGCCGTCGTCGGGAAGCGGCTCCACTGGTTCGCGATCTACTGCATCCTCTTCGGCCTGGCGCTGATCTTTTTCGTCCGCTGACCGCGGGGATTCAGCGCATCAGGCTCCGGCGGTTCCACCGCTGCGCATGGCGGCTCGCCAGGCGAATGACCCCGTAGAGCATCACGCAGCAGAGGAACGCGAGCGCGAGACCCGCGTCGAACCGGAATGGCTGGTGCTGGAGGGTCCTGGGAAGCCCCGGAAACAGGACGAGAAAGTAGATCGCGTTGCCGACCAGGATTGCCGCCAGATACTCGATCCAGCGCCGCGGCGTCATCGGCCGGAGTCTATCTCCGGGACGACGCCGCGTATCGTCTAGGATTCGGAGAAGAGCCCTCCCTGCGGCGATGGCCGGCGGAACGGGGAAGGCTCTCGAGCGGAGTCGTCTTCGCGGTCCGAATGGTCGCGTCCGGTGTTGAGACCGAGCCGCCGGCATTCGACCTCGAAGAGCGTCTCGATCGCTTCCCACCGAGGACCGCGGCCGACCATGCGGTCGTGGAAGCGCGTGTCGTTTCTCTTGCCGCCGCGCATCCCCTCGATGGCGTTCCAGATTTTCCGGGCGCGGTTTGGAAAGGCTTCCGCGAGCCGCTCCTCGAATACCGGAAGCGTCTGCCCCGACAGCCGGATCAGGACGAGGAACGCATTTCGCGCGCCGCCGGCCCCCGCGCGCTGGAGCAGGGGCGCGATGTGGCTGTCGTTCAAACCCGGGATCACCGGCGCGATGCCGATGCCGGTCTCGATCCCGGCGTCGGAGAGCATCCGGAGCGTCTCAAAGCGCTGGGAGGGAAGGCTCGCCCCGGGCTCGACCGCGCGGCCGGTCGCGTCGTCGGCGAAGGGGATGGAGAGCGAGACGGAGACTTTCGTCTCGCGCGACATCGCGGCGAGGAGAGGGATGTCGCGGCGGATGAGGGCGCCTTTCGTGATCATTCCGACCGGATTGCGGAACTCGCGGCAGACCTCGAGGGACTTTCGCGTGAGCCGATAGACCGCCTCGAGGGGCTGGTAGCAGTCGGTGTTGCCCGAGAAGGCGATCACTTCGCCCTTCCAGGAGGGGCGCCAGAACTCCTCGCGCAGCCGCTCGGCGATGTTGGTCTTGACGACGATCTTGCGGTCGAAGTCCGTGCCCGCGCCGAAGCCCAAGTACTGGTGGCTCGAGCGGGCATAGCAATAGGAGCACGCATGAAAACACCCACGGTACGGATTGAGGCTCCAGCGGAAGCCGACGTCGGGGCTCTCGTTCTCGGCGAGAGCGCGTTTCGCCTCTTCTTCGTAGACCTCGAGCTCGGCCGGCGGCGGCTCGCCCAGCCACTCGACCTCGGTCGTCGCCCAGGGGTTCGGGGGATTCGAGACGCGCCGCACCATCGTCCGCCGGAGACTAACAGTTGCGCCCTTTTTACGCCAGACCGATCGTCGGGGGTCGTTCAGCCGTAAAAGACTTCTGCGACCTCGAGCAGCCGGGGATCCACCGTCTTCAGGCTGCCTACGGCCTCCGCGAGGGGGACGCGGACGATCTCCCCCGCGCGCAACGCGACCATCTGGCCGAAGGCGCCGTCGTGGACGGCGTCGATTGCGGCGATTCCGAAGCGGGTCGCGAGGACCCGGTCGAACGCTGTCGGCGTTCCGCCTCTCTGCACGTACCCGAGGACCGTCACCCGGGTGTCGAATCCCGTCCTCTGCCGGATCTCTCGCGCGAGCACGTTGCCGATGCCTCCGAGGCGGACGTGCCCGAACTCGTCCACCTCGCCCGATTGCACGACCATTGAGCCCTCTTTCGGCTGAGCGCCCTCCGCGACGACGACGATCGACGCGTACC
>WNGA01014286.1_pt1 | contig 17837 bp, 16 predicted proteins | sample 5400061 | NCBI WGS metagenome assembly WNGA01 (sample SAMN13153366, study PRJNA577476) | soil metagenome | isolation source: 100 cm soil or saprolite under grassland replicate 2 | place: USA:California | collected 2016-06-15 | reverse complement strand
TGCTCCCCCTCATCGGTGCGAACGCCCATCCGTCCGCTGAGGACCACCCCGCGGTGGTAGAGCTCGCATGAGGCGGTTCCGACCAACGGCCGGGCATGCTCCTCCCAGCTCCAACCCGGCTGAAGCACGTGGCGGGTTATCACTGTCTGTGCCAAACGAACCTGGTTGGACGTCCCGAGCGGGTAGCTCACGACCGCCTCCGGCTCGCCGAGGTCGCGGACTTCAACGCGGCTCATCGGTGCTCCAGCTGGCGAAGACTGCGCTCTTGCTGCACTCTCCCGGACGATAACGCTCCCCGCCATCGCGTCTCGTCCAAGACCAGCAAGCAGCCGAGCCGCTCACGCAGGTCCTCGCCGACAGAGATGCGTCGCCGTTTGCCGCATGGACGGGCTTGGCGACCGCGAAGTCGTCGACACCACGCGAAGGGTTCACGACGATGATCGAACTGCGCGCGCGGGGCGCCACTCGGCTTGCTCGAACTGAAAGGAGTGAGTCCGATGTTGCAGCAAGGCCAGGTGTTCGAGCTTGCGACCCGAGGCCGAGACGGCAAGCGTCTGTGGGCCTACCGGTACCGAGCGGGCGGACGCGACGCGACGCGCGTGCAGCGCGGCGGCTTCCGAAGCGAGACTGGCGCGAGCGGGTCTGGAGCGAGCGCTGGAGAAGCTCCGCCGCGAGCACAGGGTCGCGAGAAGGCTCACCCTCGCCGGGTTCGTCGACGAGTACCTCGCGCGCACGAGGTCTCGCCGGTGACGCTCGCGAAGCTGCGCTTCCTGCTCAGCCGCGCCTTGCAAGCCTTCGGCGACTACTACCTCGATGAGCTCGACCCGGTGGAGATCTCGGCCTGGCGGATGACGATCGCGCTGGCTACCGCTTCGAGGCGACGCAGGCGCTTCGGCAGGTGCTTGCCTAGATGCGTCGCAAGGCGTCGCACGTGTCGTTTTCTGATGTGTCCGTTTTATGTCCGCGGCGTGTTGACGGTCTAGACAACGAGACCGGGCATCCGGCAACCCGTCGGGCGGGAGGGTGTCGTAGCGGTACGAATGAGCCGCCCCAGGTCTCAGCGGGTGCGGGATGCGATGTCCTTCACGACCTGTTGCGCGGTCTCGCGACGCCGGGAAGGAACCCGGACGACATCGCGTAGAGAAAGACAACCCGACGACGTACAGCCCGGGCTCGCTGGGACGATCCCGCGTTCGTGAGTCGGCTCGATCGGATCTTCCGCCGCCCCGAAGCCGGGAAGGTCGATCCAGAAGAAGTCGAGACGGCCGTGGAAGTCGCCGCCGTCACAGGTGCTGCAGTAGAGATCGCATTGCCGCTGATGTTGCTCGAGAAGTACAGCACCGGCGCCGTGCGCGATTGCCGCAGCGGGAACGGGCTCGCCTCGTTGGCCGGCGTGCTCGAGCAGGCGTATCGGAAGCTCGGCGTCGGCAGCCGCACGGCCGCGCTTGCGCGGCTCGCGAAGCTGTCGGGCTGGCCGCCCCCAGCGAATGGCCGGAGAAGAGAGCTTTGAGTTTGGGTAGGGCTGTGTTAAGAAGAAGATTGCGGTACTTGGGGAGATCGGGGAGTGTCGACACGCCGGGGGTTCACGCCCGCACGCGCGTGCCGGTGTCAGGAGGGAGATCGGGGGATGCGGAGTATTCGAAGGAACGGTCGCGCGGCAGCACGCTTCGCGCTCATCCTGACGGTCGTCGGCCTGGTCGCGCTCGCTTTGGGTGGAGCGGCGAAGAGCTCGGCCCGCGGCTCCGGCCCGCCGGCGCGGAACGTCACTACCGCGGCCGGCGCGGACATCAGCGTCTTCATTTTCGACTCGCGGGACCCCGTCTCAACAGGTAGCGGATTCACGTACAGCGCCACGGTTTTTAACAACGGCGACGACGACGCGACGGCCGTCGTGCTCACGGATCCGCTTCCGGCCGGCGTCGGTTTCGTCTCCGCGACCCCGAGCCAGGGCACGTGTAACAACGTGTCCGGAACCGTCACCTGCAACCTCGGCGCGCTCGCGGCATTCGACAGCGCGACGGTTGACATCGCGGTCACCGCGCCCGCCGTCACCGGACAGATCACGAACACGGTGAGCGTGACGGCTGCCGAAGCCGATCCAAACGGAACCAACAACAGCACGAGCGAGACGACAGATGTCGTTGCACCCGGAGCCGACCTCAACCTGTCTATCTTCGACAGTCCGGACCCGGCCGCCACGAGCGGCGCGCTCACCTACACGGTCTCGGTCACGAACTTCGGCCCTGACGACGCAACCGGGGTGACGCTGACCGACACGCTGCCCGGGGCGGCGGCCTTCGTCTCAGCCACGCCGAGCCAGGGGTCATGCGGCGCGCCGAGCGGCGGCGTCGTCACCTGCAACCTCGGGTCGATCGCGCTCAACGACACGGTGACCGTCGACATCGCGGTCACAGCGCCTGCGTCGCCCGGGATGATCACAAGCTCCGCGAGCGTGACGGGCGCGCAGACCGATCCGAACTCGGCGAACAACTCGGCGAGCGAGGACACGCTCGTCAGGAGTCCCGCAGACCTCGGCGTGTCGATCTCCGACTCTCCGGACCCCGTGACTACGGGCTCCAACCTGACCTACACCATCACCGTGACGAACGGCGGGCCGGGGGCGGCCCCCGCGGTGATGCTCACCGACACGCTTCACCGGAGGGTGACGTTCGTCTCCGCGACGCCGACGCAGGGAACGTGCACGCCGTCGACGGAATCGGTTTCGTGCGACCTCGGCACGATCGCGAACGGCGCGAGCGCCACGATCACGATCGTCGTGACCAAGTCCGAGGCCGGCGTGATCTCGAGCACCGCCGCCGTCTCGGGCGACGTCGGCGACGAGAACCAGGCGAACGACACAGACACCGAATACACGAACAGGCCGACTGCAGCGGGCCTCGCTGCCGCGATCGCTCGAACACCGGGCCAGGTAACTGGGGCGAGCCTCGTCACGGAGCCGCCCAGGGGCACACCGTACGACGTCGTTCCCACCGCGCTCACTTCCTTCCCGACCGACGGCTCGACCTACTCGATCCTCACCTCGGGCGACGCAACGCTGGCGGACACGCCGAACAGCAGCGGGGGCAGCGGCGCAGACATTGACGGCCCGTCGGTTCGGGGAGACACCGACTTCGACGTCACGATCCTCAAGATCGACCTTGCGGTTCCGGCTGCGGCGAACTGTCTCACCATCGACTTCCGGTTCCTGTCCGACGAGTTCCCGGAGTATGTGGGGAGCAACTTCAACGATGCGTTCATCGCCGAGCTGGATATCTCCGACTGGTCGACCAGCGGCTCGATCATCACAGCTCCGCACAACTTCGCCTTCGATCCCGGCCACAACGAGATCTCGATCAACGCGGCCGGTGCCGCGAGCATGAATGCGGGGAATGCCGCCGGGACGACGTACGACGGAGCCACGCCTCTGCTCAGTGCGTCGACGCCGATCACGGCAGGCCCGCAGAGCCTCTACCTCTCGATCTTCGACCAGGGCGACCGCATCCTCGACTCGGCCGTCTTCCTCGACCGGCTCGTGCTCGGCACGACGGCAGCCGGCGCGTGCCAACCCGGGGCTACGGTGCTCTCGACCTCCAAGACGGCCGACGCCTCGACCACTCCGGCCGGTGGGAACGACGGGTACACGATCACGGTCAGCAACCCGAGCGGAAGCCCTGTGACGCTCGACTCGATCTCGGACGAGCTGCCCGCGGGCTTCACGTACACGAACGGCTCGACGACGGGTGCGACCACGAGCAATCCGACGATCGCCGGCCAGACACTGACGTGGGCGGGCCCGTTCACCGTTCCCGCGGCGACCGGAGGAGGGCCCGGCACGGTGACCCTTCACTTCGGCGTGAACGTGTCGTCCACTCCAGGCGACTACTTCAACAACGCAGGTGCTGCGGCGACCGGCAATTCGGTGACGCCGACGGGGCCGACGGCGAAGATCACGGTGACGCCGGTCGTCAACTTCCAGCTGATGGTCACGACGGTTGGCTCGGGCTCGGGAACGGTTACCAGCTCGCCGGCAGGGATCAATTGCGGCGCAACGTGTTCGGCGCAGTACACCAGCGGAACCGTCGTCACCCTGACTGCGACGGCCGCGCTCGGTTCGGCGTTCGCGGGCTGGAGCGGCGAGGGTTGTTCGGGCACGGGGCAATGCCAAGTGACGATGAGCCAGGCTCGGTCGGTCACGGCGACGTTCAACACCGTGCCGACGCACACGTTGACGGTTTCGAAGACCGGCTCGGGTTCGGGCTCGGTCTCGAGCTCCCCTGCGGGGATCGACTGCGGCGCGACGTGCTCGACGTCGTTCAACGAGGGGACAGTCGTGACGCTGACGGCGACGCCGGCGTCCGGGTCGGCGTTCACCGGCTGGAGCGGCGCAGGTTGTTCCGGCACGGGGACGTGTCAGGTGACGATGAGCGCCGACCAGTCGGTGACGGCCACCTTCACTGCGACGCACACGCTGACGGTGACGAAGAACGGTTCGGGCTCGGGATCGGTGGCGAGTTCGCCGGCGGGGATCAACTGTGGCGCGACCTGCGCGGCGTCGTTCAACGAGGGCGCGGTGGTGACGTTGACGGCGACGCCGGCGGCCGGCTCGACGTTCACCGGCTGGAGTGGCGCGGGCTGCTCGGGCACGGGGACGTGTCAGGTGACGATGAGCGCCGACCGGTCGGTGACGGCCACCTTCACCGTCACGCACACGCTGACGGTGACGAAGTCGGGAACGGGTTCGGGCTCGGTCTCGAGCTCCCCGGCGGGGATCGACTGCGGCGCGACGTGCTCGACGTCGTTCAACGAGGGGACGGTCGTGACGCTGACGGCGACGCCTGCGGCCGGCTCGACCTTTACCGGCTGGAGCGGCGCGGGTTGCTCCGGGACGGGGACGTGCACGGTGACGATGAGCGGCGATCAGTCCGTGACCGCGACGTTCACGGTGATCACGCACGCGCTGAGCGTGGCGAACGCGGGCGCGGGCTCGGGATCGGTGGCGAGTTCGCCGGCGGGGATCAGCTGTGGCGCGACCTGCGCGGCGTCGTTCAACGAGGGGACGGTGGTGACGCTGACGGCCACCGCGGCGGCCGGCTCGGCGTTCACCGGCTGGAGCGGCGCGGGCTGCTCCGGGACGGGGACGTGCACGGTGACGATGAGCGGCGATCAGTCGGTGACCGCCACGTTCACGCTGATCACGCACACGCTGACGGTGACGAAGGCGGGCGCGGGTTCGGGCTCGGTCACGAGCGCGCCGGCGGGGATCGACTGTGGCACGACGTGCTCCACCGCGTTCAACGAGGGAACGGTGGCGCTGACGGCCACCGCGGCGGCCGGCTCGACCTTTACCGGCTGGAGTGGCGCGGGCTGCTCCGGGACGGGGACGTGCACGGTGACGATGAGCGGCGATCTGTCGGTGACCGCGACGTTCACGCTGATCACGCACACGCTGACCGTGACGAGAGCGGGCTCGGGATCGGGCTCGGTGACGAGCGCGCCGGCGGGGATCAACTGCGGCGCGACGTGCTCATTCGCGTTCACCAGCGGGGCGACCGTCACGCTTACGGCGCATCCCGCGTCCGGCTCGACCTTCACCGGGTGGAGCGGCGCCTGCACGGGCATCGGGACATGCACCGTCACGATGGATCAGACCCGCTCGGTGACCGCGACGTTCCAGGCGCAGACGCCGCCCGCCGACACGCCCAGGAGCCTCAAACAGGACGCGATCGCCGCGCTCCGCGCGCTCCTCCCGACCGGCAAGAAGGACACGGACAAGAAGATCCGAGCTGCGATCACGCACCTGCAGCGGAGCCTCGCCGCCCGGTACTGGCGCGACGACACGCACCTGAAAGCCAAGGGGAAGCGAGTCTTCGAGGAGGAGAAGCTGGCCGTCGACAAGCTGAAGGCGATCAAGAGGCCTCGCGCGGCGATCACGAACGTGATTGGCATGCTCGTGCGGGCCGACAGGCTCCTCGCGCAGACGGCGATCGCCGACGCGACCGCCGCGGGCGGGAACGCGCGGAAGCTGGCGCAGGCGAGGACAGAAATGCGCAAGGCGGCGGCCGAGCTCCGCAAGAAGCATCCCGGCCAGGCGATCGAGCACTATGGCAACGCCTGGGAGAAGGCGCGTCAGTCGCGCTGAACTAGTCTAGCCCTTCTTGGTCCGGGAAACTCGTGATGGTGTGACAGGTTTCATGCGGCGGCGGCGACGCCGATGCGTGCGTTGAGGGTGTAGCCTTCGACGGCCTTTTCGAGGGTGGCGAGCGCGCGGCGGACCTCGATCGGGGCCGGCGGTTGGTCGGCGGCGAGGAGTGGACACAGCAGCCGGTTTTGGAGTTTGCTGTAGAAGACGGCGACGCGGATGCCCTCGCCGGTGAGGAGGTAGGTGTTGCTGCGGGGGAGCCGTTCGATCAGGCCGTGCAGGCGCAGGCGGCGCAGGTCGTAGCTCATCTGGTTGGGGCTGTACTCCTGGCCGAGCAGTCCGGCGACCTGCCCGCGAAGGCTCTTGTTGCTGAAGCCGGTGACGGCCTGGAGGGTGCTGCAGAGGGCGCCGGCCAGAGCCATGGCGCGTTGATCGCCGAAGCGCAATGCTCCGGTTCGTTGGCCCTCTCTTGTGTAGGGCTGGTGGATGCGCTCGAAGAGCGCAGAGCCGATGGCACAGCTCTGGCCGGCACGCTCGATGATAAGGAGACGCTGGTTGACCCGCCGCGCCTTGGCGACGAGCTCGGGCAGGTGCTCGAGCCGTGCGAGCACGCCGAGGTCGGCCGGCTTGTTGATTACCGCTTCGACGCGGAGCGCGCGACCGTCCTTGAGGTACTGCTTGAGGCGGGAGTGTTTGTAGCCGACGTCGAGCTTGACGTCGCTACCCGCGGCGAAGACTCGCGTGCGGAATGGCTCTCGGGTCGTCTTGCGCACCTGACGGGCGAAGACGATCGCCAGCTGCTCGGGGCGGCCGATGTCGATGTTGTCGGCCACCAGCGCCTCGAAGAAGCGGCGCGCTCGCCGCGGGTCGTCGAAGACGAGCGTGCGCGAAACCTCGACCTGGCGCATCGACAACTCCCACCAGTAGCCGGCGGCCCGGTCGGCCGCGGAGAACGGGGTCGGGATCACCGCGGTCCAACGGTCGAAGAAAGCCTGCACGTCGGCCGGCCCGAAGCGGTCGCAGATTCGTTGCAGCGGCTCCGGCTGGTCGCAGCTGGCGAAGCCGTTGCTGAGCGCCGTGAACGCGATCCCGGCACGCTCGGCCTGCCGCTTCGCCCACTCGTGCCCGTTCAACCAAACCTTCGCCGGGTAGGGGAAGTAGCTGCAGATCTTGACGAAGCCGGGGCCGAACTCGCGGTCGTGAACGTAGAAGTAGTAGACGCTGACCCGCCGCTCGGCCTTTTCGAACTCGAAGTTGCACACACCCGGCTTCTTGGAGCGGTTGCGCGCGTCGAACACCCACTGGAACTCCTGCGCCGCCACGATCGCGACCACCCCGAAGCGGCCCTCCCGCTCCGCCCGCTGCAAATAGGGGCGAACATGGTCGAGCTTACGGTCATCCCAGCGACGACGATCGGGCTTCTTCAAGTGCAAGATCGGGATCGCGTGCTCGGCCGCGAACGCACGCACCTCGCGGCGGAAGCGGTTGCCGATCTGCGCGAACAGCGCCGGCGACGGGACCGGATTGCCCAGGTGCCCGGTGAGGAACTGCACCACCTGCCCGCCCACCTGCAACCGGGGCACGTACGCGTTCAGATACAGCCGATCAACGCACTCAACTTCGAGCGCCACATGACCCGCGAGCACTTCGTTGATGTTCGTCAACCCGCGAGCACTTCGTTGATGTTCGTCACGCTCACCATCGCGGCAGCGTGACGCGAAAGGGCCGGCTTTGCCGGCCCGCCCCCTTCGCTCAAAGCCGGGAGGGGTCCGTGGGGAGGGCCTGCCCTCCCCACGCTAATGCCCCATCCACTAATCGAGTCTCGCCTCTGAGCAGCGACCGGCGCTGAGGCGTCGACGCTCTCAGAGATGAAAGGCGAGGCACACCAGGTTCACGGCCCAGACCACGTGGGGCCATGTCGCCAAGAACGAGCGCTCGGGAAGTCGTCCCGTTCGCCCGTCCAAGCCGGACGGAACCTCGGAGACCGAGGTCCGGGAGCGCGAGGCTGTACCTCATGGGCAGTTGCCTCGCGCGGCGTCTCGCGACGCCCGCGGTAGGTCGCGCGTACCACAGAAGCGTCCGAGATGTGTCCGCGTGTTTCTAATACAGGCAACAACAAGTGCCGATTTGCAGGCACTTAGCGAAGCCCTCTGATGGACTCGAACCGTCGACCCCCCTCCTTACCATCCTGGAACCAAGTCGGGAAGCGCGGGCACGCCTGGGTCAGCGCGCCCACGAAAGCCGCGCAAAATCGAAGAACTTGACGAGAAGACCTAACCTGCGAGTGCCCGCGCGTGGTCGGGTTGATGTTCGCATCTGGTTCGCGCGGGATGACGTCAGGGCCGCCAACGTCAGCGAGGTGGTGCTCGATCTCGCAAGCACGTTCGAGCAGGCGGAATAGAGGCGTGCCGACCGGTGTCCTTGGCTTGCGATCGGGCGCATCCCTCTGACGGAACCGAAAGGAGGCCAACCATGGCACTTCGCGGCAAGATCGCACTGTTCGTGGTCGCACTGTCAGTCGCCGCCGTCGGGGCTGCGAGCGCGAACGCCACGACCGCCAAGCTCAACTTCACACCGATCGGCAACGACCGGTACACGCTGACCGTTGACGTCTAAGACCGGCTACTACCCGTCCGGCGTCGATGTCGCCTTTCGGCTGTGGGGCGACGACGAGTGGTACGACGATCTTCTCTACTCGCCGCTCGGCACCACGTTCGGCGGCTACTGGACCAGCCCGATCGTGCGCGAGTTCACCGTCTCGGGAAGCACGCTCAACGAGGACTGGGGCTGGGATGAGATCTACGTCGACGCACGGCTTTACGATCACCGCACCGGCAAACTCGCCCAGACGGTTCAGACGAACCGGCTCTACGGAGAGTGGTCCTGACGGCGCCGGTCGAAGGCGCGGACGCTCGGCTTCAGCCTCTTCTTGGCGCCAACCGCGCTCGCTTGCGTGTACTCCGCTACGCGCCGGTCCTGGGCGCGACCGAACGCGTGAGCGTCGACAGCCAGGGCGCGCCGGCCGCGAGTGGCGGCGCGAGCCCTGCGATCAGCGGCGCTCCGTCCCGGCCAACGCGGCCGTCGGTTGACAGCGACGGCTGCGGTCGCCGTATGCTCGCCCGGACGCATCGCCCGCGTCCAGGTCTACGTCCATGGAGCGTACGCTCGATCCCGCCCGGCTCGGTGACCACCTCGACCGGCTCTACCGGGCCGCCTGGGCGCTCTGCGGCTCGCGCGAGGACGCGGAGGATCTCGTCCAGGAGACCTACGCCCGCATCCTCGCGCGGCCGCGCGTGCTTCGCCGTGAGGACGACCTCGGCTACCTCCTCCGCGCGCTGCGCAACACATTCCTGAACCAGAAGCGGAGCGAGAGCCGACGCCTCCGCGCAGACCCGCTCCCCGACACGCTCGACATCCTGGCCGATCCGCACGCACGTCAACCCGACGTCGCCGTCGAGGCCGGCGAGCTCTACGGCGCGATCGCCGCACTGCCGGAGGACTTCCGCGACGTCATCGTCGCCGTCGACGTCAGCGGGCTCTCCTACAAGGAGGCGGCGCGGGCGCTGCGCGTCCGCGAGGGAACGGTGATGAGCCGCCTCTATCGCGCTCGTCAGCAGGTCGTGCGTCGCATCGAGAGCGGCTCAGCCTGACGTGTCGACGGTTCCGACGAGCACTTTCATCCCCGACGACGCTTGATCGCCGTCGGCGCGCTCGCGCGTCACGGTCAGCGTCGTGAACTGCTCCGGCGAGACACCGGCCCACAGCGTCACGTTCCGTCCCTCGTTGAAGGTGCCGATCGGGACGAGCACGCCGGCCGCGTTCTTCAGCCACGCTTCGTAGAAGCGTCCATCGTCGAGGCGCGGCAGCCCGCCGGCGTCGAGCTCGATCCGCCAGCCCGACGTCGTCTTCGTCAGCGTCGCGTTGCCGCTTGCACCTGGAGCGAGCTCCGTCGGCGCGAGCGCCGCGCGGAAGCGCTGCGCCGAGGTGCCCGAACGCGAGACCACGACGCCGACCGCAACGGCGACGACGGCGACGGCCGTAGCGCCCGCGAGGACGACTCGACCCGGCGCCCAGGCGCGGGGCACGCGCTGTTGCACCTCGACGCGTCGGCGCAGGCCGGCGGGCGCGTCGACGTCGGCAGCGGCTTGCCGTGCGTACGCGATCGCCCGCTTCTGCTCCGCAAGGCGCTCCGTGAGCTCCGGCGAGGCCGCAACACGCGCTTCGACCGCGGCACGCCGTTCGGACGCAAGCGACCCGTCTGCAAGTGCCGCAAGCTCGGCGGCCTCCTCTTCTCGGCGACGTCTCATCGATCCGCGGCACGCAACGGTATAGCGCCGAACGCTCTCACGCCTTCATAGACCCCGTTGGTCACGACGCATTCCCGTGGGAATGGATACGACCCGCCGGTGTCTCTCCATTCACCAAGGAACCTAACCGGAGGGGGACCATGTCGACATCGACAGCAAGGGTCGTCAACACCAAGGTACGTCAAGCGCGCCGCCTGCTCGTGGGTCTCGCGTTCGCGGTCGGCCTGTTCGCCGCCACGGCGGTGCCCGCGAGCGCCGCGGTGACGGCGACGTTCGCGAACGGGACGCTGAGCGTCTTCGGCGACAGCGCCAACAACACGATCACCATCAGCCGCGACGCCGCGGGGAGGATCCTCGTCAACGGCGGCGCCGTGACCGTCCGCGGCGGCACGGCGACCGTGGCCAATACGGCGCTGATCCAGGTCTTCGGCCTGGGGGGCAACGACACGCTGACTCTCAACGAGGCGAACGGCGCTCTGCCCAAGGCGAGCCTGTTCGGCGGCCCAGACAACGACACGCTGACGGGCGGGTCGGGCGCCGACCAGCTGTTCGGCCAGGCCGGCACCGACACGTTGCTCGGCAAGGGCGGCAACGATCTCCTGTTCGGGGGAGCCGCCAACGACACGCTCACGGGCGGCGACGGCGACGACCAGGCCTTCGGGCAGGGCGGGAACGACCGGATGATCTGGAACCCCGGTGACGACACCGACCTCAACGAAGGCGGAGACGGAACCGACACGGTTGAGGTCAACGGAGGCAACGGCAGCGAGCAGTTCACCGCCACGGCCAATGGCACGCGCGTCCGCGTCGACCGCGTCAACCCCGCGCCGTTCTCGCTCGACATCGGCACCTCGGAGAAGCTCGTCCTCAACGCCAACGGCGGCGACGACAACTTCTCCGCGACGGGGAACCTGGCCGCGCTCATTGCGATCACCGTCGACGGCGGTGCAGGCAACGACAGGATCCTCGGCGGCAACGGCGCCGACACGCTGCTCGGCGGCGACGGCAACGACTTCGTCGACGGCAACCAGGGCGCCGACACCGCCTTCCTCGGCGCCGGCGACGACGTCTTCCAGTGGGATCCGGGAGACGGCAGCGACGTCGTCGAAGGCCAGGACGGCGCGGACACGATGCAGTTCAACGGCGCGAACATCGCCGAGCGCTTCGAGGTGTCGGCCAACGGCCAGCGCGTCCGGTTCACACGTGACGTCGCCACCATCACGATGGACCTCGACGGCATCGAGGCCGTCGACGTCCGGGCGCTCGGCGGTGCCGACGCGCTCACGGTCGACGACGTCAGCGGGACGGACGTCACCGAGGTGAACACGGACCTCGCCGCGAACGGCGGCGCCGGAGACGCTGCAGCGGACAACGTAATCGTCAACGGCACGGGCGGCGACGACGTGATCGACGTTGCCGGCGATGCCTCGGGCGCGTCCGTGCTCGGGCTGGCCGCCAGGGTGAACATCGCCGGCGCAGAGTCGGCGAACGACAGGCTGACCGTCCAGTCCCTCGCCGGCGACGATGTCATCGAGGCGTCCTCGCTCGCTGCCTCTGGGATCCGCCTCACCGAGGACGGCGGCGACGGCGACGACGTCCTCATCGGCGGCGCCGGTGACGACGTGCTCCTCGGCGCTGCGGGCGACGACGTTCTCCTCGGCGGGCCGGGCATCGACACGCTCGACGGAGGCCCCGGCAACAACATCGTCATCCAAGACTGAGTCGCGCACGTGCGCTAGCGCTTGGGGGCCCCGCTCGGGGCCCCCGGCGCTTCGCTCACGCGCAGCACCACGATGCCCGCTCCACGAGGAACGCGAGGGCAAGCGCGGGTCAACGCGGTCTCGAAAGCCCCGCAAAGCGAGGTGGGGCAGGGACCTGTGGCCGGGCGGCGAACGTTTGTGTGTGGAGCGGGGCGAGGCCGAGGCGATTCTTGATGGTGATCGGGAGACGGCTTTGGGGTTGCTGCTTCGGCTCGGCGAGCTGGTCGAGACGAATCAGCGGCTGGTCGAGGCGAATGAGCGGCTCGAGGCGCGGGTTGCCGAGCTCGAGCGTCGTCTGCATCGGAGTTCACGGAACTCGTCGCTGCCGCCGTCGCAGGATCCTCCGTCGGCTCCTCCACGCCCGCGCGGGAAGGCGTCGGGCAGCAAGCGGGGCGGGCAGCACGGGCACGAGGGCCGCTACCGGCGCCTGCTTGCGCCCGAGCAGGTCGAAGAGATCGTCGAGCATTGGCCCGACCGCTGCCGTTCGTGTGCGTACGTTTTCGGCGAACCCGAGCGTGTCGCTGTCGCCGAGCCGTCGCGGCGTCAGGTGGCCGAGCTGCCGCCGATCGCTGTCAGAGTGACCGAGCATCGGCTGCACCGGGTGTGCTGCCCGGAGCGCGCGACGGTGACGGCGGCCGAGGCTGCCGCCGCGTCGCGGTGGTCGTTCGGGCCGCGACTGCAAGCCGCCGTCGTCACGCTCGCCGTGCGCAACCGCGTCTCGCGCCGTGACACGAGCGAGCTCGCGCGGGAGTTGTTCGGGGTCGAGCTGTCAACGGGGACGGTCGACGCAATCATTCAGCGCGCCGGCGACGCGCTCGCCGGCCCCTACACGGAGCTCGAGCAGCGGATCAAGACAGCCGCGGCCGTGAACATCGACGAGACCGGCTGGAAGACCTCCGGCGGCAGCCGCACCCTGTGGGGTGCGCTGACCAGCGGCACCGCCGTCTTCCGGATCGCGGCCGGCCGGCACGCGTTCGAGGCCAGGACGCTGCTCGGCGAACGCTTCGCCGGGATCGTCTGCTCCGACCGCTGGCGCGGCTACGACTACCTCGACCCCATCAACGGCAGCTCTGCTGGGCCCACCTCCTGCGTGACTTCACCGCCCACAGCGAAGGCCTCTCAGAACAACACGACTTCGGCCGCGCAGGACTCGTGATCGCACACGACCTCTTCGCCGCCTGGGACGTCTACCAAGCCGACGGCGACCGGGCGGGGCTGCAAGCACAGACCACACCGCTCCAGGCAAGACTGCGACCGCTGCTCGAGCACGCCGCCCGCAAGAGCCCGCGCACCAAAAGTACCACCGCGACTTCGCGCGCAACCTCCTCAAGCGCTGGCCCGCCCTCTGGACCTTCACCCACACCGACGGCGTCGAACCGACCAACAACCACGCCGAACGCGGCCTCCGCGGCGCCGTCATCTACCGCAAGCTCTCGCTCGGCAGCCAATCCGAACGAGGCGAACGCACCATCGAGCGGCTCCTCTTCGCCTCGCTCACCTGCCGGCTCCGCAAACAGTCCCTCTTCGCCTACCTCACCCAAGCCTTCGCCGCCCACGCCCGCGGCGACCCAGCACCCGCACTCACCTGACCGTCACGGGGCTGAACGCTGACCAGAAGTAGCTGATTTGCAGGTATTACGCCAACCTCGATCGCTAGGGTCACTGAGAGCCGCGCTCACGGTGACACTCAAGCACCCGAGGTTCGACGAGTCGTGGGAGCCGTTCACGCTCGGGGTCGGCCCCGCGGGCGGATACGCGATCGGGCCCGACCCGAAGCGTCGGGCCCCCAGGTGCGGGGAGCGCTGCCGCGCGCTGCTCCCGCACGAGCCGTTCTCTCTGACGGCCCGCGCGTGGGCAGCGCGCGGCATCTCGGCGCTCTCGGCCGTCAGCAGGCCGCCTCGAGGAGGCCCTCGGCGCGGCCGTAGTAGCCTGTGGCCGCCGAGTAGTGGCCCCCGGCGTAGAGCATGTCGCCGATGAGGATGTAGGCGCGGGCGAGCTGCTGCGCCTGCGCACAGGTCTTCGGCATCGCCGAGGCCGACGGCGCCGCGGCGAGCGTGCCGGCGCCGATCGCGGTCGCTGCGAGGGCGGCCGCTGCGAACATCCTGAGCTTCGTCACGATCATCTCCTCCTCCGTGTGGGTGTCTGATGCTCGGAAGGACACCGCTACGGCTGCGCGTATTCCCGAGCGGTCGCGGGTCGAGCAATCCGCGCTCGCCCTGTCCGCAGCAGCGGCCCTGACACGGAACAGCGCTCGGCGATGCTCACGGTGTCCGTTCAGGAGTACGACATCGCCGACGTGCAGCCCGTGTTCGGGAAGAGGCAGAGTGAACTTGCGGGGATGGGGAGCGGGAGCTGTGGCGCGAGGATCGGCAACCAGCGATGCTCCTTCTCCACCTGCGGCACGTAAACGTCGGCGCTCGGCAGCCGGACCGCCAACTCCGCGCCGAGGCGAAGGGTCGTGTTGTCCCAGCCGTCGAGCTCGACCGGCGCGACCGGAAGATGGGCCAAGTGCGGGAACTGCGCCGCGAGCAAGCGAGAGACCAGCGCCGGCGTGATGTCCGCTTTGTTCAGGTCTGGGCGTCGTCTCCGTCTTGGGCGTGGGGCGAAGGAGTCGGGGTCGGTGCCGTGCATGGTGACGCCGCGTTGTGCCAGGGCGAGCGGTGCGGCCGGTGCCGATGCCGAGCTCGAGCGCGCCGCCGTCGCCCGCGAGCTCGGCGACGCGCTCGTCGAAGTAGTCGGCGATGGCGCTCAGGCCTCGCGTGCGCTGACGTGGGGCTTCTCGCTCGGCTCGCGCTTGCGGCTGTCGATTGTGATCGCGGTCTGTCCGGTTCGGAAGATCGACCAGATGAGGACGGCGAGGACGAGGGCGACACCAGCGATCGCCGCGATGTAGATGGAGGCTGCGGGCCAGCTGAGGGCTGCGGTGATCATGTGCGGTTCTCCTTTCGTTGTGTGGTTAGGCGGAGCGTTGGTAGGCGTTGAAGGCGCGGGTGGCGAAGGCGGCGCTGGCAAGCAGGAGCAGCGTGAGGAAGCCGGCGCGGCTCGCGATCAGCCCCCAGTCGGCGTTCGCTCCGGCTGCGGAGCGGCCGGCTTCGGCCGCCCAGTTGACGGGGTTGAACTTGGCGGCCCAGCGGATCCAGCCCGGCAGCAGGCTCTGCTGCATCAGCGCCGTGGAGAGGAAGGTCAGCGGGAGGGTGGCCATGGTGACGATCCCGATCAGCGTCTCGCGCTGCCGGGTCAGGACGGCGATGCCGTTGGAGAGTGAGGCGAAGACGGCGCCGAGCAGCCCGGCGACGCCGATCAGTACCGCGACCCCCGCGATGCCGTTGTGGAAGCGCGCCCCGACCGCGAGCGCGAGGCCGATCACGATCAGGCTCTGGATGATCAGGCTGAGGACGGACTGGGCGACGCTGCCGAGGTTGAGGGCGCCGCGCCAGATCGGCGAGACGAGCAGCCGGTCCATGGTGCCGCGGTTGATGTCTTCGATGAAGCCCATCCCGATCCAGGCCGAGGAGAGGGAGAGCATCACGACGACGCCGGGGGTGAGGAACTCGATGTAGGAGCCGCCGGTGAAGCCGGGGATGTCGGCGGTGCGCTTGAACAGCGCCCCGAACAGGAGCAGCCAGATGACGGGCTGGGTGAGTGAGATGCCGACCCAGGCCGGCTGGCGCAGGAGCGCCCGGATGTAGCGGAGGGCGACCTGCCGGGTGTGCCGAAGCGGAGTCACGCTGCCACCTCCTTTGGTTCGTCGTGGGCTTCGGTGTCTGCTTGGTGGAACGAGCGGCCGGCATGGCGCAGGTAGACGTCATCGAGCGAGGGCCGCGCGATCGTCGCCGAGGCGGCGCGCAGGCCGCTTCGCTCGAGGGCGCTGATCAGGGCCGGGATGGCGGCGGCGCCGTTGTCGACGCGGGCGCGGAGCAGACGGCCCTCGAGCGCGACCTCGCTGATCCCGGGCACCTGGGAGAGGGCGGAGCTGGCGTCGCCGTTTGCGGATTCGAGCAGCTCGACCTGGACGGTGTCGCCGCGCAGTTCGCTCTTCAGCTCGTCCGGTGTTCCCTCGGCGACGATGCGGCCGCGGTCGACGATCGCGAGCCGGGCCGCGAGCCGGTCGGCCTCCTCGAGGTAGTGGGTGGTGAGCAGGATCGTTATCTCGTCGTCGCCGACCAGCCGCTCGATCTCCCGCCACAGCTCGACCCGCGCCTCCGGGTCGAGCCCGGTGGTCGGCTCGTCGAGGAACAGCACCTGTGGCCGGTGGACGAGTCCGAGCGCGACGTCGAGACGGCGCTGCATGCCGCCCGAGTAGGTCTTGGCGATCCGTCCCGCGGCTTCGGCGAGGCCGAAGCGCTCGAGCAGCTGCTCGACGCGCTGGCGCCGCGTCGCGCCGGCGAGCCCGTAGATCTCGGCCTGCATCTCCAGGTTCTCGCGGCCGGTCGCCTCCGGGTCGAGGCCGTGCTTCTGCCCGACCACCCCGATCGAGCGGCGTACCCGCTCAGCGTTGCGGACGACGTCGAGCCCGGCCACGCGCGCCTCGCCGCTGTCTGGGCGCGAGAGCGTGGTCAGGATCTTGACCGTGGTCGACTTGCCGGCGCCGTTCGGTCCGAGCAGGCCGAAGATCGTGCCCGCGTCGACCGCGAAGCTGAGTCCATCGAGCGCGCGGACGCCGCCCTTGTACGTCTTCCTCAGGTTCGATGCTTCGATTGCGTTCACTTCTGCTCCGATCCCAGATATAGTTTGAGTGTAGAAACGTTTTATCAGAGAGGTATTTCGCTTGTCAAAACGTTCGAAGAGAGAACTTATTCCAGAAGTCATCGCGGCCATCCGCGCCTCGCAGACCGCGACCGACGCCTTCGACCACGCGGTTGCCGAGCACGTCGGCCTCGACCGCGCCGCCTACCGGTGCCTCGACATCCTCGACCAGGAAGGCCCGATGACCGCCGGCCGTCTAGCCGAGCGGGCTCGGCTCAGCCCGGGCGCGATGACCGCCTTGCTCGACCGCCTCGAGCGAAGAGGCTTCGCGCGACGAACCCGTGACACGAAAGACCGTCGCCGCGTCCTCGTTGAGGTGACGCCCGAGGTACGCCAGATGGCCGCGCAGATCTATGGCACGAGCGAAGAGGGGGCTGATGCGCTCACCGCCTACACGAACGAGCAACTCGAGTTCCTCATCGGCTTCCTCCGTGGCAGCGTCGCCTATCAAGAGGAGCGCATGCGGCGGCTAGACGCCCTCAAGGCGCGAGAGGCGAGCGAGCCGCGAGCAACCGATCGTGGTGCGGGAGCCGCCGACGCTGCAGCGGAATGAGTGAGCGACTCAAGGCGATCGTCGATCAGCTCGGCATCCGTCCCGACCACCGCGTCCTCGAGATCGGCTGCGGTCATGGGGTCGCCGCCACGATGGTCTGCGGGCGGCTGGACGAAGGCCAACTGACCGCGATCGATCGCTCCGCGAAAATGATCGAGGCAGCCGCACGACGGAACGCAGCGTATGTCGAGGCCGGAAAGGCAGAGTTCCTCGTTGCGAGCCTCGAGGATCTCGACCTCGGCGAGCGTCGCTTCGATGTCATCTTCGCTGTTCGCGTCGGGCTCTTTCACCGCGAGCCCAAGCGGGCTCACGCCCTTGTCGAGCCGTGGCTA
>WNGA01019848.1_pt1 | contig 17843 bp, 16 predicted proteins | sample 5400061 | NCBI WGS metagenome assembly WNGA01 (sample SAMN13153366, study PRJNA577476) | soil metagenome | isolation source: 100 cm soil or saprolite under grassland replicate 2 | place: USA:California | collected 2016-06-15 | reverse complement strand
ACCGACAGTGGCAACGTTACTGGCGTGGTCACGGGAACGCCAGCAGACGCTGCGGCGAGGAAGGCGAGCGGCACAATAAACGATCCTAGGGCTTCAATACGGTAGCGCCATATGGCTGCCAGATACACCGCAATAATCGCCCAGGAAAGCAACCCCCGTGACGTTGCCACCTCCCCCCACCATGGCAACGTCTGTAGAGATAGACGATATCCCAGACTGAGCGTTTGCAGACCGAATCCTCCCACCAGCAGCCCGCTGGCAAGCTGAAAAATCCAGCGCTGCTGCAGCCCAATATAGAGCCAGAAGAGCAGGGAAGCCAGTAGATACGCAAACAGTATGACGTGGAAAAATACATTATACATGCCGTAGATCGGGAAATTCCTCTGAGCCCTCGCAGTGTCCCAAGGCGGTTATGGCAGAGCGTTGCAGAGAGCTGAGCTGAACCGGTAGCCTTCATAGGGAGGCTGCGGCCACCTCCTGGCAAGCGTCACACCGTAGGGTAACACTGGCGCTTGCGTATTTCCCCCTGTAACCCAGACATATTGATGCTACAATCATTCCCACAATCGTTAGACTTTGTCAAGCGCTACAGTGTAAGCAGATCCCGCGATGTTTGAGGCGGAATAGCTGCCAGGGGAAACAGCCCTACAGTCGTTGCTGTAGTCTGAGGCCCCATGCCTTTTCATCTCAAATTTTGGGGTAGCTGCTTGTAGGGTTGGCTCTAGACGTGCCAGCGCAGCTGCTCTCTGGGGTAGACCCAGGGTTGGCCATACTGCGCTATGACGGGAAGTGAGCTGGTCCGACAAGGCGGGCGTGAGGTATAATCTTGACAATGCCACAGATCTATGCACGCACACTAAAAACTCTAGAAAATTCAGTGCATTACAGACTTTATTGAAGCTTGACACCCCCTGCTAAGTATGCTAGGGTTAGCAGCACACGGATAAAAAGCCATGGGGTTTGCTCACCACCATCATAAAGAGAAGGTTTCTTGACTATGGAGAACTTCCCAAAGGAAGAGAGCAAAGGGTTTGTCCGCGACACGATGCGCAAACTCTCCATCCATATGCCACGCTCAGAAGCCTCATTTCAGAGCAAACTCGCTCAGTACGACATAGAAATCAAAGACTTGCAAGAGAGAATCAGACTCGTCGAGCATGACTCTGAGAGTCTGGTGCGGCACCTGGAGAAAACGATTACGCACTACGAGGCGCTGAAACGCAAGTATCACCAGGCGCTAGAGCAGCTGACGCAGGGGAAAAAACAGAACGAAAAACTCGTGGGCGCTTTGCAAGAAGCCAAGGAACAGATTAACGCCCTCAAAAAAGAAGTCGAAAAGCTGTGCATGCCCCCCAATAGCTATGGAGTGTTTCGCCAGCGTAACGCGGATGGCACCCTGGATGTGGATATTGACGGACGGCACTTGAAAGTCAATATCCATCCCCGACTGGAAGACGCCCCTTTTGAAGAGGGCCAGCTGCTGGTGCTGAATGAGTCGCTGAATGTGATTGATATCAGTACCTATGAGACCCGTGGCGAGGTGGTGCGTTTGAAAGATCGCCTGGATGATCGGCGTGTCCTCGTCGTGGGACGGGCTGACGAAGAGCGGGTGGTACCGCTCACGGACCAAGCGCGGCAGTTGGATTTGGCCATTGGGGATAACTTGTTGCTCGAAACGCGTTCAAATTATGTGCTGGAGAAGCTTCCTAAGTCGAAGGTGGAGGAGGTTGTTCTGGAAGAAGTGCCCAATGTGACCTACGACGATATAGGGGGTTTGGATACCCAGATTCAGGACCTCAGGGATGGTATCGAACTCCCGTATCTCTATCCCGACGAATTCCGCGAACATCGTTTACGCCCTCCGAAGGGTGTGCTCCTGTATGGCCCGCCGGGGTGTGGGAAGACCTTGATTGCCAAGGCGGTAGCGAACAGTCTGGCACGCAAGTTGGCGCAGCGTAAGGGGGTGGAGGCGCACAGTTATTTCCTCAACATCAAAGGGCCTGAACTCCTGAATAAATACGTCGGCGAGACGGAGTCGAAGATTCGCGAGGTGTTTAAGAAAGCGCGGGAAAAGGCGACGGAGACGACGCCCGTGATCGTCTTTTTCGATGAGATGGACTCGCTGTTTCGGGTGCGTGGCTCAGGGATCTCGTCGGATGTGGAGATCACGGTGGTAGCCCAGTTCCTCTCAGAGCTCGATGGCTTGGAGTCTCTGGAGAACGTCATTGTGATTGGTGCAAGCAACCGGCAAGATCTCATCGATCCAGCAGTGTTACGTCCAGGGCGTTTAGATCTCAAGATCAAGGTCGAGCGGCCCGACAAGCAGGCCGCCAAGGATATCTTTTCGAAATATCTGGTTGCGGATCTGCCCTTGCACGACGAGGAATTGCAACGGCACGGGCGTGATCGCCAGACAATGGTGGCGTGGCTCATCGAGCAGACTTGCGAGCACATGTACAGCATACAGGACGAGAATAAATTTCTGGAAGTGACCTACGCCAAGGGTGACAGGGAGACATTTTACTACAAAGACTTTTCGAGCGGGGCCATGATCGAGAACATTGTGGCACGGGCGAAAAAGTTGGCACTGAAACGCTACCTGGCAACCCACGCAAAAGGCATTAAGTTGGACGATCTCCTCAATGCGGTGCAGGAAGAGTTTAAGGAAAACGAAGACCTGCCGAACACCACGAATCCTGATGATTGGGCGCGTATTTCTGGGACGAAAGGGGAGAAAATCGTCAACATTCGTACCCTCGTGGGTTCGAAGACTCCGAAGTTACGGCCTATTGAGGATATTACCCCGGGTCAATATCTCTAAGAGACGTTATAAGCGCTGGTGTCTTGTGAAGTCTGCTGCTGTCAGCAGCCTGCACTGTGGCGCAGGTAATGCACAGGTCTGAGTGTGGAGGTGTCATGGCGCTCCCGAAAATCCTTGGTTCGGAAACGGAATATGGCCTTATGGTCCAGAATGATCCGGAATTCGATTCCATTGCCACCTCCTTGTTACTGGTCAATAGCTATAACGCTGACCAGTCGCTCAAGCTGTTGTGGGATTACGATCAAGAGGACCCGATGGTGGATGCCAGAGGGTTCGAGCTGGATGATGAGTACGATGTCCCTGATCACCAGGACAATATGGCGATCAATAAGATCTTGCCGAATGGCGCGCGCTTCTATGTCGACCACGCTCATCCGGAATTCTCGACGCCGGAATGTTCCAATGTCCTCGATCTCATCCGCTATGAAAAGGCGGGGGAGCGCATCCTCAACCTCAGCCGTTTGGGTGCAAACCAACTCATTCCAAATGGTCGGACTATCATCATCTACAAAAACAACAGTGACCAGAAGGGCAATAGCTACGGCTATCACGAGAATTATCTGTTAGACCGACGCACGCCATTTCAGACGATTGCCGAACGGTTCATGCCTTTCCTCGTGTCCCGCCAGATCTATTGCGGAGCTGGGAAGGTGGGCTCAGAAAACGGGGCCGAGCACGTACCGTACCAAATTTCGCAACGGGCGGATTTCTTTGAAACGGAGATGGGGCTGGATACGATGGTGAAGCGCCCCATTATCAATACCCGTGATGAGCCACACGCCAACCGCGACCGTTATCGCCGTCTGCATGTTATTATCGGTGACGCTAACATGTCGGAGTTCACGACGTACTTGAAAGTCGGTACGGCGCTTGTGGTGCTCCAAATGATTGAAGATGGCTTTTTGCCGGAGCCGTTGGTGCTACGCAACCCCGTTCGGGCTTTGCGGGATATCTCCCACGATCCGACGTGTAAGGTGGCAGTACCGATGAAAAACGGTATCAAAATGACAGCGATTGACATCCAGCGGTGGTATTATGAGGCAGCCCAGCGGTACATTGCACAGTATCCTGACTGCCATCCGACATATCCAACTGTCGTGGCGGAATGGGGTTTTGTGTTGGAGCGCTTAGCCAGTGATCCGATGCAGCTCTTTCGGGAGATCGATTGGGTCATGAAGCTGCACCTCTTAACAAATTATATGGAGCGTCGGGGGAGTAGCTGGGATGACCCGCGCATCGCGATGATGGACTTGCAGTATCATGATATTCGCCCAGAGAAGGGGCTGTATTACGTACTAGAACGCGGTGGAGCGGCCCGTCGTATGCTCATGGTTTGGGGTGAATTGGGATTCGATCTCGTTTAATCTCGGTGATGGCCCCATCAAGCGCATCATGATGGAGGAACCAACACGCGGCACGAAGCGCCACGTTCAGCAGTTGCTAGATCGTTCGGAGACTGCCGCAGACCTGGTTGCCAACATTGTCACGTAGGTAGCGCCAGACAACGGCAGAGTCCACACAGAAGGAGTGTGTCATGGTGAGGAAACAGACCAGAGTGGGGCGGACGGAGTGGGCAGGTATCGTTACATGTGCCGAAAGTGGTCAGCAGCAAGTGCGGCGCACGAGCGATACGCAGACAAATGCGGCGAGCACGCAAGCAGCGAATCTGTCAGCCAAGGGCGAAAAGCTACGGGACGACATGGATGCCTTGATCGAAGAGATCGATGAGGTGTTGGAGGAAAACGCTGAGGAGTTCGTGAAAAACTATGTGCAGAGAGGAGGAGAGTAAGGTGCCGTTGTTTGCGGGAAGCTATGATGGTGCGAGCTTTTTTGAGTTGTTGCGACATGACTTTCCGCATCTCCTCCCGTTTCAGCACCTGCACAATGTGCCGCAGCTCGCTGCCAGTGAGCACCGGCTGATGGAGGCAGTGCCTTTGGCCACGACAGTCTTGGCGTTGCGGTGTGCGGATGGGGTAGTCATGGCTGGTGATCGCCAGGCGACGGAAGGGTTTGAGGTGTCGTCACGGCGTATTGAAAAAGTCTATAAAGCGGACGACTATTCGGTCATTGCCATGGCTGGCGCTGCTGGTCCCTGTCTGGAAATGATTAAGCTCTTCCAGGTCGAGATGGAGCATTATCACAAGATCGAAGGGGACACGCTAGCACTTGACGGCAAAGCGAATAAGCTGGCGCAGATGGTCAAGCAAAACTTACCGGCAGCCTTTCAGGGGCTCATCGTGATTCCTATTTTTGCTGGCTACGATCTACGCTTACAGCAGGGTCGCATCTTTAAGTATGACGTGACTGGTGGACGCTATGAAGAGCTGCAGTTTTATGCTACGGGCTCGGGAGGGAAAGAAGCGCGTAGTACCCTTAAAAAATTCTTCAAGGCGGCCATGTCGCGGGAGGCTGCTCTGGCTCTAGCGTTAGAGGCACTGGTGGACGCGGCGGATGTCGACGTTGGCACCAGTGGCCCGGACCTCATACGGGGGATCTATCCTGTCGTAAAAATGGTTACGTGTCATGGTGTTACGGATGTCTCTGAAGATGAGATCCGTCCTCTGAGCGAACGGCTCATTGCGGCGTTACAAGGGTAATGCTATGGCTGTGCCTTTCTATGTTTCTCCTGATCAAATCATGCAGGATAAGGCTGAGTATGCGCGCAAGGGCATTGCCAAAGGGCGTTCCATTGTCGCTGTCGAGTATGCTGATGGACTTCTCCTGATGGCAGAAAACCCGAGTGCGTCGTTAAACAAAATTTCCGAAATCTATGACCGGATAGCTTTTGCTGGCGTTGGCAAATATAGCGAGTTCGAAAATTTACGCAAAGCTGGGATTCGCTATGCGGATCTCAAAGGCTATTCGTATAGCCGTCAAGATGTCACCACCAAATCCCTGGCCAATGCCTATTCGGAGACGATTGGTACCATTTTTACTCGCGATCCCAAGCCGCTTGAGGTAGAAATTTTGGTGGTGGAAGTCGGTGAGACGCCGGCGCAAAATGAGATGTATCACGTCTCCTTTGACGGCACTATCACAGACCGTCGGCAGTTTGCGGTGATTGGTGGACAGGCTGATCGCATCCGCACCTATTTGCAGGAGCAGTATCGGACGGATCTCCCGCTCGCAGAGGCGTTGGCCCTCAGCCGTCGGAGTTTGCTGGCTGGTTATGAGCGACCGCCAGCCGAGGAGAGTGCTCTGGAGGTTGGCCTCCTAGAGCGCAGGCGCGTCGGCCGGAAATTCTATCGCATGACGCAGGCCGAGGCTGCTCGGGCGATGGCGGCCACTAACAATGGGTCATGAGCATCTATGAAAAAGCGCATCTACGGGTTGGAAAACGAATTTGGTATCGCCTTCACTTGCAATGGACGGCGCACCCTCCCGTCTGAAAAAGTGGTGCGCTATCTCTTCGAGAAGCTCATTACCACAGAAGGTTTTTTGAATGTCTTTCTCGAAAATGGGGCACGCTTTTACCTCGATACCGGTTGTCATCCGGAGTACGCCACCCCGGAGTGCGCTAGCCCCATGGATGTGATGATCTACGACAAAGCTGGCGAGCGTATTCTGGAAAACCTGCTCAATTACGCCCAGAATAAGGTGCACGAGGAAGGTTTTCAGGGTGAGTTAGCGATTTTTAAAAATAATACCGACTTTGTAGGCAACTCCTACGGATGTCACGAAAATTACCTGGCGGATCGCACTGCTGATTTTTACTATATGGCCGAACAGCTCATTCCTTTCCTGGTCACGCGTCAAATCTTCACTGGTGCCGGTAAAGTGTTTCGTACCAGGCGGGGCACGGTCTATCACATCTCGCAGCGGGCGCAGCATATTCGGCAGAAAATCTCCGGTACCACGACCAATGAACGCAGTATCATCAACACCCGTGATGAACCGCATGCCATCAAGGAAAAATATCGCCGGCTCCATATTATTGTGGGTGATTCGAACATGTCAGAGTTCTCCACCTATCTCAAGGTGGGGACAACGGCTATTGTGCTGCAGATGATTGAAGATGATTTCCTCCCACCCACATTTTCTCTGCGCAATCCGGTACGGGCGATTAAAGATATTTCCCGTGACTTGACCTGTCGTGAACCGGTGCCGCTGAACAGTGGGAAGAAATACTCTGCCCTAGACCTGCAGAAAGAATATCTCGATCTGGCACATAGCTATTACAGCACTCGGACGATGAGTCCTGAGGCTGCTGATATCCTGCAAAAATGGGAGTATGTGCTGACCAAGCTCGATGAAGATCCCATGCAGTTACACCATGAGATCGACTGGGTGATTAAACTGCATCTGCTGCAAGCCTATGGGGAGCGCACCAACCTGTCGCCAGAAGCCAGTGGCGATCGCATGCTCATGCTCGATCTGCAATATCATGACATCCGGCGTGAGAAAGGGCTGTACTTCCTCTTAGAGCGGAAGGGACAGGTCGTCCGTATGGCGACGAATGAGCAAATTGAGAAAGCCATGGTTGATCCGCCCCAAAATACCCGGGCAAAGATGCGTGGGGAGCTCATCAAGCTGGCAAAAATGAAACGTATCCCTTACGATCTCGACTGGAATTATATCCGCATTGGCTACCTTCTCAATCTATGGGTCAAGTGCAACGACCCCTTCCAGGAAGAAAACGAGAAGGTCACTCAACTGAAGCGCCGCATTGAGCGCTCGAATTTTAAATACGGCTACCTGCTCTAGCGAACACAGTATGAGTAGCCTCAGATAGAGAATTTCTTCCACTAAGCTGAGGCTATTTCCTTTGTAATAGGTTTGCTTCAAAGGAAAACTGTGTTGTACTTTGGTGCTGATGTCGGTCCAAACCAAGATTGACAACCTGAGTTACGAGCTCATCGAACGGTACCCCAGTAGCCTCCCAGAGGTAGAAAGCGAGAGAGCCAGGCATAGTGTTAATCTCGTTGAGGTAGAGCTTCTCCTCACCCGTCTCTAAGAGAAAGTCCACTCTCGCGGCACCAGCTGCTCCAATAGTACGAAAAGCCTTGATCGCTAGTTCCTGGATATAGGCAGTTAGTTCTGCTGAAATGGGGGCAGGTATAATACGCCCAAGGGAAGCCATACCTGCTTTTGTCCCGCCCACTGCTCCGCCCTTCATTCCTTGCTTATACTTGGCATCGAACGAGAGAACTGCCTCGTTGGTACAAGGTTGTTCGCACACTGAAGCCCGCTCCGGAGGACCGATCACAGAGCAATTGATCTCAGTAAAGTTCACTAAAGCCCGCTCAACGAGGACGCGCTCATTGAGTAGTCCTGCTGCATTAATCGCCTCCCTTAACTCGCTGGAGTTTTCGCATCTTCTCACACCGATACTACTTCCTAAACAAACCGGTTTTACCATAAGTGGGTAGTGACAAAAGTCTTCAACACGTGCCATAAATACATCACTTTGGCTTTGCCACTCAGTTTTTGAAACTTCTATGCCCTCCAGCATAGGGATATCAGTATCACGATAGATCGCCTTCATCCTCATCTTATCCATGCCAAGCGCAGACGCAATGACTCCTGAGCCAACATATGCCACGTCAGCCATTTCGAACAAACCTTGGAGTGTTCCGTCCTCACCAAAGCTCCCATGGATAGTTGGGAAAAAAATGTCAGCCCATAAACGTGGCGCTTTCTTAAACCATCCTCTCCTGGTGTGAGGATGGGGCAATAACTGGCGTATCGATCTGTCCGGGCTGAAGCTCACCCGATAAACATCTTGGAGCTTGTTGACATCAAAAGAGGGAGCGGTGTACTGGCGGATGTTGTGCAAGGGCTGACCAGCGTACCACTCGCCCTCTTTAGATATATATATCGGCAATAGTGAGTAACCAGCCGCCTCTAGTGCATCCATCACTTGGTGGCCAGTAATCACTGAAACCTCATGCTCTGCAGACCTACCACCGAAGAGAACCGCCACCGTTGTCTTCTGTCTGTTTGTCTGCATGTTTCTCCTCTGTCATCTCATGGAGGTCAATTCATCGTTACTGCGTTGGCTTCTTGAGCCATACTTGGAATCCATCTGTCATTGTTCACTTCAAGCCTCCGCGTAGAGGTCAGGTAAGTCATTCTCAAAGAGAACCACATCTCCAGCTTGGATAATTTGTTGGAGCTTTGAGGTGGCTTCAGTAAGATCCCTGACAACATAGATTCTCTCGCTGGGGAATTGTTCCCGCTCCAAGCCCCTCGTAATCGCTAGGGTCTGCTTGGGTCCAACAAGCAATACATAATCGCATATTTTTGCAGCTCTAGCACCAAACACCTCGTTCTGCGCGGCCTCGACCTCTCCGAGTTCGACCATCCCAGGGGTCACCAGCACACGTTTGCCGGTCTTAAATTCTTGCAGCACCTCAAGAGCTTCGATGGCCCCTATGGGATTAGAGTTGTATGAATCATCAATAACCGTCACTCCACCGGCGCCATGGAGAAGCTGCAAGCGGTGAGGTACAGGCTGAATTTTAGCAATAGCTTTCGCTATATCCTCTAGTGATAAACCCATCTCTAGTGCCACACTAGCGGCACCCAGGGTAAATGATAGCCCATGCACGTCTTGCTTGATCCCCTCAGCCCATATGCTCAAACCAGACTGCGAGCTTTCCATACCATAACGCAGCACCTTTACTCCATGTGTTCGATCTGCAAGCCTTCTACAACGTCGATCGTCGTTATTGAATACTGCAACTCCAGAATTTGGTAGGGACTCTATCAGCTCATACTTCGCTGCTTCGATATTTTCTAGAGTTTTAAATCGCTCCAAGTGTTGTGGCCCAATGGCGGTGAGGATGCCAATTTGGGGGTGGACGAAATCTGCAAGCTCTCGAATGACGCCGCGGCTATATGCACCCATCTCAACGATAAATACTTCGTGCTGGGGCTGGAGATCATTATTTATGACCCGACAGATGCCCATAAGCGTATTGAAACTCTGCGGTGTCTTGAGAGTGCGGTAGCGTTCGCTCAGAAGAGTGTGCAGAAAGTATTTGGTAGAAGTCTTACCGTAGCTGCCAGTGATACCAAAATGCATTGATAGTCTTCTGTATGGGAGTGAGTAACAGGTTGGCGAGAATCACGGTAAGCGGGGCAAGCTGGATCATGGCTCCCCCACCTATGAGAATGAAAGCTGCCGCCTTGTACTCAGCAGAAGATAGCCGTCCTGGGGAGAGCTGCTCAAAGGCATAAAGACCGACAGCTCCTGCTATGACGATGACAAGCAATAACGCCGTAGTGAGAATTCTGACCGCTCTCGCCGTGTAGACGAGAGCTTTTTTAGCCTTGGGTTGTTTGCTTCGTAGCAAGAGTAGAGTACTAGCAATACACCATAGCCCGAGTATAAGGTAAGCTCCCTGCTCTACTCCAAGAGCCCAAAAGATCGAGTGCACCCCGAACAACCCGATGGACAAAAGACTAGACCAAGGTTCGATGAGTCGATGATAGGGTGTAGTCCACAACCATCTAAATAGCCTGAGATTTGAGTAGCTATCAAGTTGGAACATATGCAGGCCACGCACGCAACGAACCCCACTCCACACTACTGCTGCGAGCAACGAGAGCACGATGAGTGCACCGTGCATGTTGAATATGCCAATAAACATTATCTTATCCTGTACTGTTGAGACACTACTCTCTCAAGAATCTCCTAACGACGAGACGAAACTTACTATATTGATCGATATAAGAAAAATGCCCGGCATTTTTAAAAACGATCAATTTGGCCTGAGGAATCAGCTTTTTCATGATGATTGCAGAGGATACTGGCGTTTCTTTATCATTCTTCTCTCCCCATATGAGCAAAGTCGGTGATTTGATATGAGGTAATCGTGCTGTAAGATCCTCATTGACGATCTTGGTAAAAGTGTCGCGTAGTGGACCGGCATTGAGGTAGTCTCTTGACGCGATTGCCGTATATATCCGATCGCGGATCATTGCTCCCAATCTACCCCAATGCCTTGCCAGATACTTACCTGTTTTGGCCAAAATAACCCGCAGATAATATTGCATTGACCGTGGCGGCCGGACACCTGCGCTATCCACCAAAACAATCTTCCCCACCCTGTCTGGGTTTGAGCTAGCCAGCTTGATGGTGACCCGCCCACCAAAGGAGTGGGCAATAATATGAGGGCGTTGCCAGTGGAGAGCATCCATTACGCCAAGCACTAACTCTGCGTAGTCAGTGACCCCCCACGCAGTAGGGGGTAAGTCACTTTCCCCATGACCAGGGAAATCGACCGCGAGGACGGTGTAATGGCTCGCAAAATCGTCCAACACCAACCCCATGCTCTCTATCGAGCCGCCCCATCCGTGTAGAAGCAAAATTTGCTCTCCTACGCCAGCCACTTTGTAGCGAACTTTGATCCCATTAACATCGAGGAAGTCCGTACTTTGATAGCTCGTCGGCAATGGAGAATGCATCGCTTCCTTTGTAGACTGCCCCGTAGATCGAATCTGTTCCATTCAGCTTCGCCCAGAATTGGTTGCCATAGTCAAAGAGCCACCGATCTTCTCGATAGTTTGTGAAACCAACATTCATAAGCACATAGTAAAAGAGCCTACAGTTTTTGAGATCTTAGGTGTATATCAATAAGAAATCTCAGAGCCACTGTAGACGGCCTCTACTCTGCGTGAGAGCAGACACGCCTCAAACGTATGATCTGTCCAGATATCGTGAGTCTATTCTGTCTGGGTGAGTCTCATCCATCTCCAGTTCGTGGCTCGGTATGATAACTCAGCGAAGGCCTTTTGTACAGAAGCATACTGCATCCTGTCGCCCTAACGGAGCGAGGATCTGAAACAGGTCGATCGATCGGCTGGTGCCTCTAGCGTTTGCACGGTATCAAGACTACCGCCGCTCCCCTAACACCTATGACACTCGTCTGCTCACTGCACCCCCTCAGGAGCGCTCACGGAATTCGAGGTGATTGAAGAAAAATGGGATTTCCTGGGCTGCTGAGGCAGGGGAATCCGAGCCATGTAGTGCATTTTTTTCCACATCGAGTCCAAATTCCTGTCGTATGGTGCCAGCCGCCGCTTGCGCGGGGTTGGTGGCTCCCATCAGCTCCCGCAAGGTCTGGATTGCGTTGTCACGCTGGAGGAGGACGGGAATAGCTGGCCCCGAGGCCATATACGCGGTCAGGCTCTCGAAAAACGGCCGTTCGCGATGCACAGCATAAAAGCGTTCAGCGTCCTGCCTGCTGAGGCAGACCATCTTGAGACCCAGCACCACAAAACCCTCGGCCTCAAGGCGCGCCAAGATTCTGCCTGCCAGGTTGCGTTGCACCGCATCTGGCTTGATGATCGCGAGTGTCTGTTCCATGCATCTCCTCTCACGCTGGGTGTCCTAAGTGCCTGGACAAAAATTTTTATATCTGTTATGACATTAATCTTGACTAACATGCTCAGGACTGAGCCGCTTCTCGCTGAAACCTCGACAAACAGGACAAGCTTGTAGATGCGATTCATTCAAGATTTAAGCCCTGAAACCCAAAGCATACTCCGTAGATTGCATAAACAAAGTCAACATCATCGTGTCAGGCAACGTGCCCATTGTATTCTGCTGAGTTTCCAGGGCATGACCACGCATGAACTCAGGAAGGTTTTTGCTGTGGAGCGTCTGACGCTCTATAACTGGTTGAATGCCTGGGACACGCGACGTCTTGCTGGATTGTATGATCACAAAGGACGTGGACGTCCTCCCAAGCTCACCATCGCAGAACAAGAGCAAGTGCAACAATACATCGAACAACACCCCAAAGATATGAAGAAGGTGGCTCATCTCATCGAACAAGAGACCTCCAAACGTGTCAGTACAAAAACGATCAAACGTCTGCTCAAAAAAGCCAACTATATCTGGAAACGGATCAAGAAATCTCCCGAAAAACATCCTGATCCACAACAGGACGAACGGAGCAAAGCCTTCATTGCCCGTCTGCAAGTGCGTGAAGCCCATGGTGAATGTGATCTATGGTATTTTGATGGTGCAGGGTTTTGCTGAACACCATGTGTCCCCTATGCTTGGCAACCCCGAGGTTCTGTCATTGAGATACCGACTTCGATGCATAATCATCGTCTGAATGTCTTAGGGTTTCTGACCCGTCATCACGCGCGCTTTCCGTACGTCATTGAAGGTTGTGTTGATACTGCTGTGGTTGTCGAATGCTTTGAACAGTTTAGTCAACAATTGAACAAGAAAGCCTATGTATTGCTTGATAATGCTTCTATAAATAAGTCCCGAGAATTCATTCGGCATATTCCGACGTGGGTGAAGCGTGGCTTAATCATCAAGTATTTGCCTCCCTATAGTCCAGAATTGAATCTGATCGAGATCTTGTGGCGCTTCATGAAATATTACTGGTTGCCGTTTTCTGCATATATGTCTTTCCAAGGCCTGCTCCAATCTATAGAAGATATTCTTACACGTTTTGGCACGGACTATACTATTGCTTTTGAGATAAAGTAAATATATAAAAATTTATGTCCACCCACTTAGCATGTCGGCAACCGCCTCGCCAATACGCGCTGGACTGTGCACGACCTTGATACCGCTGCGCTCCATCACCGCCATTTTTGAGGCGGCAGTACCTTGCCCGGCAGCGATAATGGCGCCAGCATGCCCCATGCGGCGTCCTGGCGGGGCAGTCTGCCCGGCAATAAAGCCTACCACTGGCTTGGTAACGTATTGTGCAATGTAGGCTGCGGCGTCTTCTTCCGCCGTGCCGCCAATTTCTCCGATTAGCACCAGGGCCTCGGTCTCTGGATCTTGCTGAAACTTCTCGAGACACTGGACAAAGGTTAAACCACCCACCGGATCACCGCCGATCCCGACACATGTAGATTGGCCAATGCCACGTACCGTGAGCTGTGACACGGCCTCATAGGTTAGGGTGCCACTACGGGACAGCACACCCACCCGCCCAGGCGTGTGGATATGGGCTGGCATAATGCCCACTTTTGCCTTGCCCGGTGAGATCAAGCCGGGGCAGTTAGGACCAAGCAGAGTAACATCTTTCCTGACCATATAACGACGGACCACCAGCATATCGCGGATGGGAATACCGTCGGTGATACACACCACCAGCTCGATGCCAGCCTCGATCGCTTCCAGAATCGCATCTGCAGCAAAAGGTCCTGGCACAAAGATAATTGTGGTGTTTGCCCCCGTATCGGCCACCGCTTTGGCCACGCTGTTGAACAGCGGCCGCCCCAAGGCCGCCCCACCGCCGCGTCCAGGATGTACGCCACCAACAAAACGGGTACCGTATTCGATGGCCTGCTCAGCATGGAACCTGCCCTCCCGTCCCATCCCCTGGACCAGCAGGCGGGTGTTCTGATCCACCAGAATGCTCATCGGGCTGCTCCTACCCCTGGATCGCCTGCACCACCTTGTGCGCGGCGTCTTCCATGCCATCGGCGATGCGAAAGTTGAGACCAGACTCGGCGAGAATCTGTCGCCCTTCTTCCATGTTCGTGCCTTCCATACGCACGACAACTGGTACTTTGACTTGGACCTTCATAACGGCCTGGAGCACCCCCTGGGCAAAGATATCGCAACGTAAGATACCGCCAAAGACATTGATTAAGACAGCCTGGACATTGGGATCCGCCATCAGTAGACGGAACGCATTTTCGACCGCCTCAGCACTGGCACCACCACCGACGTCCAAAAAATTCGCTGGGGCAGCACCTGCGAGCTGAATGATATCCATGGTAGCCATGGCCAAGCCAGCACCATTGACAATACAGCCAATATTCCCAGAAAGTTTTATATAATTTAATTTATACCTTGAAGCCTCGATTTCTAGCGGATCTTCCGCGGCAAGATCCCGCATTGCTAGCACATCAGGCTGGCGAAAGAGGGCATTGTCGTCGAACTCCATTTTAATGTCGAGGACCAGGGGCGTGCCCATACTGGTCAGTACCAGCGGGTTGATTTCCAGTAGTGTACAGTCCTTGTCATGAAAGACGCCGTACAGTTTCCGTAACAGCGGTGGGAGCGCCTGTTGCGCTACAGTCCCGACTTTAAGCTGTTCGACGAGGCGTCGCGCCTGAAATGGCGCCAAGCCGAGCAGTGTATCAATCGCCTCACGAAAGATTTGCTCGGGCGTGGTCGTGGCCACCACTTCGATGTTCATCCCGCCAACAGGACTCATCATGCACACCGGTTGCCCCAACTGCCGATCAATCACGAGTCCACAGTACAGTTCCTGCACAAGATCGCAGCCTTCTTCAACCAGCACGCGCTGGACGACCTGGCCTTCTGGACCAGTCTGTGGTGTGACCAGACGCTGACCTAAGAGTACCGCAGCAATTTGCTCCACCTCAACAGTGTTGGCAGCAACACGTACCCCCCCGCTTTTGCCACGTCCTCCCGCATGGATCTGGGCTTTGACGACCCAGCGATTCCCTCCGAGTGTCTCTGCCACCTGTCGTGCTTCCTGGGGCGAAGACGCCACATGCCCCTGGGGGACAGGCACATTATAGGCACGTAGTATTTCTTTACCCTGGTACTCGTGGATTTTCATGCGTATTCCTAGCTCCCTCACTGTCGTTAGGACAAGCAGGGGGAGGCCGTAATCGCTTCCCATAGGAAGGAAAATACTATTTATTTGCTAATTGTCAAGAAAACTGCTTGTACCCTATCAAAGCTCTTGGGCTTGGAAGGCATTTTTACTCCCTCCAAGACCCAAGTAGATCAACAATAACAGCACAATGATGACCACCAACACCAGGGCATAGGCCGCACCAAGAGGCCAATGACGTAGCCCAGTAAACTTGAGGGCGATGAATTTGCCCAGCAGCATCGTTTTGGCACCTCCGAGGAGCTCTGGGATCAGGAACTCCCCGACAGATGGTACGAAGACCAACACTGAACCGCTCAGCATACCGCCTTTCGTTAATGGCAACGTCACTTTATAGAAACGCTCTGCGGGGGTGGCCCCGAGATCCGCCGCCGCTTCTAACACGGCCTGATCTAAGCGTTCCAGGGAAGCATACAATGGGAGCACCATAAAGGGCAGATAGGTGTATACAAGGCCGACCAACACCGCTCCTTCGTTATACAGCAGAGGTAATGGGCTCTGCAGCACGCCCACGGTCATGAGGAGGTTGTTGAATACCCCGTGATCGGCGAGGAGCGTGATCCAGGCATAGAGGCGCACCAAGTCACTCGTCCAGAAAGGTAAAATGACCAGAAAACTGTACAGATGCTTGTGGCGTCCCCCATAGAAGGCAATCCAGTACGCGAGTATATAGCCACCGAGGAGACAGAGAACCGTGGTCAGCAGGGCCAGGTGCAACGACCGCACAAGAACATGCAAGAACACAGGATCGACAATCTGCCGATAGTTGTCTAGCGTCAGCGTGTGGGTGATCGTCCCCCAAGGGCCACGGCTCAGAACGCTGTAATACGCCATGATCCCCAGGGGGAGTAATGTCAAGCTCAGCCACCACAGAACCGCTGGAACCAGCAGGAGGGCGACAGTCCAGCCTGGGTGGCGGCGCAGGAAGAGCAGCAGAGGCTGGCGTAATGGCTGCATGGCAGGTGGCATGCACTGCTCACGCGCCTAGGACACGCGTCCAAATGTCTTCGTAGAGAGGCAACAGGTCATCGGGGATAGTCTCGAGAAAGGTGACACGGGCCAGCGCTTCGGCTGGAGGATAAATCGTAGGGTTGTGAGCCACCTGTGGAGCAACATACTTCTCCACGGCTACCCGGTTCGTCGTCGCATAGCCGGTGGTGTTGGCATTATCCGCTGCCACCTCAGGCCTGAGCATGTAGTTGATAAATACCTCAGCGGTAAACTTGTGTGGCGCTGCCTTTGGAATGGCCATAGCGTCGAACCAACCCGTGCCCCCTTCTTTCGGCAAACTCCACACCACTGCTGGATTCTTGGCCTGTGCCTTCACTGTTTCTCCACTCCAGCTTTGCGCCACCACAATATCCTCAGTAATAAGGGCCTTTTTGGCCTCCGCTCCCGGATAAAATGCTTTAATGTGTGGTTTCAGGCGCAGCAGGAGCGCACCGGCCTGGTGTAGGGCCTCTTTCGTACGGGCATTGGCGTTCTGCCCCAGATACTGTAAGGCCGCAGCGATGACCTCCTCGCGTTCGTCGGTGCATCCCAGCTTGCCACTATAGCGCTGTGGACCGCTCTCGAACAGCAGCGCCCAACTGCCGATGTGGGGATCGTCTTTGGTATGGGTGGTATTGTGGGCTAGCGCGGTCATGCCCCAGCCATAGGGCACGGTGTATTTATTGCCCGGATCAAATGGGGTATCGCGGAACTTGGCGAGGACGTTTGGCAGATGCGGCAGGTTCTCATGGTTCAGCGGTGCCAGGAGACCCTGAGCGATGTAGACTGGCAAGAAGTTATGCGTGGGAAAGACCACGTCATATGCCGCGCCGCCGGCCTGCAGTTTCGCGAGGAGCTGTTCGTTGCTTGGGAAGGTATCGTAGGTGACTTTCACCCCAAATTCCTTTTCAAACTGTGGGATGGTGTTGGGGTGAATGTAGTCTTCCCAGTTATAGATGAACAGCTTCTTGCCCTCTTTTTTGGTCCGTTCCAGCGCCTGTGGCGATGGGCCTGTCTCGGCAGCCGCCTCTCGGGTATACGACTCTACGATATTCGCCAGCAGCGACGTCGCTACGCCTAAGGCAGTGCCATGTCGGACAAAATCACGCCGCGTCAGACGCGCTTGCCACAACATCTCCACCCACGTGTCCAGTTGTATACGAGTATACTTATTATTCATGCACCATGTTCCCCCGAAGTCAGCGCTATACTACAGGCGTCTGACAGAGTGATAATCGGGATTATGCCAGACGAGAAACACGGCCTTGCTGTCGCATGCCGGATCGTGCACGTAGTTATGGATAATGCCGTGCACGGTGAAGCCACACCGCAGTTGCACGCTCACGGTCGGGTCAACCAGCTTCCCGGCAAGGATTTTAGCGACATACTCTTCGACGGACATGAGCGCTTTATAGGCGCTAAAACCCTTGAGGAGTCCACCGGCCACGTGGCCACGG